>Ga0247778_1000416_pt1 | contig 58343 bp, 52 predicted proteins | sample UWRJL049202B5_FD_179939 | JGI IMG/M metagenome (GOLD analysis project Ga0247778, IMG submission 179939) | Plant litter microbial communities from Arlington Agricultural Research Station in Wisconsin, United States - UWRJ-L049-202B-5 | ecosystem: Environmental > Terrestrial > Plant litter >... | reverse complement strand
CCGCTCGTGTTGTGCACTCGGTCTATCTCTCAGTGAAACCATGAACTGACGAACCGGATGCGGGAAATCCGCACGTCCGGGTCCGGGGGAGCCCTGGGGGAGCAATCCCCCGGGGCCACCTAGCCGCTTGCCGCCGCGACCGGCTCAGCCTTCGGCGTCCTGTTCCGGCTACCCTGAACGGCAGCGAGCCGCGTTGCTGGATCGCGAGCGCCCCCCTCTGGAGGGCCGACTAATGGCAAGAGCCGAAGAAAAGGCCGATGGACAGATCTGCCCAATTGTTGACGGCCAGATCGAGCTGGCCATCGTGGTCGAAGTCGCCGATGGCGGTCCTTTCCGGAAGGCGACCGGTGGCGTACACGGCTTGCGGCAGGAAGCTGCCGTCGCCTCGGTTGAGCAATACGCTCAGCGTGTTGTCGTGCTCGTTCGGAACGACCAGATCGGGTCTGCCATCGGCGTCGAGATCGGCGGCCCTCAATTCGCCCGCGAAAGCGCCGACGCCGTAGGAGGCCCTGGCCGCAAATGTGCCGTCTCCTCGATTGAGCAGTACCGCGACTGTTTGGCCCTCGGCATTGGCAATCGACGTATCATCGTGCGAAATGGCGAGGTCCAGCGCGCCGTCACCGTTGAAGTCGGCCGGAGCTATCCCGAACGCAGCGTTGCCCGCGGCAAAGGCGATGGCGCTCGGGTTGAAAGTGCCCGTTCCTTGGTTGAACAGGATCGCGACGGTGCCGTCGAAGAGGTTCGTCGCTGCGATGTCGAGCGAGCCATTGCCGTCGAAATCGCCCAGCGCGAAGTTCAAGCAGCCAGCGGCTTCGTAGATCGTTTGCGGGAGAAAGGTGCCATCGCCACGATTGAGAAAAATACTGATCGAGCCGTAGTTGGTCACTGCGAGATCGAGAGAGCCATCGCGGTCCAAATCGCCGACCGACACCAGGTTGGGTGTTCTTCCCGCGGGAAACGTGATCGGCGCCCGAAACGAGCCATCCCCGCGGTTGAACAGAAGTGAAACCGCGCTCGTCCCATCGACGTTGGTGACGGTCGCCAGATCGAGCGACCCATCGCCATTGAAATCACCCGGCGTGAGCGACACGGGCACCTCACCGCCCGGAACGGCAAGGGGTGGGGAGAACGTGCCATCCTTGCGGTTGAACGAGATGCGAATGTCGTTCCCGGCGGACACCGCGAGATCGAGAAAACCATCGCCGTCGAAGTCGCCTGTGACGACGTCGCCGGGGATCGATCCGACGACGTAGCCGCCTCGCGGAGCAAAGCTCCAAGCGCAAGCTCCCGCGTTGCCACCGCTGCCGCCGAAGCTGGGCTGGCCTGCCGTCGAGACGCGACCGGCCGAGCTCGAGCCCCCCGCAACTGACCTGACTCCACCGTTCGCAGGCGCGCCGCCAGCGGCCGCCGTGCCCCCCGTTGAGGGCATGCCTCCGTTGTTCAGCGTGTCGATTTCGAGGCTCGTTCGCCCACCGCAGTTTGCCGACCCCAAGACGACCCCGAGCGAAAAGATGCGGACGAGTCGCATGGCGAGCCTGAGCGTGAGCGTAGCTCGTCCCGTGGGCGAGGGCGCGGCGGAACCGAGTCCCGGCCGAGGGTTGCCCGATTACCCCACATTTTCGACGAAAATGACGCGTACGAGCTCGGACAACGCGCGCGGCCGATGGCGATCCAGAAGACCGGACGGGATCGAGATCCCGTCGCCGGCTCGAAAGGTCAGAGCGCCACGTTCGAACTCGATCTCGAGTTCACCCTCGAGCACATAGCCGAGATGTCCTCGCTCGCACCAATGCGGGTGCTCCAGCTCAGGCGTGAATTCGACCAGGCGCAGCTGCCGTGAGCCGAGCGCTTGCGTCTTCGAGCGGTCGCCAGACGCGCTCACTTCCCAGGGCAGATCATCGAACGCGATGCGGTTCATGAAGTTTCCTCGGCAATGATTGTAAAACCGTGGTGGCGGACGTCGGTATGCCTTGAGTCAGCCGTACACGCGCGGAACGTACAGCTCTTTCTCGATCGGGTGACGCTCGTAGTTGGGGTTGAACTTTCGCTGCGGCAGCTCCACCGTTTCCTGCGGTACTTCCCGGTACGGGATCTGCTTGAGCAAATGATCGATGCAATTGAGGCGCGCGCGGCGCTTGTCGTTGCCTTCGACGATGTACCAGCGTGCGGCGGGCGTATTGGTGCGCTTGAGCATCTCCTCCTTGGCCGCCGTGTAGTCCTCCCAACGCACGCGCGACTGCAGGTCCATCGGGCTCAATTTCCATTGTTTCATTGGATCGTGAATGCGCGTGAGAAACCGCAGCTGCTGTTCTTCATCGGAGATCGAGAACCAATATTTGAGCAAGATGATCCCGGAGCTCACCAACATGCGTTCGAAATCAGGCGCATCTTCGAAGAATTGCTCGACTTGTTCGGCCGACGCAAAGCCCATCACGCGCTCTACGCCTGCGCGGTTGTACCAGGAGCGATCGAACAACACGATCTCGCCGCGGGCCGGCAAGTGCGGCACGTAGCGTTGGAAGTACCACTGGCTACGTTCGCGCTCCGTCGGCGCAGGCAAGGCCACGACGCGGCACACGCGCGGATTGAGCCGCTGGGTGATGCGTTTGATGGCGCCTCCCTTGCCGGCGGAGTCACGGCCCTCGAACAACACCACGACTTTTGCGCCCGAGTGCGCGACCCAGGTTTGAAGTTTGATTAGCTCGCGCTGGAGATCGAGCAAATGACGAAAGTACAGACCGCGATCGATGGTCGGTTTCTGCGCGTTTGGTTGAACTTTGGCGATCGCCTCCGATAGCGTCGCGTCGCCGAGCTCGAGCTCGTAGTCTTCATCGAAGCTGTCCTCGAGCTCTGCTTGCAACCACTCTTTGCTAGGGTCTCGGCTTATTTCCGTCATCGGGGCTCTCCAAGCGTCGCGTTCGTGAGTCGAAGGCCACGCGGGGCGCGATGCTCGAATTGACGCGCCCGTTTGGTCAAGCAACATGCACGTGGCGGAGGTTCGAGCGCGGCGGCGGCCGGTTTTGGGCGCCGGAAGCGGAAGTTTCGGCGTTTTCTGTCTTCCGCAGTCGATCGAGCTGTGACACGGTCGGCCCGGTGCCAAAGTTGCGTTTCCGTCTCCTGAACGTCTTCAGCGAGTCGTCATCGCTCTCCGGCAACGCGCTGGCGGTTTTCGAAGACGGCGCCGGGCTCTCCGATGCCGAGATGCAGGCCCTCGCGCTGCAATTCAACCTTTCCGAGACCACCTTTATCCTGCCGTCCGCGAACGCCACCGCGAGAGTTCGAATTTTCACGCCGACGTTCGAGATGCCATTCGCGGGGCACCCGACGCTGGGCACGGCGCACGTGGTGCGAGCCTTGTTCGGCGGTGGTGATCGGCTGACGCTCGAAGTACCGGCAGGAGTGATCCCGGTGTCGGCTCGTGGAGATGCGTGGACCTTGCGCGCCAATGCGCCCCAGGCGCGCCCCGCCGAGGCCACGTCGACCGAGCTGGCGCAGATGCTCGGGGTGGATCCAGACGAGGTTCGCGAACGACCGATGTGGGTCGATACCGGTTCGGAGCAGCTCGTGGTCAGGCTCCGGGATCCGGGCGCAGTGCATCGCTGCCGCCCCGATCCGCTCCTGCTCGCGCGGCACGGGTCGAACGGAAAGCGAATTGGTCTGGTTTACGTTTGGGCGCATGAGGACACTTTGCCGGACGAGCACGGCGATCACGTCGTGGCGAGGTTCTTCTTCTTGAAGCACGGCGCGGTCGTGGAAGATCCGGGCACTGGTTCGGCCTGCGCGAACCTCGGCGGTTGGCTCGTGGTCACCCAGCATGAGCTACCGATCTCGCTCTCGGTCGCCCAAGGGGCGCACACCGGGCGGAGCTGTCGACTCTTGCTTCACGTGGCCGCGGACGGCCAAATCTTCGTGACCGGCAACGTGGTCGAGCTCGGGCGAGGTGAGATCACGTTATAGTCTGCGCTCAGGCACTCAGCCCCAAAGCCGTCGTATCCCGAGGAAAGCCGCAATGCCGACCAAGAAAACACCCAAAGGCTCTGCCAAATCAGCCAAGACTCCAACGCTCTTGGCGCTGCTGGTCGCCGCAGGTGCAGGTCGCGCGAACAAGCAGCAGCGCGCCGCCAAGACCACACACCTGGCGGCAGCCAGCTCCCGAGGCAAGGGGCAGCAAGCTCGGCGCGACAAGCGCGGTTGAACCGTTCGCTTGGCCGCCCGCAGGTTGGGTGCTAGCGCCGTAGGATGAAGCTGTTTCGTTTCGGCCCTGTCGGGCGAGAGAAGCCCGGCTTGATCGTGGATGGTGCAGGCCGCGTGGACGTTTCGGCGTTCGGCGAGGACTACGACGAGGCGTTCTTCGGCTCGGACGGGCCGGCGCGGTTGGCGCGGTTCTTCGCTGAACATGCGGAGCAATGCCCGCTGGTCGGGGCCGACGCACGGATCGGGCCGGCGATCGCGCGGCCGAGCAAGATTGTCTGCGTGGGCTTGAATTATCGAGATCACGCGCTCGAGACCGGCGCCGCGATCCCCGCCGAACCGGTGCTATTCATGAAGGCGAGCTCCGCCGTATGCGGGCCATACGACGATCTCCGTTTGCCACGCGGTTCACTGAAGACCGATTGGGAAGTCGAGCTCGGCGTCGTGATCGGGAAGACCGCTCGCTACGTAGAAGAGACGGAGGCGCTCCAGCACGTGGCGGGTTTCGTGCTGCTCAACGACTACTCGGAGCGCGCGTTCCAGAAAGAGCGCGGCGGCCAATTCACGAAGGGCAAAAGCGCCGATACTTTCGCGCCTATTGGCCCCTTCCTGGTGACCACCGACGCCATCGACGCATCCGACTTGCGACTGTGGCTGAACGTCAACGGTGAGCCGTGCCAAGACAGTCGCACGAGCGCCTTGTTGTTCTCGGTGCCCAAGCTAGTCGCGTACATCAGCTCGTTCATGACGCTGTTGCCGGGGGACCTGTTGAGTACGGGCACACCTGCCGGGGTGGGGGCCGGTCGGCAGCCTCCGTGCTTCTTGAGGGCGGGCGATCTCGTCGAGTTCGGCATCGACGGACTCGGTGAAGCGCGCCAAGTCGTGATTGCTGCCCGCTGAGCGTGCTAAAGACCCCCGCCCATGAAGTTCGTGCACGCTGCGGATTTGCACTTGGACAGCCCGCTGGCCGGGCTCTCCAAGTACGAAGGCGCGCCGGTCGAACAGATCCGCGGCGCCACGCGCCGTGCGCTCGAGAACCTGGTCAAGCTGTGCTTGAACGAGCAAGCGCAGCTCTTGCTGATCGCGGGCGATCTGTACGACGGTGATTGGCGCGACTACTCCACCGGTCTATTTTTCGCCAAGCAAATGGCGGCGCTGCGTGCGGGGAACGTGCGTGTCGTTTGGATCCGCGGGAACCACGACGCCGCCAGCAAGCTCACTGCGCACCTGAATTTGCCCGACAACGTGCGTGAACTTTCGCACAAGAGGCCGGACTCCCTGCTGCTCGAAGAGCTGGGCGTCGCCGTGCACGGCCAAGGGTTCGACACGCGCGAGGTCACCGCCGATCTGAGCCTGCGTTATCCCGAGCCGAAGCCTGGTTTGTTCAACATTGGCCTATTGCACACGGCGCTGGAGGGCAGGGCGGGGCACGCGCCGTACGCGCCGTGTCGCCTGAACGCGCTGATCGATCGCGGATACGATTACTTTGCGCTCGGGCACGTGCACACGCGGGAAGTGCTGAGCGAACGGCCCTGGATCGTATTTCCAGGCAATTTACAGGGGCGCCACGCGCGCGAGACCGGCCCGAAGGGCGCCAGCTTGGTGACCGTCGACGGCCTGCAAGTGCGATCGGTGGAGCATCGGGCTTTGGACGCCGTGCGCTGGCACGTGGCCGAAGCGGACGTGAGCGGTGAAAGCTCGCTCGACGGCGTCCTCGAACGGGTGCGGAGCTCGCTCGGCGCGGCGGTGATTGCCAGTGAGGGCCGGCTGTGCGCGGTTCGGGTCCGCATTCACGGCGCGAGCGCGGCCCATGAACAACTGGCGGCACGCATCGATCGCGTGACGGAAGAAGTGCGCGCATTGACGCTCGATCTCTCCGCGGAGGCTTGGCTGGAGAAGGTCGAACTCGCCACCCGCCCGCGCGCCGAACGCGCTCCGCTGCGCGAGCGCGAGGATGCCATCGGTGAGCTGCTGCGCGGCCTCGGCGCGATCGCGCGCGATGACGCGGCGCTGCTCGAACTCGCCGCAGAATTGCTGGATCTGAAGCGCAAGCTACCGCCCGAGTTGCGTGAAGGGTCGGACGCCATCGACTTGGAAAGCCCGGAAGCACTGCGGCGCTTGCTGAGCGAGGTCGAGCAAACGTTGGCGCCCGCGCTGCGTGGCTCGGAGGACACGACCCCTTGAGGTTTCAACGCCTGGATTTTACGGCCTTCGGTCCGTTCACGGGGCTGAAGTTGGACCTCTCCGGCGGTGCTCCGGGCGGCTTTCACATCGTGCTCGGTCCCAACGAGGCGGGCAAGAGCAGCGCTCTGCGCGGCGTGCACCATCTTCTATTCGGCTTTCCCGAGCGTACGCCCGACGCTCACTTGCACCCGACCTCGGAGCTCCGTATTGCCGCTGCGTTGGCATCCGAAACAGGGCCCGTGATCGAGCTGCAACGTCTGAAGCGTCGGAAAGACGCGCTGCGCGACGCGGCGGACGCACCGATCGACGAGGGCGTGCTGAGCTCGCTCTTGGCCGGCGTGGATGCGCCGCTCTTCGAACGCTTGTTCGGGCTCGATCACGAGCGCCTGCGCCGGGCCGGCGAAGCGCTGCTCGAAGATCAGGGCGACGTGGGCGAGAGCCTGTTCGATGCCGGCTCCGGTGGACGCGGCATTCGCAGCGTGCTGTCGTCACTGGAGCAAAGCGCGGATGAAATCTTCAAACCGCGTTCCAGCAAGGCCAGCCTGAACGTGCTGATCGAGGCCTACAAAGAAGGGCGATCGGCGACCCGCGACGCGCTGGTTTCGCCGGAGAAATGGCTGGCCCAGAAAGAGCAACTCGAAGCGGCGCGGACGCGCTTGGAAGAGCTCGGCGAGCGGCGCAAAAAGCTACGTGAAGAGTCGAACGCGCAGAGCCGTTTGGATGCCGTGCTCGGTCCAATCGCGCAGCGCAACGCACTGCGTGAAAAGCTCGATGCGCTCGGCCATCTGCCTCGCTTGAACGAGGATGCTGGAGAGCGTCGCGTCCGCGCTCAGCGTACCCTCGACGAAGCGCAGCACGAACGAGCCCGGTTGGAGCGCGAGCTGGCCAAAAAGCAGGAGCGCCTGGCCGAGCTCGTCGTACCGGAAAATCTGCTCGGCGTGAGCGCCGAAGCGATCGAAAAGCTGCGCGACCGGGTCGGAAAATTTCGCGCCGCGGAGGAAGATTTGCCGCGCCGCCACGAGGACGCGCGTCGTCACGAGGCCGAGCTCCAGCGCTTGGTGAGCATGCTCTACCCCGGGCAATCGCTGGAAGCGTTGGAGGCCTTGCGCCCGAGCCAAACCGAACTTTCCCGGGTCCGTAAGCTGCCGCAACGCCAAGCGGCCTTGCTCGAGCGCGTGGAGAGCGGGCTCAAAGCGCTGCGCGGTCTCAGCGTTCAGCGGGGGCAAGTAGCGGCAATGTTGGCTGATTTGCCGGCCCCCCAGGAGCTCGGCGTGCAGCGGCGGGTACTCGCTTCGGCGCGCGCCAAGGGGGATGTCGAGCGACGCGCTCGAGACGCACTTTCGCTGCTCGAGAAGCTCGAAGTTCAGGCGCAGGCCAAGCTCTCCGCGCTCGGCTCATGGCGCGGCGCCTTGGACAGCGTGCCTAGGCTGGAAGTGCCGTCGGAGGAAACCATCGATCGCTTTCAACGAGAGTTCGCGGAGCGAGCGGCGCGGACCGCCGAACTCGAGCGCGATCGCGCGTCCAGCTCGCGGCGCCTCGCGGCCACGGCGCAGAAGATCAAAGCCATCGAAGCCTCCGGCAGCGTCCCGAGTGAAGCTGCCCTCGACTTGGTGCGGGCCCACCGCGATGACGGGCTACGTCGCGTGCTCGGCGCCTGGGCGCGGGGTGAAGCGGCCGACCTGATCGATCGTGAGTACAGCGCAGAGGTTGCGTTGTCGGAGGGCCTCTCGCGAGCCGTCAAAGCCGCCGACGAACACGCGGATCGCCTGCGACGCGAGGCGGAGCGGGTGTCCACCTTGGCGGGCCTGATCGCAGAGCGCGATCAACTCACGGCTGAGCTCGAAGCTTTGGAAGTGCGAAAACAGACCCTCGATCAGCAACTGGCGGCTGGCGAGCTGGCCTGGCTCGATGTCTGGCGTGCGGCCGGCATCCAGCCCGCGCCGCCGCTCGAGATGCGGGCTTGGCTCGCGCGCCAACGCCTGCTCTCCGAGCTCGCGGAACGCGTGCTCGATGCGCGGCTCGAGCTGGCGAGCGCCAACCGCGAGCGGGAGGCGCTGAGCGCCGAACTGAGTGGCGCGCTCGGTGTCCAAGCAACCGCGGGCCAGTCGCTGGGGGCCATGCTCGCCAGCTGTGAAGAGGCGGTCGAAGCCGGCACGCGCGCGGCGGATCGACGCCTCGAGCTGCTCGAAACACTACGCGATATCGAGCGCAAGCAGGCCGAACGTGAGCAGGAGCTCGCGATCGAGCGCGAGGCGCTCGCGGCCTGGCAGGTCGAATGGCGCGCGGCGACGGCGAAGCTGGGCTTTGCCGGCGATCTCTCGCCGGACGAAGTGGTCACCCGTCTGGATTCGCTGTCGGGGTTGTTCGATGGCCTGGTGCAACTATCCGATCAACGGCGACGCGCCACGCGTATCGAGGAGGATCGAGCGAAGTTCCAAGCACACGTCTCGGAGTGGATCGAGACCTACGCGCCCGATCTCGCCCCCCGCGCTCCGGACGTGGCGGCCGAGGAGCTCGTGCGCCGCTTCCAAGCCGCCGAGCATCAGCGGGCCGAGAATGCCCAAATACAGGCGGATCTATCGGAGCTCACGCGCTCGTTGTCGGCGCTCGAGGCGCGCACCGAACAGGCCGACAGCGAGCTCGAACAGCTGCGCGTGGGGGCCGGCGCGGCGGATCTCGCCTCGCTCGCCGCGATCGAGGGCCGTGTCGCCGAGGCCCGCGGCCTCCAACGGCAGCTGGATGCAGTCGAGGGCTCGCTGCTCAAAGACGAGGGGGTGCCGCTCGAAGCCCTCCTGACTGCCGCGCGCGGCGTAGAGCGTGCGGCGTTGCAAGTCCGCCTGCGCGAACTCGAGGAAGAGCTCGAACGGCTCGACGACGAGCATCAAAACTTGAGTGCCCAGGTGCGTGATTTGGAGCATGGCTTGCAGCGCTACGCCGAGACGGACGGCGCTGACTATGCTCAAAGCTTGAGCGTACAAGCCGCGGAGATTCGCGACCAAGCGCTGCGCTACGCGCGGCTCAAGCTGTCTTCGGTCGTGCTCAAGCGTGAGGTGGAGCGCTACCGCGAACAGAATCAGGGCCCGGTGCTCAAACGCGCTTCCGCGCTCTTCCCGCGCCTGACGCTGGGCAGTTTTCGCGGCCTGCGCGTGGGCCTCGAAGAACGACAGATCGTGGCCCTGCGCGAGGACGGCAAAGAGGTCTCGGTCGACGGCTTGAGTGAGGGCACCCGCTACCAACTCTATCTGGCCCTGCGCATCGCCAGCTTGGAGCGCTACCTAGAGCGGAATCCGCCGCTGCCACTGGTGCTCGATGACATCCTGATTCATTTCGATGACGAGCGAGCGGCGGCTGCGCTGGGCGTCTTGGGTGAACTCTCGGAGCGCGTGCAAATCCTGTTTTTCACGCACCACGCCCGCGATCTGACGCTGGCCACGAGCGCGATCCCCGCGCGATCCCTGTTCCGCCACGGTTTGTCGGGCCCGCTGCTCAAGATCGGTTGAGCCATTGGCTCGGCGGTGCGTCGAATAGGTAAGACAGGTGCCGACATCGCGCAAAAGGCAGGCGCATCGCGCGCGGCCGGTGCAGGCTTGCCGTACGCCGAGCCTGACGGGTATCCTCGGAAGTGATTTTCTTCGCTGCAGATTTTCTTCGATGTCGATGATTCCCATGGTGTCCGGCGAATGAGCGCGAGTTGGGGACCGGGTACGGTCATCCTCGGACGCTATCGCTTGGACACGCTGCTGGGACGCGGGGGCATGGGCTCGGTCTGGCGCGCGGAGCACCTGCAGTTGCGCTCCCCGGTCGCGATCAAATTGCTCGACGAGTCGATCGCGAAGAACCCGCAGATGCTCGCGCGCTTCATGCGCGAAGCGCAATCAGCGGCGCTCTTGCGTAGCCTACACGTGGTGCAAGTGCTCGACTTCGGCGTCGAGGACGGCATGGCCTTCATCGCCATGGAGCTGCTGCAGGGAGAATCCTTGGGTGAGCGTGTCAAGCGGCTCAAGCAGTTGCCAGCCGAAGACGTGATCCGGCTCCTGACCCAGGTCCTGCGCGCGATGGGCAAGGCCCACGAGGCGGGCATCGTTCATCGCGACCTGAAGCCGGACAATATCTTCATCTGCGCGGAGGAGCCGGAATTCGCCAAAGTTTTGGATTTCGGCGTCGCCAAAATCACGGGCGGCGACCTGACCGGCGCCCTCGGCACGCAGCCCGGCACGATGATCGGGACGCCCTATTACATGAGCCCGGAGCAAATCAAGGCGACCGGCGTCGATGCGCGCTCCGATCTCTGGGCGGTGGCGGTGATCGCCTACGAATGTTTGGTCGGAAGTCGGCCGTTCGCGGGTGAAGAGTTGGGGGAGCTCGTGCTTGCGATCTGCACCGGGTCGGTGCCAGTGCCTTCGCAACACGCCCCCGTGCCGCCCGGTTTCGACGAGTGGTTCGTGAAGGGCACGGAACGCGATCGCGAGCGCCGCTTTGCTTCGGCGCGTGAGATGGCAGATGAGCTGATCAACCTGAGTGCCATGGTCGGTCCATCGCGACCACAGTTCGCGACGGTACGAAATTTCGCCGCCGTCTCGATCCCAGTCCCCAAAACGAGCGTGCCGCCTTCGCGCGCGCCGAGCGCCGACAACTTGCAGCTCACGACCGGGCAACGCGCGGTAGCATCGCTCGATCATCCACGCGCCCCGCTCGGCGCCGCCGTCTACGCGTTGATCGTCGCTTCGGCCCTGATCGTGGCCAGCGTCGGCGTGTTCGTCGCTGCGGGCGGGGCATCGGCCTTCAAGAAAGCGGTCGGCACGGACGCGGCGGCCGCTGCCTCGTTGACGACGGCCAAACCGGCCGTCATTGCCTCGAGTCAAGGGGCCATCCCACAGCTCGCGCCCGTGCGATCGGGGCCTACGGTTTCCGCGACGAGCCCGGCCGCCGCGTCCGGCCCGCTCAGCGCTCATCCCGTGCTGCTCGCGGCGCCATCAGCGAGAAAAGCCCCGCCCACGGTCGCTTCGAGCGAGTTCAAGCCTCGTGCCCCGCGAACCACCGATCAGCTGGAAAACCAAGAATGGCGTCGCTAGCGAGCTTGGCTCAGCCAGTCACGACTTCGATCTGACCGGCGAGGACCACGGCCAGGAGCACGTCTCGGTCGGGGTTCATCAGTAGCGAATGCTGAGTGCCGTCGGTCATGTCGTGGAAATCACCCGGGCCGTACCAGCGCTGCTCGTGATCGAAGTAGCCGCCTTCGAGGATCAGCACGCGCTCGCCCCCCACGTGCCGGTGCGGCGGAAATGGCATGCCTTTCTTGAAACGCACGAAGCCCGTGTCGAAGCCCGCGACCGCCGGGCCACCCTGGAAATGAAACAGCGACACCCAGGGCAGAGGTCCTGGTTCCCACTCTGCTTCATTCGCGGCGCGCACGAACACCGAGCGCAGCGCCTCGGCACTCAAATCGAAGAAGCGAGTCAGCTTGTCGAACAGCGGCGCGAAACGCTCCTCGCTCCGAGCAACGGTGTGGAGCAGGCGCGCGCGGCCTGAGGCCAAATCGGGCGGCTCTGCTTCGGGCAGCGCGGCCAACTCGGCGAACAACTCGGCGAGCTGGCCGCGTTCGGCTTCGTTGCCGGCGTGCTCGACGACAAATTCAGGCAAGAGCTCGTTCGGCGTGAACGGTTTCATCGGCTTTGCCCCGTTTGATCGGCGAGCGCCAGCCGCAGTGCGGCGAGCGCCGCCGCGACGCGCGATTTCACGGTGCCGATCGGCGCGCCGATGCGCGTCGCAATCTCGCTGGAGCTGAGCCCCTCGAAGTAGCCGAGGAAGAGCACCTCACGCTGGTCTTCGCTGAGTGCAGAGAGCAAGTGCCGGAGCCGCGCGCGATCGGGCGCCTCGGAGTCGGCTGTGCGCGGATCGACCAGCGCGGCCAGCCAATCGTGATCGCCGGTGGCCACGGTGCGCGCCACGCCGGCCGACTTCCGAAAATCGAGCGCGCGGCTGCGCGTGCGCAGCAGCAGCCAAGCTTTGACGCTGCCGCGATTTTCGTCGTAGTCCGCCGCGCGGCGCCAGGCTTCTACGAACACGTCGTGCACGATGTCCTCGGCCTCGGGTTTACCAACCACGATGCGCCGCGCCAGCCCGAGCATGAGCGGCGCATGACGATCGTAAAGTGCGGCGAGCGCAGCCGTGTCCCCGTTCGCGATCGCGCGGACCAGGGCTTCGTCACTTTGAAGCGCACGGGCGCTTTTGTCGCTGTCATCGCTCACGAGCGCGGAACCGTACCAGCGCGCCTCCCGCCGATCCAGCCGGCGCGCCCCTCTCGCGCGGAGAGACAGCACCAGGCTCGCATCGCTGAAACTTGCTACACCCTTTTACGTACGCGCGGGCGCAGGTTTCGGATCGCTTCCGGCGGACTTTCGCGCGGGGCTTGACAGCCGGCGCTGTACAGCGAAAAAGGTCCCTGGTTTGGCGGACTTGCCTGAAGAAATCACGCTGGAGCTGGGCCTCGACGAGGCCCAGGACGAGGCCAACCTGCGCCGGCTCGTGCAAGCCAAGCTGGGCATATCAGCCGAGCAGCTGCCCGGCGTGACGGTCGAGAAGCGCTCGCTCGACGCGCGTCGAGGGCGTGTGCGTTTTCATCTTCAGGTCGCGCTCTCGAACCCGGAGGCTCGGCCGCCACTGGGTGGGGCCGCGCTGCGTGAAGTGCGGGAACGGCCGAAAGTGATCGTGGTCGGCGATGGGCCAACGGGACTTTTTTGCGCTTACGAGCTAGCCCGCCACGGGATTTTTGCGCACGTGCTCGATCGCGGAAAGGCCGTCCAACCGCGTCGCCACGACCTGAAAGCGTTGAACGCGCACGGTCTGGTCGACGCCGACAGCAATTATTGCTTCGGTGAAGGCGGGGCTGGTACCTACAGTGACGGCAAGCTGTACACGCGCTCGCACAAGCGCGGCAACGTGCGCGACGTGATCGAGCTGCTCGCGCTGCACGGTGCGCCAGAGGCAATCTTGAGCGACGCGCGCCCGCACATCGGCAGCAATCGCTTGCCCAAGGTGGTCACCGCCTTGCGCGAGCGGCTGGAGGCGGTGGGTCAGCGCTTCGAGTTTGGGGCGCGCGTGGTCGGGCTCGTGCTCGAACAGCGCGCGGGACAGAAGCGCGTGACCGGCGTACGGCTCGCCGATGGCCGAGAAATCGGGGGCGACGCGGTAGTGCTCGCCACCGGCCATTCCGCGCGCGACGTGTTCGAGTGGCTGGTCGACTCGGGCGTCATGCTCGAGTCCAAACCGTTCGCGCTCGGCGTACGCATCGAGCACCCGCAGCCGCTGATCAATCGCCTGCAATACGGTGGCGCCGCCGATCATCCGCGCTTACCGAACGCCGCCTATCGCATCGCAGAAACGATCGAGGGGCGCGGTGTGTTCTCGTTCTGCATGTGCCCGGGTGGTTGGGTCGTCCCAGCCTCGACCGCACCCGGCGAGCTCGTCGTCAACGGCATGAGCCTATCGCGGCGGGATTCGCCGTATGCGAATTCGGGGCTGGTGGTGGGTATCGAGCCCGCCGACTGGGCCAAAGCGGGCTTCTCTGGGCCATTGGCGGGGGTTCAACTGCAGCGACATTTGGAGCGCGCAGCATTCACCGCGGGCGGCGGCGCGCTGGTCGCGCCGGCCACGCGCGCCACTGATTTTCTGGCTCGCCGCGCGTCCTCCACGCTGCCCGAATCGAGCTACATCCCCGGCCTGCTGGCAGCCGACATCGGCGCCGTGCTCGATAGTGTGGGCGTCGATCTCGCGCGCCGTTTGCGTGCCGCCCTGTCGCGCTTTGCTCGCTCCATGCCCGGCTACGTCAGCGACGAGGCCGTGTTGATCGGCGTGGAATCGCGCACCAGTTCACCGGTGCGCGTGCCGCGTGATGCGCTGAGCTTGGCTTCGCCGGAAATCGACGGCCTGTATCCAGCGGGGGAAGGCGGAGGCTACGCGGGCGGCATCGTCAGCGCCGCCCTCGACGGCATGCGCATCGCCGAAGCGTTGGCGAAGAAATTCGCCTGAGCGGCCCGCGCGGGCCCGTCACGCCGAGCGCAGGGTGAGCTCCGAGATCTCCGACGGCGCGCCGAGGCGCATCGGGGGCCCCCAGTAGCCGGTCCCACGGCTCACGTACACCAGCGAATCACCAAAGCGCGCGAGCCCGGCGACCACCGGCTGCTGCAGGCGCACCAAGTAGGTCCAAGGCCAGAGCTGTCCGCCGTGCGTGTGCCCCGAGAGCTGCAGGCCGACGCCATGATCTTTGGCTTCGAAGATGGTGCGCGGTTGGTGCGCGAGCAGCACCAATTCGCGAGTGAGATCTCGGCCACGCAGCGCCTTCGGCAGATCTTCACCGTGGCCGTTGCCTTTGGCCGAATGGTCGTCGACGCCGGCCAGGTCGAAGCTCGCGGTTTCGCTGCCGATGCTCACCCGCTCGTTGCGCAGCACACGCACGCCCAGGCGCTCGAGCTCGCCGCACCAAGCGACTGCGCCGGAATAGTATTCGTGATTGCCGGTCACGAAAAAGACGCCATATTTCGCGCGCAAATCCGCGAGCGGGGCCACGTGCTCGCGCAATTCTTCCACGCTGCCGTCCACCAAATCACCGGTGATCACCACCAAGTCTGGCTGGAGCGCGTTACACTGCGCGACGATGGTTTCGATGAAGCCACGATGAATGGTCGGTCCGACGTGCACGTCGGAGAGCTGCACGATGCGCGTGCCGCTGAGCGCGGGAGGCAAGCGCGCGAGCGACACCTCGACGCGCTTGATGCTGACCCGCCCCAGGCCGGAGCGGAGCGACCACAGACCGAGCGAGCCGGCGACCAACGCCGCCGCTCCCGCGAGCAGGCGCGCGACCGCCTGCCGTCGTTCGGGCAAGAGCGGTGCGCTGTCGCTCCAGGCCCGACTGAGCTGCCAAACCCCGCGCGCGAGATCGGCCACGCCCAGTGCGAGGGTCAGAAACAAAAGCAGCCCCAGCCAGATCATGGCTAGCCAAACCAGGCCGGAGGCCGCTCCGCCGAGCCCGCTACGCCGCAGAAACAAACTGGCCGGAATCGCCACGAACAGGAAAATCAGCGCGTAACTCAGGGCGCGCGTCACCGAGGCCGGCAGCCCGGGATCCCGGACCAGCCGCGACCACACGTAGTAGTGGGCCGAGCCCGTCAGCGTTATCATGATTGTCAGAAACAGTATGAACGTGAGCGGGCGGGGCATTTGTTGCGTAAAATGTGAGCCTATTTCCGGGCAATGCCAAGGGGTTCAAAATACCCGTTCTGAGGGTTGAAGAACCGCCACGGCCGGCCTACGTATTCGGGTGCGTCGCGCTCGGTAACCGCCGGGCGCCCTCGGTTTTCAAGTTTTTGACCCGTTAGGCTTTTGGGTCTTGCCCCCGAAAGCAGCAGGAGCTCCCCGTGGACAGCTACAGGCCCGAATCAGACAAAGACCCCGTCGAGACGCGGGAGTGGCTCGATTCGCTCAAGTCCGTGGTCGAGCACGAGGGCAGGGAGCGCGCGCGCTTCTTGCTCGAGCGCACGATCGAGGACGGTCGTCGCCAAGGCGTCGCGCCCGTGCTGCCACTCAACACCGACTACGTGAACACCGTGCGGGTCGAAGACCAGCCGGAGTTTCCCGGTGATGAAGCGCTCGAGCGCCGCATCCGCCGCATCATTCGTTGGAACGCGGCGGCCATGGTGCACCGCGCCAACAAGAAGTTCGACGGCTTGGGCGGCCACATCTCGACCTACGCCTCCAGCGCCTCGCTCTACGAGATCGGCTTCAACCACTTCTTCCGCGGTAAAGACGGCGACGGCTTGGGCGACCAAGTTTACTACCAGGGCCACGCCTCGCCCGGCATGTACGCGCGCTCCTTCCTCGAGGGTCGCATCAGCGTCGACCAGATGGATCACTTTCGCCGCGAGACCGAGCGCGGTCGCGGTCTGTCTTCCTACCCGCATCCGCGCCTGATGCCGAACTACTGGGAATTCCCCACCGTCAGCATGGGCCTCGGCCCAATCGGAGCGATTTACCAAGCGCGCTTCAATCGCTACATGGAAAACCGCGGTCTGGCCGACACCTCGAAATCACACGTTTGGTGTTTCGTGGGCGATGGCGAAACCGATGAACCGGAGACCCTCGGCGCGCTCCGCATCGCCGCCGGCGAGAAACTCGACAACCTGACGTTCATCGTCAACTGCAACCTGCAGCGGCTCGACGGCCCCGTGCGCGGCAACGGCAAGATCATCCAAGATTTGGAAGCCGTCTTCCGCGGCTCCGGTTGGGACGTGACCAAGGTCATCTGGGGCGACAACTGGGACGAGCTGTTTGCCCGCGATACCGAAGGCGTGCTCCGCGAGCACCTGAATGCCGTCGTCGACGGCGAGTGGCAGCGCCTGACTACCGCTTCCGGTGAAACCGTGCGCAAGGCGTTCTTCGCGCGCGACCCGCGCATGCTCGAACTCGTCAGCCACCTTTCGGACGAACAAGTCGGCGCGCTGCGCCGCGGCGGTCACAGCAACCGCAAGGTGTACGCCGGCTACAAGCGTGCCTTGGAGAGCAAGGGCCGCCCATCGGTGATCTTGGCGCACACCGTCAAGGGCTGGCGGCTCGGGGAAGCCTTCGAGGGCAGCTACGTCACGCATTCGAAGAAGAAGTTTCAATCCACGGAGCTCAAAACCTTCCGGGATGTCCTCGAACTGCCGATCGCCGACGATAAGGTCGAGGAATTTCCCTTCTACCATCCCGGGCCGGACAGCCCGGAGGTGCAGTACCTCACCGAACGCCGCCGTGCCCTCGGCGGCCCGCTGCCCAAGCGCCGCACCGCGGTGGATGTAAAGCTCGAAACCCCGAAGGCGGATCTGTTCGGCGAGTTCTACCAAGGCATGGCCAAGGGCATCGCCTCGACCACCATGGTCTTTTCGCGCATGTTGGCCAAGCTGCTGCGCGACAAGAAGGTCGGCAAATACGTGGTGCCGATCGTCCCCGACGAAGCCCGCACGTTCGGTATGGACGCGCTCTTCGGGCAGGTCGGTATCTACGCCGCGCACGGCCAGCTGTACGAGCCCATGGATAAGGGCAAACTGCTCTATTACCGCGAGAGCAAAGACGGCCAAGTGCTGGAAGAGGGCATCACCGAGGCCGGCTCGATGGCGTCGTTCATCTCGGCCGCCACCTCGTATTCGGTGCTCTCCCAACCGATGATCCCGTTTTACATCTTTTACTCGATGTTCGGCTTCCAGCGCACGGGTGACCAGCTGTGGGCCGCGGGTGATTCCATGGCGCGCGGCTTCGTGCTCGGCGCTACCGCCGGCCGCACCACGCTCAACGGCGAGGGCCTCCAGCACGAAGACGGCCACAGCCACATGGCCGCGATGAGCGTCCCGAACGTGGTTGCCTATGACGTGGCGTTCGCCTTCGAGCTCGCGGCCGTGATCGAAGACGGCCTGTCTCGGATGTACGAGAAGAACGAGAACATCTACTACTACATCACGCTTCAAAACGAAGATTACGCCATGCCGCCGATGCCGGAGGGTGCGAAAGAAGGCGTGCTGAAGGGGATTTACAAGTTCCGGAACGCCGAGACCAAGTTGAAGCACCACGTGCAGCTGCTCGGCAGCGGCTCGATCATGCAGCAAGTGCTGCAGGCCCAAGCGCTGCTGGCCGAGAAGTTCGACGTCTCGGCCGACGTCTGGGGTGTCACCAGCTATCAGCAGCTGCGCAACGACGGCATGTCGTGTGAGCGCTTCAATCGCCTCAACCCGGAAGCGACGCCGCGCGTGCCGTACCTCACGCAGGTGCTCACCGGTGCCGAGGGCCCGTTCATCGCCGCTTCCGATTACATCAAAGCGACTGCCGATGTCGTCGCGCGCTTCATCCCCGGTCGCTTCGTGCCGCTCGGCACCGACGGCTTCGGCATGAGCGACACGCGCGAGGCGCTACGCCGGCACTTCGAAGTCGACGCCGAGAGCATCGCGCTCGGCGCGCTCGACGGCTTGCGCCAAGAGGGCAAGCTGACCGGCAAAGAGCTCGCCGCCGCCGTGCAGCAGCTCGGCGTGGACGCCGGCAAAGTCGAGCCGATGACGGTCTGAGTCAGCGGGGCAGCTTGTCGGCGGCGACCCGCCGAGTTTCCGAGCGCGGTTCGAGCTCGGGCAGCTTGGTCAGCTTCGGGGCCACCCCACGGATGGCCTCGAGGAACGACTCCGGCCGGGTGTAGGTCTTGAGCACGCCGCCGGCCAGAACGCCAATCAGCCGGGTTGCCATTTCGATCAACTTCGAGCGGATCAGCACGTGCGAAGCATTGATTCGCGCTTGATGGCGCTTACCCCAAGCTCCGAACGCGTCGCGTGAATCCGGGGCCATGCGCGTCATTTCGCGAAGATCACAGAAGATCGTGAGCATGGCGCTGCGATCGAGCTCGAGGTCCATCTCGCGTAACACCGCGCGTTCGACGGCACTGTCTTCGATGCTCGTGGCGCCGCCCACCACCGTGATCAGGACGAAAGCCGGCTTCAAGACCACCAGACGCAGACGCAGGTCCGTGCCCGTGAAGAGGACGGAGCCGTCTGGCTGAACGCGACGAATCGATGCAACCTGCGGTTGTTTGGAAGACGCTGTCATGTGCCCGCTGCAGAGCCCGCACTCGCCGGACTCGACAAGTTAGCGCTGCTCGCCCTAGCGCGCCAACATCGCACACCCGCCACATCATTGGTTGCGAGCGTTTTGCAACACCTGGCCCGAATGCGCTCGAGTGAGCAGGCTTTTCGGGGATGATCTGCAAAAAAGGGCCTCCCCAGCACGCTTGCTCGAATGCAGCCGTCAGACGCTGGGCAGACAGTCTGCGTGCTCACGAGTCAAGGCCAAGACGAAGTCCCCTCGTGCGGAGTGAAAGCCAGAGGAACGAGCAAGACTAGCCGTCGAGCAGCCGCTCGGCGATCGCACGGTGCGCCTTGGGCATCGCCAGCGCCGCGAGCTCGTTCGGCCTTTTCCAGGCAACCTCCGCAACCGTGAGCGCTTTCGCAACACCGCGCGGCGTGCCCATTCGATACGCATCCAACGTGATGCGAAAGCGAGTCACGGTGTGTCGCACCACGCACAACAGGCCCGTGGGCAGCGCGGTCAGGCCCGCGCACGATTGCAAAGCGTGGGCGACCGCCGCTTCCGGCGTCTCCCCAGCGCCGACCTCGGCGTTCGGAAAGAGCCACATCCCCGCCCAGCGCGGCGCATCCGCGAGTAGCCGAGTAACGAGCACGCGATCTCCGCGAGACGCGATGGCTGCGACCACGTGCACGGCGGTCGGCTTGGCGCGCGCAGGTAGTTCGGGCACGACGTCGACCAGCTGCTGCTGCAGCGCCGAGCACTCGCTGGCCAGCGGACAGGCGTCGCAGCGTGGGCTGCGCGGGGTGCACACGGTGGCGCCGAGCTCCATCAGCGCCTGGTTGAAATCACCGGGCGTTTGGCGAGGGACGAGCTGACGCGCCAGCTCCCAGAGTTGCGTCTTCAAGGGGGCACGGTTCGGATCGCCGCGCAGCGCGAACAACCGCGCGAGCACCCGGATCACATTGCCGTCGACCAATGGCTCGGCGTGGCCGTAAGCGATGCTCGCGATCGCGCCCGCCGAGTACGGTCCGATCCCGGGCAGCGCGATCAGCTCGCTTACCCGCTCTGGCACTCGGCCGTCATGAACGCGCAACATCTCCTGCGCTGCGCGCCGTAAGTTGCGCGCGCGAGAATAGTAGCCGAGGCCTTGCCAGGCATGCAGCACCTCACTCTCGTCTGCGTTGGCCAACGCCGTCACGTCGGGGAAGCGTTGCATCCAGCTTTGAAAGTACGGAATCACGGTGCGTACTTGAGTCTGCTGGAGCATCATTTCGCTCACCCAAACCGCGTACGGGTCCTGGGACTTTCGCCAGGGAAGCTCGCGCCGGTGCTTCGCGTACCAGGCGAGCAGCGCCCGGCCAATTGCCCGGGCTCGCTCATTCTCGATTGTCTTGGTCTTCACACGGTTCACGGGGGGTAGCGCAGACGGGCGCGAGGGCGATGTAGGTATGGTAGGTCTGCCCGACAAAAGTCGACTATCCGGAGTTTGACTTGTTCGGGCCGCGGGTTCCGTGAGAAAAAGAGGATTCGGATTTCATGGCGGAGCCACTTCTCGTCTCGCTCGAGTCCATACGCACCGACGGTTGGTTCGAGCGCATCGGTGAGGGCATCGGCAGTTTTCAAGCGCTCTGCGACATCGTGGGCCCGCGCTTCTTCGGCTTTGCCATGATCACGGGCGCTCGGATCACCTCGCTCACGGTCGATCGGCGCACGCCCGACAACACGCTAGTCGATTTCGTGGTCGGGCCGGAAGACACCGAAGTCGTCGAGAGCGACACGCAGCGGCTCACGCTGGCTGACTTTCGACGCCGCTTGGTGAGCGCGCTGGTTACCGAAGAGCCCCTTGGTCCTGCGCCGCGCCGCGCAACCGATCTGGAAGCGGTGCAACTGCACATCGGCGTGCGCTACCTGCTGCTGGCGCCACTCTACGGCTACACGCTGCGCGAGCTGTCGGTCGATCGCGACGGCTCTCAGCTCCGCCTGCTCCACGACGGCATCGAAGAGAGCTACTCGGTCGGCGCATTTCGAGCCCGTTTGCGCACGCACGTGCGTGAAGAGCTCGATCGTCTGGCTCGCCCCGCCGCGCGCGGGGCGATCGAGCTGAGCCGTGTCGCGGAAGCCGAGGCCGCCGCCGCCCGTGGGGATCAGGTGCGGATTTTGGAGCTACTCGGTGCCTGGCCGGCCCCGCTGGCGATTTTCCTGCGCACGCCGGACGGCCAAATGTTGAGCCCGGAAACGCGCGCGTTGATCGCCAAGGCGCTCGGTCTACTCGGCAGCGCCTGCATCTCCTTGGGCGAGATGGGCAAGGGTGAGGAGGTGCTTCGGCTCGGTGTTCAATACGCAGGGGACGGCAGTGCCGCGTCCGACATTTACTTTCGTCTCGGGGAAGCCATGCTGGGCGATGCTCGGCCGGGTGAGTCGATCGGCCCGCTGCGTCGGGCCGCGAACCTGGGCGCTCCCGGCGAGCGGGTGTGGCCGTTGTTGGCGCAGGCCTTCTTGGCGCGCGCGCGTTATGCCGCGGCTTTTTCCGCGATCGTCGAGGCCGAGCTGGCGGGCGCCCCGCCGCAGTCACTCTCCGGCCTGCTGCAGCAAGTCGAAACGGCTCTTGGGCCGACCTTTCAGTCGTGGCGAAAAAGCCTGGAAAATCCGCCGCCTGCGCCCGCTTGAGTGGCCCAGGGGGCGAGCCCGGCGCGCCCCCTGTCCCCGAGCCGCGCGCGTGCATTGACAGGCCGCGGACGCCAGCACTACATAGCGCCCAGACGTAGCGTAATTTCCAGAGGTTGCGCGGTGATTGCGTCCGAGCTGGCCCGGTTGAGCCACTTCTCGGGTGAACGCCCGCCACGTGATCCTCGACGCCCGCGTCAGCAGCAATTCTTCGCGCTGCATCCCTAGCCAGACCGCACCGAGCCCCGCATGCTTTTAACCTATCTGCCCATGTTCGTGATGTTCGCCATCGTGTTGGTGATCTCATCCGTGATGTTTTTGGGCGGCCAGTTCATCGGCCCCAAGAACCCGAACCCCGAAAAGCTCAGTCCCTTCGAGTGCGGTAACGACACCGAGGGCGCGAAGAACACCAAGCTGAGCGTCAAATTTTACCTCACCGCGATCCTCTTCGTCGTTTTCGACATCGAGGTCGTCTTCATGTACCCGTGGGCGGCCTTGTTCAAAGGCCTTGGTTGGAATGGCTTCGCGACGATGTTCAGTTTCATCGTCGCGTTGATTGTCGGCCTCGCCTACTGCTGGAAAAAGGGAGCCCTCGAATGGGAGAGCTGAAGCAGTCCTCGACTCAAATCCTCGAGCCTGGAGCCGCAGGCGGCGCCGGCTTCGCCACCACGCGTTTGGAGGCCGTTTTGGCCTGGGCGCAGAAGTACTCGTTGTTCATGTACCCGTTCGTGACCGCCTGTTGCGGCATGGAGTTCATGTCCGTCTCGAGCCCGCGCTACGACTTCTCGCGCTTCGGTTCGGAGGCGCCGCGCTTCTCGCCGCGCCAGTCGGATTTGCTCTGGGTCGTGGGCACCATCACGCAACGCCAAGCGCCGATCTTGAAGCGCATCTACGAGCAGATGGCGGAGCCCAAGTGGGTGCTCGCGTTCGGCACCTGCGCGTCCTGCGGCGGCTTCTACGACAACTACGCGTGTGTCGCGGGCGTCGACAAGGTGATCCCGTGTGACGTGTACGTGCCCGGCTGTCCACCGCGCCCGGAAGCGGTGCTGGACGGCCTGATGCTCTTGCAGGACAAGATCCAGACTGGCAACCGCACGCCCGCGATCGTCAAGCCCCGCCAAGATCCGGTGGTCGAGCAAAACATCGGGCTCGTGCAACTGCGAAAATCGCGCACCTCCGTCGCTTAAGCGCAAAAGAGCCTGAATTCATGTCAAAGGCCTTGATCGATCTCATCAAGAAGAACTTCGGCGCCGCAGTGCTCGAAACGCACTCGCTGTACGGCGACGACACGGTCGTCGTCGAAGCCGCCGCCTGGAAGGAAGTCGCCCGCTTCCTTCGTGATACCCCGCAATGCAGCATGGACATGCTGACCGATTTGACCGCGGTCGATTACCCGGAGCGCGAACCGCGCTTCGAAATCGTGGCGCACTTCTACTCCCTATCCAAAGGCCATCGCTTGCGCCTCAAGACTCGCACGGGCGACTCCGAAGGCGACGAAGCGGAGGTCGATTCACTCTGCGAATTCTGGGCCAGCGCCAACTGGATGGAGCGCGAGGCGTTCGACATGTTCGGCGTGATCTTCAAAAATCACCCCGATCTGCGCCGCATCCTGATGTACCCCGAGTTCGAGGGCCATCCCCTGCGCAAAGACTACCCGGCCGACCAAATTCAACCGCTGATCGCTTATCGCGACGTGCCGAACATCGAGAAGATCGCGCCGTTCAGCGTCGACGAAGGCATGTCCTTCGGTCGCCAAACGCACACCGGTCGACGGCACGACACTGACGACTCACAGGTGAACTGATGGAGCCCCTCGATCAAGAGTTAGACGAAGCCGAGCTGGAGATGCCGACGGAGCCCATGTTGCTCAACGTCGGCCCGGCGCACCCAGCCATGCACGGTACCGTGCGCTGCGTGATGGAGCTCAGCGGCGAGATCATCGAGCACGTCGACGTACAAGTCGGCTACCTGCACCGCGGCTTCGAGAAGATGTGCGAGCGCGGCACCTGGACCCAGGTGTTCCCATACGTCGATCGCTGTAACTACGTCTCGCCGATGCTCAATAACGTGGGCTTTGCCCTGGCCTGCGAGAAGATGCTCGGCGTCACGGTACCTGAGCGCTGCCAGTGGTACCGGATGATCTTGGGTGAGCTCGCGCGCATGTCGGACCACCTGACTTGCGACGGCGCCATGGCCATGGAGCTCGGGGCGTTCACCCCGTTCCTGTGGATGATCAAAGCCCGCGAGATGATCTGGGATCTGATGGAGGAAGAGACGGGCGCACGCTTGACGCACAGCTTCGGCCGCGTCGGTGGCATGGCCTCGCCCCCGACGGAGCACCTGAAAGAGAACGCGCGCGCGGTCGTCAAACACATCTTGAGCGTGATCGACGAAGTCGAGAAGCTGCTCCTCGGTAACCGCATCTTCTTGGATCGCTTGGAAGGCGTGGGTGTGATCAGCCAGGCCGACGCCGTGTCCCTCGGTTGGACCGGCCCCTGCCTGCGCGCGACGGGCATCCCATACGATGTGCGCAAGGCCAGCCCGTACCTGAAGTACGGCGAGGTCGATTTCGAGGTACCGGTGGGCTCGGCCAGCGATTGCTTCGATCGCTTCATGGTGCGTTTGGCGGAAATGCGCCAGAGCGCGCGCATCGTCGAGCAGTGCTGTCAGCGCATGGCAGATTCGGGCCCGGTCAACGTGACCGATCCGCGCATCATCTTGCCGCCGAAGGACGAGGTGTACAGCACCATCGAGGGCACCATCCAGCACTTCAAGATCGTGATGGAAGGCCTGAAATTGCCGGCCGGCGAGGTGTACGCCTACTCCGAAGGCGGCAACGGTGAGCTCGGCTTCTACTTGGTGAGCGACGGCAGCGGCACTCCCTACCGCGTGCGCATTCGTCCGCCGTGTTTCTTGATCACTGCCGGCCTGGAGCGCGTGATCACGGGCGCGATGATGGCGGACGTCGTGCCGAGCTTCGGCTCGCTGAACATGATTGGCGGTGAGTGCGACCGCTAGGTCCGCGCTCATCCTGAAGTTTGAATTTTCGGAACACTCGGCATGCCTACCTTCAAGATAGACGACCGCGAAATTCCTTTCGAACCGGGCGAGACGATCATCCGCGCTGCGCAGAAGGCGGGCATCGACATCCCGCATTACTGCTGGCACGCCGGTCTGTCCGTCGCAGCCAACTGTCGCATGTGCTTGGTCGAGATCATGCCGCCGCCGGGCCGCCCGGCGATGCTGCTCGACGTGCTCGCTTGGGACAAAGACAAGCAGGAATACCTGCCGCAGAAGAAGCCCAAGCTGGTGCCCTCGTGCCAGCAGGCGGCTGCCGACGGCATGGTGGTCAAGAGCCAGACCAGCGAGCACGTGGATACCGCGCGCGCCGCGGTGCAAGAGCTCTTGCTGCTCAATCATCCCGTCGATTGCCCGATTTGCGATCAAGCGGGCGAGTGCCGCCTGCAAGATTATTGGCTCGAGCACTCCGGCACCAAGAAACGCATGCGCGACGAGCCGGTGCACAAGCCCAAGGCCGTCGTGTTCGGCCCGACCATCGTTTACGACGCGGAGCGCTGCATCGTCTGCACGCGCTGCGTGCGCGTGTCCGAAGAGCTGGCCAAAGATCCGGTGCTCAGCGTGCGCGAGCGCGGCAACCTGAACGAGATCGTGGTCGCCCCTGGCCGTCAGCTCGACCATCCCTACACGCTGATGACCGAGTACGTGTGCCCCGTCGGCGCGCTGACCTCGATCGACTTCCGCTTCAAGGCGCGCGTCTGGTTCTTGCGCTCGACGCGCAGCGTGTGCGTCGGTTGCGCCACCGGTTGCAACTCGTTCTCGGACTTCGATCCGCGTAACCAAAAGGTGTACCGCTACCGTCCGCGCGAGAACCTGGCCGTGAACAAGTTCTGGATGTGCGACGACGGCATGCTCGATCATCGCCGCATCCACGAGGGCCGCGTGCTGGAGGCGCGCGTGGCGGGCGCGAGCGCGCCGCTGCCCACGGCGCTTTCCAAGGCCGCTGAAATCCTGACTTCCGCCAATCCCGATTCCACGGCGGTGGTGCTCAGCGCCGAGCACTCGCAAGAGGACAACTTCGCGCTCTTGAGCTTGGCGAAGGCCTTCGGCTTCAGCGCGATTTACCAGAGCGGGCGTCCGGCGGGGCAGGGTGACGACATCTTGCGTCACCCGGACAAGAACCCGAACACCACGGGCATCGCGGCGCTGGGCAAAGCCGCGGGCTTGAAGACGTTCGTCGAATTCGTGGAAGCGATTCGCGCGGGCAAGGCGCAAACCGTGATCGCGCTCGGCGCGGCCACGCCCACCGGTGGCGGCGCAGCTGCGCTGGCAGAGGTGAAGAACTTGATCGCGGTTTCCACGCACGAAGGCGCTTTCCCGGAGCGCGCGCGGGTGGTCTTGCCCGCGAGCAGTTGGGCCGAAGCCGACGGCACGTTCGTGAACGCCAAGGGCATGGCTCAAGAGAGCGAGAAAGTGATCACGCCGCAGGGGGCTTCCAAGCCCGCTTTTCGCCTGCTCGCCGAGCTCGCGGCCGCTGCCGGCAAACCCCTGTCTTGGAAGAAGCTCGCTGATCTGCGAGCCGCGATGAACCCGCCCGCGCGCGGCAGTGTGGCGCCGGGGAGCGAGAGCGCGTCGCTGGGAGCAGAATGATGACGTTGACCCTGGTTTCGTTTCTGTTGTTCGTGCTCAAGGCCTTCGTGGTCGTGATGTTCGCGATGAACGTCGCGGTCATCTTGACCTGGGCCGATCGCCGGCAAGGCGCGATGATCCAAGATCGCGTGGGTCCGAACCGCGCGGTGGCCTGGATCCCGACCAAGGTGGCGCAGGGCATCGCGGTCGGCCCGGCTTTGGCCGTGATCGCGGGGGTCGCTTTCGTGGTGCTCAAACTCGAGCCTCCGCCGGAAGAGCTCGGGCAGCGCGCGATGTTGTTCAGCCAGCTCGGCATCTTGTTCACTTGGCTGACGGGCGTGGTGATCGCGGGTAAAGTGCAAAATCGCGGCGTGACCAACAGCTTCGACGCCTGGCTGTACTCGCTGGGTGATCCGCGCCGCATCTTCTACGGCGGGTTGTTCGCGCATTTCTTGGCGTTGTTCGTGGGCCTCGCTCTCAACGACTCGACGTTCGGTCCGCAAGTGCGCGCCATCGGCTACGGCGGGGGAGCCGGGCTGTTGATCCTGTCCGTGCTCTTCGGCGCGCTGTACGCCGCGATCAGCATCAACGACGAACCGCGCATCGGCTTGCGTTTGGCGGGTCTCCTCCATCCCGCGGCGGACGGCTTGAAGACGATCTTCAAGGAAGACTTCATTCCGCCGAACGCGGATAAGTTTCTACATAGCCTGGCGCCGTTCATCTCTTTCTTCCCGGCCTTGGTGGTGATGGCGGTCGTCCCGTTCGGGGACACGCTCTGCTTTTCCCTCGCCAAGGACGGCGGGCTGGGTAGCTTGATGACGACCGTGCCCCGCGACGGCGTGTGCACCGAAGCCGCGATTCGCTTGCAGGTCGTCGACCTCGATGTGGGCTTGCTTTACTTCTTCGCGCTCGCTGGCACCGGCATCGTCGGCGCCGCGCTCGCCGGCTGGGCCAGCGACAACAAGTACAGCCTCTTGGGCGGCGTTCGCGCTGCCAGCCAGATGGTTTCGTACGAGGTCACTCAGGGCCTCACGCTGGTCGGTGCGGTCATGGTCTACGGCACGCTGCGCGTCGACAAGATGATCGAATGGCAGTCCCAGAACGCCTGGGGCATTTTCGTGCAGCCAGTTGCGTTCTTCCTGTTTTTCACGGCGTCGGTCGCCGAGTCGAAGCGCATCCCGTTCGATATTCCGGAAGGTGAGAGCGAAATCGTCGCTGGTTACTTCACCGAGTACGCGGGCATGAAGTTCGCGATGTTCTTCTTCGCGGAGTACATCGCGGTCGTCACCTCGGCCGGTCTGATGTCGGCCATCTTCCTCGGCGGCTGGGATCTGCCGTTCTTGTATCGCGACGGCCTGCACGTCACGATCGGGCAAACGGTGCTCTTCGAGCAAGCCTTGCCGCACTTGGCGATCGTGCTGATCGGCGCGCTCGGTTTCGTGCTCAAGACGCTCACGCTGTGCTGGTTGCAGCTGATGATTCGCTGGACTTTGCCGCGCTTCCGCTACGATCAGCTGATGCGCCTCGGTTGGCGCAAGCTGCTGCCGGCATCGCTGGCCAACGTCTTGGCAACCGGCTTGATCGTGATGGCGATCGTCACCGGCGGTCCGGCCGTGACCACGTTCATGTCGCTCTTGGCGGACTACAGCAAGGCGTTCGTGGCCTTGGCTGGCCTGGGCGGCTTCATCTTCTTCATCGTGTTCCTGGTCAAACCGGTGCACAAACGAAAGTCTTTGGCCTCCAGCTCGGCGCAATTCGCGGCCGCGGCCGGCGGTACTCGCAGCGCACGGATGTCAGCATGAGCAATCAATCGCCAGCTTTGGGCCCGAACCAAGTCACCGGCACCGCCGTCGCGCGTCCCAATCGCACCGCGTCGGTCCAGACCTACATCCCCGAGATCGCCAAGGGCCTCGGCATCACGATGAAGCACTTCTTTCAGAACACGAAAGAAATGGCCTTCGGACAGCGCAACGATCCGGTCACGGAAGGCATCGAAGACGGCATCAACTGCGTGTCGTATCCCGAGCAGAAGCGGCCGTACCCGGCGCGTTCGCGCGGCATGCATCGCCTCACCCAGCGTGACGACGGCTCGCCGCGTTGCGTCGCGTGCCTGTGCTGCTCCACCGCTTGCCCCGCGCAGTGCATCCACATCGAAGCCGGCGAGTACCCCGAGGGCGATCCGCGGCGCGGCTACGAGCGCTTCCCGCAACGCTTCGTGATCGACGAGCTGCGCTGCATTTTCTGCGGCTTCTGCGTGGAAGCCTGCCCCTGCGACGCCATTCGCATGGACACCGGGATCCACGCCGCGCCGTACGATTCGCGCGAGCAGTTCATCTTCGAAAAAGATGTGTTGATGGGCTTTCCGGGTCGGGATGGCTCTCATCTGACGGCCAACCCGCGGCACGAGCCGGGCGAAGGTTCGCACCCGGGGTTGGATCGCGAGAAACACTGACACCGGCTCACGCGCACCAAAACAAATCCAGCCAGCTACAACGGCTCCCGGAGAGCCGCCAAGATCGCCAAGGGGGGCCAAGCTCGCCAAGTGCTCAGCGCGTCGATGAACGCGTGCCGCACCGAAGGGCTCACAGAGATTTTGGGGTTCGCCGCTCGAGCCGAATCTGCGCATTGTCCGCGACGCTGACGTCAACGGCGGCGCTCTGAGAACAGTGCAAAAATGGCGACGGCTCCCGGAGGGCCGCCAAGATCGCCAAGGGGGCCAAGCTCGCCAAGTGCTCAGCGCGTCGATGAGCGCGTGCCGCACCGAAGGGCTCACAGAGATTTTGGGGTTCCGCCGTTCGGGCCGAATCTGGGCCTTCGTCCGCGACGCTGACGTCAACCCTGACAAGCTTCGCCCCGAAAGTTGGACGGCTTGAGCGGTACCCGTGACGCGCGCGCCGCTCAAAGCAAACCCCATCTTCTTCTCATTGGCGATCTTGTCTCCCTCTGCCTTGACGATCTTGACGGCCCTCTGGGAGCCGTGAACGGCGCTCTTGAGCCGAGTCCCTTTCGGGGTTTTTGGGGGCGCCCTCTGAGCACCCGGCCGCGGCGTGGGGTGCGTTGCAGCACCTGCGGGCGCCCAGCCACTTCGCCAAATGGCGCGCTGATCCGTAGAATTACCGAGTCGCCCAGTCGGACTAGAACCTCGGGCGATTCGGCGCTAAAGCTCCGAGTGAGTCATGGAATACGAACCGGTCATTGGGCTTGAAGTGCACGCGCAGCTCCTCACCAAGAGCAAATTGTTCTGCGCTTGTTCGACTGATTTTGGCGGAGAGCCGAACACCAATGTCTGCCCGGTGTGCTTGGGCCTGCCGGGGTCGCTGCCGGTGCTCAATCAGCAAGCCGTGACGTTCGCGGTGCAGGCGGGGCTCGCCCTCGGTTGCACGATCCACGAAAAGAGCATCTTCGCGCGCAAGAACTACTTTTATCCAGACTTGCCCAAGGGCTATCAGATCAGCCAATTCGAAGAGCCGATCGCCACCCATGGGCACCTGGACATCGAAGTGGATGGCGTACCGCGGCGCGTGGGCATCACTCGCGCGCACATGGAAGAAGACGCGGGCAAGAACGTGCACGGCGTCGCTGGTGATTCGCTGGTGGATTTGAACCGCGCTGGGACGCCGCTGTGTGAAATCGTTGGTGAGCCCGACTTGCGCTCGAGCGCGGAGGCCGCCGCGTACTTGCGCGCGATGCGCGATCTTTTGGTCTTCATCGGCGTCAACGATGGCAACCTCGAAGAGGGCAGCTTTCGCTGTGACGCGAACGTCTCGATCCGCCCGGTGGGCACCGAGAAATTCGGCACGCGCTGCGAGCTGAAGAACATCAACTCGTTCAAGTTCGTGCAAAAGGCGATCGACGCGGAGATCATCCGGCAAACGGCGATTTTGGATGCGGGCGGCAAGGTCAAGCAGGAGACCCGCAGCTTCGACCCGGCCACCGGCTTGACACAGACCCTGCGCGCCAAGGACGACGCGCACGACTACCGTTATTTCCCCGAGCCGGATCTACCGCCGTTGCGCATCGACCCCGCGTTCATCGCGGCCCAGCGGGCGGGCCTCCGTGAGTTGCCGGTTGCGGTGCGCAAGCGCTGGGTGGAAGAACTGGGGCTCACCGTGCCCACCGCCCAGACGCTCAGCCAGCACCCGGGCTACGTGGGCTTCTTCGAAGCCGTCTGCAAGCTCTTCGACCAACCGGTAAAGGTCGCCAATTTCGTGGCCAATGAAGTGCTGCGCGGCGCCAAATCCCACGGGCTCGAGGCCACTTTCACGGTCAACCCCGCTCAGGTGGCCGAGCTGCTTTCGTTGGTCGAGTCGGGTGAGATCAGCGGCAAGCAGGCCAAAGAGGTGTTCGCCGCGCTCGAGGGCACGGACAAGAGCCCGCGTTCGATCGTGGAAGAGCGTGGCCTGCGCGTGGTCTCCGACAGCGCTTCGCTCGAGAAGCTGTGTCAGGGGTTGATCGAGAAGTTCCCGAGCCAAGCCGCGTCGGTGCGGGCCGGGAAGAAGAGCTTGCTCGGGTTTTTCATGGGTCAGGCCATGAAGGAGACCGGCGGCTCTGCCGATCCCAAATTGGTCAGCGCGCTGTTCGAGAAGTTGCTGGGAGGCGGCGCGTGACCGCCACGCGCGCCCTGAAAATCTACGACCCGAAGCCGCCGTGGCTGAAGGTGCGCGCGCCGGGCGGCGAGAACTACACGCGTTTGAAGCAGACGCTGCGCGAGCTCGATCTGTACACGGTGTGTGAGGAAGCGCGCTGCCCCAACGTCGCCGAGTGCTGGGCTTCGGGCACGGCCACGGTCATGCTGCTCGGCCACACCTGCACTCGCGGCTGCCGTTTTTGTGCGGTCACGACCGGCAATCCGCGCGGCGCGGTCGATCCGCGCGAACCGGAGCACGTGGCGCGCGCGATCTCGCAGCTGAAGCTGCGTTATGTCGTGCTGACCATGGTCGACCGGGATGATCTGCTCGATGGCGGCGCTTCGCACATGGCCCGCGCCGTGGTCGCTTTGCGCGAGCACAGCCCGGGGCTGTTGGTCGAAACGCTGGTTGGCGATTTCGGTGGCCGGATGCGCGACGTGAACAGCATGGTGGACTCGGGGCCCGACGTGTTCGCGCACAACATCGAAGTGTCGCGGCGCATGACGCCGAAGATCCGCGACCAGCGCTGTGACTACGATCTTTCGCTGGGCGTCCTGGCGCATGCCAAAGCACGCCACCCCGATCGCTTCGTCAAGAGCTCGATCATGGTCGGGGTGGGCGAGACCGACGACGAGGTCCTGGAGACGATGCACGATCTGCGAAAGGCGGGGGTGGACATCCTCACTTTGGGCCAGTACCTGCGCCCGACCCCCAAACATGCCCCAGTCGAGCGCTACGTGACGCCCGAGCGCTTCGACGAATACGCACGTGAGGGGCGCGAAATGGGCTTCGCATTCATCGCCTCCGGGCCCCTGGTTCGTTCCAGCTATCACGCGGCAGAGGGCTTCGTCGAGGCTCGCTTGCGCCCGGCCACGAGTGACTCCGCGTCCCCGCATGCGCTCATACCCAAGACCGGCGACGAGCGCTTCGGAACCGCTGCTGCCGTTTTCCCGTTATCGGAGCGCCCGGAACTCGAGCACGCGCCGCTGATCCGTCCCGAGTCACTGGTCCGACGCTGACGGGCAATGACGCGGCGGCCATCTTCGGTTAGCGTGGCGCAGCTGTAATCGAGGGAAAACTGAATGCCCGCCCCGGACTCCAGTCTGATCGGTAAGGTCGCACGCCAGCTGACCCAGGCCCCGGCTTATGCGGGGGCGGTGGGCGCACGCGGCTCGCTCCTGAGCGTGGCCGCCAGCTCCTATGGTTGGTTGTCCGAAGACGACGAGTACACCCAGCCGACCGGCTTCGATCCAGACGCCGCACGCCTGTTCGAAGCGGTGGTCGAAGGCGCGTTCCTGGTCGCTAACGCGGACGGCGATTTCGACGTGACGGAGCAAGCCACCTTCCAGCACGTCGTGGTCAGCGCCTGTGCGGGGCGGGTCGCCGAGCAACAAGTCTCGGCCTTGCTCGCCGATCTGCACGAGCAACTGGTGGAAGACGGCATGCAGAAACGGATCGAAATGGTGGTCAAGGCCATCACCCGTGAGGATCACGCCCGCGAGGTTCTGCGGGTCGCTTCGCTACTTGCCCACGTGTCGGGTGGAGTAAGTTCGGTTGAGCGTGAAGTACTGGACAAGCTTGCGGCCGAATTCAAACTAACGGATGCAGCGGTCGAACAAGCCATCGAAGAGGCCGCCCACGCGCTGACCGAGTAGCGCGCGGGGCGCGGGCGTCGCGGCTGTCACGGCAGCTGTTCGGTCGCTCGGTTCTATTCCCCGCTACTACGCTAGAGGTCTCGAAATTCTGAATGGATATGATGCCCGAAATGCCTGCGACTTTCCGGCCGGAACAGCCGGCGAAAGTCATCCGCGTGTTGTCCGACGACGGCACGCTCGACCCCCGCCACGATCCCCGCTTGAGCGAAAGCGACGTGATCGAAATCTACCGCTGGATGGTGACGACGCGGCAGCTCGATGAGCGCTTGGTCGCCCTGCAACGCCAGGGGCGGATCGGCTTTCACGTCGGCTCGCTCGGCGAAGAGGCGGCCATCATCGGTTCGGCCTTCGCCATCCGAAAGACGGACTGGCTGTTCCCTTGTTACCGTGAGTTTGGCGCGGCGTTGATGCGCGGCCTCGACCTGCAAAAATTCATGGACAACATGTTCGGCAACGCGAACGACACGGTGCAGGGGCGGCAAATGCCGAACCACATCACCTCGCGCGAGACCGGCTTCACCTCCGTGAGCTCGCCGGTCGGCACGCAGATCACGCAAGCCGTCGGCTTTTCTTGGGGTGCCAAGATCGACGGTAAAGACGTGGCCAGCCTGGTGTACTTCGGGGACGGCGCGACCAGCTCCACGGACTTTCACAGCGGGATGAACTTTGCCGGCGTGTTCAAGGTGCCGGTCGTGTTCTTCTGTCGCAACAACGGCTGGGCGATCAGCGTGCCTGCCGAGCGGCAAACGGCCACCCGCACCTTTGCGGAGAAGGCCGCCGCCTATGGCATCCCCGGCGTGCGCGTGGACGGCAACGACATTTTCGCCGTCGTCAGCGTGGTGCGCGAGGCCGTGCGTCGCGGTGAACAGGGCCTGGGGCCGACTTTGATCGAAGCCGTCACTTATCGCATGGGCGGGCACTCGACGAGTGACGACCCCAATCGCTACCGCCCGACGGACGATCTCAAGCCCTGGGCAGAGCGTGACCCGCTCGCGCGCCTCCGCCAATACTTGGAGCGCCGTAAAGCTTGGGACGACCGCGCCGAGCAAGCGCTGATCGCGGATATCGACCAGCGCTTTCGCGCCGCCGTCGGCGTGAGCGAGAAAACACCGCCGCCCGCCCTAGAATCGATCTTCGAAGACGTGTACCAGAAGCCACCGTGGCATCTGCAAGAGCAGCGCGCGGAGCTCGTGCGCGGCCCGCGTGCGCCGTCCTCGCATTGACGCTTTGCCGAGCAACGAGAGCGCGCTGCTCGGCCTTCTATTTCCGACCTTTGCCGGGCGCATAGCCCCGGAGCGATACGATGCCGCAGATGAACATGGTGATGGCCGTAAACGAGGCCCTTCGCTCCGCGATGCGCCGCGACAAGCGCGTCGTGGTGCTGGGTGAAGACGTGGGCAAGGTGGGCGGCGTGTTCCGCGTCACGGCCGGCCTGCAGGAAGAATTCGGCGAGGAACGCGTGATCGACACGCCGCTCAGCGAGAACGGCATCGTCGGCTGCGCGGTGGGCATGGCCTTGTACGGCATGGTCCCCGTGGTCGAGATCCAATTTGCCGACTTCATTTGGCCCGCGTACGACCAAATCGTGAACGAGCTGGCCAAGTACCGATACCGGTCGGGCGGCGAATATCCGGCCAAACTCGTGATTCGCACGCCGGTCGGCGGCGGCATCAAGGGTGGCCACTACCACTCGCAACACCCCGAATCGGCCTTCATTCATGTGTCGGGTTTGAAGGTCGTCTGCCCGTCCAATCCGTACGACGCCAAGGGGTTGCTCTTGGCCTCGATTCAGGATCCGGACCCGGTGTTGTTCTTCGAGCCCAAACGCGTCTACCGCGCGGCCAAGGGTGAGGTCCCCGAGAACGACTACATCGTTCCGCTGGAGAGCGCGAAAGTCGTTCGGCCGGGTCGTCACGTGACGGTCTTGGCGTACGGTGCAATGCTGTACGAAGCGCTCGACGCCGCCGCCAAAGCCGCTGAAAAGGGCGTCGAAGCCGAGGTGATCGACTTACGTACGCTGTGGCCGGTCGACATTGCGACGATCGTCACCAGCGTGAAACACACCGGACGGCTAGTCGTCGTACACGAAGCAGCACGCACCTGCGGTTTCGGCGCGGAGCTCGTCACTTTGGTGGTGGAGCGCTGTTTCTACCATCTGGAGGCCCCGCCCGTGCGCGTGACCGGCTTCGATACGCCGTTCCCGTACACCCTCGAGATGGAGTATATGCCGCTTTCCCACCGCATTTTACCCGCTCTGTTGGACTCCGCGCGCTCCTAGTTCGAGTCCTTCTGCTCTTGACCCGCATCCCGATCCCAGCGAGAAAAACTGCCCATGGCGAAGTTCGAGTTCAAGTTGCCGGATATCGGCGAAGGCGTTGCAGAGGGTGAAATCGTCAACTGGCTGGTCCAAGCCGGGGACGACGTCACCGAGAATCAGGAAATGGTCGAGGTGATGACCGACAAGGCCACCGTCACCATCGGTGCGCCCAAAGCCGGCAAGGTCAGCGAGCTCCGCTTCAAGGTCGGCGACACGGTCCCGGTCGGTCAGGTGTTGGTCGTGTTCGAGACCGGCGGTGGCGAAACTGCCGCCGCCCCGGCGGCCGCTGCGCCTGCCGCCGCGCCCGCACCTGCCGCTGCACCCGCGCCTGCGCCGGTCGCTGCATCCGCATCCGCGGCTGCACCCTCCAAGTCAGAGGGGCCCGTCGCCAGCGCCGTCGGTGACATCCGAGAGTCGTTACCGGGCATGGCACCGGCCGCCGCGAAGAGCGGCGGCGATTACTACGCGGACAAGCCGCTGGCCGCCCCGGCCACACGCAAGTTGGCGCGTGAACTGGGCGTGGATCTTCGGCGGGTCGAGCCGAGCGGTTCAGCCGGTCGTGTGACCCGGGAAGACGTCGAGCGCAGCGTGAACGGCACTCCGGCCCCCGCGGCCAGCGCCGCCGCCGAGGCGCCCGCCGCGAAGGCGCCGGCCGCGCCGCCGCCGCCGCCTTCACGCCAAGCTACGGATGAGCGCGTCCCGATCCGCGGTCTGCGCAAGCGCATCTTCGAGTCCATGGCGCGCTCCAAGCACACGGCCGCGCACTTCCACTACGTGGATGAGGTGGACGTCGCCGCAATCACCAGTCTGAAAGATCGCGCCAAGCCGTACGCCGAGAAAGCGGGCGTGAAGCTCACGTTCTTGCCGTTCTTGGTCAAAGCCGTCGTGGCCGCCCTGAAGCGCCACCCGCGCCTGAATTCCATCATCGACGAAGCTGCGATGGAGCACGTTCTACGCAAGACCTACGACATCGGCATCGCCACCTCGACCGAGGCCGGCTTGATCGTGCCGGTGGTACGCGGCTGCGATCGCCTGAGCATCCTCGAAATCGCTAGCGAGATCGATCGCGTGGCCCGCGCTGCGCGCGACGGCAAGAGTCAAAAAGAGGACCTCGGTGGCTCGTCGTTCACCATCACCTCGCTGGGCAAGCTCGGCGGGTTGATCGCGCCGCCGATCATCAATTATCCCGAAGTGGGCATCATGGGCGTGCACGCCATCAAGAAGAAGCCTGTCGTGCGCGGCGACCAAATCGTGATCGGCGAGGTCATGAACCTGAGCTTCTCTTTCGACCACCGCATCATCGATGGCGATGTCGGTGCAAACTTCGCGCAGGAGATTATTTCGTACCTGCAGGAGCCGGATCGACTCGTCGTCGAGATGGCCTGAGCCAGATTCGGCGCGATCCGCAGCCGCCTAGACGCATGCGGATTGCGCCGACAAGCTCCTACATCCGCGCACAGCGCGCCCGCTTCTCCCGGCGGCCACACGCCACACGCCACACGCCGCACGCAACGCTACGGGGAACGCCGAGTCAAGGTGAGGGGCTGCTTCGACAAGGCGTGCGGTTCACGCTATTCATTTACGTGGCTCCGCTTTGCTCGCCGGGTTGGCTGTAAAGGTGTAGCCTGTTGTCGGTAAATCGTCTGCTTTGGAGTCTTCGACCGAGATGAAGGGTCTGTTCAGTGTCGCCGCGTTTGCGCTCGTCTTACACAGCGCAGGGTTTGCTCACGCGGCTGAGGAGGCCTCTGAACCAACTCCCGCTCAAGTGCGCACCGCTGCCGAAGCGTTCGATCGCGGCCGAGAAGCGTATAAGACCGAAGATTACGTCGAAGCTGCCGAACAGTTCGAGAGCGCGGACTCCAATGCGCCCAGTGCAGCGGCGCTGGAGCTTGCCATTCGCGCGCGCGATAAAGCAGGTCAACTCGACCGTGCCGCAACGCTGGCGGCGCTCGCACTGGCGCGCCATCCCGACGACCCCAACATTCAGAAGATCGCGCCGCCGATCGTGGAGCGGGCCAAGAGTGAGCTATTTGCGCTCACCTTGAAGTGTGATGAAGCGTGCGACGTCACCGTCGGGGGCAAGATCGCCCCGGGTCGGCGCGCCACCGATCGCACCGTTTTCTTGCTTCAAGGCACGTACACGGTACGCGCGGGCTGGTCCGGTGATCGTTCGCTGTCAAAGTCGGTCGAGGCCAGCAAAGGGGCTTCGGGCACGCTGGAGTTCCGCGCGCCCGAAGTGGTCGTGGCTTCCGCCCCCGTGGTCGCGCCCGTGACCCCGCCGCCCAGCGACAAGCCCGCGGACGATCGCGCCCAGAGCAGCTCGGGCAAACTGCCGCCGGCGGTCTTCTGGGTGGGCGTCGGGCTCACGGCCGTGATGGCGGGCACGACCGTCTGGAGCGGCATCGACACGCAGAATAATCCGGGCCCGGATCGAGTGCGTGAAGCCTGCGTGCCGCTGGCCGATGGCTCGCACAGCTCCGAGTGTGATTCGCTCTACAACCAAGGCCTCGACAAGCAACACCGCACCAACCTGCTGCTCGGCGTCAGTGCTGGTGTGGGCATCGCAACCGCCGTGGTCGGCGTATTTTTCACGAACTGGGGTGGCTCGAAGAAGTCCGCGTCGGAATCCGAGGCCGCGCTCCAGGCGCGACCCAAGGGCTTCAGCATTCAGCCTTGGGTTTCGGTGGGTTCTGGCGCGAGCGTCGGGGCGCTCGGAAGGTTCTAGCGGGTGGCGAAGCTTTTCGACCCCAGCGCTGGGCGACAGCGAGTCGATCGCTATGAGCTGGTGGGCGAGATCGCGTCCGGTGGCATGGCCACGGTGTATCTCGCGCGGCTGACCGGCGTTGGTGGTTTTCAACGCTTCGTGGCGATCAAGCGCCTGCATCCGCACCTCGCGAGCGAGAAAGAGTTCGTCGAGATGTTCTTGGATGAAGCGCGCATCGCCGCCCGCATTCATCATCCGAACGTCGTGCCCATCCTCGAAGTGGGCGCCAGTGCCGTCGGTTACTACCTGGTGATGGAGTACATCGAGGGCGACACGCTGGCGCGCCTTCTGGCCCGCGCGGCGACGCGCGGCAAACGATTGCCGGTTGGGATTGCCCTGCGCATCGCGCTCGACATGCTGGCTGGCTTGCACGCCGCTCACGAGCTGCGCGACGACGCGGGCGAGGCGGTGCACTTGGTGCATCGTGACGTCTCTCCGCAAAACGTGCTGGTGGGCGTCGACGGCATCGCGCGCATCACCGACTTCGGAGTCGCGCGCGCGGCCAGCCGTTTGACGGCCACGCGCGTCGGTCAGCTGAAGGGCAAGATCGCCTACATGGCGCCCGAGCAAGCGGCGGGCGAAGAGGCGATCGACCGCCGCGCCGACGTGTTCGCGGCCGGCATCGTGGTTTGGGAAGAGCTAGCCGCCAAGCGCCTGTTCAAAGCCGAGAACGAAGCGGCCACCTTGTCGCGCGTGATGACCGAAACCGTCGCGCCCCTGACGACGATCGTGCCGACGCTCAGCACGGCGCTGTCCAATGTCGTGCTGCGCGCGCTCGATCGCCAGCCGGATCAGCGCTTCGCGAGCTGCGCGCAATTCGCGGACGCGCTCGAAGCCGCCGCGACGGGCAAAGAGAGCATCGCCACCCCGCGTGAGCTCGCCGCCTACGTGTCCGAAGTGTTGGGCGACGAAGTCCTGGCTCAGCGCGAAGCCGTGCGTGCATGGATCGCGCGCAGTGAGCCGAGCCAGATCGGATCGGACAAGCCGGCCTCGCCGTCCACCAGCGTGTCGGCGGCGGCCATGAGCTTGCCGGGGCTCGATGGCGCGCCGGGCACGCTCACCCAAAACACCGCGCCCAAGGGCCGCAGCCCGGCTCGTCTATTCGTGCTCGTCACGCTGCTCTTGCTGCTCGTCGGCGGAGGCAGCTTCCTGTTCGCGCGCCAGACGGGGCCCGACAACCGGTTGCCCGTCGCGACCCCGGCGCCGATTGCTGCCGCCCCGCCCAGCCCGAGCGTAGCGCCGGTCGTGCCACCGCCGGTCGAGGTTCCGGTCGTAACCCCACCGCCGAGCGCAACCGTGCCCGAGGTCACCCCACCGCCCAAGCCCGTGGTGTTCCAGCGCCCCCGTGCCGTCGTCGCCGACCCCAACAAAAAGGCGAAGAAGAAGAGCGACGACGACGTGAACCTCAATAACCCGTATCGCTAGCCGCGCGCCTACTGAGCGAGTGGTTAGTGGGGGTGCGCTGCCAGACGTTGACAGCCGGAGGGTCGGCTGCTAGTTGTCCCGCGCCCTACTGGTCGCCTCGGTACAACCGCAGTGTTTTCGCGAGGTTGTCCAGTGAACCAGGGAAGATCCGCCAGAGAACCCCGTGGCCGTCAAGAGATTCTGCCTATTCACCGGCAACGCCAATCCCGAGTTGGCGGCCGAGATCGCCAAGGTGCTCGACACCCCACTCGGTGACGCACGCGTCGCGCGCTTCAGTGACGGTGAGACGCTCTGCGAGATCAAAGAGAACGTGCGGGGCCTCGACACGTACGTGATTCAGCCGACCTGCTCGCCGGTGAACGACAACATCATGGAGCTGTTGATCATGTGCGATGCGTTACGTCGCGCTTCGGTCAACTCGATCACGGCCGTGATGCCGTACTACGGCTACGCCCGCCAAGATCGCAAAGTCGCGCCGCGCACGCCGATCACCTCCAAACTGGTGGCCGATCTGTTGGTTTCGGCGGGCGTCTCGCGTGTGCTCTCGGTCGACCTGCACGCCGGTCAAATTCAGGGCTTCTTCAACATCCCGCTGGACAATCTGTATGCGCTGCCGGTGTTCCTCGAGGATTATCTGAAGGCGCGCTTCAATAAAGATTCCGTGTTCGTCGCCCCCGATGCAGGTGGTGTGGAGCGTACCCGCGCTTACTCCAAGCGCCTCGGAGCGTCCTTGGCCATCATCGACAAGCGTCGCGAACGCGCGAACGTGAGTGAAGTGATGCACATCATCGGTGACGTCGCCGACAAAGATTGCATCATCGTCGACGACATGATCGACACCGCGGGCACGCTGTGCAACGCCGCCCGCGCGATCATGGACGGCGGCGCGCGCAGCGTGGTGGCCTGTGCTACGCATGGCGTCCTCAGCGGTCCGGCTGTGAAGCGGATCGACGAATCACCGCTCGAAGAGGTCGTGGTGACCAATTCGGTGCTCGCTTCGGAAGAGGCTCGTGCCTCGAAGAAGATCAAGTTCCTGTCGATTGGCCGCCTGCTCGGCGAAGCCATTCGACGCATTCATAATAGTGACTCGGTGAGCTCGCTGTTCGTGTAGCGGCAGCAATTTTGGGAGATGTGAGAGAATGGAAGCAATCAAGGTTACTGCCAGCCGACGCGATGGAAACGGTAAAGGCGCTGCGCGCCGCTTGCGCACCGAGGGTCGGATCCCCGCGGTCGCATACGGTAAAGAGCTGCCCACGCAACAAATCGCGGTGCCGCCGGACGCGATCAAATCGGTGCTCGCCAGCGCTTGGGGCCGCAACACGGTCGTGAATTTGGATGTCGACGGCAAAGACAAGCTGACCGTCTTGCTCTCGGACTATCAATACCACCCCCTGACCCGTACGCTCCTGCACGCTGACTTCGTTCAGATCCACATGGACCAACCGGTCAACGTGGAAGTGCCGCTGGAGCTCACCGGTAAGGCGGCGGGCGTGGTCGCTGGCGGCACGCTGCGCCAGGTGTTCCGCAAGCTGCCGATCCGCTGCTTGCCGAACCAAATTCCGATCAAGGTCGTGCACGACGTGACAGCGCTCGGCCTCGACGGCCACGTTGCCGCGAAAGACCTGGCGCTGCCCGAGGGCGTGTCGGTTCGTCTGCCGGCTGAGCAGACAGTGGCCTCGATCGTCCACGAAATCATGCGTGGCGATGACGAAGCCACGGCCGCTGCCGCTGCGGCCGGTGCTGCGCCCGCTGCCGGCGCTTCGGTTCCGCCCGCTGCTGGTGCCGCTGCCGCCAAGGGCGCACCGGCTGCCAAGGCCGCGCCTGCCGCCAAGGCGCCTGCCAAGAAGTGATGCTGCTGGTCGGCCTCGGAAATCCGGGGCCGCAATACGCCCAGACTCGGCACAACGTCGGGTTCATGGCGGTCGACGCGTTCTGTGCGCCCAAGGCGGCGGCAGAACGCGTCGTGTCGTTTCGGCCGAAGTTCGAGGGGCAGTTTGCCGAACTCGAGCGTGCCGGCACGCGGCTCGCGGTGTTGAAGCCGGAGACGTTCATGAACGCCTCCGGTCGCAGCGTGCGCGCGGCCGCGTCGTATTTGGGCCTCGAGCCGGCGTCCATTTTGGTCGTCCACGACGAGCTGGACGTGCCCTTCGGGGAACTGCGGCTGAAATCGGGTGGGGGCGACGGTGGACACCGCGGCCTGCGCTCGATCAGCAGCGAACTATCGGATCCGAACTACGCACGGGTGCGAGTCGGAATTGGCCGCCCCCCGGCCCACTTTCAGGGTGACATCGCCGATTTCGTGCTACAAGCCTTCGCCCTCGAGGAACGAAGCGAGCTCAACCGTGTGCTCGTCAGTACTTGCGAGGCGATCGACGCCGTCATTACCGACGGTTTCGCTCGAACGATGAACCGAACCAACCAGCGCACGGTGCGCTGATGGCTCCTTGCTCCTGACTCTACTCTCGCTCCGGCGGGATGGTGATCGGGGGCCTTTCGCCCACAAGGAGAACTAAGTGGCAGAAGCAACAGTACAGAGCCCGCACAAGGCTCGAGAATACGAAACCATCTACGTCTTGAAGCCGACCGTCACCCGGGAGACTCAAGAAAAAATCGCGTCGCGCCTGGAAGAGGTGGTCGGTCGCGAAAACGGCAAGCTGACTCAGGTCGACAATTGGGGTCGCCGTCAGCTCGCGTATCCCGTGGCCAAGCACCGGCGCGGCGTGTACGTGTACGTGAAGTACGTCGGCGGCGGCGCGTTGGTCAGTGAGTTCGAGCGCAATCTGCGCCTGCTCGATGACGTGCTCAAGTACCAGACGGTGCTCGTGCGTAAAGACGTCGACCTCGGCGCTCTCGAAGTGAATACCGAGAACCTCAAGTTCGAAGCCGTGGAGCCCCCGGCCGAAGACGAGCCGGAAGAGTCGATCGAGCGCCAGCTCGGTCTGGTCGATTCCCCGGATCGTGATCGTCATCGCGACTCGCGCGATCACGACGCGGATGATTTTGGTGATGTCGATGGTCCGGCTGCCGACGAGGATGATGCACAATGAGAGAGCAAACTCGTGACATGGATCGCGGCGGGCGTGGCGGCGATGACCGCGGGCTCGACCGCATGGGCGACAAAGACAACGTCGGGTTTCGCACCCGCGGTCGGCGTCGTGGCTGCTCCTTCTGCTCGGACGACGCCGAGCCGATCGACTACAAAGATCCGCAAGGTCTGCGCTACTTCGTGACCGAACGCGGCAAGATCGTCCCGCGCCGCATCTCCGGCGTGTGCGCGAAACACCAACGCTCCGTGCAATTGGCCATCAAGCGCGCGCGTACGATCGCGCTCTTGCCGTTCACCACCAACGACTGAAAGGCAAATAAACCATGGCTACAAGCACCCATGTTTTGCTTCAGGCGGATGTCGATAACCTCGGCACCGGCGGCGAAGTCGTAAAGGTTCGTCCGGGCTTCGCGCGCAACTTCTTGTTGCCGCGTGGTCTCGCCGTGCCGGCGACCCCTGGCAACCTCGCGCGCGTCGAAGACTTGAAGAAAGCCGCTGCCGCCCGCAAGAGCCAAGAAATCGCCACCGCCCAAGAGCTTGCCAAGAAGCTCGAAGGCTCGAGCGTGAAGATCGCTCGCTCCTTCGGCGACGAAGGCAAGATGTACGGCTCGGTGACGAGCAAAGACATCACCGAAGCCTTCGAGAAGGCCGGCATCTCGTTCGATCGCAAGCAGATCCAACTACCCGAGCCGATCAAGACGCTCGGCACGGTCGAGGTTCCGCTCAAGCTCCACGGCTCGGTCTCGGTCGTGCTCAAAGTCGAAGTCATCAAGAAGTGACGCTCCCCCGTCCCGGGATTTACCCCGGTACGGGATCTCCTCCAAACGGACTACGACAAGACGGCGAGCACGGGCCCGCGTGAAGAGCGAAGTGATTCGTTGACACGGAGCTCGCGCTCGTAGAAAAAGAAGTGACGGGTCTCGCGTCAGCGACGCCCGTGCCTCGGCTCAGCGCCCCGGAAGGTTTCGACCGCCCGGGGCGTCGTGCATTTGGGGCCCTGTGGATAACCTCTGGTTTCGCCGGTGGAGAACCACAGGACTGGTTGAGGATCGTTGGCACTGACGTTGTCTGTCCGCGGCCGGTGCTAGCGGAAGAAGAAACCGAAACCGAGAGAGGGTGAGTCTCCGCCATGCCGTTTGCCGAGCGTTTTTCGCGAGCCCCTGCCGAACCCCCACGCCTCGAACCGATGCCGGGCCGCGTGCCCCCAAGCGATCTCGACGCGGAAGCGGCCGTGCTCAGCGCCACCCTACTCGACAGTGACGCCTTCGACACCGTTCAGGACATTCTACAGCCGCTACATTTCTACGCCGATGCCAACCGGCGCATTTTCGAGGCCATCCTCGACTTGCAGAGCAACTCGCGCCCCGTCGACATCGTGTCGGTCGCCGGCTGGCTGCGTGACAAAGGTCGCCTCGATCAGATCGGCGGCACGCCGTACCTGGCGCTCTTGGCCGATGCCACCCCAGCGGTGGCGCACGTGGCCGCTCACGCGCAAGTGATTCGCGAAAAGTGGCGCTTGCGGCAACTGATCTCGACTTGCCAAAAGTTCGCGGCCGAGGGCTACGGTGATTGTGGTGAAGTGCAAGGCTTCATCGATTCCGCAGAGCAATCCGTGTTCGACATCGCGCGTATCCCGCAAACGTCGAACGTGGTCTCGGTGCGCGACGCGATCAAGGGCGCGTTCGAGATCTTGGGCGAAGCCGCGCGGCGCGGCGGCGGGATCACCGGCATCGAGACCGGCTACACGGAGCTGGACAAGCAAACCGCAGGCCTGCATGCCGGTGATTTGCTGATCGTCGCGGCTCGCCCCGGCATGGGCAAAACGTCCTTCGTGCTCAATTTGGCGACCAATGTCGCTCGCCCCAAACGCGTGGAAGTGAACGCAGACAACGAAGCCTATTTCGACGCGGCCGTGGAAGAGCCCGGCTACGGCGTGTTGTTCTGCTCCTTGGAAATGCCGCGTGAACAGCTCGCCTCGCGCATGCTCGCGTCCGAGGCGCGCGTCGACATGTCGCGCATTCGCTCCGGCAAGCTGCAGCGCGACGATTGGAACAAGCTCACCGAGTCCGCGTCCCGCTTGGGTCGCTTGCCGCTCTGGCTCGACGACACTCCCGCGCTCACCCTGCTCGATTTGCGCGCGAAGATCCGGCGCTTGCAGGCCGAGCTCAAGCGCGGTGAAGCGGCGGGCAGCGCCAAGGGCCTGGGTCTAGTCGCGATTGACTACTTGCAGCTGATGCAAGGACGCAAAGACGCGGGCAGCCGCGAGCAAGAGATCAGCGAGCTGTCTCGAGGCCTGAAGCAGATGGCCAAGGAGATGAAGGTGGCCGTGATCGCCCTGAGCCAGCTGAACCGCGGCGTAGAAACGCGCACGAGCAAGGACAAGCGACCGCAGCTGTCGGATCTGCGTGAATCGGGCGCCATCGAGCAGGACGCCGATACGATCATGTTCATCTACCGCGACGAGTACTATTTCAAAGACAGCCCGGACAAAGGCATCGCCGAGCTAATCATCGCCAAACAGCGCAACGGGCCGACGGGCAAGGTGATGACCAAGTTCACCGGCGAATACACGCGGTTCGATAACTTGGCGCCCGAAGAGTACAATTTCAGCGATTTCGACGGCGCAGACGGCTGACGAGTCCGAAAATTGCGACGATCTTGGCTAGATCGCGGCAAAGAAGTGCTAGGTCTAGCCGCGAGCGATGCGTTTCATTGATGAGTGTGAGCTGCGAGTCGAAGCCGGCGCAGGCGGCAAAGGTGCGGTCGCGTTTCGGCGCGAGAAATACATCCCTTTTGGCGGTCCCGCGGGCGGTGATGGCGGTCGCGGGGGGGACGTGGTGCTCGTTGCCGACTCGGGTCTCGGCACCCTGTATGACTTGATCCACCATCGCATCGTGCGCGCGGACAACGGCCAAAATGGCATGGGCAAAGACTGCTACGGCCGCGCCGCGAAAGACGTGGAAGTGCGCGTGCCCGTAGGCACGATTGTTTTCGACAGCGAGACCCAAGAGAAGATCTGCGAACTCACGCGTCCTCAAGAGCGCGTCGTGATCGCCAAGGGTGGTGAGGGCGGCCGCGGCAATCGGCACTTCACCACGCCCGAAGATCGCGCGCCGCGCCACGCAGAGCCCGGGGAGCCGGGCGAAGCGCGCTCCCTACGCCTCGAGCTGAAAGTGATGGCCGACGTCGGCCTGCTCGGCTTTCCGAACGTCGGCAAGAGCACGTTCATCAGCGCCATCAGCCGTGCGCGCCCGAAAGTCGCGGACTACCCGTTCACCACGTTGGTCCCGCACTTGGGCGTGGTCACGATTGGCGATTTTCGGCAGGGCCTCGGCCGCAGCTTCGTGGTCGCCGATATTCCGGGGCTGATCCCGGGCGCGAGTGAAGGCGCCGGCCTCGGCATTCAGTTCCTGCGCCACCTCGATCGCACGCGGCTACTGCTGCACTTGATCACGGTGACGGGTGAGGAGGGCCGCTCGCCGCTCACGGACTACCACGCGATCCGCAAAGAGCTGAAAGCGTACAGCCCCGAGCTCGCGCGCCGCCCAGAAGTCGTCGCCCTCGCCAAAGCCGATTTACCCGACGTTCAAGAAGTCTACGACGAGCTCAAGGTCGAGTTCGAAAAGCTCGGCGTCGATCTGCTGCTCGTCAGTGCCGCCACGCACAAGGGCCTGGACGAAGTCGTGCAATACCTCGCCGAGCGTCTCTTTCTCTAAAAAACATGAACGTGAACGAAAAATCGGAGCACGCGACCTCGCGACGCAACGCACCTGTGCACGCGAGCTGCTGAGGGGCAGCCCAAGCCAAGAAGAGGGGGCGCTCGCGATCCAGCAGCGCACCTCGCCGGGACACGGAGTTCACGCCGGGGGTCGACCTCGTCGAATGAAAACGGAGTTCGAATTCGAACTGTTCGAATTCCGTTTTCTTTTTCGAGGGGTGGCTAGACGGTGAGAGCGAAGAGGTCGTTCACGTTCACGTTCACGTTCGGAGCGCTCAGCGCGGAGGCTTGAGCGGCAAGTTCGGGCGATTCGAGGACGCTTTTTTCTGCATGGCGGGGCTGGGGTGCTCGTCGAGCGCGTCGATCGCAGCGAGCACACCTTGGATGCCGTGGTGGCGCGCGGCGGCTTCCAGGAAAATCCCGGGGACTCGGGTGAGCTTCACGGCGGTGGCTTTGCCCAGGTCGAGCTCGCGCTCGGCGAAACTCTCGAAGGAAGAGAAGCCCTTGGCCTCGTACAGCTTTTCGTCTTGGATGTGCTTGAGCTCGATCGCGATTTGGAAAAAGCCGTCGTCCAAGTTTTTGCGCAACGCGCGGATGCGGACCAGGACATTCAACAGCTCGCTGATGCGCTGCTTGATGTTGTCGGCGTTATCGGGTGAGCGCAAAGTGCCGCGTGCGCTGCCTGGCTTGGGAGGGGATAGGTTACGCGCCGCCGCCTCTTCGGCGTGTTTGGCGGCATGGCGGGCGGCCCAGGGTGCTGCTCCGCGCATGCCCAGCTTGCGCTTGGCGCCCGCGTCGCTGGCCTCCACCTTTTTCGACTTTCGCGCCTGAGGCGCGACCGACTTCCGGGGCGGGGGAGGGGCGACCGATTTGCGAGCAGCTGGCGGCGCCACCGACTTGCGAGGGGCAGGCGGCGCCACTGATTTGCGCGCCGGGGGCGGCACGGATTGACGAGCGGGGGGCGCGACGGATTTGCGCGCGACCGAGCCGGGACGAATGGATTTTGGTGCCCGTTCGGCGGCACGGCCAAATGGTGCAGTTTTTGCGCGGGATTTCATCGAACGAGTACCCATTGCATGGTGCATCCGGATGATCGCGGATGCCCCCTAAGCCTTTGCTAACAGTTTAGTATGACGTTCGCCCGCTATGCAAAAACCCGAATCCGATCCGCCCAGCCGCACTGAGGGCGAGCCGCCTGCCCGCGGTTCGAATCCGCTGAACGCTAGCCTTTTCCCGCAAGATCCGCGGATCGCCGTGGTGGTGAACGGCAACGCCAAAAGTGTGACCGAGGAAGTGATCTCCACCTTGCACCAGATCCTGCTCGGCGGAGATCTGTTCGTCTCCCGTAGCTTGGACGACGCCCGGCACATTGCCCGCACCATCGTCAGCCGCGGTTACGGCACGGTGCTGACCGGCGGTGGGGATGGGACCTTTACGGTCATGGTTACTGAAGTGGTTCGTGAAGGACGGAAGCAAAATCGAGCTCATCCGCGCTTCGGGCTGCTCAAACTGGGCACCGGCAATGCCCTGGCCTGGGTGGTCGGCGCGCGTGATCCGAAGAGCGGCGAACTTTCCGCCGATATCGAGCGGCTGACGCAAGACGCGGGCAGCCGCAGCATGCGCTTGATCGAAGTGGAAGGCTTCATTGCGCCCTTTTGCGGCTTTGGCGCAGACGCGGACGTGCTCGCCGACTACGCGAAGGTGAAGGGCAGCCTGCAAAAGACGCCGCTCAGACGCGTGGCGCCCGGTCTGCTCAGCTACGGCGTGGCGGCGGTCACGCGCTCGATCCCGAGTTATCTGTTGAAGCGCATGCCGCACTGTCGAATCGTCAATCAGGGCGGTGAGGCATTTCGTGTCGGCGCCAAGGGGGCGCTGCTCGGCCAGCCCATTGCGCGCGGCGCGGTGATTTACGAAGGGCCCATGCGCCTGTGCGGGCTGTCGACCATCCCGTACTACGGCTACGGTTTCCGCATGTTTCCCTACGCCGATGAGCGGCCGGATCGCATGCATTTGCGGGTTGCCACGCTGACCCCCTTGGAATTCGTCCGCCACTTCAACGAGATCTGGCGCGGAGAGTACGATAATCCGGGGAGTTTGTTCGATTATCTCGTGGAGTCCTTGAGCATCGAGCTCGATCCGCCGACCGACTTCCAAATCGGTGGAGACCCGCGCGGCAAGCGTGCGAAACTCGAGATCCATCTGTCGCCGACTCCGATCCGCCTGGTTGATTTCTACGCCCCGCCGACGGTGGCCTGAAAGCACTCGGATGAATGCCCAGTCCCGCTGCCTGCTCGCACTCGCGTGCGGGCTCTCCTTCGCGTCACGCGCGCAAGCGGCCGCTTCGCCGTTTCAGGCCAGCTTGAGCTGTCAGCCCGCGCCCGGTCCGGGCCGCATTTTGTGTCAACTAAGCACGCGTGCGCTGCGCGGAAAGCTGGTCTGGAGTGACGCGCTCGTGGTCCGCGCGCCCGCGTTTGCTCGGCCGCTCCGATCGCGTTTCGTCGCTCAATTGGGCACACCGGGCGCTGCTGGGGGGGCGTGGGCAAAGCTCGCCTTGGTGGCGTCGGAGGCCGGCGCGGGCAAGCTCGAGCTGCTCGCCCGTGGCGTGATCTGCGAAAACGGCCCGGCCGGTGAATGGTGCGTGCCGGTACAGGCGCCGGTCACGGTCGACGTACAAGTGGGCGCGGCACCGGCAAAGGCCCCCTGAACCAGGCCCGCGAATTTGTCCGGAAATTGCCAGCTCTGTTAGTCACGAGGGATGCAGCTTCCCGGCAGACTGCGACTCACGACGCTTGGCGACCTGCTCGGCGCGCTTCATCGCGCCTGCGCGAGCGGCACTCTCGAACTCGTAGAGGTGGAAGGAGCCCGCGCGGGCCGCAGTCATCGCGTGTTCTTCGACGGGGGTTTAATCGAAGACGTCGACACTTCGCTCCATCACCCGCGCCTGGGCGAGATCCTGGCGCGTGAAGGCTTGCTCAGTATGTCCGCGCTGTCGCGGATTGCGCGGCGTTTGACGGAGCAGCCTGGCAAGCGCGTGGGTGAAATCTTGGTCGAAGAGGGCTTGGGCACGGCCGATCTGGTCGCGGGCGCGCTCCGCCGCCAGCGCGCGAGCCGGCTGGAGGCTCTGTACGGCTTGAGCGAAGCCTTGATTCGCTTCCACGTGCCGCGCCCGCGGACGGGCTTTCGCCAGGCGCCGCTCTCGCCGCGCGAATTTTTGCACGGGCGCCCGCGCGCACGGGCCGAGCGCTTCAGTGCCCGCTTCGGCGCGCGTCCGGAGCCCGCGCGCACTGGCGACGGGCCACGCCACGCGGCCTACCGCGCGCTCGGGCTCTCGGCCGCCGCGTCGCCCCGCGACGTGCAGCGTGCGTTTCGGAAATTGGCGGCCGAACAGCATCCGGATCGCTTTCCTAACGCTTCGGCCAGCGAAAAAGCTCAGCTGCTCTCACGCTTCGCGCAGCTGAGCGCGGCGTATCACCTGCTCATGGGTTGAGCCAGCGCTCGACGGCGGCCGGCAGCTCGAACAGCGAAGCGAGCAAGACGTCCGGCTGGCTCGCGAGCAAGGCGTCACGCCCCTGCATGCCGCCTTCGACGCCCACGCTGTGCGCGCCGGCGGCTTTGGCGCAGCCGATGTCTTGCGCGCCGTCGCCGACCATCACGAGCTCGGCCGGGCTCAGCCCGAGCTGCTTGGCAATGTACAGAAGCGGCAGGGGATCAGGCTTATTTTTCGGCAGATCACCGCCGCCGACCACGATTTTGAACGGGTTCGGCAGGCGCAAGTTGGCGAGCACGCGATCGGTGATCGAGCGCGGCTTGTTGGTGCACAAGGCGAGCGGCAAGCGACTGAGCTCGGTGAGCGCCTCGTGCGCGCCGGGCAAGAGCAGCGTGTGATCCGTCGGGTGCTCCTCGTAGTACGCGGTGAAGGTCGCGAGCAGCGCGTCGAGCGCGGGCGCGCTCGGCTCGAGCCGAGCCGCGCGCGCCAAGAGCATGCGCGCGCCATCGCCGACGTAGGTCGAAATTTCGCTGACCGAAAGCGTGGCAAAGCCGTGCGCGCCAAGGGCGTGGTTGGCCGAGCTCGCGATGTCCAAGCGCGAGTCGATCAAGGTGCCGTCGAGATCGAAGACGATGCCCAGGCGGATCGCGATGCCCAACCGCGCGGGCCCGCCGGGATCGAGCTCCGGGCCCTTCATCCGGCGTGCCGAAATGCGGCGCGGCCCACGAAAAATGGACCCATTTGGTTGATGAACTCGGACGTCTGGCGGGTGGCGCGCATGGCTTGCACTACGTGCGAAAGGGGATGAAGCTCCTTGCCGATCAGGCCAATCACGAACTCGTTGTCGTTGGCGTCGAGCCCATGGCAGGCGAGGCGCACGTCGTGCGCGAGATCTTGCGCGCCGTAGGCTTTGCCGATCGTCCCGTGCTCGCGCATGATTGCGCCTTTTTCGCGCGGCTCGATTTTTTCGAACGCGCCCGAGCGGCGCAGCGGGTACCACACCGCCCAGGGCCAGGCCTCGTTCAGCACGGTCTCCCGCGGGCGACGCAAGAGCCAGTACTCCAGGTCGGTTTCGTAGCCGGTCGAATAGGTGCGGCCGAGCATGGTGAACTCGCGCACCAAGCTGAGGCTCGAAGCTTCCGGATCGCCGAACACAGGGCGCAGCCGAGTCGCAAAGTCGAGCGGCTCTTCGCTCCAGCTGAGCACGCCCAGGCCGTGCGGGTTGTTCACGTCTTCGTAGATCACGCTGGGCACGTTGCGGCGTTTCAGCGCCGAGCCCAGATTTTTCAGGGCGTCCGCCGGGGCGAGTGATTTGTCCGATTCGTACACGGTCAGCTGCATGAACAGCCGGCGGTCCATTGATTGTGGAATTCCATCGCGTGGAGCGCCTCGTTCCGAGACCTCGATGCGCTCAGCCGGCGTGCCTTCGGTACCTGCGGCCGCCGGTCTCGTGTTTGCAGCGTTTTCGCCCATGCGCTGAATGCTAACAAAAACCGCGGCTCCCGTGCTTGCATTCGACGGATCTCTGATAAACTCCGCCGGCTTTGATAAAGGCCACACTCGAACACCCGTTGCCCGCCGGCATGAGGGATCTGCTTCCGCCCGTCGCGCGGCGACAAGGCGAGCTCGCGCGCCGCGTAACCCGTTGCTTCGAGCTCCACGGTTACGAGATCGTGACCTTGCCAGTCTTCGAATACGCAGAGGTGCTCGAGCGCGGCTTGGGCGCCCTCGATTCCGAAGAGGTGCTGCGCTTCGTAGAGCCAGAGAGCGGGGAAGTGGTCGCGCTGCGCCCGGACATGACCCCGCAAATCGCGCGCATCTTGGCCACGCGCTTGGCTGATCTGCCGGGCCCGGCTCGGCTCTGTTATCACGGCTCGGTAGTGCGCCGCCGTCGTGAGCGCGCGCGGCGCCACCGACAGATTTTTCAAGCCGGCGTCGAGCTGCTCGGCTTGGAAGGACCTGCGGGGGATTTGGAGATCTTGCGTTTGGCATCAGCCGGCGTGCGCGCCGCAGGCCTGTCGTCGTTCGTGTTCGATTTGGGTCACGCTCGGATCGCAGCGGCCCTGCTCGAAACGCTGCCCGAAGCCCGCACGGCTGAGCTGGTGGAAGCGCTGGCGATCAAAGATCAGCCTGAAGTGTCGCGCCGCGCGCTCGCCGCCGGCTACTCGGGCCGCACGCTCGCGGCGCTCTCCGAGCTCTGTGAATTGCACGGCGGCAGCGAGATTTGGCCGCGTGCCGAGCGGCTCTTGGCCGGCACCGCCGCCGAGTCGGCGCTGCGCGAGCTACGCCAGATTTGGGACGCGGTGACGCTCCTCGAGCTGGCGCCGAAGCTACTCGTGGATCTCTCGGAGACCCGCAATTTCGCCTACTACACCGGGCTCATGTTCCAGATCCACGCGGATGGGCCGGGCAGCCCGATCGGCGCGGGTGGCCGCTACGACAGCTTGCTCGGCCGCTTTGGCGCGCCGCGTGCGGCTGCTGGCTTTGCGCTCAGCTTGGACCATCTGGCCTGGGCGCTGGAGAGCATCGGCCGCGAAGAAAGCAACGAAATGCGCCTGCTCACGGTGGGCGCGAACGAAGCGCTGTTGACCGGTTTGCGCAATTTGGGCGTGCCTTGTGCTGCGTCCCAGGCGGCTGTCGGGGCCGAGGCGCTGGCTTACGCGCGCGCGTGGCGTTTCAGTCACGTGCTGGAAGTCGGCGCTCAGGGCGTGTCCCTGATCAGCGTCGTCGATGAACAAAAAAGATCCGTTCTCCTAGAGCCAGAAGCTTTAGTGAGTAGTTTGGGCCAACTCCAGCTGGGGTCGGCGTAGTCTCGCGGCCCTGCCGCTGTAACAACCGTGCGAGAGAATATGTCTTCTGTGGTCATTGTCGGTGCTCAATGGGGCGACGAAGGTAAAGGCAAAATCGTCGACATTTACATGGAGTTTGCCGACGTTGTCGTGCGCTACGCGGGCGGGCCGAACGCCGGCCACACGCTGGTCGTGGGCGATGAAAAGATCGTCGTGCGCTTGCTGCCGAGCGGCATTCTGCGCGAACGCACGCACTGTATTTTGGGTCAAGGCATGGTGATCGACACCGAGGTGCTGCTGGGCGAGATCGACGAACTGCACCGTCGCGGCCACTCGAACCTCGAAGCTCGGCTCTCGCTCAGCGATCGCGCGCACTTGATCTTGCCCTATCACGTGTTGATCGACACCCTGCGCGAAGGCTCGGCTCCCGCCGACAAGGCCCTCGGCACCACCAAGAAGGGCATTGGTCCGGCTTACGAAGACAAAGTGAAGCGCGTCGGTGTGCGCTGCGGTGATTTGCGTGATCTGAAGGCGATGTCCGCGCGCATCGCGTACGCCATGCAAGCTTGGGAGCCCACCGTGCGCGCGCTCGGCGGCGAGCTGCCCACGCTGCAGTCGGTGATGGCCAAGCTCGAGGCGCACGCCGCGCGCATCGTGCCCATGCTGGCCCACACCTCGGAGCTGGTGGATGACGCGATCAAGGCCGGCAAACGCGTGATGCTCGAAGGCGCGCAGGGCACGTTGCTCGACATCGATCACGGCACGTACCCGTTCGTGACTTCGAGCTCGGCCGGCGCGGGCGGTGCGGCCAGCGGCGCTGGCATCGGCCCGAACCGCATCGGCACCGTGATCGGCATCACCAAGGCCTACACCACGCGCGTCGGGACCGGCCCGTTCCCGACCGAGCTGGATGACTCGGATGGCAAGCACCTGCGCGAAGTCGGCGCCGAGTTCGGCTCGGTCACCGGTCGCCCGCGCCGCACCGGTTGGCTCGATCTGCCCGGTTTGCGTTACGCCTCGCGCGTGAACGGCATCGATGGCCTCGCGCTCACCAAGCTGGACGTGCTGACCGGCATGGAGCGCATTCGCGTGTGCGTTGCCTACGATACGCCCCAAGGCCGCGTCACCAGCTTGCCCATCGATCAACTCGATCCACCCGGCCAGATCACGCCGGTGTACGTAGAAATGCCGGGCTGGAAAGAGCGCCTGGACGGCGTGCGCGTGTTGGACGATCTGCCGGCCAACGCGCGCGCCTATGTGCGCTTCATCGAAGAGCAAGCGGGCGCACCGGTGTACCTCGTCAGCGTCGGCCCCCGGCGCAGCGAGACAATCATGCTCCACAACCCGTTCGTGGGCCGCGCCGCCGCGCCATAAGGCTTGTTTTTGATGGTCACCCGGCCGTCGCGCCGCACTCAGCCTTCGGCGTCGAAGGGCGGAGACGGCGCGCGCTCGGAGCTGCGGTGCTGGGGCGCGAGCGCCCCCCAGGAATGCTAAACTAGCGACGCATGCTGCCGTTCGCACTCACCGTCCTGCTCCAAGTGCGCCTGGGGACGCTGGATTTGACGACGGCGTCGCAAGCCAGCCCGCGGCCTCGAGAGTGTCGGGGGGCGGTTGAAAGCGACGGCGTTTGGGCGCGGCTGCGCGGCGCGGACGCGCAGCGTTATTGTGAGCTGTTGGCCCGCGGTTACGCGCGGCTCGAGCTGACGCCGCAAGAAGCGTTGCTGGCGGCGCGCTCGGCAGAGGCTTTGGCCGGACCGCGCCCTGCCGTGCGTGTGCTGACCGCGCGCGCACAGCTCCGGCTGGGCGACAGCCAGCTCGCGTATCGGCTTTTTCAGCAGGCAGAAGCGCCCGGCGCGCAGGCATTCAACGATCCCAAGGCCCTGCACGACTACGCGCGCTCGGCGTCGCTCGCCGGCCAAGCGCTGGACGCGGTGCGCCTCTACCGATTGCTGGTCGCCCGGGTGGCTTTGCTCGACGATCCACGAGAACGCGCGTTCGCAGAGCTCGAAGCCGCAGGGCACGTCTTGGCACATGTCGACGGTGGCGCCGACGAAGCGCTGGGCTATCTCGCCCACGCGCGTCAAGAACCGCTTGGGTTATCGGCGTGGATTACCGGCCTGCGGCTGCTCGCGCTCCAGCGCAGTGGGCGCAGTGAGGCGCGCGGCTCATTGGCTGCGCCGCCCAGCGTGGCTTCGCTCGGAGCGCCGCCTGCTTCGCAATTTAGCGCCGAATTTCCGCTGCTTCCGCCGGGTCTGTTCGCCGCGTTGGGCGCGCTCTTGGCGGACCGCGCGCCGCTTCCCCCGCACCCCCGCGGCCTTCCCGCGGCATCGACCGAGGGCAAGCCGAGGTGACCCGCTTCCTGCTCGCGATGCTGCTGGCGCTCGGCTCGTTCAGCGCGGGATCCGCGCAAGCCGCGCCCAGCATTTGGCAGCGAGCGCGGCACCCCGCTGCGGCCGCGCAACAGACGATCTTGAATCGGATCGAGCGCTTGCTGGGCTCGATTGGCCTCGCCGAGTTCGACGCCGAGCTTTCGGCCGGCGCGATCGCGCTCACCCAGCTCGGGCACGCCAACTGGCCATGCTTGGCACGGCCGGGCGCCGCGCCCGATGCGGCCTCGTCATCCGAACCCGACGTCGTGCTCGATGCGCGTTTGGAATATCTGATCGGGGGCGCGCTGACCGATTCGCTAGCGGGTCGCGAGCGCGAGGCTCGCTGCATGCTGGAACGCGCGCTGCGCGATGCGCCGAACAGCCCGCTGGCCGCGCGCGGTTGGTCCGATCTGGCGATTGCGGCGGCAAAAATCGGTGATCGCGAGGCCGAGCACGCGGCCTATCTGCGCGCGCTGGAGCTCACTTGGCAGCCCAACTCACGCGCCAATTTGCAAGCCAATCTGGCCGAGAGCGACATGGCGCGGGGTGATCTGAGTCGCGCCGTGCGTGGCTATCGCAACGCGCTCTCGAGCTCACAAGAGCCCGAGCTGGTGGCAGGGGCGTATTTCGGTTTGGCCGTCGCCCTCGATCGCTCTGGCGATTTGCCGTCTGCACTCGATGCCGCCAAGCGCGCAATTTCGGTCCAGTTGCCGCCGAGCTTGTTCGCGGCTGGCAGTGTGCTCGATCTACCGAACGTGTTTTTCACACCCAGCTACGAGATCCACTACTACAAGGCGCTGGGCGCGATGGCCGCGGCTCAGCTCGCCAATGACGAGCTCGCCCGGCGTGACGCGCTGGCCGACGCGCTCGAGCAATGGACCCGTTACCTTGCGCCCGCCGACGCGGATCACGCACGCTTCGCCGCGCGCGCTACCTTGCACAAGCTCAGCGTCGCTCGCCAACTCGCGGAGCTATTGGCAAAATCCCCGAGAAATGCCCGGCCGACGCCGGTTGCATCGCCCCTCTTGTAGTCCGCGCGGTGAGCTTCGGCGTGGCTCAAGCGGCGTGCGGTAGCTCGGGCACTGGGCCGTTGCCGAGCGCGCGGCTAGCGCCTTCGGCGTCGTCCACGGCTTCGAACACGGGGCGCAGGTGTGGCCCGCGACCGAGCTCACCAAACGCGCCGCTCATCGCCAACGCCCGCGCTCGTGGTCCGTCGAGCACGAAGAATACGTCGTGCAGTCCGTCGCCCACGGGCGCGCCGATCACGTCCACGATGATGCCGCGATCGACGTGCAGCTCTTCGTTTCCACGCTGAATCAAGACCCGCTTGTCGGTGATCAAATAGCGGGTGTGCTTGGCACCATAGCCTTGGCGAATCACTGCGTCGTAAATCACGTAGCAGCCGACCGCGAACACCAACAGAACCGCCAGCGACAGGCCGAAGGTGAGCGCCGCGAACGGGAACGAGCGCACCGGCAAGCCGCCGCCGCGCACGACGCGCTGCAGCGCAGGGACCCCGTGCACGACCATGCGTTCGACGCCCGCGAACAAGAGTGCGCCCACTGCAACCAAGCCCCATTCGCGCTGGCCTTGCGGCAAATAAGCTCGCAGCTGCGGATGACGCCGCGCCGACCAAATCACCCGCTCGCCGTGGTCGAGGCGCTGGGCCAACGGGCGCTCGCCGTGCTGGCCCGAGGGGGCGATCGCTTCCGCGCCGCGCACGATGGCCCACACGCGATCGGGCGCGCGTACGCCGTACAGTTTGAGGGTGAGCTTCCGGCGTAGCGCGCCCGTCGGCACCGCGCGCACGAGCTCCAAATCACCCGCATTGCGATCGGTGTCGTCCCAAAAAATGCGCGCAAAGCTGATCGCCTTGCGATCGATGCTGCGACGGAATGGGCCAAAGTAGGTGATGACGTGCTGCTCGGTGACCACGTAGCGCGCACCCTTGAGCCAGATCCGTGGCACTTCACGAGCCGCGATGCCGAGCGAGGCACACCAAATCGCAAACAACATCGGACCAGCCGGAGCGGTGCGCAGCGCGAGCGCGATCACGATCGCGAAGCTGAGCGAGATCGCCGAAAGCACGAAGAACAAGAAGCCGATGGCGCGCGCGAGAGGCGGCGGTGCCAAGACGGTTGGACTTGCCATCCAAACGATGCGTTCACCGAAGAGGGGGTCTCTCGCCACGTGGTCGCCTCGTGTCTATCAACGGCCCAAGTTCCCCTTAAGTTGCGCCGAACCCAGCAGAACGTCCAGGGTTTCAATTGCGACGGAATTGCGCTCCCAAGACCGCGGCGAAACGCCCATTCACCTACGAGCGCGCCTGATACAGCTCGAGCGGGAGACCGTCCGGATCGGCGAAGAACGTGAACAGTTGGCCTGTGAACTCATCCACTCGGATCGGCTCGACGGCGATGCCCTGCGCTTGCAGCTCGGCTGCCGTCAGTGCCACGTTCGACACTTCGAAGGCCAAGTGGCGTAGCCCGCACGCCTCCGGATAGGACGGCCGCGCCGGCGGGTTGGGGAACGAAAACAACTCGAGCTGCGTGCCATCCGGAAGCGCCAGATCGAGCTTGTACGAATTGCGCGCCTCGCGGAAGACTTCGGCCACGACGCGCAAGCCGAGCACTTCGCAGTAAAAGTGTTTGGAACGCGCGTAGTCCGAGCAGATGATCGCGGCGTGGTGGATGCGGATGAGCAGCATGGCCGATGGGGGTCCTCCACGCGGGAGCCGCCGGAGCCCTTACGAGCTCGAGGGCGAGACGAACACGACCTCGATCCGGGCGTTGCGATCGCTCGCGCCGGGGCGCGCGGGGTCGAGGATAGGCAAGCTTGAGCCCGCCGTTTCGGCGGCCACTTGGGGGGCGCCGGATTTGCGCAGGGCGTCGGCGATCGCCGCGGCTTGGGCGGCGTCGCGCGTGGAGGCATTGCCGCGGGCGACGTGGACCACGGCCAGCACTGGGAACTCGGGGTGGGCTTTGGCGACTTTGCCCAACGTATCGAGTTGCGTCGAAGCTTCGCTGTTCAATTGATCTTTGGCGTTGAACAAGGCGCGCAGCGTGACGACCACGCCGCGGTCGTCGCGGAAGGGCAGTAAGCTCGAGGCGCTGAGTTCGTTGAGCAACGCGTCGGACACGCCGGCTGCGGGATTTTTCTGGGTCGCCGGGCGCCGCGCGAGCGTCAGCTCCCTCAAGCAGCCGCTGCGCGCGGCGACCGCGTCGTCGATCGGGGCGGGAGGAGTGCGCAGCTTGCCATTCAGATCTTCGACTTTGCCCAGCAAGGGGCCAACGGTCTCGCGGTTCGGCTCGAGCAAGCGCGCGGCCATGCACAAGAGCTTGGCTTGTGAAAGCAGCGCCTTGACGGCGGCTAAGCGTGCTTGCTCACGCTCGGCCGATGCGGGCGTGTTGACGGGCAGTGGCTCGGCGTCGCGCACGACCCTGAGCCGGGTCTCCAACGCCTCGGCTTCGAGTAGGAAGCGTTGTTGTTGAGCGTCGAGGTCCGCTTGCACGGCCGTGGCTTTGACCAGCCGTGCTTGTTCGTCGGCCAGGGCGGCTTGCGCCCGTGCCAGACGGGCTTGCACCGTGGCTCGGGTGTACGCGGCCAAGGCCTGCTCGCTCAAGATTTGGGCAGACGCTTGCTTGTCGTCGGCGAACGCTTGCTCGGCCTGAGTGCGCCGCAATTCGGCATCTGCATAGGCTTGAGGTGCGCTCTTGGCGGCGGATCGCACGGCTGCGCTGGCCCGCGCGGCGTCCACCTCACGCATGATTTCGGGGCGCGGCGTGGGCGCGCAAGCAGCGAGCCACAGTGCACCGAGCAGGCCCAGAGAGGCGCAAGCTCGCGGCATCATTTCTTCACCGCCGTC
>Ga0247778_1000415_pt1 | contig 58483 bp, 59 predicted proteins | sample UWRJL049202B5_FD_179939 | JGI IMG/M metagenome (GOLD analysis project Ga0247778, IMG submission 179939) | Plant litter microbial communities from Arlington Agricultural Research Station in Wisconsin, United States - UWRJ-L049-202B-5 | ecosystem: Environmental > Terrestrial > Plant litter >... | reverse complement strand
AGCTCAAAAAAAAAAAAATTTCCAGCCGGGTATCGTGCATTCCATGACGACTGCTCGCCCTTTTCGCGGATAAACATCAAAAGCAAAAAATCAAATTCCCAGTCTTAATGCGAGTCCGTCTATTTGTAATCGCCGTTGCCCCTGCCCCTGCCCGCAAAACCCAAGAGTGTCCTTTTCCAATACAGGTGTAAAAGAAAGGAGAGAAAAACAACGAAGAGCACGCGAAGTAGCTCTGCTCATGACTTTTGAAAGATTTTTGTGTCGTCCTGTCCAAGCCTGTGATCCTGAAAACTAAAAAGTAAAGCAAAAACAAAACATGCATGCGTATGTAATTTTCTCTTTTGACTGGTCGGTTTATCGCAAATGCGCCTCTTCTTTCGCCCACGCTGGGTTCGTAAATAAGTCAATGCACGCTCGCTGAATGTACAGGATGGAAGCAAGATGACAAATGAAAGGTTTTGAATGTGGTGTTGCTTAACCACGTGTGCTGCTCGGAGCAAGACTCTAGATTATATGCACAGTGTCAGGGTCTTGGTCTGCGGCGTTCGGCTTGACCGTTATTCGTCCCTCTACCGATATGCTCCTAACTCTCTGGCTGAGGGGAAGTGTGTACTTCAAAGTGCCTCTAACAAGTAGCTCGAATTCGTGCTGTAACACTCGTCCCCATCGCTCGCTCCCAGCCGGAATGGTATTGTTTCCCGGATGGACAATGCTTATCTGGCCCCTGGTTACAGTTCGAGAGTGTTGGAATGGTGACCCTTCAAAAGTGAGTGGGCTGTCGAATTGGTAGACATGTCCAATTTCCAGGTTCGGGTTCGTCGAAGGATCTTTTCCAAGCGGCGGATCGCGGGGATCATCGTCTCGCTTTCGAAATCCTCGTCGAAGCATGTCACCGGGTCTTGGAGGATGCGCCCACCACTCGTGATCTGTACCAGCGTATTCGGACTTGGCGAAGATGACTAGATCCGCTGAATCCACGACGACAGCAACGATGTTCGGATTCCGTCCTTGAACTATCATGTCAAAGATGACGTCCTGTTCGCTGGCCAGAACGTTCTTGAGTGCCAGTACTTTGACATCGGTAAGAGGCTGAGTTGTCGCAAACATGAATCCGACGGCCCCGCAAATGACCAAAATTATCATAAATGAAAGGATCAAGCACCCTCCAAATCGACCAACGAACGAGCGAGGTTCTCTTGATGCCTGGTGCTCGAGTTGACGCATAGAAGAGCCACCCGCTCGGCGATTTCGATTAGACCTCGCCGAGCGTACGGTTGACATTAGAGGTGTGCGCTCGTCATCCGCTCCATCGTCTAAATCATACCCAGACAAATTAGGTGACGACTTCTTCCCATTAACAGTCGTTCTGTTATTCGAGAATCTAGGACTCGTAGGTCGTGACGACTGTCTAGGACCACTTCCTGAAAATTTTGGTTTCGTTGCATTTGGGAAAGGAGATTCGTTATCAAAGAGAGAGGCGTGACCATTTCCGCCGTTGCGGCCCCATCGACCAATGTGATGATGATGTGTTGTCCCTCTACCTGTTCCCATATTACTTCGTGCGGTGCCTTTACCATCATCCTCGCCCGTGGTGGTCTCTTGACCAGTGCTGTTGTATGACGAGTGAGCAAATTTCATACTTTTCTTCATGGCTACGCTGTGAACGCCATCAACAGCGGACCGGGGGCCTTTTCTTTGGTCTATTTGACTTGCCATAGAAGTAGCACTTGGCGTTCGAGAGTGATACCGCCGCGGCTGGTCGCTCGCGTCAGGTGGATTCGATTCGTAGACAAACGTCTCCTCCGAGTCCGAGGAGTTTGCTTCGTCGACCGCGCTGGCGACTTTTGCCTCGAAAATATCTGCTTTTGAAGATGCTGGACGGGTTTTGATTAGCAAAGAACTTACAGTGCGAATGCTGACTAAACTGGGTCTTCGAGAAGCTGGTACGAGAATTTGACTTTCATGAAATTGATGTTGAGGACTTGTTGCACCGCTGCTTGTTATTGATGGCGAATACGAGCCTTGACCGTACGCCCACTCAGGTGACCGAGAAGCAGCAGGAACTGAAACATTTCTTGTAGAGTGATGATAATGTCTGGGTTTTGACGGATTTGGATGCTCACCCGTGCCAGAAGTGACTGATGGAGTCTTCCGGCCAGTCTTCTTTTTTTCCTTCTTTGGTCTAATAGTTTCCGAGCTCGGTTTTGCACGAATACTGCCATTTCCTCCCGGTGCTCCCACGTTGACTTGCGGTACAGAACTAACAGTCTCGGCCTCCACAGTCATATTCCTCGTAGATACTTCCCCAGATGGTTTTCCTCTGCCTACACCGGCGCTTGCAGTATACGATTTTGTAGCAGGCCCACTGGGTCGTAATGTTGTGACTGGAGGCGCAGGTGTCGTCCTCATCTTAATCTCGCCTTTGCCACCGCTCTCACTTCCGCTCTCATTCGCAGCAGGGAAGCTGGACTTTGGCTTGATCGTGCTTGTAGAAGCGTTGGATCCATTTTCGGATGGTGCTCTGATTGACCCATTCTCGGACTTTTCTTGGGAGCCATCGTAACTCCTGGCAGGAGTATTCGGCTGACTGATCTCTTGCACCGTCTCCAATGTTGAACTAGCCCCGCTGGCCCCCCTCGCTGGTGTTCTCATGCCCGGTGCTAACAACGAATCTTCTGCCTCGGCGTCCGTTTGTCCTGATTTTCCTTCTTGGTGCTCCGGGGCATGCGGTGATCGTTGAACATTGATCGTCGGACTCTCTTGTTCAGACTTGCGTGGAACTGCAATGGTTGGTTTGTTTATAGGTGGAGGAGATCGGAGTCGTGGAGACACCGGCCAGCGGGGGGCGTCTTTGATATCCGATGTTATAGAGGGTTTCTGGGGGACTGGAGCCCGGATTGTAGGTTCAGATTGCACGGGATGTAGGGCAGGTATAGATGCAGCGGATAGAGCTCTTTGTGTGGCCGCGGCCGAGGGCGGGTTTGTGTGCGTGCTGGACGAACGCGATGGACTGACGTCCTGTACGCTGTTCTTTCTTGATCGTCCCGGACCCGTAGAACGGGCTGTAGATGAACTGGATTTATTCAGCGAAGGTCGGACCGGAGAGGATTCTCTCGAGGGAAGAGGGCTGTTGGCGGCACTGGGAGTCGGGGTCCGTTTGGGGTGAAGTTTCTTTGTTGTTGTTGCGATGGTAGCAGCTGCCGTGGATATTGAAGATGTTGAAGATGTTGAAGAGTCGCGCACCAGCTTGGATGCAGATGTAGATGGCGTCGAGTGTGTTTGGTTACTGCCGGCAGCCGATGTCGTGTCCAACGGTTCAGCTGTCTCCTGCGACGAGGCCGAACTGGAGTTGGATTGGGAGTTCGAGGGTTGGCGTTCGGAGGACGACATCATGACTTCTCTTTTGGCGCAAGAACCAAGGCTGTTGGACGGGGAAGAGAAATCGGAAATCGGAAATCGTCGACGTTCGAACTCTATTCGCGCAGTTCTTGGCAGGTGCAGTCCAGTCCTGCAGTCCTGCAGTCCAGCGAGACGAGGACGAGCAAGCGACAATACCGGGGGAGAAGGACAGATCCCTGTCGGTGCGGTCTAGCCCTTCCACTGCAACGCCGTCGATGTATTTCGTAATATGCGTGGAGGGATGTGTACCGTATGTGTGTTGTATATTGTGTGTATGAATATATGAACATATGGAGGTGTACGTACTATGCTAATGAATGGGTGGGTGAATCGCGAGAGACAGCATGCAACGTTGGTCCATCCAAGGAAGTAGAGCGGCAGTGGTGGTACAATCTTACAATCTGACGGGAAATTGGTACGGGATGGGATGGGATGGGATGGGATGGGATGATGGGGATGGAAAAATCGAAAGAAAATAATAGCATTTGCATCATCCATTGTTGTCAGTTGTCAGTTGTCATCCACATCCATACCATACCAAGTATCCGCCTAAGACATGCAGGGATCTTTCACAGCAGCGGATCGGAAAGAGGCGAGCAGTGAGAAAATAGTGAGATTGAAGGTCTTCACTCTTGTTTCTCTTTCAACACATTGACTTGGGATACTTAAACAGCGGTCAACTGCTCAACTTCCTACAATTCTCAATGGTGTTCTTCACACTTTCCAACCCTCATATCTGTATCCTCGGCTGATCCTGTGTAGATATGCATTGTTTACTCCTCCACGGATACTGTATGGTTCATTGGTTCCTGACAGTGGCCTTAGCCTCAAGTGGAGTGGCATGTACAAGTATTGCGTGGAAAGAGTGCCTAGTTCTACTCTAGAAAACGCCTGCGGAGTAAACGTTCGCGAAACCTTCTCCAACCATGGTACTTGTCGGTAGTAGTAATCGCGTCTGAATCAGGAACATGAACCATGGGCGCATCTTTTGGAGATTGCAAGGGAGTTCAAAGTGGTAAAACCCGACCAAAAGGCCCTTCCCACCTCCCATCTTTTTTCCTGCACACCATCAGAGCATGACAGGGCTGCATTCTTTAGATCCGCACTCTTGGCATCTCCTCACCTCACCGGCGACACGACAGGCCTAATTGATGGTGACGAAATGGCGGGTGAGAGCCGGCGGGCCCGCGGCTTGGTGATCTTCACGAGCGTCTTCTCCATTCGGCCTCCTCTGTGGCTTGACCATGCACATGAGGCACAGTCACCGAGGTCACTTGATATCCAAAGGCAGCATTGTTGCACGCAAAACCTGTATCTGACATCTGTTCCTGCGCCATGTAGTATATTGCAAAATACTCCCCCAGGCAGACACAGAGGGGATCGCGAATTTTCCCCATCAGGCAACACGCTGACATTGACAGCTTGGCAGCGACTCACAAGCCGCCAAGTGGTTTTACATCATCAAAAATTAGGGAAAAGAGGTATTGGCCCGAAACAGGTATTGGATGCCTGTGAGCAAAGGCAAAGAGCAAAAACTGCAACTCTCTCCTGCACAGTCAACCAAAACCGGAGTCATCGGAGCACTCAAAAATGAACCACCAGAACTCAGGAACCGCAAAAGGATATCACAATATATCAAATATCTTCTCTTTGCCTCACGCGACAAACGTCACCCCCATTTATTCGATCCACGTTTCAACGTTCCAGAAGCCGGCAAGCTCTGATTCAGAAGCCTTCCCGTTCCACTCTTCCGGATCCTGCTATTCGATCCAATGGTGCGGGTTCCTGGATCCATCCCGAGGTCTGATGTGAGAACGACCACACCATCCCGCGGGCTGGGACCTTTCACCCCACGATGCTCGCTCACGTGGGAAAAGGGGACAAAGGACAACGCATGTATTCGGAGGATCCTTCGCAGCGCAGCGCAGCGCAGCTACGTACGATAAAGCGATAAAAGGATAAGCTGCAGGATCAGGTGGGAGTCAGGCCACCAGGTGCGCTCGGTCGGCGCTCATGACCTGAACGTAAGGCTGTGATTGTCTCTCCCTAACGAGAGTCCACCTGCGCCAAATGAAAGCCTCAGACCCTGCTTTCTGCTGAATTTTGAGACATTACGAAAGTCTCAGAAAGGTTCTTGTATCTCTACCCCCGTGGCTTTCAGACTGTTTCCGCTCAGTTGCGTCAGTGTCTTTTTGCTTTTGCCCCTATTTTCGGGATAGTGCTCTCGGTACCCATTTCTTTTTCTTACAGGGCCGTGCCGTTCACTTTGCCCTTCCCGTCAGACACGTGGTCGATGGCATCGTCACTCGTTCGTTTTCATATCACAACTTCATCCCATGGAGATAATGGATCTGACTAACAGGTATCTCTTTCCCATTTCGTTTGTGGACGATGGTCAACACGTCACAAACAATGCCGACGGAAAACTGATGTGCTGTAAGCATTTGAGGACCTTGAGACTTTACATTCTCAACGATGAGGCATAGAACAGGGCCCAAAAAGCAGTCTCGGATTCATGAGTGAGGGACAGAAGAAGACTTTATACTACCTCTAAATGGACCAACCAGTATCCAGAACCACAAAACACAATGCATCGTGACTTGCTCACAACAAGTCTCGGTCAGAGAGCAACGATCAACGGTGAGACCAAGACCTATTCGTTGTGTTTACTGAACAAGTAAGTTCTCCTTCAGGTGCCCCGCACCAGAGAATGTTGAAACCAAACATCAGGTAATTAAGAACTCTTTTAAGAGGTGGCTGTGTGCAGAACATAAGGCCTTTATGCGGTTGTTGTCCTCGGTATCGGAAGGCATTGGATCTCTCACTTGAGACTTGCTGTCATGAGGATTTTCGATTCTTGGTGGTTAGGAAGACTTGAGATATGAAAAGAGAAAGCCTGCAATGTTCATAAATCAAAGCACACATCTTTTTGGGGAAAGGAATTAAAGAGTCCTTTCCGCGTACTAATACATTGCGTCTAAGCCGCCGTAGAGAACGCCAGAACGCCCACCTGAACCCGTGGCGCTTGAAATTCCCCGAATAGAGTTTGTATCCGAATGCTAGCGCCCAGCTTCACCTGCGCCTATCATACAGCCACCGTGTTTCCATATCCTTGGAGCAAACGCATGCAAGCTTCATTAAATGTTCTTTCGAATCGGTAGGAAAATCGTTCGTTTCTTGGACAGCCAGCATTTCAGTCCGGAGCGACCGTAACAAGGCATCGGTTTTGTTTTGTCGCAAGAATGGTTTTATCGCATCCCTTCACTCGTCCTCGTCGCTAGTAGCCTCAATATTCGACTTCTCTTCCTTCTTGGCCTTGACCTTTCTTTTGGGCTTAGGTTCATCCTCAAGTTCATCCTCATCAACATCTCCAGAGCCTTCGACCTCGATACCCTGCGAACTTAATGACGCGTTGATCTCCGGGATGGCCTTGAGGAATGCCTTGTATTGGTCCACAGTCAAAGAAATGCCCTTAGAGCAATTAGCATGAATTGCGCAAAAGCGAAGTCCTGGAAGCTACCTTCTTGCCCGGCAGATACTCGTCATCTTTCTCGTAAAACTCTCTGATGTTGACCAATGTAGCGCTCTTGAATTTGGATATTTCCACTCTGCGGGGATTGCGACCAGATGAAATCTAGAGTATTGTCAGAACCTGTATCAAAAGTGAGGCTTAAGATAAAATACCTCCCAGAATTTACTTTCGTCCTTTCCCTTCGCTTTAGTGGCAGCCTTCTTGCTCTTCTTGCTCTTGGGTGCCTCGCCATCATCGTTGGAGACAAATCCGCCGTCCGATTCGTAGGTCTCTACCTCTTCGTGACCTCTCTTTCCCTTGGCCATTGTGGTGAGGTTTGGCTTCAAAATTAATGTCAATTGACAACGGACGTTTCGATAATCGATGGCGATCCCAGTTCAAGTAAAGGTGAAATGATTCGTGGAAGTTCTTGATGTTTGCTGGAGGGAGAGCGGTTGCGATTCTGCGAAGTAGTTCTAGTCGCGCACTCCCTTATCGGACGCGCCCAAACGCGGTCCAGCAGGGGTCAAAGCCGGGGCTGACAGCCCTGGTGGCCCCTAAACTCCAAGGGGCAAAGCACTGAAATTGTGATGCTTGTTTCTATTTTAAATGAAAGGAGAACACTGCACCGCACCGCATGGCGAAGGTATCGTGTGCATAGACCTTACGAATCCACTCATTGTTTTAAGACGATCCGTTTCACGAAACCCTCCATCTGATTCAATCTTGCGGAGAAGCCACATCTTCCCTCCTCTCCTCCCCTTTCACCTACAACTCGAATTCCAATTTGAAAATCCCGATTGCCAGATTGCGCCATCAAAGGGCCGACGCTGTTAATAAAGCTTCATCGACCGAACCAACCGCTTTCAGCATGCGCCAGCACCAGATACCAGCGCGATGAACGGAACAGGCGGAGACTCGAAGCAGGGCGATGGGCTTGCGGTTGCCCAAGAGACCTCTCCAACAATAACACCATCGAATTCCACACCGCCGAGCGTAGAGGATCTGACAACGAAGGCATTGCGCTTTTTAGCTACGGCTTCGACGGAGACAATCGGTGGCATAGCCGTTGGTCTTGCGGCATGTACATATCTGGTCCTAGGAAGACTGGGCTTGGTATTGATAGGCGCACTCGGAGGAGTGGTACTCCATGCGACATGGGAGGGCCAGAGTTCTTTAGCTGGCACGGTCGAGGAAGCGCGGAGAGAGAAGGGGCTGGACATAGTGAAGAGAATTCTGGATCTGCGGGAAGGGCAGGACAAAGATGTAGAGGACGATACCGAAGACCAGAGTAAAGTTGCTAGCTTTGAAGGTTTTCAACCTGAAACTGCTGCAGCTCTCAATGATCTTGTTGATGCTGTTGTGAGAGACTATGTGAAATGGTGGTATAGCCCTATACTTCCCAAAGATCAGTCTTTCCCAGCAGCATCCCGCCAGACCCTCACCAAATTCATCATCTCCATCTCACAACATTTATCCCGAAAGCGCCCAGCGGATACCTTCCTCGACTTCCTCACAAACTCCTCCTCGATTGTCATAGTCTTTCTCAATGAGCTGTCAAGCGCCATCTCAACATCAGGAGGGTCTGGTGTACCTGCGACGGAAGCCGTCTATACGTACTTATCCGCGAATCCCGAATCGAATCTCGCAAATGTTCTCAATGAGAAGCAGCAGATGAAAAAGTTCAAGATGATCGCAGAAGATATATTGCAAAACTTCCTGGAGAAGCCTGCATACGACTGTGATCCAGCAAGAATTTTCTTAAGGGAAATATTGGGTGGCGTCGTCTTAGATATGACGTTGAAAAGTTGTTCAAAACCTGAATGGATAAATGGATGGATTGTGTATCTTTTAGAAGAGGGCGAGCCAGATTTTAGTCAGGCGATAGATGCGGGGATGGGTACTGGGCCAGAAGCTGGAAATCCCTTTCATGACATAGATGGTAATGTGGGTAATGTTGGTCTGGCAAAGACGTCGAAGTCGCAGATTGAAAAACAAAAGCAAGAGTCAAAGAGACATAAGAAACGGCTAAGCAAAGCAGAGGAAGCTATGGAAGAGGCAATGGAAGAAGCCAAGAGGCTTTCTCAACTCATCGCAGAGGAAGACGCAAAGAAGGCTCAGCCTCCCCAGAAATCTTTAGAGGAAGCACCTAAGGCTCTGGTCAATGCTGTGGAAGAGAACGCTCAAGAACTGGACCTGAAAACGACTGAGTTGACCAGCAATCTGTCAACCCAAACTCAAGCCAAAGAGCCTCCAGTCAAGGAGGAGCAGCCACCTACAACGCAAAAAGAAAGCAGTCTGGCCGAGTCTCCTATTTCTCCAAAAGCAACTGCATCTGCTACATCGTTGCCACCGCAGACTAGTTCTTCCTTCACGACCTTCGACCAGATCGTCCCGCCACAAACTCCTGCTGCACTTCAAGAAGGGTCACCACGTCCCCGAAGGAAAACGGTTTCTTTGACGCTTCACAACGCCAATATCATCATCCATGATGACTCTACGGCAGCCGACAAGGGGAAAATCCGTAACAAGCCTACGGGGGATTACCTTGTTCAAATCGAGCCGGCATCATCTGACCATCCTGGCTGGATGATTGTACGAAGATATCCAGATTTCGAGACTCTACATGAAGTCTTGCGACGAATTGCTCAGATCTCAGGCGTTACAGCATTCACGGAACAGCATAAGGAGTTGCCCAATTGGAAAGAACACACAAAACCCTCATTGCGGGGCGAACTTGAACGGTACTTGCGAGATGCATGTTGGTACCAGCCTCTTGCGGAAAGTGAGGGGATGAAGAGATTTCTAGAAAAGGACCAAGGACAAAGCATGTCTGGCTCAAGCTCGAAGAACGGCTTTCCTGGGATTGGCTGGCCTACCCCATCAGCATTTGAAACGATGGGCAAAGGTATGCTTGATGTGCTCACAAGTGCTCCAAAAGGAGTGGCCGAGGGCGGGAAAGCGATCGGTGGGGGAATAACTGGTGTGTTTACCAACATTGGGAATCTGGGCCAGAAGAAATCGAATGGCACCGCTGCCAATGTAGGAGTTCACACTGCAGGTCGAGCCTCAACCTCGACGTTGCCCAGAATGGATAGTACAGTCTCACTCAGTGGTTCTCGGAAGGGAAGAGCGAGTGAAGACAGTTTGCGAGTATCACCAATCGTTCATACTCAGCCTTCCAAAATTGCCCCCATGGAACGGCGACCGAGCAGCAACTCGATTATTGAAGATGCAAACGAACATGAGTCTCGGATTGCATCCGCAAGATCGTCAATGAGTGGTCGGAGGAGCGCAAACCACAGTCGGGATCCGAGCAGAGCACCGTCGAGAAGGACAACACCTCTTTCGTCCCCCACACAAGAATTCATGCCAAGGAGTATTAGTGAAGTCAAATTACCTCCCCCACCAAGCGATATCGCGGATGATTATGGTGCGCCATCTGAAGACTCTTCAGCACAGTCCCGTACAGAGAGCGCGGCAGCAACAGCGCGAACGTCTACAAGCACTGCGCCTTCGCAACCCTCGCCAGGAAGACCATCGCTTTCTACGCCTCGAAGGCCCTCTGTCCCGGTAGTACAGACTCCCGCTCGCAAGGCTCGAAAAGAGCCTGCGCCGCTTTCGGAGGCGGAAACTCGAGTCGCGGTGGAGCTTCTCTTCGCCGTCATTAACGAGCTTTATACTCTTTCCTCGGCGTGGAACATTCGCCGCACTTTACTCTCAGCAGCAAAAACATTCCTCCTTCGACCCAACAATCCTTCTTTGAACTCGATTCAATCTCTGATTCAAGACTCAGTCATAGCGTCGAATACTTCAGATACAGGCATTGCAGCACACCTTCGGAAATTACGGGAGAATACAATGCCTACGGAAGAAGAATTGAAAGCATGGCCGGCAGAGATGACGATGGAAGAGAAGGAGAGGCTACGAATCAAGGCACGGAAGCTCCTCGTCGATAGGGGCGTCCCTGCGGCATTGACGGGCGTTATGGGACAAGCCGCGACTGGTGAGGCGATGGGACGGGTCTTTGACTGTTTACAGATCGAAGAGGTGGCGCGTGGGTTAATGTTTGGGTTGTTATTGCAATGTGTCCGGGCCGTTACACATTAGATGGCGGGAATGATATCCAGGTGGGAGGTTTTTACGTACGTAATTTTGGGATGAGAATTGACACATGGAGCTTGTACTTTTACATGTATATTAAAGCAACGGTACATGATGGCGCATAGGAATGGCTGGGATTCTCTTCGGCTTGTTTACGCTTTGTAATTTGTTGAGACAATGCTACTGCATTTCCTTCTAGGATGCTCTTCTTTTCGGGCTGCTCTGCTGGCTCTGATGTGTTGTCATGTTCTACCTACGCCGTCAATGTTTTTGATGGCAAGCTTCAAGGTTCCCAGTCTACAGCCTATTCGTCAGTTGAGCGTTGCATGTAGTAAAGTCTTCATGGCTAGCCTTAGCACGGGGATTTCGATTCCGAGCTCTCGTGTAAAGCACTTCGATTAGCCACTACGCGGTGGTGCTAGGGACAATCAAGGGAGCTTTACGGTACACATCTATCTTTGCCATCTGCAAGTATACTCAATGCCCAAGCTGGGCGTCTCCTTTCTTTCTCCTGCGTCTCAGCTTTCCCCCTGGTCATGTTTAATTGCCTCTCACTATGGTACCTCGGCTCTATGAGGTGTGGATAATAAGGTTCGCCGATGATGTTGTCTGTCACCATTATCAGAGCCGTGGACCGTCGACCTCACCCCAAAGACAAACAAGAAAGAAGACATAGCGTGAGATGCAGCATATTTGGTGAAGCCCCAGGCATCATGGGACACTGGTCTTATAGGCTTACTTCAAATTGTTGTGTTCTTCGCCGCATTCTCTCCGGGTTGGAGAGGTTTGTTTGGATGGGCTTCGGTTTTTCCCCCTTTATCGGTTTTCCAAATTCGGAAGGAACCTCCCACCTTTCAGTCCCTCTATGCCATCATGAGCCAACTTGACAGTATATGCCATCATCGAGTTGACAGTGCATGCCATCATAAATCAATTTGACTTTCATGCTCAATCTCTAGTCCCCTAACAAGTAGTGCAGCAGAGTCGCCATAAAAGCAGATCTCTCGCCCTCCCTCTTCATCTTTCTTTCTTCTCTCCTCCCCACTGTTTCAAGTTCCCATTGCCTTCCCATTGCTTTCTTCATACTTGACACAGCTTTCGTTGTTCAGTCTAACCAGCTGACAACACCCCATTACCATCTGCGCTCTTCTCTCTCACTTCTCACATCTTCCCATCGGCGTGCCGACTCCCAGTCAATCTCACTGTCGCCCCGATGCCCTTCTGTTCTACTCCCTTGTCACCTGGCGTCACCAGGGCAGTATCAGCGTCCGGTGCTGCACGAGTTGCCCGATCGCTCCAACTTCACACCGAGAGGGTAAGTCACTCTTCATTTCCTTTCTTCCTCGCCGTGTCTGCTGCTCTTTTTGTCGTCGCTGCAGTCGCCGTCATCTCCAAGTGAACGTGCGACAAGGAAGCGATGAGCTTTCTGACTGCTTCTGGGCCCCCGGACAATAATTTTTGTTTTTGCTGTACTCCAGTGAGGTATGCAATGATTTCGTCGATGATCTGCCATGTTTTGTATTGTTTGCGCTGTAACTTCAACCTCCCATCTCCTAGGTGCTGAGATGGAAAATTGTGGGCGATTCTGCGAGTTCCGAGGTAATGGGTGTTGGAGCTGTCGTTCCTTCCTTTTTCTCCCCCCTTTCTCGTTAGCCGAGACATCATCAAAACAAGTGTCAGAATAACTATCATGTGATGATCCCGTACTCCCCCTAACCCCTCGTGATAAGTCCTGACAAGCCCATCGTTGCTCTACAAGTTGTCGAATACCCCACGTCCTAAGTGTTAGCCGGCGTGTCTTTATTGAACTACGCCACTGCTCTCCTTTTTGTCCTATTTTGCAGCCTCATCACACTGTCTCATCAGATACTTTCATGAACCCTTATTCCACTTCCTAGCCGCCTAAATTTCATGTTATTGTCCCGCCTATAATGGCTCTTTACATTGCCTTTCCTCTTTCTCGTTACTCTCTGTCTGATCAACCATCTACATCCTCTCTGCTCATTTCCAATCACACTGTCGCTCGGATTTGCTTCTTCGAAGCATACAACCCTCAGTGCGGCAAATTCATTCGGGGTCCGAGAAGTTCAAATACCCCACAAATTCCTGGAGCAATGAGGATTACCAAGTCGAAAGGCCAGCACTTCCATGTGCGCTTCGACGGCACTACTATCCCCCTCATGGCGTTGGGACTCTTAGACCAGATGGTCACTCCCCTTTGCCTGGCTTCAGCTCGGACCGGATCCATTGTCCTTATTGCCTGGCCAACTCTTCCTATGGATTCTTTCTCCACCCCCCGGGCCCGCACCTCGAGTTCCTTCCCCTCAGGCTTTCCAGGTGGCCGTTGCGAAAGCGGTCACCAATTTTTGGAGATGTGACGAGTGTTCACATTCTGACTAGTAACGTATATTTCCTTACCCCTAAAGTTCTAAAAGGAGCTAGGCTCCACCAAAAAAATTACAAAACAAGGCCTTTTGTGAGCTCCGTTAGCAAGTGGTTCTCGTTTTCGTCTCCCCCTAGGTATTAAAAACAATCCCCAATAAAGCCGGGTCTTGCAGGCCCGGAAGTGGTCTTCGGACCTACAACATATATTATATCCGGCGTATTTGAGCCACCTCTTACTCTTTCGCTGGACAGTCTCCAGCATCTATTCAACCATCTATCATGAGGCATTGACCCATTGCTTTTCCTTGCTGTTATCATTTCCTTGTCTTTCTCCTTTCAGGCTCACCCCATGTGTACAGGTCGGTCTTCCTAGGTATCCTCGACAGTTCATATCTTGCGACGAAAGTTAAGTTAGCCCCAAACCTCATTATTTCTCGACCTTGAGGTATTCAGACACCTGACTTTCTACACTCTAGTTTCTAGGCGGTTTCTGGCGGTAGCCTTGTTCCAGCAAAAGTTGAGTTCACCCTTTCTCCAATTTCTTTGCATTGTTAAAGTATTCGCTTGCTACCTTTCTGCATATGATTCCCAACCGGAAGGTGGGGCAAGGTGGTAAGCCGGAAGCAGAGCACACAGGAGCTAGTCTTCTCCTTCCGGACTTACATTCTGCTTCCGGCTAGGGTGGGGGGTTGGGATGGAAGGCTTGGACTACGAGGGCTTCGGCATGTAGTCTGGAGTATAGGCAAACAGGGAACGGTCTCTCCCTCTGGTTGTGCCCATGCTTCAGGCTGGGGCGGGAGAGCTGAGATGGAGTAGAGGATCAGGGGGCAGAATATGGGAACTCACCACCTCAATCTATTAGAACCTTGGCGTACAGGCAAAACAGGAAGCGGCCTTTTCCTCTGGATCTCGGATGGTGTCCTGTGCGCTAGGCTTCTAATTTTGCGGTACCCACCTTCATTACGCTTTACCTTTGAGCCATCCAACGAGTCCTTTGCTCTCTTTACGACTTTTTGGACTTTCATCATTGTGGCTCCCTCTTTTTTACGGATCATTATAGATCAACCATTACTTATCCACCTGTTTATTTCACTCCAAGTCGACCATTCAAAAGTCACCGATGCGCTCTATGGACGACATTCGGTGCTTCTCGACTTTCTCCTCACCTTCTTAGTCGAATCCGACACCATGAGTCTTGCAGCTCGCGAAAAGACCAAGCAAAACTCAACTGTCAATTGCGGATTCTTCCTCTTCTTTCCGCCTTACTTATTCTTCAGTCATCACTCTCTCTCTCCCTCTTTGGTACGTGGCACTAGGACGCTCTCGAGACGACGATCCCTTTGTACCATTTCGATATCACCTTCGCCTCCATGAATACGCTAAGCTCCCGAGAAGGCTTGCAGCGGTATCCACAAACTTCGGCTTCTTTACTCCTCTTTCGCCAACCCTCCCTTTCGGGTCAAAGATCTGGGGCTCCTCAGACGAGCGGCCGGCTTGATTCATTAACTCCACGTGGTGCCGGCTGGTAACATGCAGCTCCATCAATTAACAGCTGCATGGCTAGTATTGAATCAAACAACACTCTTACTTGCATCGTATCCTGTACTATATCCTAGGTCAGATAAACCCAGAAGAATGAAGTATTTCAAGTTGCAATCGTGACTACTGTTGCTTAACTTGGTCTTTGATGTGAACGTATTTCGTACTACGATCCATCGTTAATCGAGAGATGAATTTTCAAATATCGAATCAGCACGCAGACTGGACTAAGCTACAAACCTTTCTCCGGTGTTCAACTTTCACACCATTACAGGTTCTATTCTATCAGGCTTCTCGAGATCTCCCCTAACCTCACACCATTGCAAATGTCCACATCGCTCACGTGTGGATGTTCCAAAAAATCAAGGGCAATTCAATTAGGTAGACAAGTGGTGAATGATTGCTCCCATTAAAATTCTCTCTATTTTTGTCTACTCATGTCCATATCCTATGCCTGCAGTGCCATCTCCTCCCTACTGGCAAAACTACCGCCTTTCCACGCATGCTTCGCATCAATCTTCCCCTTGACCTCTCTCTCCTCACCAACATTCCCCCATCCTCCACCACCAGGCGTACAAATGATGATCCTCTCTCCAGCTTGCATAGCAGCAGTATTCTTTCCTCCCATATTAATCCTCCTCTCCTCAAATACAGCCTCTTCAAGCTCCTCGTTCGATCCATTAAGCAATTTATCTGACCGTTCCGGGTTACTCGTCTCCACCTTTCGCACCCAGATGTTCAATCCACACTGTGCGTCTTCGCCCCCGTTGAGACCGTAAGGATGATAAACTCTCCGCTCGCTGAGAATTGATACTTGCACAGGAATCCTGAACTCGATATCGCGAATCACACCATCTCCACCTCTATGCTTGCCGGCTCCTCCTGATCCAGCACGCAGTGAGAATTCTCGCAAGATTACGGGATATCGTCTCTCAAATACTTCGGCATCCGTAATTCGCGTGTTTGTCATATGTGTATGCACGCCATTAGTACCGTCCCAGTCCTTGCCCGCTCCAGATCCTCCAGCTATCGTCTCGTAGTATCCAAAGCCACGTTGCTCCTTCTGCCCTTCGACATTGCCCCCAAATCCGAATGTGAGGTTGTTGCAATCTCCCTGACTGGCAGCACAGGCTTGGAAAGCTTTCAGAATGACATCTGTTACGCGCTGCGATGTCAGCACGTTGCCACCGACAACGGCTGCTTTGTCAGAGGGAGAGAGGAATGATTTGGGCGGAATTATGACTTTGATTGGTTTTAAGCAACCTTGGTTTAGGGGGATATCTTCGGAGATTAAGCAACGGAGACAATAGATGATAGCGCTGTAGGTTACTGCTTGTGGTGCGTTGGTGTTGCCTGTTTAATGGTTAGCAGTAGATTAAGAATAGAGAAATTTGTTTTCATACCGTATACTTCTGGGCCAGTTCCATTAAAGTCAAAGACCGCTTCACCTTTCCCGGAGTCAATTGTGATCTTCAGCTTGATTGGACTTCCGTCATCCATATAATCGACTGCTGAAAGATCTTGACCTTCGAATCGCTTGCTGACGTCTTTTAGAAGATTCCGTACGCTCAACTCCGCGTTGTTCTGGATGTTGACCATGTAAAAATTGACAACCTCCTCGCCGTATTCTTCAATAAGTGTGGAAATTAGATTGATACCCTTCATGTTACTCGAGATCTGAGCCTTCAGGTCAGAAATGTTATCTGCTAGGCATCTTGTTCCACTGCATCCTTGATACCTGGCAGGTTCCTTCAACAGAAGTTCTGTGATGCGCTCTTCGTTGAACCGCCCCGCGCTGACAAGCTTCTCGGATTTGATCGCAGCTCCTTCCTGGTATAGCTCTCGGGAGTGGGGTGGCATACTTCCTGGCAGAATACCCCCAATGTCGGCGTGGTGAGCTCTTGAAGCGACATAGAATAGGATTTTTTTGCCAGCTTCGTCGAAAGCAGGAGTGATAACAGTGATATCTGGAAGATGGGTTCCACCATATTCAGGGTGATTTGAAACGATAACATCTCCTTTGACCAATTTCCCACGCCATATCTCTGCCTGTCGCTTTACGCAGGTAGACATAGATCCTAAATGCACTGGAAGATGGGGTGCGTTTGCTACGAGTCCGCCAGTTGAATCGAACAGCGCACATGAATAGTCGAGACGCTCCTTTACGTTGGTACTGACACTCGTCTTCTGCAGAGCTCTTCCCATCTGTTCCGCAATAGCCATGAATCGATGGGCAAAAATACTCAACATGATTGGGTCGACTTCTTTGATTGTATCAGGCTTTGATCTAGAGGCTGTTAATTGTCACCCGTTTCAGCGGAAAAGTTGTACTTACGCATCATTGAGCTCCTTCTCTCCAATATTAATGACAACATGCGTCTCGAGAATCAGCGCCGTTGCGCTAGGAGTGACCACAATTGTTTGAGTTCCATCTGCGAGAATAGCTGGGCCTCTGATCTTGTCACCCACCTCGAGATCCTCTAATTTATAAATTGGCGTATCTTGTCGGCTCCCATCAAAGAACACCTTGGATCGCTCGTACTCTTTATCTCCAGGTTTTACACCTTTCTGCTTGAGCTCCTTCAGCTGCTGATCAACAGTCTTACCAAGTCCCTCGAAACTCTTCCCAATCCCCCGAACTCTTACATCATCCACGATGATATCCCGATCAGGCAATGTGAAGCCAAACTCCTGTTGATGCTGTTTGACAAATGCTTTTCCAAACGCCCACTCGTCGCCTTCAAACTCCTTTTTGACGTCTTCTTTCTCAGGCTTGACGACCATGAGTGCCGATTCAGTACCACGATACCGCATGTTCAAGTACTCCTCGTAAACAATCGAGCCGTCTCCAAATCCTTGCTCTTTCAAAGCCTGCCTTGACTTCTGTTTTAATTCGTCGATTTTCTTCTTGAGCTCATTCTTCACCTCTCCGTCAGCCCACACCTTGGAGTCTGGCTCTTGACGCTCGTCAACAACATCTGCCAATGCCATGCCGTACGCCGAAAGTACAGATGAGTACCGATGCACCAGAATCTGTCGAATGCCTAAACTCTCAGCGATAGCGACGGCATGCTGTCCACCAGCACCACCGAAAGTAGCCAGACGATGTTTCGAAGTATCGTGGCCCTTGGCTTCCGTTAAAGATCGGATCGGTCTCGTCATGGTCTCATTGGCCACAGTCAAGAACCCATAAGCCACCTCATCGGCGCTCATACTCTTACCAGTCTCTCTGTTGATTTTCTCGGTGAGCTCTTGGAGCAGCTTCTCACTTGCTGCCACATCAAGACCCTCGTCTTCATTCTTGCCGAAGATCCTGGGGAAGAAATCGGGGAGTAAGCGGCCGAGGAACAGGTTTGCATCTGTAACGGTAGCTGGACCCCCTTTTCGGTAGCAGCCAGGGCCTGGGTGTGCACCTGCTGATTCCGGGCCAACAACAAATAATCCATTTCTGAAGAATAATCGTGATCCGCCTCCAGCTGCGACAGTGTTGATGTCTAATTGGGGCGACTGGATGGTTACCCCTGCAGTGGTGGTCTCAAAGACATGCTCGTATCTTCCAGAGCCGTATCTCGAGACATCTGTAGATGTACCTCCCATATCAAAGCCAATTACGGGAGTCTTGGTCTCCGCATCATATGACGTGAGAGCATATCCGACGACACCTCCAGCAGGACCCGAGAGAATTGCTTTCAACCCAGAGAATTTGTCCACATCTACGAGACCACCATCGCTCTGCATGAATTCACACCTAGCACCTCTTGCGCCTTTCTCATTCTTCACACTTTCTGACCCAAGACCACCTTTGAATCCTTTTTGGAAGCCAGCGATGTACTTTTTGATTGCCGGTGTGAGATATGCGTCTGCACAAGCGGACGTTGCTCTTGGACCCAATTTGATCATTGGCATGAGTTCATGGCTCAAAGACACATGCTGAAACCCAATTTCTCTCGCAAGTCGGCCCACTAATGCCTCATGGTCTGGAAATGTATAACCATGCATAAGACATACTGCTATGCTCTTGATGCCCTTATCGTAAACTTCCTGTAGTTGAGTTCTGATAGTGCTTTCGTCTGGTCTTTGTAATATCCGCACAGCTTCGGATGAAAGACCTCTAATGAGACCTGCCTTCTCAGACTTCGAATCATTCTCTTCAATTTTGGTAATATTCCTTTCTGGGTCTTCCGCATAATCCTCAAGAGTGACCCTCTCGTCAATTTCAATCACATTCTCATAAAGAACGTCCGGCTTCTTGATCGCGAGATCAAAAATCCTTGGTCTAGATTGATTTCCAATCTCCAAGCAATCCTTGAACCCCTGCGTCACAACCATAGCAATCTTCTCTCCTTTCCGTTCCAGCAAAGCATTTGTAGCGACCGTGGTGCCCATTCGTATCGACTCGATCTTCGACGTATCAAGGGGTTCCCCGCGCTGTATTTCTTTCTTGAGGAATTTGGACATGAGCCGGCGGATTCCTTCTAATGGGGCGTCTTCGTAGTTGGAGGGATCTTCGGAAAGGAGCTTGATTATCACATCGTCTTCCATCTTGCCTGTGCCTGGATTTCCGACGCAGTCTGTGAATGTTCCGCCCCTCTTGGGACACGGTTAGTTACTTTCTCCTAGATGAAAACGAGAAGATATGGTTAATTGATTCGATCCGCCAAATATAATGATCAAAATGGAAATTGGTATGCTTCTACAATTAAAACCCCACTGGGGCGTCTGCCATGGCCAAAAAAAAAAAAGGCTTGAAAACAGCTGTCAAAGCTCATGAACTCACATCTATAGCAATGCGGATGCCCCGCTCTTGCGCCTGCGAGCCCATCTTGACGGTGAAGGGAAGCAATAATTCAAATGTTTGGGAGTGTAGAACAGATAAAACGGTCTGCTTGATGATCAAGAGACTATTCTCTTCGACCTCCCACGCTCAGAAAAATGACAGTTCATCAAGTGGCGCGGAGTTGATCCGCCGTGATGATAGCAAACAGATCCCCGGCGGTGAGGAGGGGCAGTATTTACCAAAACGGAGCTGAGAAGGTGGGGGATGGAGGGATATCGGCCACGTGATAAAAACATAATCATTAAGCCCTCGAGCAGCGACGTTTGCAGCTCGGATTAGTTGTTGGCGCAGGACTCATCTCGTCGATGGAAACTATTGTGGCTTGAACTTTCATTTTTGCATTTGAATGCCCTACAGAATTACAGTAACCTCAATATCTGAGCTTTATTCCGTATTGCGCATTCCGCCTTGATATCCGCTGCGTCCAGACTGAAAGCCAGCCATGCCTTCCAATATCTTTGTCAATACGAAGCAAGGCTCTCGCATTGAATATCCGGCCTCAGATTCCAAGGTTGGTGCCTTCCATCGCACCCTTCCCCACTATAGCCCGACACGCCTTGTCTCCTTGCCTGAGATAGCTAAGGACATTGGCGTTGGCCATCTTCTTCTCAAGAACGAAAGCTTGCGATTTGGGCTCCCTGCTTTCAAGATCCTCGGAGCTAGTTGGGCAACGGCTCAAGCAATATCAAGGAAGCTCAATCTCGCCCCTTCACAGAAAGATAATGAGGCGTTATCTTCAACGTACTGTTTCCACTCTTTGGGATTAGGAACGGAACTGATACGTTTGAAATTTTAGACCTGATATCTCTCTAAAGTCTCTTGCCAAAGCAGCACAAGATGCCGATCTCACCTTGTACGCCGCCACAGATGGCTCTCATGGGCGAGCAGTGTCGAGGATGGCCAAGTACTTGGGTATCAAGGCTAGAATACTTGTCCCTAGTATGGTTGATGAGCATGTGATATTTAATATCAAATCTGAAGGTTCAACGGTAGAGGTCTACAACGGAGACTATGATCAAACTGTCCTTGTGACGAAAAGAGCCGCCGATGAGCATTCAGATGGTAAAGGGCTGTTGATAAGTGATACAGCACTAGAAGTCGGAGATGAGGTTCCCCAGTGGATAGTGGACGGATACCAGACCATGTTCGATGAAGTTGAAGAGCAGACTGTTGATATCGTCCCTGGAAAAGCAATTACCCATGTGATAACACCTCTCGGTGTCGGAAGTCTGGCTCAAGCTGTATCGATACACTTCGGGAGAAAGTCTAACAAGCCAAAGATCATCACTGTTGAACCTGAGGCGGCTGCGTGTTTTAAAACGAGTCTTGAGGCGGGACAATCGACCACAGTGGAACCAGGTTACACAATTTGTACAGGAATGCGATGTGGCACGTTGTCAGAAAATGCGTGGCCAATATTGAAGGAGTCCGTCAATGTAGCTTTAACGGCGGATGATTTGCAAGTAGACGAGGCCATTAAGGAACTCCACTCATACGGAGTGTTGGCAGGGCCTTGTGGAGCGGCAAGTCTTGCTGCCGCGAGACAACTACAAGGCACCAGAAATTTTGACTCAGAAGCCGTTGTACTGATACTTTGCACTGAAGGGGAAAGACATTATCAGTTGCAAGATTGAAATTGTACTGCTTCACTTTGGTTGAAATCTAAGACAATCAACGTGAGAGAGATCTCATCCAGATATTATCTCACTGCTAGGAAAGCATTTAAATTGGTCTACCAAGGCTTTTTCAACCATCAAACTAGCTAGGACTGACTGGAATACTGTATGTGAAATCTAAGATGAGTTTTTTGGCTGAACTATTCTGCGCATCCAAAATGGGATAGTGGTCAATTTCGGAAGAAATGATCCTGACTTTAAGTATGCGACAAGGCTGAACACATTGTCCGGAGGAAGTTTCGGATCCGGATGAAGACACGGCTACCTATGGGCACGTGACTCGACTGCAAAAGGCGTGAAAAGTTGTTTCGAGTTTGCTTGGGATTTGTTTCTTCCGCGTCGGAAAACCCGAAACCGGCCATGGGACCGAGGAAACGAGCCCTTCCCATTGCCGATACTGTCGCAGAGCAGAAGGCTGAGACATTGCTGGTTGGAGCACTCACTTCATACAGGTTGATGGAATTTTGGAAATTATAGACGACGAAAAGACGAAGACGACGGGTTGGAGCACTGGACTCCATCTCCTGGCTGCTTTCTGGGGTTCGGATTTACTTGCTTATGTTCGAACCACAAGAACATATCGCAAAGCAACTTTGAGCCACGGTATAATTGAGATCAAGGAAGTTCATTGGCCCACGCCAGATATCTTGTCATTATTGGCTCCCGATCATTATGCTATTCTCTGGCATACATCTGTTGTTATGAGACGTCAGAAGAGGTAAGAGGCAGAATAAGGACATAATTTCATGATCGTGCGATGGCTATATTGACAGACCGCTGACTTGAAAAGAGGACAGAAGGGGGCCGGGAGGCTCGTCGTCAGGTACCGTCCGCCCAGAAAAATGGCTTGCAGAATGCCAGGAACGAGTTCCTGCATATGTTGTGGTACCTTGATACTGCCGCACTGCGGTTCGGATAGTCGGGCGGTTCATCTGTGAGAAGGGGACCCGAGCAAAATTCGATACGAATTATGACGATCATCTCTAACTGTGCGGTCGGGTTTGAACTTCGTCCTGTGGAAATGAGGGTAAAGAAATCAATGGGACAAACTTGGGACAAAACACGGCTTAGATCTGAAGTTCTCGACAGGCCTCCGAAAGCCACGCCACGCCGCTCTAGGGCTTAAAAACGTTTCGTTTTGTGAGCGAAGCAAGGGCTGTGGCGCAGAGCACTCCGAAACGTGCCCACGGAGCAGTAGTAGGGAGAGAGATAGGTATATCAATGTGATATGATATACTTACAAAGGGATGATAATGCCCTCGCCATGCCGAAGGATTCGGCATGAAGTCAAGTGAAGTGCAATGACGTACGTACCTTCCACGAGATAGAGCAATGTACTCTATAAGTATTACTATTCTGATGGTAAATTATCACCTGGCGGCTAAGGTCGAGGCTTTGGAGAGTTGCAGATTCGGAGCCTGTTGAGGAAGCTCGAATTTCCAGCCACCGAGATTTAGGACGTTCGAGGAGAAGTGTCCCACTCCGATGTGAAGATCTGCAAAGGTAGCGTCGAGAAGCCATATCGGGACAGTTTTGTTTCTGCGGCATTCTGCACGCCTTCGCTGCAGGTTCGAGATGGTGCGCCGTGAGGAATAGGGGCGTTGCAGACAGACGGTCCTCGTACAGTCAGCTCTGCAGGAGTTGGGTGCCCACGGCCAAAAATATCGGTGAGCTCGCGACAGGCGCCGTGAAAGAATTATCAATAGTGGAGTAGCGTTTTATGGATCCGGATACAAGTACAGTAGCTACTAGTGAGTAGGGACATAAACTTACCTTACTCGGGAGGAAGAATTGATGTAAAAGGAGCAGTCGCAGTCCAAACGGGGATAGCAGACGGAAAGAAAAGGACGCTTCGGAAAGAAAAAGAGAAAGAGAAAGAGCACGTCTGGAACGGGACGCTGGGACGATTTGCACTTCCTCCCAAAACGCCTGAACCCTGCAAGAGGCAGAGACGCCACCCCACGACTTTGGAGTCTTGGAGTCTTGGGTTTGGAGCAGCAGTAGAGTGGCCTGTTAGGGACAAGCACTAGGTACTGGAGGAGTAGTCGTTCGAACTTCGCAAGCCTATAGGTATGAGCTAACTATTTACGCTCACCTTCACCCCTGATTACCTAGAACTAGGTGTTCCCCTGAACATTATTAGATACCGTACTGTAGTGAACTCTATCTCCTCCGTATGCTGTGATCCTGCGTTTCTGATAACTAGTACGACCCTAGACAATTCCTGGATACTGGATACCTTTAGTACATGCATACTTGCAGTTTTGTTACTCCAACACCACCGAGTCTCCCTACTCAACATATTTTGTTCTACGAAACCCCTCTCGAACACGACCGTCGTCCCCTGCGAACTGGAACTGGAACTGGAACTGCAAAGCAGAAGCACCTGATGTAGCCCGGTCTGCGCATCCTGGCTTGTGTTTATCGCCTCGGGGCGTAGTAGCTTTGGAACATTCACTGCCAGTGGTCCCCGGTACATAATTGACGGACTGGAGAGCGTGGCAGGATTGTTTGCGCACATCGAGCATAGGAATATATCATATCAGTTGAATTGGATCCGCTTCCTGCGACCAAGAAGCCGCTGCTGGATTTTGGGATCCCTTCGCTCGACTAGGGACTTCGCCTTCTTCCATTTTCCATCCAGCCGGTTACGCGCATTAGCAGAGGTCGCTTTCCGTGTCGAGACTCGATCACACTCGAGGAGAGGAGAGGAGAGAACCGGAGGGCCAACATCGATTGAGCTTAAAATTGACATTGGACTGGCGCTGGAGCTGGAGCTGAATAAGACGTCTGACAGATTGCGCATTATTTTAGACTTCTATCCCGGCGCAGTCTATCTGACTCCCTATCCTGACCTGATATCGATCGAGCCGAACTCAATACCGGCGGGGTTTTAACGCAACACATAACTTTTTTTTTTTGTATACAACTCCACCAGGCGGCGAGAGAGCAAACGCTCAGCAGTTTCCTGCCAGACCGGCTGGGTTTCTGGCGGACGGGACCACGCAATCGCGGGAATTCTTGACCTATCTGCCTGTACATGGACTCCTGAACTCTTAAAACGCTGGGCCGGCATTTTAGCGATCCTTTGCGAACCTCACTATGAACTCCTTGCAATCAGAGGTACCGCTCCCTTTCCACACCACCAGACAGTCATCGAACGACTTTTCCAATTTCGCATATCAACGACAAGGAGAGCCGCCTCGGAATCGCGGGCACACGGTGCTTTCGCAACCCCTGCCCCAGAATGTATCTCCACCTCGACGGCAGCCTGTAACCTCAACCTCCCCCGAGTCGGCGCGACGGGCGCCCACACACGCGCATCGACGGTCGAACAGCCTCACTGGAATGAACCAGGGCGTAGGGAATCTCAATCGCTGGTCAAAATCTACCGTATCGAGTACGGGCAGCACGCAGCCTGCGCATAAACGATCCAATTCTACCCGGCGGATGTCATTGTCTGGCTCGACGACTTTTCTACTCGGCGCCGATAATACTTCACCTCCCAAGAAGCTACAGAAGAATCGCCCTTCCACAGCCAATTCCCCACAGTCTCAGTACACACGCTCGAATTTCGAATCCTCCCTAATCCTCCCACCGATCGTTACTCTGCCCAGCTTACAAACGTCTGTGAACAGCAGTTCCTCTCCATTGACTGGGCCCAGGACGCCCTCCCCCTCTACTGCTGCAATATTATCCGCCGCTGTGCGTACTACTGTGCCGGATTACTTTGGCAGGGCTTGGGAAGAATCAACACCAAGGGCTTTCGCAGCGAATGCAGACTCGCCAGCTACCCAACAAACCAACGGGGAGAACAATAAGCGCCTGGTAGCTGAGGGGGAGAAGCCCCGAAGAGGCCATTCTCGGCATCGCTCTCAAGCTGGAAAGAGTAGTAATAGCACTGGCTCAAACAGAAACTCGTCAAAGCAGCCCTCCCAGAAAGCCATGCTTTCAAAAGCTCTCCAGAAGGCCAATACCGCGGTGTTACTTGACAATGCGCAGAACTTTGAAGGCGCCATGCAGGCGTACTCAGAGGCTTGCGCATTATTACAGCAAGTCATGATTCGTAGTTCTGGGGACGAAGATAGGCGAAAATTGGAAGCTATTGTAAACTCTAGCCCTCCAAATTTGAACTGGTCGATCATATACTAACTGATGCAGCGCAATACATATACTAGCCGAATTAGCGAACTGAAAAAGATCACTCCCCAACTACGAGACGACGGTAGTAAAGCGCTGCCTCAACGCCCTGAAAGCGAAAGTTATAGAATTGATGAGCTCCAACTACAGGATGAAGAGGAGGAATCTGCAATCATCGAAACTGCCACGGTGACTAGAATCGTCAACGACCAGTCTTATATCGCAGATCCCAAGCAGCCTCGATCAATACCTACGTCACAGCTACCAACCCGAAGAGAGTCTTTATTACCGTCGGCTTTGGATTCAATGCAATATCGGAGTAATGATATGTTCGGTGGAGACCGATCGCAGTCCAAATCTCCTATGAGGGAACGCGTAAAGGAGACTAGCATAAACCTCGCTCCGCCAATGGAAAGCATTTATATGCCGCCACCGCTTTCTCCGCGACGTCCACCATCTCCTGTGAACCAAGGACCTCAAAGTAATCGCGCGAGGCAACAATCATCTGATCTATATAGCCAGACAAATTCTGGAATCTCATCTTTGAAGGGGCATACGAGGGCGCCAAGCAATGAATCTATGTCATGGTTAGACACTATTGACGAGTCTGGCGGCTCGGCTGCTTCGTCTGTTCACTCGAGGACGTCTTCCATGGGGGTTCGAAGGAAACGCATTCGGGCAGCTAGCGGAGCCACGGAAGCCGAGTTTGATGCTGCTCTGGATGCTGCTGTGGAAGCCGCCTACGATGATGGTTTTGAGCCGATGGACGAGCCTGAGCTGAATCGTTTTGATTATGATGACGATGATGAAATTGTCGCGAACGTCCGGCGAAAAGTAGAATTGGCAAAGGAGAGAGTACGTCAAACTGAACGCGAAGCTGCTATTCACGATGCACGAGAGCGAGAACGGAAACGATTACTTCAGCAAACCCAAGCGCCGCAGCAGACTACTTTTGATGATTCGTATGATAATGAGTCAGAAGAAGAGGAACGAATGCTCGAGGAGATGACCAGGGAGTACGTGATGGATGATTTCGAATTTGGGCTGCAGTCCAAGTCTGCACTGCCCCGAGGCTCTGATTCCAGTGAGTTTTCAGGGCGAACTTGGAACAGCTCCATCGGTTCAAATCCCACCACAGCTGGTACAACCCTGTCAACCGTGGCCGAAACTTCTATTCCACAAATACCCACGGTTCAAACCAAAGGCTCTGTAAATCCACCTCCTGCACAAGCTTTACCGCCCCCGCCACCAAACCAAGGGCCACCCCAATTCGCTCCAACTTCCCAAGGTGTGAGAAGCCGACGACTTTCTGGTCAGAATGCAAAGCTTTTGAAGATTGAGACTAGTGGAAACTCATCAAACGGACCATTGACCCAACCCCCGTCCATGCCACCGCCCAAAGTCCCAGAGAGCAGTTCCGTCCAACCCAAGACTGCGGGATTGGCACAACAACGGCCATCTGTATCCGGGGCCTCTAGCCGCCCTCCTCTCTCTCATGCTACTCGACAAGCTTCATCTCCATTCCCTGGACCAAACCCGGCCGAAGTCGTATCACCACCCACGCCTACTCTCACGCAAACTTTTACCAATGAGAGTGACGGACTACCACGATCTGGATCTCCCGGCCGTACCCAATCTAGGTCAGGACTAAGGAAGAATTTTTCTTCGTCTAGCTTGAAAAATATGAAGAGTCGAAACTTATCGGTCTCTGGTATAGATGACGGATCTGATGTTTCACCGAATACTCCAAATTCTGCCTTCAATCCGAGGGATGTGAATGGAAGATTGCCTGCCATTCCAACATTACCAACACCAATTGCAACCGCTTTCAAAGATAGGATGAACGGGGCGCCAACGGGAGGTCTATATCTATTCAACAGCGATATTCATTCTCCGGACAGCCCTGGCTCACCTAATCCGCTTAGTGCAGGGGCGCCGATACCATTGGAGCCATGTCCCACAGAATTTTTACTTCGGCCGTTCTGGTTAATGCGTGCTCTTTATCAGACCATTGCACATCCCCGCGGCGGTTATCTTTCCACCAAGCTATTCGTTCCCCGTGACGTTTGGCGAGTCAAAGGGGTTAAATTGAAGAGTATTGAAGACAAGATCGCGAATTGCGATTACCTCACCGCGGCTTTGATGAAACTTGCCAAGGTCGATACCTTCGATGCTGATGCTGTACTGGAAGAAATGCAGTCATTGGAAGGGATTCTAGAACAGGTTCAAGCGACATTGACGAAGAAGCTGGGCAATGAGGTTGGTGTTCAAGGGTCAGGAGGGATATTCAAAGATATGCCTACCAGTGGAGACACAGAAACCAGTACCACCACATCGAAGTCGGGGAGTATGTCGAGCAAATCATCTTCATTCTCATGGCGAAGGCTGAGGTCGAAGAACTCGGGCGTGGCTTTATCGAATGCATACATGAATAAGGCGATAGCGACAGACGGTCCCAAGGAAGGCTTGACTATGGGAACACTTCCTATGACATCAACATCGTTGGCCAAAGTTCGTTTTGCCAAGAGAGATGTCAGCGAGGTACAATTCTCTGGACCAAATGCGAATTATATGGGAGCGCTGGCAAGGCTCTTCGATGCCGCACAAACCCTAGGTAAGAAACTCATCATTGTGTCATTCGGATCCTTAACTAACAAATCCTCAGATCAAATCGCACGTCAAGTAGAAGACCCTGGGCTTCGCCATGCCGACAAAACTCAAGTCGGACTCGAGCTCTGCACTCGTCACGCCGCCGAGTTCTTCGGCTTTTACATCTGCCGCTTCGTCCTGACTGACATTGGGCTACTCCTGGACAAGTTCATCAAGAGGGGAAGCGAGTGGGTTCTTGTTTGATACCCCTTTTATCTGTACAGGTGCATGTATTTTTGGCTACCTAAGCGCATATCCTCTCGCTATCATCACTTTCATATTTTTTCCCGGAGAACAAGAAGAAGCAACGACTTCACGAATGACATCAGATGGCTGGCGCATATTTATTTTTCATTTCTTGTACTTGGGGAGCTGGAGCTGGAGCTGGGCTGGGCTGGGCTAGGCTGTTTCTTCTGGTTGAGCTTGATTGATACCACATCTTACACGTACCGTATATGGATTGTTGCGTTGGCCCTGGTAGGGCAGCATTTGTATAGCAAGCGAGCGCATCGAGCGAGTCATATCGAGCATGGTGGGGAATTTTGTAGAAGACATTGGTGGAGTCGCTGTATATTGAGGAAGGAGGCAATGCAAATTAGCTTCCACTGTCCATTCTGTGCCGGTCATTGTGATAGTGAATGTAGATGGTTGTGTGATTGGGTCGACAAAGCGCCCTTACAAGCGAGATGTGATTGTACTGTGCCTAGAAAGTCATATGCTTCCATTGGGCGCTTACTTGACCACAGAAGGCGGCCTGAATCTCTCCCAAGGCCAACAACAACTCCTCTGCCTAGCGCGCGATTATATCCTTACGCATTCATGGGTGATGGGCCGAGTTTCAACACCACGTTAGGTACGCTTTCCATAGGGGCACTAAGCCAGTGCTGCTGGACTTAATTAGGAGGAAAAGCCACTGAGCCCTCATCACAGTTATGGGTCTTCTATTGTCCAGAAAATTGCAGTAACGTTTTTGATATCATTGCTCATGGCAATGGGCTCTCTCAGAAAGACTTTTCCTATTGTATCAATCCCACATTCGGGGACCTACTCGCACACCTACTGCATCTTCTCATGCGTCGCCATCAATGACCCTATACCGAATTAGCATGCACTCTATTACTCATCTTCCAAGGAGTGATAACTTACCAATGAAAGTTGTGACTAGACGACTACGGACCTGGCAAATATCCTCAGGTACCAGCCAAATTGTAGCGCCCATCTTTCTCGCAATACTGATACTCAGTTTGGCATTCATGTATGCATCTTCATCTGATCGGCCAGGGGTGACCAATTCATAGTCAACATAGCTACTCTTCATCCCGTTCAAGACATCCAGAAGGAATATCCCGGTGCCGATCGTTGAATCCTTGAATGAGCGGATGGAAGAATTCTTGCCGCCTTTTCGAGACATCTCATTCGCCCATTTAACCATCTCTGCGTCTGAAATTTCACGCTTTCCTAACCGTTGTGCCAATGCGGAAAGTGTCTCAGAGATATCCTTCCGCATGAGTTGCCAGACGAGACCCAGAGTCAAGGTGCGTTGCCCATCTGTAATATCTGCGCCCTGTACACCGACCAGTGAGAAGCGGTTCTGCTTGCCAAGTTCGATGGCATAATTGGTATTCTCGACAGCCTTGAATCTTGACATCTCGCTTCCATTCGCGGGTGCCTTGTTCACATGCCGCCAGTTGACAGACCCTTTTACTACCTTGTCATAAGCCTGCAAGAGAATAGTGCCATCCCGTAAATCATCATAAAGAGAGTTCACGGCAGGTTGAACATCAAGACTGTTAAGCCACAGAGTAAAGACTCTTGCTTCTCGCTCTCCCTCAGCGTCGAAATCGTCAACTTGAAGTTTCTCTTCTTCGGTGATGGGGTCTAACGCTGGGTGGGTGTTGAATAGGTTTGCAACAAAGGCCAAGTTCAACTTTGGATTTCCAGCTACGAGTGAAGTTGGGGTGAGGAATTTCCGGCAGCCAAGGGTATCTGCGTTTTGCAATACTTGCTCTGCTCTTTGCAAAAGGTCTCTGGTTTGAAGAGGGCCACGGGTACAGCTCTCTGGCGCAATCTGGGCGAGGAGGACTGTATAATTTTCCGCGTCCTTGACATCAGACGAGAAATTTGCTACTCTGGGAATTGTTAGCCGAAGCCTATAATCGTCCTTCTCTATACATACCTCCGAGGCCAATTTGCCGCCTTCAAGTGATAGTTGACCCATCTGAGCAGGATTTGCTCCGGCGGAAGTCTCAGAAACTGTTCCAGAGTCTCATCGTCTTCTAGGAGTCTGTATAACTCCGGGTGTAATTTGATGTCAATCTTTCCCAGCAGACCTCTTCGGATAACCTGCCAAATCAGACCCAGAATAAGATGCTCTCGAACCTCAATGATATCACCACTTCCAATATTCACTACAGAACATCCAATTCCCTTTGCAGATTCGATAACAATGTTGTTGTTCTCTGTCATGTGGAAAGCATTGAGCTTCTTGATCTTCTTTCCCTCGCGATTGAGCACACGTTCATCAATTGTGTCCGGGACAGAATCGTTGATCAACTTCGCTAGAACAAGCCCATCCTTGCATTCATCAAACATTTCGAAAGTATCTGTAGGGAATGGCAGGCGTGATCCAATGTCAGGATCACCGGCCAGAACGGCGTTGATATGGCGAGTAAATTCCGTCCGCTCGTCCTCATTGATCGTATGGGTGACGTTTGATGAAGATCCCTGGACCTGAATCCGGCCACTGACACTTCCTTTGGAAGCATGTCCACCAGCTGTTTGTTGAGAGACCATTCCTCCACGGGCGGGCGATTGTGGACCAGTCGACATGCGCTGTTGCGCGGGAGAGGACTCGCGGAGCTTCGATACAAGCTGCAGGATTACATTAGCTCCTGTATCTGGTATACACTTCTTGAGATCCAGCTTACGCCAACATAGTCGTCTAACTCGACTCTCCTAGACGAGTCTAGCTCCACCTCTTTCAAGGCCTGTCGAACCACATCGTAGGGCTGTCGCTCACTGGTCTGGGTCGCCTTGATAGCTGTCGCTTCGTCTATGTATCCTTTGTCGTCGACATCGAGCTTGCGGAAGGCATCTTGGAGGCCGAAGATCTCGTCCTGCTGGAACTGGGGGTACTTCCTGGGCCGCAACGTCAGATGGGATCGGCGTTATCACGTCTCTTGGATCTTCGACTTACCTCTGTAGCTTGATCACGTTCATGATTGTGGACGGTGTAGGAAATCAGAATCCAGAAATCAAAAAAGTGTGCGAGGCCTAGGAGGCGGTTTGAATGGATCGTGTATTTCTACTCCGTCAACAATGCGCCGAAGAGGGGCAGCGGCTGAGGCTTTGTAACGAGTAACGAGTATTATCCTTGCGATAGTGAATGATTCAATGAAGTCGGAGGAACTGCGGATACAGTGGAATGGAATGGAATGTGTATAAGTCTTTGGAAAGTATAAAGTACTGTAGTGTATGCGGCAGGCAGTTGCAGTTGCAGTTGCAATGTAGTGTCATGCAATATTAATCCCCAAATCTGCCAACTTCCAGCTCGCTTGACCCCGCCACGATGCCCACCCTACACATACAATACCACCTGCATGCCATGCCTCCGGCCACGCCCAACAGCGCCCACCTATTTCGTCAGCCTTCAGAACCTACAAATCTCATTCAGACAACATTGCGAAACTCCCCATTCGACCGCTGCCTTCTCAGCATTTCATACGGGAGCCTTTCCACATCTCTCTCACTCAATCCAATTCAAATCTCCCCTCCCACGCGTCGCAATCCCAAGAATAGAACGGCCTCATTCCCGAGCCTCCCTCCTTCCTTCGTCTCGCCCCCCGCTGACGACGACCTTACAACCAACAACGTCACACAGTCCAGGCATCTATCTGTTTGAAGACACGATGGCCTCGACAACCGAGTTGGACCACGTTAAGGGCGTCTGGCAGCGCATGCAGGGAAACAGCCCCATCTATGGTAAGCCTTACTCTACCAGGACGTGATAACCCTTCCAAGCTGATGGAGCGAAGATATGCACTCTTCCTACATTATACATTACCCATACAATCAATCGCTATAGAGGCACCCAGTCTACTCCTAGTTTTACCATCAAAGAAGTACTACTACTAACCGAGTTTGGACATTTAGACTTCTTGCTATCAGATGTCGAGATTGTCTCGGCGACGAAAGGAGTAGTCTCATCGACTCTTACTCTATCCCCAAATCATATGAACAGTAAAGGCGGGATCCACGGCGCCGTTAGTGCAGCGCTCGTTGACTGGAGTGGAGGAATGGCCATTGCGTCCCATGGGCTTGAAAAGACAGGAGCCAGCATAGACATCCATGTTACCTATATCGGAACAGCCACTGTCGGGGATACCATTGAAATTGAAGCCACCGCGAATAAAGTTGGGAGGACTATGGCTTTCACTACAATCCGGATCTTCAAGCTGGTGGATGGGAAGCCAGGGCCGATGGTTGCGACTGCCTCCCATACAAAATACATACAGCAGGCTCAGGGCCGTGAGAGATGAATATTTTGAGATGAGCTTCCACTAATCATTCACACGAGCCAGAAAATCGTAACTTTTGCAAATTCAAAATCCCAGAATTTCACCTACGCCATCTTCTTTGAGCCTGGTATAGCCATCGCTCTCCTTGAATGCTCGGGCTCACTCGGATGGCGGAGAGCAATCTCCTTTGCTTTAGCTTTAGATGCCCGTCCATTGAAATATATAGCGGCGTGGGTAATTCGCAAATGGTAGACATAAAAATATTGAGAATCCAACTTATACCAATTTGCCCTCAATTGCTCCAGTAATGTGACGTTCCGCCCTAGAAGCCCTCGGTAAAAAAAAATATATGAAAGAAAAGGGGTGAAATTTTTGAAAGAGATTTCGCCTCATTTTGCCACGCATCGAAATAAATTTACAACACCAAAACAATAGAAATCTCTCCAGCTCCAACCAAAATGGAAAGTTGCAAAATCTGCTCTCAGGAGCTGAAGGTTGAACTCGAGCCTGATGAATTTGATGAGGCTACTTCTTCGGCAGTTGGTGGTGACGGCTCGTCCGCCCCAGATGACCTTCTGTTGACCTGCGGATGTCACTTCCATTGGTACGTAGGAAATACAGTCTCTATATCTCTTTCTCTTGTAATTTGGTGCTTATGCTCCGGGGCGCTTTCTTTGTCACGCATTGGTTATTCTGGTCCTGATTAATTCGAGTGAAGGGAAATTTTTGTTACCATGTGCGCCGTCTTGGTTTTGGAAAAAAAAAGGGGGCAGCGCTTCAAAGAGTTCTAGATTATTACACGGTTCTATAAACTCTTGAAAAGGTTTTCTGCTATGTCTCTTGTATACGCGAAATCAGCTGGTCACTTAAGTGATCTATTTAAATTTTCTGTCAAAAATTTACCGCTCTTATCAAAGAAGATATCGGACCGTGGACTTTCAAAAATAGTATTGAAGCTAGGATCTTGTCGTATAAAATGTTCAGTCTAGAGAAAGTAAGATCCTTGCTAATTAGGTATGACAGGCAATGTCTCCTTGATGAGTCTCCTCAGATCGCTATATCTATGCAATGCCCTTCGTGTTCTTCTTCCATAGTAACTACGCTGTCTGGATCCTCAGCTACCAACACCATTCTCCCTCCAGCCTCTCAGCAGCCTCAGGTACTTACTAGATATCACAATGAAGGCGGCGTCCAAGAAAACCTTGACATCCTTCCCCTCATCACAGAGGAAGCCTACCTAGACGCCAATCCAGCGGCCAGACCGGCACGAGCATTCTTGACCATGTGTGCCGAAGGCGACGTAGCCGGAATCATCGAACTCCTCAAGGCAATCGAAGAGGACAGAGACGAAGATGAAATGTCCCCTCAGGAACTTCTTCGATACCAAGATCCACTTGATGGAATGAAGACTGGCTTGCATATGGCTATGGAGAAGGACCAACAGGAAGCTGTCTGGCTACTTCTGTGGCTCGCTTCAAGTCTTCCTACAGGCGTCTTCCCAGAGGAAGTGGCTCAAGCAGCGCAGGTGATGGGTGCTGGGAGGGAAACGGCGGAAGGAACGGATATCAGAAGCCTTCGTGACGAGCAGCATCGGACAGCGGAAGACGTGGCACGGAGCATGGGAGGGTATGTCGCCTTTCACTGGCTTTTCAAACTTATCTCGGAATTGAGCTTCTTTGCGAGTCCGAGAAGGCTCCAGCTCTTTAATTTTAAAAACTCTATCGTTGGATATGAAACTAACATGTTTATAGAGTGTGGGCTGGTCTCGTTGGCGCTGGTGTTCTTAGGTGTTAGTTCTAGAGGGGAAGAAAATGGGTCCCGGATTGCTTGTATATTGCCGCTTTTTGGAGGCGGGGTAGAAGTTTATTACAAGCCCAAAAGCTCGTGGTTATACTGATGCTAATAGATGCGGCGTAAAGATGTCTTAGGAATTTAGGACAATCATCAATTCAGAAGCATGGTTGAAGGGCCTCGGTGACATGGACATTTTAGCGTCCAGGTGTTCCAGGTGGAGCGCGGGTGATGCCGCCTTTGCAGAGCCGGCATTTTCGGCCCTGGCGTGACATCATTTTGGGGAGCATCGAAAATCGACCTTTGTACAGTATCTGAACTTTACAAAACATTGGATGTGTATGGACTGAGAGCTTTGAAGCGTGATACTTACTGGGAACTATGGTGTTCTCAAATTCAAATGTATAAATGTATAAATGTATAAATGTATACAGTACCTATATCATGGTACTTTTGTGGTACGGTACGGTACTGTACGGTTCTTTAAATAGTCACTTGCAGGGCAAAGGCAAGGCAATTGCAAGGCAGGCTCCTCTGTTTCCGGGGTGCCCTTCTCAAAACCCTACGTAGAAAAGCATCGGGAACGATGATGCTTGTCAACTTCGGATGAAATGGAATCTTGTTGCAACCCAACTTCTCTCTTCTTCGCATCGCATCGCATCGCATCGCATCGCACCGTTCGGACTCCGTGGGTTTGCCTAATCAGTATCACCTGCACCTATATACCTATAGACCTATAGAAGTCGGGAGGTACCTAATACCTAGGTACCGTCATCGCGTGGTAGGGTTCAGGTAAGCTTTGCGTGTGCCTAGCATCCAGTTGCTTCTAGAGCATTTACCTAGGTTAAGGTGGAAGCATCTTTTGTGTCTGCTGCTTTCAAATTATACCTTTATTCCTATTTCCATTTCCATTTCCATTTCCATTTCCATTTCCTTCGCTTTCCCTCCCCTTCTCCGTCTTCCGTGGTTCCCGAAGGACTCAACTTCATAAATGCACACATGCCTGGTGCGCGCTCGCGCTGGTGATCATCGCAGTGTACCTTGCTGATCTCACAGCCTCGTGCCACGGAACAGTGGTAAGCACACATCTCACAAATAATTCTGTTTCTTGAGAATTCATGAAACCACTCACTTCTAATATCTCTCTCAAGAGCGTCGTGGCTAATTGATCGCTTGTAGAATCTACACATGGAAATTGCTTCTTGGTTAAATGCCACAACGAGCAACGTCCTGTTAGATACATAACTCCAGTTCTCGAAGGCCATCTAGCTACCCCAATTCCCCCAATCCTTCGAATCGATTACTGGCGTCAATAGATTCTGCCAGACTGCAGACCGCCATACCTCTCCATAATGGCGCCGTCTGCGAAAGCTCCTCCTATCATCACATCTCGAACATCTTCCTTTGAAAAAGTACCACAATTGGTGGGACACTTGGACGATGATGGAACTGCATGCCTTGAACCCGATTCAACATTTAGTCCTAAAAGCCGATCCGAGCCTCCACGATCTCTAAAGAAAGCCCTTGATGCTGCCGCAGACACTAGAAGGGGGAGTCTCACAGATGGAGGGTCTGAAAGCCAGAGCGAGGAGGATTACGATGCCCTAAAACTCGACCCAAATACAATAGTCAAGGGTGGTAAGGGCGGAGGCTTTGAGGCGAATGGCAAAGGGACGACGGGCGCAAGCGTGGAAACTTCATTCCAGGAAATAAAATCCTCGAGTTTGAAGCCGCGCCCGGGTGCAGCGAGGCTGAAAAGTATCCCCGTAACTCTGAACAAATTACAAGAAAAGGGACGTTACATCTTGACAGCAGATGATGATGCTCTCAGAGAAATCTTACGGATTGGTATAGAAAGAGTCCGCCTTCACTGACCTTCTCTCTGGATCATGACTTACACTGCACAGGAGAAAAATCCCACCACGGCCAAACGCAGGAGCAAGTTCAGTGACTTGGTTTTTACGCGTCGTTTCACGGCGTTTGATAGACAGAATGCCGAATCTGCTGACTCGCCATTCCATGGATTTTTCACACTTTTCTGGTTGGGAACTGTATGCAAAGTCCCAGCGTCCCCAAATCCCATGCTCGGATAATTTACAAGAATCACTGTCCTTTCTATGATGTTTTGAGATAATGGAAATGGATAGTGGATCTCGCAAATCTCCCAGGCAATTTTACATCTTTCTGTATCAAGAAATACTGATTCTGAAACTTTGTAGGCCATTTACATGTTGCAGATTGCTGCCAGAAACTATCAAAATTATGGAAACCCTCTTGGTTCAAACGAAATCATGGGACTCATGTTCCATCGCGACGTGATGGTACTGGGTTTGAGTGATGGCGTTATGTGTGGTGCTACAGGCTTTAGCCTCATTGTGCAGAAGCTCATTCGAAAAGGTTATCTATCATGGGATAGAGAGGGCTGGATAATTCAAAGCGTGAGTAAACTCTATCTCTCGCAATGGACATAAAAAGTGGCATTGATTATGCTTTTTTGAATGCTCCACTCGGTCTGGTGCATTCAGATCGGTGCCGACTTTTGCATGCCGCACAACTATTGGGCCCTGGACAGCTACGCTTTTTGCCCTCCAAACCTCCTCCCAAAGTTAGGGATATGTATCTTACTGATTATGTTCTGTAGTTATGGCAGGCGTTTTTTCTGGTAGCTGTGCTCGCCTGGACCTTATTTCGTGAATGGCCATGGACGCATACCGTATTTTTTGTACTTCATGGGCTGGTCTTTCTAATGAAAATGCATAGTGAGTTTAGACGCCTTCTTTTGACACTCTCCTTTATAACTATGAAGGTTGTGTACAACAATTTTACCTCATACTCCGTTATAAATTGAACTGCTGCATGAGCCTTACTGACCTCTTCTAATAGGCTATGCATTCTGTAAGATCCTGAGGACCTCTAATGTCTGTTCTGTTCCGCTATTAACATGGGGTTTAGATAATGGACATCTCTCCGAGGGGTACAAAATGCGAACAACACTCGAAAAGAAGCTGAAGCAACTCGAGGCTGTCGACCCGGTTGCTACACCTTCTGCGACCACACCAAAGTTTTCTTCTTTATCGACGTCCTACTTAGACTTCCAACCCACCGCGAATGATATGAACCAACGTCGGCATTCTAGAAGCAAGTCCATAGACCAAGGTGACTCGAGTATCAATCTAGTTGCCGCGGCTATTGAGTCAGGGTTCGTATTCCACCCCCGTTACAGGATACTGCTTTCGGGGCAGCTTTCCCAAGCTCCCTAGTTCTGCTCTCGATAAAGTCATTAAAATTGGATGCTGACTTGTTTGCAGTGAACCCTTGGATATCGACCAAATACAAACCTTTGAGCGCATCATCAAGTGGGAGATCGACGCCCTCACTGAGGACTTGAAAGGCAAATGCACGACTAGTGGGAACAACTATCCGAAGAACCTGACAGTTGCCAACCACTTCGAATATATCGTGCTTCCCACACTTGTCTATGAACTAGAGTATCCTCGTTCAAACAGTATCAACTGGTACTATGTAGCTGAAAAGGCAGTCGCAGTCTTTGGGGTTCTGGGGATCATGAACCTTGTCTCTCAGACATTCATCTATCCGGTCGTAGTAAGAACTATCGAGATGAAAGACGCCGGTATGCCTCTTCAGGAACGCCTGAAGGAATTCCCCTGGATGCTGAGTGATTTAATATTCCCTTTCATGATGGAGTACATGATGGTAAGTCGCCCCACTTCATACCCAACTGTAATCGTTGCTGATTGAAAGAAAGACATGGTATGTAATCTGGGAATGCATCCTCAATCTCCTGGCCGAAGTTACCTACTTCGCCGATAGAGGCTTTTACGCGGACTGGTGGAATTCAGTATCCTGGGACCAGTTTGCACGCGATTGGAATAGACCCGTTCACAATTTTTTGCTCAGACATGTTGTAAGCGACTCTGGGCCTTTGTTTATATGCTCCCCAATTAATTTCCGTTTCATTTTATGTATTCCGATTTATTTTATATGTTTCTCAAAGAAGCAATAAAATTCCCGAAACCTTTTTTAATAGGAAATTACTGACTCCCTTGTGTTAGTACCATTCATCCATCTCTTCGATGAAGGTGAACAAGTACACGGCGACTCTGATCACGTTCTTCCTTTCTGCATGCGTCCATGAGCTGGTGATGTGGTGCCTTTTCAAGAAGTTGCGGGGGTACCTCTTAATTCTTCAGATGAGCCAGCTTCCCTTGGTTCAGTTGTCGAGATCCAGATTCTTGCGGGGTAGAGCGACGCTGGGGAACCTTATTTTCTGGATTGGAATATTCACTGGTAAGCAAATTCTCCTAGAGCACTTCATCTCCATGCTTTGCATATTTTGATAGGATTCTTGTTTGTCTCGTACCTCCCGACATCTAAAGTAAATATTATGAGTTGCAAAATATCCACATGAAACAATATTGACTTTGGGAATTTGCAGGTCCATCCTTGTTGTGTAGTCTTTACTTGATCATATAATATTCTGGGTCTGTGAACGGTGTTTTGAGGTAGATCTGTATAATAGTGGATTGCATTGGGATACGTGGGAGGCTTGGTTATACGACAAATTCAATACCCTAGAGTTGCTGAGTAGAGATGGGAGAATCTTATAATAAGGACGAATTTCATTTTATATCTCCCTCACTCGTACAAGGCCGCAAGATTCGACTCGTTGCATCTACGTTGGCAACTCGCATGGAATTCCTGAATACAAACCGGCGACAGAAAAAAATCCGGATCTGGTCGGATAGAAGTTCGATGCTTGTACAATAGAATGTTGCTTATTCTGGCCCGACTAGTTGGAAAATCTCATACTCCTCGAGTAGGCTTTTACCGCTTAATGTACCAGTGGAGGCAGCACCTGAGTTCGACTCTAGTGACATAGAACGCAACTCCCAGGGACAAAGCCAAAATGAGCGCTTGGATGAAAATTTTGGCCATATGAGAGCCAAGTCTCGAATTTCACAGTCTCTTATTGCACACCGCAGTATGCACTTTGTGGCATGCCACAACATGTTGATCTATCGTCCAGGGGAGCGTTACTCGCACGATTGTCCTCAGCCATAGATAAATCCCCCATTAGCACTGAGTGATTCAGCTCAAAATACAAAGTTCAAAACTCCACTACCCGCAATCTAACACCTTGATCCAGTCCAGTCTACTCTACCCAAACAAATCTATTTTTTGCTATCATTCCGGCGCGAACGCGATAACAACTGACTCAGAACGAAATGGGAAACATCCTAGCAGCATTAAGGAGTCAGTATTATCCTAATCAAGGTGTCGGGAGTAGTATCTCCTCTGGAAAGCGTATGGTGTAAAACGGAGTACATAAATTAAGACGGAATTGGGGAGCAAAGGACACAGATTTACTCACGGAATCCGTCCAATATGAGAGATGACTTGCGATTGTGCTATGATATGTTAGTCTCCAGAGCTATGGGAATAAGAGGGGGTTTGCGCACTTGATTGGGTTGAAATCCAGAACACTCCTGAGGTGCGGTCAGTATTGATAATCCACTCAGGGGCAGGGCAAAAAAAGTATTGCCAACTAAAGGGACTTTACTCCTGGATGCTGAAATCAACCCTTCCATTCCGATTCAAGGCCCGGACCTTCATTTCTTCTCGCTTCAACTTCCGCCCTCTCTCCTCTGCTTCACTCCAGTCCATTTCGTCCGCATCGTCATTCTGATGACTCTTTCTCCTCTTCTGAAATCCGGCATAAAGCGTCTCCATTTCGTCGTCGATCAGAGTCGCAGCGCCTGTCCCGCTGCCGTCTCTGTCAGCAGCAGCTGTGTCTTCGGCTAATTGCCGTTTTCTCTCAAGCGTGTTCTCTCTTTGCAAGCTCGGAACATCTGAAATCACTCCACCGGCAGAGATATTGGTCCCAGCCCCGATAGATTGAGGTAGTGGTTGTACTCGTATCTGGGTCGTTGGCTGTGCTTCCAATTTTGCCACGTCATCGCTGGTCAATCCGAGACTGCGATTCAAGAGGCTACTTGCGATTCCTGAACTTAAGCCTACACAGTTTCGAAATCAGTATCGTTTGATCAACAAGGGTACAACCATGTCGAGGAAACCCGCATGATTCGATATCGTATTTAGTGTCTCATAACAGGTGAGACTTTCTGAAGATAATACCGAAACGTGTGGATCCGTCCAAACAAGGAAGGAGCGGCTTCGCGGATTTACATACTAGACCAAAGACCACTAACGCTTTGTCCGACCTTTGCACCGATTCCACTGATATTTCCTGCCACTGTCTGCTTTACATAGGGTAATATTTGAGGCTTCATAGACGCCATGGCGCTCGAAATCAGCGGCTCCAGACGGTAAGCAACTGGGTCTGAGGGGTGAAATATGTTGTATAGTTGAGCGACTTTGGGAGACGATATCGTAAGAGGTAAACCCGTAATTGTCGAGATGTTGTCTCCAGTATAAGTCGACGTTGAGGAAGCCGCAAGAAAAGGGTCTTGCATATATTCGGGATCCAACGGGCTTTCTGCTGGGAGAGCGTCCTCCCTGGAAGAAGTTAGCTCGGATCTTACGATCTTGCTGCTGCAAATGCCAGAGGAATGATAATTGTTATGAATATTTCCCCACTAGGAGTATCCGCAGTTACAGAATTGTTTCACTGCGTTCGTCGTTCGTAGCTTGGGCTTCAGATGGATTGTGGGAAGGGTTACTTTCAAATTCTTCTTGAACACTTGTTCGATTATTGTGGACATATGATACCGTGAGATTCTTGAAATGACATACCCTGTATGCCTCCCTAGTATCGTCCTTCCCTTCAACATCTGGAACAATCCTATAGGTGAGCCTAGACAGTAGAAGTCCTCAACATCGAAGTCAAAGTCTAGACTTTTCCCTTGCACCTTGGTAGCGTTTGATGGCCGATTTTTAGAATGTTTCCCTCGCACTCGGGCAATAGGAGACTCTCTCTGCCTGCATAGCAGGTCAAAAAGAATAGCAGACCCTAGACTGTGACCCCTACATTTTAACGTGTTAACAGAGGGGAAAGGACTCCTAGGGAACGATCTAGACATCTATCCCCTGAGTTGGGAAGCTCACATAAGGCTAACTTTCCCTTCAAACCTTGGGTTACGTTCTCGGAACAAATTGTAAATACGATTGACCTGTAGATGGAGCAAATCAGCAGGTACAAAACTACTCAAGAAAGAAGCAACTTTGTTTGGGCGCCTCGATCGCGAAGAGTAATACTACAGAAGATAATTGGGAACGACGAACCTCCTACCACTGCTGTTAGCGAACCTTTTTGAATGCAAATCTGGGGCAAAAGAGATACAAACGGTCAAGACGATGTTTATAATCTGTTCCCGGTAAGCACTCTGATACAGAAGAATATCCTAACGGAAGAATGTGGGGTCAGCTTGGGTTCTTCAGGGCTGTTCTAAGAGGTGCGTATGAATGCTCCAGGAGCCATGAGACATCCCGGCTTGCCGCTCTCCCGCCGGAACTCGATCAGATGAACAATAAAAGACTCTTTGATTAACATACCAATGCCAGATCGCTAATTAAGCTACGCACGAAAGCGACTGTAAATCTCTGGTCAGTGTGTGCTTAGGAATGGTATAAACGGCTGGATATGAGCATGTGCAAACCTCCTTCAATTGTTATGTCTTCTAGACTCGGATATTCTTCATCGTATTCGCTGGCGGATCCGAGATCATGTTCCTTTCGATTCTGCCTCCTTTGGGGGAAAGAAAGCAGATGTCTCCACTGCAAGTTCTCAAAGTCAATACTGCTTCATCAAGAGATATCGAGACCATTCGCGAGTTCCAATGCCCATTCTGGATGTTTCGCGAGTTACGAAACAATCAAAAAGGGGCCTTCAAACTTGTGGAATATATATAGACGGATGAAATCTCTGGGAATCTGCCTACGCAAACGGGAAGTACTATAGACGATGTGGAGTTAGCATCGAATACTGAGAAGTTTTTGTTGGTGGCTGGCGATATTACCTTGCACCCGGCAGTTCTTGGGCAGTTTATCTATTTCCGAATTGAGGGCTTGAAGGTCGGCCGAGTCGCTATAAACACTCTTCAAAGTCTTCCGGAGGACATTGACGTCATGTATGAAATTGACACTCTCAGTCCTGTGAATCTGTTAATGGCTTTGGATGTACCAAGGAATATGATTCGAGCAGAGAAGTATTACCTCATTCCAAGGCGCTGGCCAATTCCGTGGGTAACAAGAATAAGGTGAGATATCTCGCGGCCTTGGTCTGCATCAGCGTCATTGTAGTCGTTTTGCATCTCAGCTTCGTCTCGTTTTCTGACGGCTTCGGCTTCTGTTTCAGGATCTATGCCATCTTGTAATAGTGACACGGTCGCTTCGGCCGACTCGCGTACTGCTTTAATTTGTGGGTCTTCCGGGTGAGCAGAGCTCAGTGGGGGCGCCGATCTTCGTTTCAGAATTCGTTGCTGTTGTTCGTCGAGTTGCAGCCCTGGAACGATTGATGGCTTCGCTGCCGCGCTAGTAGGCGTCGACGGTCCCTTTTCAGAATTCTTCTGTTTGCCAGGCTCCGAGTACCCTCTGACGACTTTTATTCCGCTAAGATACCCACCACCGGCAAATCTTTGATAGACGGTACTGCTGACTCTTGACATAAGATTATCTGTAGACAACCACTGCAAGTTCTTGGAGTTAGTATTGCGACTTTTAAGAACTTCTAGACGCTTCGCGAGTTCTAACGCCTGTTTTGAATATCCCGGGAGTTCTAGGTTATTCAAAAAAGGCCATTGAAACTTGCGAGGTATCTGAATAAGGAAATAAACTGCTCGGGGAATATACAGCAACGGTAGAGTCCTGGTATGTGACAACTGTATTCATGAAAGTGCCAAAGAGCCGATGGGTTTGAGGCTGGTGTGGAGAGATATCTTTGAGGTTGTGAAGACTTTCGTCCCGGGCTTGCTGCTTGAGATTTTCTGCGGAAGCTCGCGGGGTTACCTCCCCAGATCCAGCGCGATTTCGTCCAAATGCTCCAGAATTCGCCAGAGGTTTTGGATCATCCCCAGTCTTGAGCCTCGAGGACTTCTCTGGGGCATGGGGATAGCGAAAGGGCTTAACCTTTAGATACCCTTCTTCTAATTGAGAAGCCTAGTGGGAAATTAGTAAATCCATCACCAAGAATGCGTCGACAGCGAAAATAGAAGAAGTTTTACTTTCGGTAAAGTATATGACGGAAGGAAGTAAAAGAGAAGAAACGAGATAGGAACAGGTAGTGGGAATCAAGTACCAGATTTTCATCGCATGGTCTTAATTTACCACTCTCATCAAAAAACCATGTTCCCCTTTTGACTTCAAAAATGGGGCCTAGCCAATATGCAGGAGCTAATTCTCTGTTTTGAATGTCAACATCGAAGAGAAAATCCTCGTGAACCGGGACTTTTACGCCTGGACGATGCTCCTCTGGAGAATCCAAGCTTGCGTTTGATTGGCGGCCTTTGCCCCTTGATCGGTCTTCCATCCAGCTAGGCTCTTTGCTTGTAACCCGATGTTCATCTGCGAGCTTCTGAAATGCCGCTTCTATGGCACGACTGTCGTGGGTGGAAAACGTGATAAATTTCTTGGGCGCGGCGGCAGGTTTATCTTCAGAGCTGTTGCGACTGTTATCGAGCAGCTTCGGCTTTCGCTTGGGAACCTATTTTTATGAGCAATTAGAGCTGATCCCCATGTCTGTACTGATTGTGGGTGTAAACATACGTCTACTGCGTGGAACCATCGTACAGAAAGTTTAGGACAATCGGTGGGATAATCCTTTAAGCTTAAGCCATATTGCTGCGTTGTGTGGTCTCGGCCTCCATGTTGATTCTTAAGACCAGACAATTTAGCTGGATCAACAGGAGGAGCAGAGGTAGAAAGAGAGGCTGGCTTTGGCGTTGAGGATCGAGAGGTGCTCCACGGCGTGATTGATTCAACAGCAGCTGTCAAGTACGATTTCTCTGCCTTTCCAGGCTTGTCTTCGGGCGTGGGATCCATCATGGCCTGGCGGTCAAATCGACCAGCCACGCCCTTCTTCTTGCCCCAGTCAATGTGAGAGATTCTCAGAACGCGCTCAGGAATCCGTAGGTACTTGGGCACGGCGTGTTGCGCAAAGGCCTTGAGATAATTAGCCAACGTGTGGGTGCAATGCAATAAAGATGTAAAGGACAGGACGGCAATGTGCCTCGCAAGCAAAAGTGTTAGTAATTTGTATTCATGGTTATGGTGAGCGAGGGGAGCTTGAAACTTTGTTTTTCTTTGGTGGTTGTGAGGTTGAAGACGCGGCCGTTCTGATGTCATCAACGAGCCTCAGACTTCCTGAAACAGCATCTCTACATTGTTATTTCGACATAATTATCAACACAAGTGGGCATTTGTATAAGTTCAAAGACTGATGTTCATTTCTTTCTTTCTAGGTATGCTTCGTGGTGGACCAAGAAAGCGCAAATGCGTCGAGGGGGAAGATTCAATATCCGCCATGATCATTGCCGTCAATTGCCTCTGCTGGTTTACTGGGATATTTAAAGTTGCAAAGATAGACACGCTTGGAAATGGACAGTGCTCAGCACAAGAAAGGGGTTCAATTTGGATTTAACTAATGCTATTCATGCCGTGAAATTTTTTGGCCGCCGATCCGGAAAATATCGATCGATGGGGGGTGCAACAGGGAGTGCTCGTTCGATCGAGTGGAACCGAATCTAGAAAACTCATAGTGAAACAGACAACAAAGAGAGATTAGCATCTGATTATCAATAACCTTTTCCCACAGTGTACGCCGCAAATATGAACTCTACTCGGCAGCGACATCCAAATCATCGTCATGCGCGGGAGGAGAATCCATGGCAACTGCCATTCAGGTATCAGCGAGTTTAATCCATCTTGATGCGATGGGGAAGTTCAAAGTCACCTTTCCTATCTTCGCCATTGGTGCCATTCTCACGACTCTCTTCACGTTCTTCCTTAACGTCACGGTCCCTGAAGAAGTATTAGAGTACAACTGGACAGGGGAATAGAATGTGATCATACCGGTCATCTGGACTACGAGAGCGATCACGGTCACCGCGGTCTCGACGATCATAGTCACGATCGCGGTCTCGGCGACTGTCCTTTCGTGGGGAATAGTCACCTCTGCCGCCACGTCGAGGAGATGGGGACCGTCCACCACGACGGGGGGAACGACGTCCGGGTGGGGCACGTTCGCGCTCACGGCCAGAATCGAATCGCCATGATGCAGAAGGAGGAGTTCGAGCCCACTAAGTCCATTCGTTAGCAGTGTTGATCATGGGCAGAAGCTATGAAAGGTACCTCAATCTTCAGCAAATCATCATGTCCAATGCGCTTGTTGTGCATTTCATGATAGGCATCGTCGGCATCCCGACGGCTTTCATATTCAACGAATGCAAACCTACTTCAAGTGTCAACGACATTAGAGTTGACTTTAATTGGGATATGTGCCTACTCACAGACGACTAGCAGCAGTACGAGGGGCCGGAATATCGCAACGGACAAGGCGACCATAGCTGTAGAATCCAATGTTAGACTCGTCATCCTTGACTCGAGGGTACAGAGGGATATAGAGAGCAAAAGATAGATAGAACAGATTTAGAGAGCTCGATCCGCCGCAGTTCGAACTTCTCGCACGCGAAAAAGGTTAAGACAATGTCGTATCATTGTGCGACCGCTCGATCGACGAAGTGAATAGGAGGCAGAAAGCGCGGGCAGGTAGGAGACGAGGTGACAGCGAAGTCTCGACGAGGAAGGACGAGGGACGAGGACGAGGAGTTGGGGGTAGGTGGATCATCGCACTCGAGGACGTTCATCGAGATATCGACGTTTGGCTGACATACCGTTCGAATTCGTAGGCTAGGTCGCGAGCGCGTGTGCCGGGTCCGAAGCCCTGTATGAAACTGGATCAGCAAAGCTCGAATGTACATTGTGTCTTGGAAGCTGAAGCACAGATGGGCCTCGCCATGGAGACTGAGATGGACGTGCAGTTCAGTGGAACTGGAGGCTGAAGCTTTGGGTAAACTTACAGTCACGTAAAGAGTCGTTCCTCCGCGAGACATCTTGTCGACGGGGATATTTCGGTATTTGGAGATGTCGATATAATTCAGGTCAGTGTTGCAGCCCCAAGGACGTGAAGATGGGATGTTGGATGCTGGACGCTGGATGCTGGGCTGGTACACTAGGTATAGGTATGGAAGAAGGCTGCATGAGCACGCTAGCGTGTGAGGTCACATGATCATATGATCAGCATACCTTGGTACCTCAGGCAAGGCTGCGCTAAACGCCGAATTCACCTCATCTCCTTTGCTACCTACCTACCTACCTACCTACCTAGGTATTTCAGAATCGCCAGAATCGACCCAGGTAGATAAAAGATGCGCTGCTGCTCTTTCTTTGAGTTACGTCCACTATTACTGCACATCCATTGATACAAGTTCATTCAAGCAATATATCTACTTGTCACAGTGTCCACATCCATCTCTTCGTCTAACCCCTTTTATCATCCACAAACACCATGAAGATCTACCTCTGTCTTTCTACAAGCCCCATTATGCGCCCGCTCCCAAATGCCCACCCAAATGCAACCGTTGACGATGTACGCCTTCATATACAAAGCTTTCTGCTTGGTCTACCAATCAGCCCAACCGACTGCGATGCCGATTTTCAATGGCACAATAACTTCCCTTAAGGGAGCAACTCTGCACGATTTTTGTACGAGTTTGATCGTAGTTGAGTCTCAAAGATCCTCGGCTTCAGGTCTGAGAGTAAGTAGGAAATCCCGAGTCATCTCAAAGCTGAGCCAACTGCTCGCCATGCTGGGCGCTACTTTCAGTAGGTTTGGTACAATGCCTTTGTACATACCCCGGATACCTTCCTGGCTAACAATCACTTTGACAGCGTCAAAGATTGACTTGTATTGGTATCCCATCCCCGACATTGTATTAATCTGAAAGCGGCGACGAAGTACGTCACTGGACCTGGTTAACAAGAGAATTTGGACGTTCGTTAGGCTTCTATTTGGACTCACAAAGGATATGTGCAGGTTTGAGCAACCGCCCCGGATATTGCACCAGCAGCGAGCTTGCGCACAGCATTTGGGTTTTTGTCACCTTCAGGAGTTAGGTATTTTCGAACAAGCTCATAAGTCATGAAGTTCAAGCCAACCTAATGATTTGAATTAGCATAACTTTGATATTGTCCTCGTTGACGACTTACGTATGGCGCAACACCAGCAACCGTAGGTATTATACCTCTGTACAGTGCGAGTATACCGCCTTCCGTTTTATACATAGTGACCATGGTGGCCCACATCCCTGGCAGCTTTGCTCTTTGCGCATGGCCTAGTGCCGCAAATGATGCTGATTGGATTGAGAGGCGTGTTCGAACGATGTCGAGAGGATAGGTGCAGAAAACAGAGGTAATGCCGGCAGCTCCACCACAGACCAAACGTCTTATGGAATTCAAATCTGCTCCAGGTGATGCTTCGAAGAACTGAGATGATGCCTTAGCAACATGCGTTTTTGGATGAAGATAGAAGACGAGGAGCGGCGAAAGAACCACTTACTTTCTTGTAGAAGTTGTAGCTCCCAAATTGTACAGCGGAATAGGGTACAATACGTATACAATTTGTGCCATTTCCTCTCATGAAGCCTCTCCATCCTTCATCCTTCCACATTTTCATGAGCCCTTTTCCAACGGAAAGTTTGTATTCTTCTCGGCCAACGCTTTGTATCTGGAAGAGGATCTTCAACCTTTCCAGCGGAGAGACGACGGTCCGCGAAACAGCTCCGGCTACTCCTCCGGCGCAAAAGGCTGCGAAGACAGGCTGCGCGATCATCTCGCGAAGTTGCAATACTTTGGGCCCATATTTCGGCTTAAGGGCATCAGCTCCCGACTGCTTTACACACTTCAATTAATTGCCATCCAAAGCCGGTCGAGGATGTACTCACGGCAGACATTTCCGAGTATGTACAAGGTCTGCGTTCTCAGGGCTGGCTGCTGAACGCGTATCCAGACCTCAGCGCATGAGGGAAGAGCACGCTCTCCAACAGTAGCAAACGATCTGCACCGGTTCAATTAGGCACTCCCATCCGCATGCGCTTTTGGTTTATAGAGCTCCAGTCGAGGTGTGATAAAGTGGCTGTTGTGCTTGCGGTCGCAATCGCTGATCCGCTAGTTTGTCGACGGAACGAAGGGCTAAACGTGGTTCTTGGGGGAATCAGTCTAGGGTCCATTCAAAGAGAATGAGTAAGGTGCGTTCTAGGAAGAATTTCGATGGGTATGGGTATCATAGGATGGAGACAGGGCGTTCTAGGAGGTCGATGTCGATGATGTTTTTTGAGGCCCCTGTAGCTAGCTAGCTAGCATCTAGGAAATTCTTGGCCAAGCGAAGTCTATTATTACCTATTCCTCCCTGCCTCATTGGCGGTACAGTACCGGTATTGTAGCTGGGTACCTGAAAAGTAATGCGATCTTTCGAACGGGCTCTCGGATTATTATTCGGATAATGGAAATTCAATATAAATTGTCTTGATTCAAGGGAAATCCGGTCACGGCGGCAAAGAAACGACGGAACGAGCACCAAAACTGTAGATCTATACCTACCTACAACTTTTAGATGAGACCGACGTGTGAACACCCAGGTCACACAGCCACATACAACAACTTCACGACTGCTCTTTCTGCACGTGGAATAAACCACAAGTCCAAGGTCAGGAGATGTGTCTGGATGCTAGGTTGTGAGGGCAGTGAATTCGATTTAGATTCATTGGTCTCATGTATTCTAAGCGGCTCTAAGCTGACTATAAAGTCGATCTTTGAGCAAGTCAAGTCATAAGGGACCACCAACCACTGAAGAAGTCTTTTCTACGAATACGGTACCTTCTCTAATACCGCAACGAGGAGAAGCTAGGGTTTAATTCCAAGTGTGCAAGTGTGTGTATTGTGTGTATTGTGTGTATTGTGACGAGCTTGTAATGATGAGCAGAGGGAGAAAGTCCAAAGATAGAGAAACGTTTTTCTGTTTCTGGGGAAGTCTCGAGCTCGAGAAGCGTGACCCTGGCGAGCCTGGTCTGGTCTGGCTCCTGCCCTGCTCCTGCTCCTGCACAAAGAATCAAAAGCGGCGCCGATTTTTACCTAGCCTAGCCTAGCGTCTAGTGCTCGCGCTCGCCCTCGCCTAAATTAGCGCGAAATTCCTACACCGCACCGCACTCCGACTATTTCCAAAAATTCTTGAAGCTTTTCGATTCGATTCTCGACCCCGACCAACACCCGCCGTCGACAACAACAATTCAGCAACCATGGGTATGTCGCCCATCCTCGCCTTCGTGTGCAAGTGGACGTCTTGATCTCTGTCATTGTCTCTTTCAGGCCCTCTGGGCGGGAGGGCTTTGTAGAGATCTTGGCCCTGCGCAGCGTCGTGTCGCAAGACCGAATGCAAAGAGCATGCTTGATCATAGGCTGACGATGGGATTCTCACTATAGGTATCGATCTCGACGCTCACCATGTTCGGAGCACGCACCGAAAGGCGCCCAAGAGTGACAATGTCTACCTGAAGTTGCTCGTAAAGCTGTATCGCTTCCTGGCCCGTAAGTACACTTTGAGCTTCCATTTCCTTCTCAAAATAAGGCGCCATAAGACTTCATTGGACTGACCGTATTCCAACCAAAGGCCGAACCGATTCGTCCTTCAACAAGGTCGTTCTTCGCCGCCTCTTTATGTCCCGCATCAACAGACCCCCCGTCTCGATCTCCAGAATTGTTGGGAACACCTCCGAGAAGTCCAACAACAAGACCGTTGTCGTCATTGGCACTGTCACCGATGACAACCGCCTCCTGACCGTTCCCAAGCTCAGCGTCGCTGCCCTTCGCTTCACCGCTACGGCTCGTGCCCGCATCATTGCTGCTGGAGGTGAGGTCTTGACTCTGGACCAATTGGCTCTCAGAGCTCCAACCGGAAGCAACACTCTTCTCCTCAGAGGACCAAAGAACGCCAGAGAGGCTGTTAAGCACTTCGGCTTCGGACCCCATAAGCACAAGGTAATAATTCAAATTGCTTATTCGTGTTTGGACTACACTAACTCCTTGCTCCACAGAAACCTTACGTTGAATCCAAGGGCCGCAAATTCGAGAAGGCTCGTGGACGTAGGCGGTCAAGAGGCTTCAAGGTCTAGATTTGAGGCCGAGTCCGACGGGGAAGGTGACGTTGCCAATCTCAAGTTTCTCCTGCGAGGCATATACCACGGGATTTGGGGGATTCTCGAGAAAAGCTTTGGGCTTCTGATGAGGTCTTTTTGATATGCATGGGCAAGGCGTGCAATTTGGCTTTACCTAACATAGCAAACCAAAATTCAATTGATCACGAACAAACGAAGTTCCTGAGGTTCGAGTGAGATATGCATGTTTGTAGTCCACCTGAGCAAATAAGAAAGATACTCTGGTCGCCAAATGGGGATCGTAAGTCGAAGATATCATTCCCAGGATCAAGCAAGTAGGCTTGGGCCATGCAGATTTACCCCTTCTATAAATGCTCCTGTTCGCTCTATAAGGCTACTATAGAGTCACTCATTTCATGTGCACGACCCTGAAGTCCTGAGTTCCTTCATCCGAGAGAATGCTAGATCATCGAGATGACTTTGATCATTTACATACGGAGTAGAAGGCAAATGATCGCATCTAACAGAATTCGCATTTAATCCAGATTGACAATTTCTTCCATGCTCACATCGTTCTTCCTTCTCAGTGCCACAAAGTATGCCTCCTTCGATTCCTGACGAGATTAGCTCCTGCAGCTGCGGTTCGATGTGTACTTACACTCCGAGATGATTCTGGCTTCTCTCTATGGACAGCCCCGAAGAGCTTCCTCAGCTGTCGTTCCAATTGCTTACTTTCAGCTCCATCGTAGAATTTAGCCACAAAATGGCCTCCGACTCGCAAAGTATCAAACGCGAACGTTAAAGCTGCCGCGCAGAGGTCCTATAAACAATGTCAGTCCAGTATGAGCGTAATCAACTGGAAGGTTTAACATACCATGCTTCCAGCGTGATCTCTAAAGTTGATGCCACTCGTATTCATCATCCTAATATATGGGTTACTTAGACTTTTCTTCCAAAAACCAGTAGTCTGCTCCCAGGGTGCGGACATATCACTCAAAACAACGTCAACCATCCTGCCATGCGCATCTTCGGATTGTCTACTCCTTTTCGCCGACGATCCAGCCCCATCATCCGCGTGTCGCTCAAGGTCAATGTAACTTCGTTCTTGCTGAGTGATGGTGCTTGATGTATCCCCATCGTGTGAGAAGAGCTGCGGTCTGGGCCGTCCACGATCTGGATCGGATAGGAATCGCTTGACCTCCTCCCTCACTTCTGCGGAAAGGAAGTTTCCTTGTATGGTAGATACACCCTTTGGAGGCTGCGCGGGAATGATATCTATGCCGACGATTCTACCGTTGGGTTTCGTGCGTTCTACCGCGACCTTTGAAGAGCTTTTAGATTTTTACCAAACGGACTAGGAAAGAGCGAAAAACCTGAGACCAACTTCCTGGTGCATAGCCCTGAGAGAGGTCAGCTAATTGCCTAGCAAGATCAATTATAAGCATACAAGATCAACTACAGTCTGCCCCCTTTTGAATAATCTGTATTTGGAATCGATCTACCAGCAATTCATCAGCGACGAAGTCTCAAAACCAAATAAGGGCACCTACTTCGAGAAGTTTGAAAGCGGCTCTGCTTTTCAAGCCTTGAACCCTTGCCTCGCGCGCAAACGAGTCACGGCCTTGCCTGTTCTTCCATCGCGTTGAAGACGATGAGGATCGAGGAGAGGAAATATGCAAAGCTTGAAATGCGTATATTTTTGCTGTGTTGGGAATACAACTACAGAGCGTGGCACAGATTGGCACCTGCAACTGAGACCTGCCAGTCTGTCTTCTGCAGAACGCCAGCAAGCGCTTTTGCGAAAGCATTCAGCTGGTAAATGTGGTTGTGTTCGAGTAATTTGTTGCGCTTCACGGGTTTCTATGCAAGGCTGTCGGATTATTCAACCAATAAGAGGCACGGTCCGTGCCAAAAAATCATTCGCAGCATATCTACAAAACCAAACTCCAGCAACACAATAATACTGTCCCACTCCCTCAACTGTTGACAAACGCAAATGCGCATTCATAATCCAAGTACTCCACAGACGCCCAAGCAATCCAACCAGCCCATCTCCGATGCAGCCAACGCCTTCAATAACACTTCTCAGCCTTGTCTCAGGCAAGAAAACTAGCTCCTACTCCCCTCCGATCCTTCTTTAATGGTGAAAATGCTCCGAATGCTGTTCCCAATCCTGCCTTCAGTCCACCACCTGGCCCAGCAAGTCCACCTTTGCCGTTTCCAAGAAGTCTGGGAGCACCCAGAGACACCTTTGAGGGTCGTTTTGTAGCCTCGCCATCTTCTTCATCGAAAAGGGTCTTTCCTCCAAGCAACTTTCTCTTCTTCTTCTTTGGACCCGTCTCATCAGCCTCACTAGTTTTTGTCCGTAACTTTACTGGCTTGGCGTTGAGTGCCCTTGACGCAGCTGCCGTTTCGAGCCCGTCAGCAGTTGAAGTGGCAGGGGCGGGTTCTTCATTCTCATCAACGTCTTCCTCCGTCACCTTCTCCAATGTGATGACTGCGCGTTTCTTCGATGGGGGGTTTTTGTTTTGGGCAGTGTTTTTTGTTTCCCCAAGGACCCTCTTTTCAACAATGCTAGAGCTCTCCGTGGCCTTCTTCTTTCCTCTAGCTTTTGGAGCAGCTATCGGGGACGAGACTACGGGTATTGAGGGAGCATCCCGTGCTACTTCTTCCTGTCCAATGGAAGCCGTTTTGTCGTTTGCGGCTTGCTCATCCTCTTCCAAGATATCAGATTCTTGATCCTTAGCAGGGGTGTTAGATCCCATGTTAACAGTCCGGTTCAGGAAGGGTGTGATTGAAAACATGGACTTCTCCCCCAGCATAGTCTGATCTTTGGCGCCCCTCTTCACAGGTGGTCTCTTCCCCCGGATTGCGACTCCATCCGGCGTACCAATGGTTACGTCGGTGCTCATTTCTAAAGCCGCTCTTTTACGTGGATTTCTTGCTGGGGCGTCCGCACTGGTCGACATACTCAGTTTCGTTCCGGTCGTGCGTGCCTGGCTGAGCTCGGTCTGGGATTCTTTCAGCTGTTCCTTGGTAGTACGTAACTTCGTCCGCATTTGGTCCAACTTGCTCTCGAGCACTGTATGCCGGCTTTCTGATACTTTCAATTCCTTCTCTGCCTCTTTCTGCGCCTTCGCGCTCTCTCTCTTTTCTCGTGCCAGATCTTTCTGCAGGGCTTCTAATTGGGTTTGAAACTCTGCCTCTGCTTCCTTCTGAGCCTTTCCGCTCTCTTTCTTTTCTCGAGCTAGATCTTTCTGCAACACTTCTAATTCATCTTGAAGCGCTGCCTCTCGTTCCCTAAAATCAATCTTTTCCGCGGCCCGTCTCGAGGAGCGTTTCTCGGTCTCGAGTTCCACCTCCAAAGAGTTCACTTGGCGCTGTAGCGCTAATTTTTCGGACAGGATTGTCTGCTGATATGACGCCTGAGAACGGAGGTGCTCGAGCTCTGGCTTTACCGTGGCAAGTTCGCGTGCGAGTGCTAATTTTTCGGTCAATAGCTTCGTAGAATCCATAGAGATGCCATTCATTGATTCCAATTCGGTCCTTAAATTATTTAGTTCTCTTGTGTGCGCTCGCGCGTCGGCTTCATGGCGTTCGATTTCGTCTTGGGCGCGCTCCAGTTGTTCTCGTAGTTCATCGCTTTCGTGTTCTAAGACCTCAATGCGATCATCGCCCAGTGCCAGTTGTTCATGCAAATCGTCATTCTCATTCTCCAGCATCAGAATTCGTAGCCTCAGCCGGCGTGCACCCTCATCCTTGACAATAATATCTGTGTTCCGTAACGCTTCTTGATATGCGGCTTCGAGACTCTGTGACTTCGAGAGATGCTGTCGTGGTCAGCACAACGCGCATAGACATGAAGCTCAGAACATATGCCCTTACACTCTCAATGTGCTCATCGTCGCTATAAGATATTGACGAATCCATAATGGTGGTTTGCTCGTTCTCCGTTCTGAAGAATTGGGGGAAATCGAAACAACGCGTTTGCGATGCGAAGTCAACAAACATCCCGAAGTAGACTAGCACTGTGTTCCGCAACAACCAAAGTCCGACGCCGAAGGACACTTGATCGTTTACACAGCTTTGGGTCTGGGTTTGGGTTTGGCTTCGGGTTGTCTTCGTCACCTTTTCTCATATCTCTCAATTCCTCCGCGCATTACTCAAAAATGCGTCTTCTCAAAGGGCTCATTCTCTCTTTGCTGCCGGCAGCTGCTCTTGCGGCCAAGAAGCCGGCTGCAGATAAATTCGAGCAGTTCCACACGAAAGCTCTCTCATCCGCCCCCCTCAAGCTCGATGATTCGGTCTATGCGAAATTGACCTCTGCCCCTAGAGACTACTCTGTAGCTGTGTTGCTAACAGCCCTGGAGGCTCGGTTTGGCTGTGCTCTCTGCCGAGAATTCCAGCCGGAGTGGGATCTTTTGTCCAGAAGTTGGACTAAAGGTGACAAGCAGGGAGATTCGCGGTTGATCTTTGGTACATTGGACTTCATTGATGGCAAAAATACATTTCAGTCGGTTAGTTCTATGACTGAATATCTCTCAAGTGCCTGAGCTAACCTCTCTCAAGCTCGGTCTCCAGACTGCTCCCGTCCTTCTACTCTTCCAACCAACTATTGGGCCGCATGCCGTGACAGACAACGGGCCCCTGAGATACGATTTCACCAACGGGTACGTTTATTTGTCTAAATTTCACTGACAATTGGGCTCATATTGATTGTGCAACAGACCACAATCAGCAGAGCAAGTCCACTCCTGGGTCGCGCGTCACCTCCAGGATCGACCCAATCCCCCAGTTAATCGACCAATCAACTGGATCCGCGGCATTGCTATAACCACGACTATACTAGGAACGATCACCTTCTTGAGTGTTGCTTGGCCATATCTCTTGCCAATCATCCAAAATCGCAATGTTTGGGCTGCGATTAGCTTGATTGCCATTCTTCTTTTCACCAGTGGACACATGTTCAATCATATACGAAAGGTTCCATATGTCACTAGTGATGGCAGAGGAGGCGTAAGCTATTTCGCTGGAGGATTCTCGAATCAGGTAAGATTTTCCTCAATCAAATTCCGCAGGTTGGAAATAATACTGATTTTGATAGAACGGCCTCGAGACCCAAATCTTGGCAGCTATATGTAAGTATCTTTGTCTTTCTGCGCGTCTCCTATCATTTTTTGTTGTATTCTTTTCCTTTGTCGGCGTGCGCCATTAAGTTCTAGGCAAATTGTCCCCGTTCCTGTTATGCTAATCATATCCTAGATGGCCTTCTTTCATTCGCCACTATCTCACTGGCCCTGAAGGTGCCCCGTATCACTGATCCCAAGACTCAGCAAATTGCTGTTATTGTGTGGGGTGGTGTTATTTTCGTCATGTACAGCTTCTTACTGAGTATTTTCAGGATGAAGAATGGTGGCTACCCATTTTGGCTACCCCCATTTTCGTAGAGGTCAAGATGTCTCCAAAACCTAAAAACGATGAACGGCGGCATGCCATCGGTTATCGGACCCCAAAAGCATTTTCTGTATCATAGTCTCAGCTACTGGCCAGGCGTTAAAGTTTGTTCCCCAGGTTTGCAGTTTTTGAACATATTCGGCCTTTGAGTGAACAATATCCTGCTCTTCTTTGCTGTTAAAACCTATTGATACTAGATTTCATTGTATTGTAAGATGAATGGAAACTATACGTGCCGATTACGTCGAGCATCCAGCTTCCCATATTTATCTTAGAAAACCTATCGAGACCAAATGTATCTATTTACGTGGGTTTTTTGTATCAGAACTATGTCCGCAGTATTTATTAAAATTTTCCAATGAGACTTAGTACCTATATAGATATCTAGGTAGACGGTAGAATATTACGAACTACCTAGGTATTCTAGGGGTCTAGGTAGAAATCTAGGTGAAGAATACAGATTAGGTAGATATTTCCAATGTTGGCTTTGAAAATACCTAGATACATTTTGAAGTGCCTAGATAGATTTTTTTCTTCTTTTTTTCTTTTTTTTCACATAGGATAATCGAACAATCCAATTTAATTACCTAGGTACAGTGCGTGGCCATATATCTACGCGACTCGTTAAAAACACACCAAAAACTGTGAATAGTTATACTTTTTATAATTAAATATCAAACGTCACAATACTCCAAATTATAAAACTTTCTAGAAATACATTTTAATTTATTTTTTATTATATATATTTTTATTTTATTTTATTTTATTAAAAATTACATTTAGGATTCAGATTTTAAGATTTGATTTTTTGATTTTCTTTAATTTTTGCTTATTTAATATATAAATTTTAGATTTTATAAAAATTATACCTATTTTCTAAATTATAATTACAAATAATAAAAATTTGAAAAATTTGAAAAAACCAAAAGTAAATTTAAGTAAATCTAGTTTTAAAAAGTAATTCTGAAGTAAATCAAAGTACACCCCCCACCAAATTATGTTAGGGGGGGGAAACACGTGTTTTGGTGCAAAACTACCCAATCACGCAGATATATAGCCACCCACTGTATGCTTTAAAAATAAATTGGGAGTGTTAAAATTTTAGCTATCTATGTACCTACATAATAGACTATTATCATTTACCGAGACATACTCAAGTACCTAGGTATCCTGAAAACTAAATAGTACTTAAATATTTCAACCCGCTGCTTATCCAATATAACATTAGTATAGATAGATATATATATATATATATATTAATATAAAGAAAATATTTTTGTTCGAGATTTATATTCTTTTAATCTTTTAATGTCTTTTTGTATTATTCAAAAATAGAAACTTGAATTTGGACGCTTAATTAAAAAAAGATTGGAAATTAAACTTAATTCTTCAAAGAAATTTAAATAATGATTTATGTAATTGAATAATCTATAGGGTGCAGAACGAATAATTCAAACAAATATTGACGAATATTTCTATATTTACCTGTGTAGAATTTGACGTAACTAAAATCCTAATTAAATTAAACTTAAAAACAACTTCTTATTAACTATATCGACTCCTCTTCTCTCTTACACGTTTTTTGCTATTCTTGTAACCGCATTATAATACACTATTATTCAATAAATAAAATTATTACAACTTATGATAATTTTAATTAAATTAAATCTACTTAATTAATTCCCAGTTTCTACATTGTATTGCGTGTTGTACTATAAACATATCAAATACCAGATTTTGATACAAATATAACTAAATTAAAATTTTAAGGTTACGGTTTTTAGGTGGGGTATAACCTGGCTGATACTTGTTAAATTATTATTGGTAATAATAACTTACGTAATCCTAAATATGGTTTAAACCTAATTAGGAATAGTTTAGAACATTCTAGAGACTTTCCCAAGGTTATTTGAGGGAAATTGAATTAATTTATAAAATTTTATAATATATAATTATTATAGAAATTAATTTTAAATAAATAATAAATTTTATCAATTTCCATATATAATATATAATATAATATATAATATAAAAATTAATAGATATTTTTAAAATAAAGATTTCAAATTATAAATATTTAAATTTTATTTATTTAATCAATTAATATTAATATTAATTTAATAATTTTTATATATATATTTTTTTATAATTTTATATAATAATAATAATTCTAATAATATATTAATATTATTTATAAAAATATTTATTCCAAAAATATTAAATAATTTAATTTTTTAATTGATTTATAATTTATATTTTTAAAATTAAATTAATATAAAGAAATAATTTAAATATTTATA
>Ga0247778_1000414_pt1 | contig 58557 bp, 60 predicted proteins | sample UWRJL049202B5_FD_179939 | JGI IMG/M metagenome (GOLD analysis project Ga0247778, IMG submission 179939) | Plant litter microbial communities from Arlington Agricultural Research Station in Wisconsin, United States - UWRJ-L049-202B-5 | ecosystem: Environmental > Terrestrial > Plant litter >... | reverse complement strand
ATGAAATTTCGATGAGAAGATTTTCAATTCGCGTACCTAACCCAAAGTTCCGGATAATCCAACGACATTATCATGCTATGTGGCAGCAGATGGTATGATTGGGTCCCGACACCCGTGGCTAATGACTGTTGGGATGGTTTCAAATCCGGATCATAGGCTTTGATGGCGCCGGGATTGGCACTGGCAGCGAGAGAAATAGTGGGTCGAGGTTGACGGCGTTCCTGAAGAAGTCGATTCCTAGAGAACCGTCTGCTGATAACTCTAGATAGATGCGAGCACCACATTGAAAAGGGCGGGGATGTGTGTGTCACAAACCAAACTATGATATAGCCACATCGAAGAAGAACAAGAACCCGGCTTCACTCCCTTGGGGCAAGTACATCAAAGATGAAAGTGTTGTTTTCTTTCCCTTAATGCCAGGCGGCGATTCCGGTGAACGTTGGAAATTTGGGCAGCGTTCAAGCATGTTGCGGCATTGGCCATTTGACAACCCCACACGGAAAGATCTCGCGGTGAAAGTTGTAGCTAAGGGTAGAATTGATTCTCTTTGCTATCAATGGATCATGAACGAGCAACTTGGTCTGGATGGTGGCTTTAGTGAGTGATGATAGCTGGAAAATTCATCACATTGCCTCACTACTGCCTGATGGGTGACACCTCACATCGTTACGGGGACGTAGCTTTCTTCTGAGATTGAGAATAGTTTCAAAGCTACTCGAACATCCCAACATGGAAGGTTGGGTAATCCAATTAGCACGGGCACCTACGAGTGCCTTTTCCCCCCCAAAATTCTCCGGGAAATCTCTGGAATTCATTCGCCTACAAGTCGATTATTTGCTCGGCGTTCCCGGGGCGGGTAGCGTCATCCTAGGACGAGCCCATTCCCCATGATAGTGTGGGTGGAAAGACCTCCTTTGCCCCCTCCATGGGGCCCACAGCACAGACAGTTCGAGATTCGAATCACAGCGGTAACATACGAAACAGGCAATGTGCAAAGTGTTATGGCTTGTTTCTGAAGAGACACTAGTAAAGATAAGCCGGCGACTATGAGAGTTGCAAATCGAATTTTAGAGTGGGACAATTCAACTTCTAAGGAACTGCAGGAGGACAACACTGGGCTGAATGCGATATCAACCCGGAGTAGAGAACAGAGGAGTAGAAATGCAATTTTATGACATGAGGAAGACAGGCACATGAGCGAGAATATAAGGACTGGTATTCAGAGCGATGCGCAGAGTGAAGGTTTGGGCGCAATCCCGAAAATGATCATGGCCAGAGCCTGGTGGGCGTAGTTCAACAGCATTGGTCCACAATTTAGCTGTCTGGCAAGAAGTTGAAAGATTCTGTAGATGGCCCTAATCGATAATAAGACAACTGAATACAATGCGAAGTACGGAATTGGATGAGGACAAGATGTGCAAAGGACCATGAACTTGATGTTTAGAGGAGATGATCGTGGCTTGGTTGACGTTGCCAAGCAAGCCCCTTTTCTAGAAACTAGTGCCGAAATGGGACTAGCTCTCGGCGCGGGATCCAACACTCCGGCCCCCAGCAAAACGTTCGATTTGGATTTTCACCGCGACACAAAAGCTACAAAATACCGTCGTACGCTCTCTTCGCGTTAGCCAGCTCTTTTCAAGTCACTCCTTCATATTCCTTTTCCTTTCCTTCATTCGTTTTCCTCGTATTGAGTTCATAATGGCTCCACCGAAGCGATCTTCCTCGGCCTCTCTGCCTCACTCACAGCCAAGCAGCTGGACGCGAACCCTTACAATTCTGGGCGTCGGCGTTGCTTTGATATCAGCTCTCTTCTACTTCTTAGACTCGCACTTAGAATGGTTCTACATTTTCTCTCCTTCGCAGCTTCATGATCTCTCCTTGCGTGCCATCAATGCACACGGCAATGATACCGCTGGGGTTGTGACTTTCATTGCCGGCGAATTGAACCAGAAGCTCCCCGGAGGCTATGTGAACATGGACCAGGAGTGGATTTTCAACAATGCTGGAGGAGCAATGGGCGCCATGTATGTCATTCATGCTAGTAAGTTTCCCGCCTTCTTCATTCCTCGAGGGGAGGCTCGACGTCGAGTCACATGACCGTGCCGTACTCATTGTTTCCCCAGGTATAACGGAATATCTCATCATCTTCGGCACAGCTGTTGGGACTGAGGGTCATAGCGGCCGTCACACAGCGGACGACTACTTCCACATCCTCAAGGGCACGCAGCTCGCTTACACGCCGGGATTCTTTGAACCAGAAGTCTATCCTCAAGGGACCGTTCACCACTTGCGCCGTGGCGATGTCAAACAATATAAGATGGACGATGCGTGCTTTGCACTTGAGTATGCGAGGGGTTGGATTCCTCCCATGCTCTTCTTCGGGTTCGCAGACGGTCTCTCGAGCACCCTGGACTTCCCGACACTGTGGAGGACCACGTGGGTCACGGGCCGAGAGATGATCCTCAATTTGGCAAGGGGGAAGCTGTAGATCGTCTCGAGTCTACAGGATTTGGGGATGTGGTTGTCTATACCTTGGCTCGCTCTCGGCTTGGGGGGGCGGGGGTGGTACATTACTGCCAGGCGTCGTTAGGTCCGTCAAAACTGTATGTACATTACTCGGGAGGAACTAATGCGGAGGGGAATGTGTGTTAATATACTTGCAATAAATTTGCGCTCTATGGGGCGTGAGTCTTCTGGCTATGCGTCCCGTCGGGCTTCATCCCAGCAGACCCCTCATCCATTCATCTGTGGCATCGCTGTGTTCCGAGACGTTCGCGGGGCTGAGAATTGCATCGTCCCGCCAGAAAGAAATAGCCTAATGACATTTATTAAGCTTAATCACTCACTCGGGTGCAAAGGCAACATGGTCACTAGGATCAGGTGATGGCAATCAATTGATGTCATGCTACGAGAGACATAAGCGCACCAAGGAAAAAATACCATTTTCTGCTCGCTGCCCAGGTGAGTGAGGGTCGTATATGAAGGCACACCAGCAGCTAAAACACACCCCAACAAAACCTGAAATGATTGTCTGTAGGGTTCAACACAAATCCTTCACCAAATTTTCTCCCCGCCCGAAAGGATCGAGGTTTCAACAGTGGGGTTCTAGCATCTGCGCCACTGGATACCAGTGACGAACTTGATGTGGCCATCAACTGAATCATCAGTAATCAGGCCCTTTGCCTTAGGGTCACTGCTGGTAAGAGAAACTTGGGATTTGATGTTCAACGGGAGATTGGCGCCACATGGAGACCAAACAGTTGAGGTGAAAGCCACGTTGTCTTCAATGGCATAGTTGTCCGCGAAGGGACCCTTGAAGTCGGACTTGGTAGAAACTTGAGAAGCCTCTGCGCAGCTTTGCTTAGTATGGTAGATGCGTGGGTGATAGAAGTAATGGCTCAAGGATTGAGATTTGACTTACGGCCCGAGAAGTAATAAGTTGCACCTTGGGTGCCAGTGACGCCCTTGTCGAGGGCTGCGTAGCCACGATAGATGGTCTTCAGAATCGAGTATTGGAAGCCCTGTGGGTAGTGGAGATCGACGTTGAGTTGGCAAAACTTGCGAGAGTCGGTTGGCGCAGTGTTCGGACCAATCTGAGCGACATAAGAGTCGAAAATGAGGGTGAAACTTGTGTTGTTAGTATCGAGTCAATAGGCAAGCATATTCAACATACGTCTGGCGGTCAGCGGAGAGGAACTGTCCCACACTTCCTTGTGGGCATCCAGTTCCAGACGTGGTGAGTTTGTTGATTGTTACCTGGCTGGGATCAGGAGCATCTCTGGTCTCAACGACGGGTGCAGCAATGACAGCTGCAGCAAGAGTAGCAAGTGTGAGGATGTTGGCAAGCATCTTGAAGTTGGGGAAAGATGGCGAATTGTTGAATGATGTTGGTTGTTATGAAGTGGAAGCTTTGGGACTGTGAGGATGAAGAGCAAGAGGAGAGGGAGGAATTTCTGAGCATTTATAGCCCGACCTCAAGGAATTGCGTGATGGTGAGACTGCTGTGGGATAAAGCCAATAATACAGACGAACATCGATGTCCAAGGATATTTCTGCAAGGGAATTGTGGCGGCTCGTATTCATTCCCAGTATGAGGTTAAGATGCTTTGGTGTCATGTCCCACGAGCGAATGGGCAGACTCACGGGCGCCTGACCTGAGTATGGCTTCCGTTCTCCATCCTCGCGTCTTTCTGAGGAACCCGGAGTAATCTGGACCACACTGTGAATGCCGCCAGCATGACATATTTGATCAAGCTGACGTTCCACTGTATGTATGTAACTTCTCATCAACAAGCAAGCCCGTGGAGCAGAGCTCGGGAGCATCTGCGAATGCCCTGGCCGCAGCCGACAAGCTTTGTCCAGGCTGTGACTAGGTATACATCGGTGACATTGGGAAACAGAGAAAGTGATTGCAAAGAGCAAAAAAGCATCATACATGAGAGAAAGAAGTTCACTGCGGTTGAAGAAAACAGGTTAACAGCAAGATAATAGAGCACAAAGGAAAGCACTGGCACGCATAGATGAAAAAAATCAAAGGGGGCCAGCAGTGAATGCATGTGTCATAGCTGAAGCTTTGCGGTATGCAGTAGTACATGGGTACGTATCTCACGAAGCTATTCGAAGTCGGCGGCTGCAAATCTGCGGGGAGCCGAAACATCAGCTGAAGGTCAGTCCTCGGAATCCTCCCGTGCGACTCAAAATCAATCACTTTGGAGCTTGGCACCTGACTGAGCTGATAGTGGTCATATATATTACAATGCTATTTGAATATAGGGTGCAAAAATGTCGAGTCCTTTGATTGGGACTCGAGGGGGCTAAACTCCCGGGCCGGACTTGTGTAACCCTTGGCCGAACCTCTTGGCGACGATGGCTTTGGGTCCGTGATGTTGTACGCAAAAGGTGTTCTTCTTCTAATATTGCTCAGCCATGGATTGGTTTCTCAATTGTCGGTCATCATGTCGAGTCTGTCCGGGTGGACGTTTGCCAGTTGTTGCCGTCCGTCCGGTTTGAAAAGGACTAATCTTCTGTATTTGTCAACCGGAGAACTAGATGCTGCGCTGCCAGCTCCACCTTGTCGGTTGTGCTTGCCACTACGCCTTGGTCTGCGCCAGCTTCGATTTCGCTTACGGACGCCCCGAACGTTGTTTCGATTTTGTGATTGCCACCGCTTCTTTTGACCACCGCGTTTGGGCTGATTTTGGTGTTTTCGCGGTCCCTTCGGGGCGTTAACTGGTGCCATTCCCACAGGAGGACGATTGTGACTTGGACTAAGCACAGTGGGCGGCGGCGTGGCAGTATAAATATCTTCGCCGAACTCTTCTTCCTTGGAATCTCCGGTGCGAAGCTTCTGGAGAAAGAACACCTGTTGGGTGGGTGAAAGATCTAGTGTGGGTGTTGCTCCATCGGCTGGCACTTTACTGTAATCGTAGACTTCCAGGGATGGCAAACAATGGGAAGCTGATGAAGACGGTGCCTTCAGACGATCGTCGAGATCGTCGTCGTCGTCAGAGATAAAGATTGTTCGAACCGGAGTTTTCTGAATGAACCCAGGTGGCCGATTTTTGAAAAAGAGTCTGAAGGGGGTATGATGGTGGGTGGAGAGTGGATCTTGAATGGCGGAATCGTGAGATTGTGGAGGTGCTTTTTGTCCTTCAGGAGTTCTCAAGCCGTTTGGGTAGGGGTTTGTATGCCGCACTTTGTTCCGCTGTCCAGCGCCTCTGTCCAAGATGCTCTTGGTTCCATGGATATCCAATCCAGTCACCTGCAGGTCGCCAAGCGTGGTTTCAGCACTTGGTGCCCTCTCTCTATATCTCTGCTCACCACCGTCTCTATACATGCTCTCTGGCGTCTGCAGAGATTGGCACAATACGGGGTGGGAAGGGTCCGATGAACCTCCTACGTCCATGCTTTCCTCTACAATATCGAAGTCCGTCATTGAAATTGCGCCCTCATGTTCGGGAACCTCATCCTCTTGCGCATCGTCTGCACCCTCGTCCTCTTGCGAATCACTTTGGTGTCTGACACTCGCTTCTTCCGAGCTGCTATCCTCATGACTGGTAGCATCAAGAGTATCCTCAGCGGCACCCGATCGAATGGATTCCTCTTGTGCAAGGTATGGATCTGCCGATGCTCCCACTGTATTTTCTGAGGCTTGTGTCACTAAATGGCACAATTCTCTGGCTCTATGAATGTGAAATTCACATGTTCCAAAGGTGGTCTGGTCCCTAAAGTCCACCCAACGTAGCCGATTCTTCTTCAGAGTGGTTCGAGCTCGGCCAAGATCGAGCTTGAAGTGGTTGTTGTGCTTTCTGAGATCTTCGATTGTTTTTCTCCGCTTTTTATCCTTGGTTGAGATTGTTGCTATTCGCAAAAAGGATGCTGAGGCTATCGCGTAATACCGCCGCAGTGGGCTACCCGATGTCGTCCTCGTCCAAATGTCATGAAGCTGTGAGCGGTACATGGTCCCGCCACATCTATGATCGAATTCTTGAATTCGATCTATAACTCGGTTCATAAGATCATTAGCCCTGTAGCCTTTGGCAAGACAAAATAGATCGTGCATTTTAGCCATGTACGACTTCCCTTCGGCACTGCGTCTGCGAACCCCTCTCGGACCAGATGGAACTTCCTTATAGTAGAGATAATCTACTAGCAGGATGTGGGTCTCGACTTTCCCTCGCGGGTTGCAAAAATACTCGATCGGTTTTTGCGCTTTGTAAAAGGCGGCGAAGAACGGAAGTCGTGCACACAGGAGCTTCCAGTGAACTTGAAAGATTTGCCGCTCTGGGCCGATTATCAGGATGAGCTTCTCTGTGCCCAGCATTCTCCGAGAAAGTCAGTAACGATTGTGTGAATCCATGGACTTGAAGTGATGGGGAATGACTAACTCAGGGCTCTTCGACAGCTCGCCTGGCGATGCCGTTTCGCATAGCATCCTGCGAGCAGCCGTGACAATTATGAATATGGGGAAGGTGTGATACGGTAAAGGGGGGACCGAGATGAAGTGCGGGGAAATGCGTAAAATGGTGAGAGGTAAACGTTGTTAAGCTGTTGGGCGGGGCGGGATGGGATCCCAAAGTCCAAAAGTCAGTGGAAGAGAAGCAGAGATTGTCCTTTGATTGGAATGGTGACATTGAAGCTGTTGCTGCTGCTCAAATTTGCGCGCTGCTTTGAAGACAAGAGTTGCGCGTTGAGTTGATGTCCTGGGGAGGAAGAGTCCGAAGAGAGGGGGTTGGTGCAGCTGAGTACGGCGACAGCGCTCTTCGTGCACACGTCGAACGCGTTTCTTGGGGAGCGTACGTGTTCTTGGGTCGTGCTGTACAGTAGATTATAGTAGAGTCGAGAAAGAGAGTGATTATGGTGTGAGGTTGCGAAGGGTGAGGTGGAAGTGAAGTGGAATTGAAGTGGTGAATGCGGGGATCAGCCACCACCAAGGATGACCTGTAGGATATGAGATGGCGAATGATATCCTTCGGGCCTGTTCAAAGAAAAGGAGAGATAGAGGAGGCTCCCGTATCTCGTAATAATCGAGATTGCGAAGCAGGGGAAAAGAAGAGTGAAGTTGCAGTCAATGAATGAGCTTCACAAGCCACAACCACGGAGCCAGACCAGGGGTTGCGTAGCTGCTGGAGAGTCAAGTTCAGAAATTCACTTTCTGCATGTCTCCGTTGATGTCGCGGGTTATCGACGATGAAGATGAAGCTGCAGCCCGAAGATTTTCAGAGTATTCTGAAAAAGCAAGGAAAACGCGAATAACACACTTTCACCGACGTGAGGGTGATAATGCCAAGGATGGAAGTCGCGACGAATCGCGTACAGTACCTCTACACTCAGGGGTCATCGCGTGGATGCGTGACTTCGCTCTGCCTATTAATTTCCTGCCCCATCGTCACTACCCGTGCTACTTATCACCGTGATTTTTGACCTGTCATAACAGACCCGTCTTCATGGATCAAGATCAAGATACGCGGGAAGTTCCTCATCTTTTCTTCCCTGGTCCTTGTCTGGTCCCGTCCACTTCACAAAGCAAACAACTCAGCCAAGTACTCGGCTAGAACCTTTCGCCGATTCCCCCATCTCGGATGCGTCTACGTCTCCCCGAGACGTGAAACTCGTGCCGGGTCAAAGGGGCGTGCGTTTGCACAAGAGGCTTTGTACAGATGTTGGTCAAATATGATAGTGCGCACACCCGCAATGTGACTCTTCACCTGCAACGGACCAAGGATATCTTCAGCATCGAGAAATACCAATAACCCCACACAGCTTCTCAACAACCCCTGTTGCCCTGATTTTACCTATCCATGGCCTACCGATAACCCCACATATTGAACCCTTGCAAGCCTTACTTGTTCAGGGCTGCTTTACTCATGCACTCTCCCCTACATGGGAGGACGGCGATTGACGATCTGATGCGCGAATGATTGATGCCACGGTCGAAAAGACTAGAACGAGTTGTCGAAATAGTGGTGCCACATGGTCGGAACATCTAGGAGATTGTCGCGTGGAATGGGATTCTTTGTTGATGATGTCTGCCTTTTTGACTAAAACGAGCTGCCCGCAGGATGCGGAGACCTGCTCAGCAGCCGCGTCTACCTAGGCGTCATCTAGCACATCAAGTTGGATTGCTTCAATAGTTCCTTTGAGGGGAAGAGTTTCAGGGTAGAGACTCCTCTGGGGAAGTCCCGAGTACAGTGTAGGTAGCACGTAATCCTTCAATGAATTTACCCACAGATTCTTGATTGTTTCAAAGCCAATACCGTGATTTTCTCCTAAAGTTCTGATGTAGAGGCGATAAGAAATTCCATGTCAGTCATGAGAACCATTTTCTTTTGAGGCGAAGATTACATAGTTTGCAAGTTCCAGATCTCAAACTTCAGAAGTAATGAACGCACTTTGACATACCCAAAGAAAAGACATAATTCATGTTGAGCTTTTGATGATCGTCGAATCGACGGATGAAATGAAAGACCAGTTTCCTCAGCCCTCCACCAGCTACCTGAAATCCCATCTAAACTCACTAATGATCAGAAATGAAGTGGAGAGAGGGATTTGAAAGCTCCATATCAGTCGTCGGTTGAACAGGCTACTGGACTCTGCGCGAAGTGCGCTCTTCGTATACGATACTCAAGCGCCTGTAGTCAAACAAAATGTCAGCACTTCTGGAATTCAGCTCCATTTGTGAAAGAACGGCAGAAGAAAATGATCGTGCAAGAGACATCAGAAGCAAGAGAAGTGATCGGGGAAAAACTTTCGAAGAGACTGGTCTACTTACACTCCCTCAACAACTTGTTGCTGCGCTGGCCGATGACGGGAAAGCTTTGGATTGGGCTTCTCGCACAGTTGGCCCGATTGGTGGTTATGGAACTCGCAGATGGCAAATCCATTCTCATTGTCTTGCTGTCTGTAGTCCGCCTTGTGCTCGTGAATCTTGTTGGCATGCTTGACATTCATGACGAACAGATCCCTCGCAACCTCGGGACTGCCGCTACAGAACTTGACAAATTTGGCGCTCCAGCGTTGGTCCAAAGAGCCCCAGATCGTTCGGCAGGCAATACTGGCTAGACAATACGTCCAGAGCTTGCTATCGATTCGACAGAATGCGTAGATGTACCTGATTTCCTGCAATGAGAAAGCGTGATCTGGGTGATGGAAATCGTACTCTTGGATTCCGTCCATGATCTGATTCATCAAGTCCTCCAAGCCAAGCTTCTCGCAGATGAAATAGACGGACGGGATGAGGTATAGCGTTCCTTCGTTTACCGTGACGACTTTCCTGTATATGAAGTGGACAAGAAACGCGAAGGCTTTCGGATGGTCGTCCTCGAGATACAGGTTGCTTTTCTCGTCTCTTGCGAGCTCGTTGTCGGAGCCGGGTTTTGGAAGATTGTAGTCTTTGTCGAAGATCTCGGGAGTGGTGCTCATGTCTTGGAGTATGCCTTTGTGCACGAAGAATTTCTTGGCTTCAGGCTGCTGGCCCACGATGAATCGAATAGGCCTCGATCCGAAGATACTATTGAGTTTGGTCAGTGGCGCAGGGGAGAAGAAAAGATATGCATTACTTGAAGAACTTCTCGAGAGAATCGATCATGAGGGGCGAAAGGCTGAATACAGAATGCCGAAGTTGGGATCTGTGAAGAGGAGCGAGTGGTGTGGCAACGCGTTATGTGAGGGCTCGGTCGTAAGAGACACGATGTTTCTGGGGCTGTGGAACAATTTTAGATGTTTGAGGATAGGAAGACGATAATTGCGGGTGTTGAAGACAGCGCATCTACCCTGGAATACTTCATAGTCTGTAGGGTCTGCTCGTGAATGTTCGGCTTGAAAGAGAAGAGTGGAGGGCAGCCTACAAAAAGCAAACACGAAGTCATGTGGTGCACGTAATACAATTTTCTGTTTTGTAACCGCGCAGGGATACCAGAGAAGAAAGGGCACCGGCACCATGCATCAAACTCAAATGAAAACGCGTGAAATGGCTGCAAGTACTAGTGCAACCTTCCTATCATGCCCCGCAGACCACAAAGCAGAACCCAAAGCAAACTACACTCCACGACGCCTAGAATCACTCCTGTTCTCGTTTTGGACTTCCTTCCAACCCAACAATTCCTTTTCGCTGTTGCTTGCCCTTGCCACCAGCCTTGCTAACTCTGGCTCCTTGAACAGCCCTGAGGGGATCAGCGTCTTCATTCTCGGCTTTACTGTTCTTCACTTGCTGATTCTTGCCTTTACTCTTGGTGCGGACTGGATCGGGCTTCACAGGAACGTAGAAATGTCCTTCTTCGAAGGGGGTCGGCTTGATGGGCTTGCGGCATTGGATTTGGGTGGTATGAATCCGAGCACCGTCTTCTAGCTGCACGTCCAAGAGGTGCGTGTGGACGAGAGGGTTGTCAAAGCAGAAGCGTTTGAACTCCAAGGCCCACTTGTCTTTGACTTTTCCCCAGGAAATCTTGCCCGCTATGTAGGTCAAACAGAAGTACCACAGTTTGCCCTCACCCACGCCACGATCGCGGAAGACAGTTCGGATGTCGGAGACCTCCCAAAGTGACTTCGTGTTTCGGTATCTAGATTGGAATTCGTCCATAATTCTATTGAGTAACCGCGGCATTTCGAAAGTAGAGGCAAGCTTATAAACTCGGAAAAGTTCTACGAATTGAGCGTCGGCGGGCAACGTCCCAGCGTAAAGCCAGTCCAGGACAGCCGAGAACGACTTGACGTGGTACTCGGGGTGTGGAAGCATAATGCTCTTGTCGCCGAAATTTGCTTTAACGCTGGGATGGAGCTTTTGTTGGAGGTACGGGACTATGTCTTCACCCTCATCTTGCAGCTTCAGAACATGCTCAAAGACCTTCGACTGTTGGGACAGTAGATTGCGATGAATTGAAACCTCGTCTTTTCCTTTGCCCACAAAAAACTTGACAGTCTCCGTCCCTAAAGTTCTACACAGGTTAGCATACACAACTCAAGCTCTACATCGGGGGCCAAAAACGTTGATTCACGGGAGACATACTTGACGGCAAAGTTGACGGGCATTATGCCGATAGGTCGTGTGGCGAGGTGTATTGATGTCTTTACTGAGGTAAGTTTTCACGATCCGTGGGTGCCAGACGGTATTGGCTCGAGGTTACGCGCCTGGAGTGTGGCTGCGAAGGTGAGAAGATGGCAACGAAATCTTGTACGTCTTGTAAACAGACGGGAGGGTCGCATACCTGATGGAGGAGTGGTCAATCGAGAGGATATCGAGAGGACATCGAGAGCTCACACCTCTTGGGGGGATTCCTGAGAACTTGGAGATGATGCTGGAAGCGTTGAAGAACCTTGAGGCTTCGAGTTGTGTTTGGATGGTGGGAGACGCGTGAGGAGAGATAGAAAGGGAGCGCGTCGGAGAGACTAGTCAAAGGCGGTGACAGAGAAATTAAAGGACATGAGTGAATTGGGATGGATGGTTCAAGTGAGGGTGAGGTCTTGGGGATATTCTCTGAGTTGAGTTGACGGCCGGCGTTTTGAACTTCCAATACCGCATGGAAGCTTCCTTGTGCCACAGCGAGGTCCGTTGCTGGCGCTCAAAGGGAAGGGAGGTGAGCGTCTAAGTCATTTCCTCAATGTGAAAGATTGGGTGATATCAAAGTCAATGTTGCGTTGGTGAATTGGAGGCGGATGTTGAGAAGATTGAGAACCAGCCGAGCCACAGCTCCAAGTTTCCCTATCCCATTCCTAATCATTGAAAATGTCAATCCTTATTTCTGTGGAGTGGAAAGGTATTTAGATTATGGATGGTTATTCCCAAGTTTGAGGAGAGTGAGCAAAAATAGCACGAGTAGGTCGGGAGACCGCTGTTCAATGATTCCACTGCAGCAGTAATTTTGGAGCCAACCTCACCCTCAACCTCAACCTACCTCTATGCTGCGGTGATGAAAGCATACTGGATCCATTCAAAGGAACCCTAGATATTGAAATCATCACCAGCTCTGAGCTCTGAGCTCTGAGTCGCAATACCACATTCATGTTGGACGTTGACGTTCCTTTCCATTTCCATTTCCATTTCCACTCCGCCCCGCCCCCGGCTTTGTTGGCCTCGGCCTCCACACCAAGCAACCCCACACCCACTCCACCCAACCAGCCTTCAACACCAACATCTCTGAGACTTCTTGAGCCAAAGATTGATAGCCCACTACTCCCACAGCCTGCCGTCGTGCTAGTGTATGCTCATGTCGTGGCTTCACGGATCTGCAGCTCGTGGCGCGCTATTGCGCTCGGTCTCATAAGGTTAGATCATGGCGGCCGACTTTATTTTATCAGAAAGCAAACATGCCACCGTGAAGATATCCCATTCCGCACACTTCCTCTACATCAAATCCATCCACCGCCTACTATACTGGTGATTATCAAAGCCAAATTCGCGTCTGCAGGTTGGTGCTTAATCTTCATCGAGAAATAACATTGACGTCTTCCAGCGATTAAGTTCGATATCAAACTCCACGGCTTTCCCAGACCCGCGTAAACAAAGCAGCAGACAGTGCAAACTCCTCCATGATGTCCGAAGATCGAAACAACCTCGTCAATGTCGTCCGGCAATCTCCCCCAATCGATACGAGCGCTCCATACGATGCGGGATGGGTGGAAGGAAAGACAATTGTGATTACTGGAGGCGCGTCGGGCTTCGGCGAGGGATTCTTCAGGAAATGGGCAGAACATGGTAACCAAACACTGCCACATCTCAAATGAAAGGCAGCTAAACCTTCTCACAGGCGCCAATGTCATTATTGGAGATCTCAATGCTGCGCGAGGGCGAGCTCTGGTCGAGGAAGTGCGCAAGATTACTGGCAGCCAGCATCATCATTTCCTACTCTTGGATGTAACAAATTGGCAATCCCAGGTCGACTTCTTTCGTGAAGCAGTCAAGCTCAGCCCCCACGGTGGGATTGATGCAGTCGTTGCAAATGCAGGAATCGTGGACGGTGTCCCCTTCTTCGACGAACCTCCCGAAAGCCTTGCTACGCTCGAAGAACCACCGAAGCCCAATCTCAAATGCTACGAAGTCAATCTTACGGGTGTCATGTACACAGCACATCTCGCGATCTTTCACCTGGGGAGAAACCCAAACTCCCAGAAGGCAGACCCATCCACAACTCCCGGCAAGAACCAACGAGACCGACATCTGCTCCTCATCGGATCGATTGCATCGCTCGCCCCAATTCCAACCCAAATACAATATTGCGTTTCGAAACATGGGGTATTGGGGATGTTCAGATCCATGAGATCCACTGCCTTCATGCATGGGACTCGTGTAAATATTCTCCTACCATACTTCATTGACACGCCGATCATACCGCCGGCTGGACGGCTTCTGCTGGCTGGAGGTGCACTGGGCAAGCCAGAGGATGTGGTTGATGCTGGCACTAGATTTATGGCAGATACGAGGATCGTTGGAAGAGCTTTGGCCGTTGGACCCAAGGTCAAGACTGAGAATGAATGGGAACTGGTTCCCCAGACATCCAAGAATGGCCAGGAGACGGCAATCTGGGAGGCCTATGCGGACGATTTTGAGGAAGCTGGTAAGCAAGCATACCTCTTTGGACATCCAATCAATGCTAACACAATACAGAGGTATTTACTGCCCGACTAATTAGACTGTTGAACCAAGTAGAACGCGGCAGGGGATGGGTGGGTTGGGGAAGAGATGTGGCCGTGGCATTCGTATATCCCTTTAGGCGGTGGCTGAATGTGTGACCGTTTTGACTGGAAATACTTTTGACATGTGGTGATGGTGAGCAAAATATAAATCACATATTAATGCCATGAACTTGGTTAGAATTATTCATACATGTTTCGTTCTCCACCACATCCTCTTGTCTATACCGAGTTTGCGCGTTTGGTTATGGTTTAACGCGCCTTCCTTTCGACCTGCAAACAAGTCACAGCAGCAACCCACGAGCTTCAATTCTCTTGCGAATAGCCGTTTCCTTTATCTACTGCGACCACTCCTCTGCTTCAACATCCTATGAAATCGACTGCAGGAGTCTGTCTCCAGCCTTCGTCTTCACTAACTTCACCTTGATATTCGGCGTCTCTCCCTTCTCACCTCCCACAACTCTGGGCGTTTTTCGACATGTGGCAGCGGCCTGGAGTGTACGACGATCCCTTCACCTCCCCTGTACCCGGGACACCTCCAAGTACCATATACAAATGGGCGAACAGAGTCACGCATGCCCCGCGCTTCTCTGGCCCACGGTTCACGCCCCTTAGGATCGGCTTGATTCTCATCGTACTTGGAAGCATGGCGCTCTTTCGTCACTGCATTCCGCCTACACGGCCGTACCAGCTGGTCAATCTTCCTCGCTCGAACAGTGGATTGCATATTGACCTTCACAGCCTTCGTCTAGAGCGACCCAAATATACAACGCAACCGAGATCCCGTACGCTGCATTTCAACCCCCCGAGTCTGGTCCATACCGAATGCCCGATATCGTCGATACCTTTCAGTCTTACAAGTTCAGAAGCACCTGCAATGTCTCGTCCCTCGATCTCCACGCGCCTTTCAGCCCACTATGCCACGATCGCGCTTCGATGTTGACTGCCATGTCGTCTGGAGGCCGCATCGGCCATAATGCCCCTTTCATGCCTCGCGGCTGCGACATGCGCTGGTTTACGAGCGAGGAGATCTGCGAGATACTTGGAAGATTCGACAGAGTGCTTCTGATTGGAGACTCCATGCTGCGCCATATCACTGGGAGCATCAACATCTTAGTGAGAAAAGATTTGGGGTATGGGGCTGTCACAGATTGGAACTTCTCACTGCAAGAAAGGTAATGTCGCAAGCACTTTGCAATTGGGTGCCCGCTAATCCAAGAGTAGGAAGGAATGCTTTTGCAACGAGCAATTCGACGTCAAAGTATGCTCTGTGCAAGGAATTTACAAGACAGCCGACGTTGTTGCCCGTGACCCAGACAGCATGTCTTGTGCGAACCCAATCAATGTCATAAGTAGGCTCGCATCCACCCTTCTAGACCTTACTTGCTGACAAGGGCCCAGTGGAAGAGATTGTGCGTCACCCCATCCCCGCGGACGAGATGTCAAGGTTGAAAGAAAGCCTTGGTGTCAGACAGGAGAAGTCAAAGGCAATCATATTCGGCCACGGGCTATGGAGTGACCTGGATCTGCAGAAAACAGTAAATTGGTTGGACGCCATTCTTGGGACAGTGGAGCGCACTGCTGGCCCTAGCTGGCATGGTCTTTTTGTATCGCCCAATGCTGCTGGGAAGGAGAAGCTGGATGATTGGATCGTGACGCAAGGTAACAAGGCTTTGATGCTTTTCGAGGAAGCTGTTTCGATTGAGGCAGCAAAGAGAGGTTTGGAGCATCTTGGAACGTGGAACATGAGTATCCAAAGCAACAAATACGATGGGGTACATCTGGACATGAGAGGAAATTTGGTGAAAGCGATGATGGTTTTGAACTGGTTGAATTTGCTAGAGGTTTAATGCAAGAAGTTGAGTAATTATTCAGTAGCAGAGCAATGGCCAATCAATCGGACGTTTGAATGACTACGCTTTTTGATTCCAGTTCCAAAGCTTGATGTTCCAAACTATTAAAACCCCTTGGCACACTACTCACTCCTTTTTTGCAAACTTGAGAGGTTGCTACTGCGAGTCTGCGACGGAAATATTCTGTATACCACTGATTAGGCAAGCCGTGAATGAATGTCTGTACGGTCAACAAGGCAGTTGAGCTCAGGGGCCTTGCAGACGCCTAGAAACACTTCAAAATAACTCAAATACCAAGTCCTCTTCTCCGAATGTAATACTTCACAGGTGTACTAAAGGAACAATTTCTCAAACCTAATCAATTATCTATTTATAGACACGTCTTATACCTTATATCTTGCTGGATTTGTGATTGAAAGCAATTCATGTCAGTCGTATCGCCATCACCTCTCGCTGCACACCTACTGTAGGATTAGTGAAACGTTAATACTGTACGTGCCAAATGGGAATCTGTGCCTCAAGTTGAACTGCCGTGCACACGAACATCGCACGCCATAGCCATGCGCCGCACGTACGTGTGTTCAGGCTAAATTATCGTGGGTGATGCTTGGTCCAGGGGATATTTTCTTTAGGAAAGATAAAGAAATACGGCAGAGGAGTATTTTCTCTACAGACATGACACGCTTTTGGTTGTCGTTGAAGCTTGCTTTCCTCTACAAATTTCTCTTGATCGATTGAACATGGGTCTAATCAGCAACTCCCCCGCTATCCTCCTCAAGAAATCTTGCGCTTTACTAGCAGTGGTTGTCCTGGTAAATCCTGGAACTTTGCTAGGCAATTTCTACTCTGACTGATCAAGACGTGCAGTACTTCATCAGCTATGGCATATACAACATATACTTCCACCCTCTCTCAAGATTTCCAGGTTCAAAACTGTGGGCTACTACTCGATTCACGTACCTGCTATCCTTATGGTCCCGGAACCTGGCAACTGAAGTTCGAAATCTCCATCAGCAGTACGGAGATGTCATTCGCATAGCCCCTGACGAGATCTCATTTGCAAGATCAGACGCATGGCACGATATTTACTCCAACGCCCCACCCACGCCGCGTTCCCTAAAAGCAAGCTTGGCATGGTATCACGCCTGGCTGACCAATGTCCGTTTTGAATGCTCTGGACCCGCGGGATCATGCCCGGTTTCGAAAAGCTATGGATGCTGCATTTACCGAACGAGCTGTGCGGGCGCAGGAACCAATCGTCCAAGCATACGTTTCCTCGCTTATGTTGCGCTCCAGAAACTCGTATCGGCAGAAGATTCTTCAGCAGTTGTAAATGTTGTTCGTTGGTATGGGTTTGTGGCTTTTGATCTTATTGGAGATCTGGCCTTTGGAGAGTCATTTGATTGCTTGCAGCGTACCGAGTTTCACCCCTGGGTATCTATGATATTCAACTCCCTCCGAGCAGCGATATACCGCGCTTCCTTGCGATACTACCCCGGTCTGGACTGGATCTTACGTTTTGCGATCCCGAAAAGCGGAATGAAGAAGCAAGTAGAGCATTGGAATCTGGCTGGTGGACAAGGTGAACAGACGACTCAATATCGAGAAAGACAGGCCAGACATAATTTCTCTCATCAAGCGGGATGACGATGGTAACAATGGATTAACGCTTTCAGAGATGCAAGCAATAGCCAGCATCATCATTATTGCTGGAAATGAAACGACTGTCAGTGTCTTGAGCGGTACAACAAACTATCTCGTCAAGAATCCCTAGAAAATGTCACAGTTGACCGCCGAGATACGAAAAAGCTTTCAGGAGAGCATGATATCACACTAGCTGCCCTCAAAGACGTTCCATTCTTGAATGTTGTTATTCAAGAAGGCCTGCGGTTGCGCAACCCCACGTGAGTTCACAAAATCTGTGCTGTGGCAATACACTTACCCTTTCCAGCCCAGTTGGACTTCCTCACATTGTTCCAATTGATGGAGGCGTCGTTTTAGGGTACACTCTTCTGGAAAATACATTTGTAAATGTACATCCTCTGTCGCTCTCCCTATCACCCGAGCACTTCCACGACCCAACAGGCTTTCATCCAGAGCGGTGGTTACCCTCTGCTAGGGAAGACACTGATTCTCCATTCTTGGATGATGATCGGAATGTTGTGCAAACTTTCGGTGTCGGGCCTCGTTCATGCATTGGCAAATATCTTGCGTTGGCTGAGCTGGGGTTGATACTCGCGAGACTCGTCTGGAGATTCGATCTCGAGGAGGTTGATACGGCGGCGGGGAAAATGAAATGGGGTGAGCAGAAGGTCTCTACCGTTGTTGAAAGAAAACCTTTCGAGGTGAGGTTGAAGAAAAGAGTAGATTTAGACTCGGCTTCTTAGTCCATAGGGGCGCGAATAGGTGAAGATTTGAAGACAGGCGAGATAAGGCGAGATAGAAGTGGGCATCAATTTAGTTAATGGCAGAGAGTAATTTCCCAAAGACAGAGGTCCAAGTACCAGTTTTCCGCAGTCTTTCTTTCGGCATCAAAACCATGTGAAACTGATTGGAGCAATAGTTACTAAGGGGGCCTCTCGTCTGGACTGAGTCTCCGTCACCTGCCTCCACCGAGAGCGTCTCCGCGCCGCACGAGAGGGAGCCATCTTGCATTCTCTTGCTCTTGAGCCCAGCACCGTCGACTCCGGGATGAATGATTGGGAAGACGAGGGTTTTCCCGAAGTTGAGGTGGGAGAGTTCTAGAGAGGTATGATAACTGGATGGGATGGCGAATTTCAATAGTGGGCAGTGCTCTAATCCAAGCTCTGTGGAGCCAGAAGGCACCCGGCAGCGCAATATCTTTTTGGGTATGCTCCAGGCGCACCGATTACGGCTTTGGAGAATTTGCTGCGTGAGGAAGCCGAGCTTATGGTGATGAACAGCGCCCTTGCGCGACTCAACCCGATGTGTATTCAGTCTAGCAAACATGAGAGTACATACATAGATATGAAAATGTAATACGACTAGTCAAGTGGTAAATATGAAAATAGATGTTGTGCCCATGACTTCGGCTGATTCGCACGCCCAAGCCCTTGGCGGAGATCAAATTTTGCAACAGAGAGACATCTTGAGAAAGCGCATACTGGGTTTGCCAAATACCTTTGTACCTACTCGGAATTCCTTGATATCTCTTTATCTTTTGAGATCCAATACCACGGCATGGACTCCTTCGGCCACCGGGTTGGGATCTAGGATCCAGGTCCTGTCCCGTGAACATGGAACCGGCAGCGAGAGTCTTCTCTTGGATCAACCGTAGCGTAACGGCGATCAAGGTCGAGGTAGAAGCCCCAATAGGCATCAAATTCTCCTGAGGGAGAGCTTCCGCATACTCTCAATTGGCGGCCCCCCTTGTTTCATTCAACTTCTCCACCACACAATGCCGCGCCTTCATGCCATATTTCCGCAGCTATAACGCAGTGGAAGTCTTCGCACACAACTGGTATGCGAACTAGGGCGATGTGAATTTCGTTGGTGCGTTTGTGTTATGGCAGAATCTGATCCCCATTGTATCCATTATATCCAGTAGGCAGGGCTTCTCAGCCTGGCCTTAAGAAGACATCCAATGCCATGCCAGCCCAGGCGAGTTATCCCATCTCTTGATTGCTGTCAAATCGATGAGGGAGTCGAAAACCGCGGGGTGGTCTTCTAGGAATCGGGCAACGCGTTCCGAGGCAATTCCTTGAAGTTGCCGCTGAATATCTTCTCAAAGTAGAGAATGCGGTCAAATAAGAGCTGTCTCTGGATTCGAAAGTGTCGCTCCTCAGAGCGGGTGTAGATGTGGACCAAGGCGGTTCCTATCTTCCTGCGGTGCATCAGTCCTGCGTGGTCAATTGGAGGGAGTTACACGATACCCTAGATATGTTTGTTCTGCTGCGCAGTACTGCAGAGAGGGACGCACCTTTGACCCTGGCGGCGGCTCATATCCGAGTTTACCAGAGACGATTGTTGTGGAATTAGGAGGACGCTATCGAACCTATCTTGCAATGGAAGTCAACCGTGATGGCAACCATAAATCGAATGGTGGCGGTCCTGGACAGGAGCAGAGTCTTCTTGTAAAAGAGATTTGTAGAGATTACAGGTTTCCATAATTTTGCGCTGATTGCAGAGCAGAGGTGCCCGGTTTCCAAAGTTTAGATTCGACATTTGCTGGGGGTCTTTTGTTGTTGGAGGGTTCCAAGGTTCGGAAAGCGATGCATCACCAGAAATAGCGAGGCTGCAGCTCATGCAAGGCTACTAGGAAATGCGCCGGCATTGGCAACAATCAGGCGCTCGCGGTGAAGACACTAGTATTGCAGATTCTGAATGTCCCACTTGGCGTGGCAGATTCAAAACTGTCCATGGTATCTAGGTGGTCTTATTTGTAGAACTTTTGAAACATTTTGTAGCCATGTCACATCTCATGCACGCCAGAATTTCCTGAGCCAGTTGCGAAGGATTACACCTCAGATTCCCTTGAGACATCAGGAAATGCCCCCTTTTACCATATCCGTACTGACAGCTTAAATCCCCTAAATAGACACAGCCTTAATGCCTACCCCCTACTACTGTATCCACCTTTCATGAATCCTCCGCAGCGTTTTTATCGACCTTTGCGCGCTTTCCCTGCGTCTCGACAGCAGCCACCTCTAGAGATTTCCTCTTCTTGCTATTTCGAAGGCCCTGTTCTTCGGGAACATGAATATGATACTCGCATATCCTGAAATCTCGAGGATCTAGGGGCTTCGTAAAACGAGTCATTTCGATGTAATTGAATGTGAAGTCGGGGTGGTCGAGAAAAAGCTTTTGGACTTTGAGGGTCGGCCAGCCTGTTTGCTTCTTGTCGGGAGAGTCGTTTGCGAGGACGTGGTAAATGCTCCGAGTCGCATATTTGGAAAGTGGAGAATCGTCTCCTGTTTGGCTGAAAGCTCGATGGGCGAAATCGGGGGAGGGAAGCTCCTGTTATTTATGTTAGATAAACAACTTGGAAGGAAGGAATTGTTGGCTAACATCTGTGCTCTTGTGAAACTTTATCAGGGCAGTCATGATAAGATCTTGTAGCTCATGCAAACAAAGCCTCTGGGCCAATGCATAGAATCCAATGGCGTCCCATGATGGCCGAGAAACCCCATCGGAATCTGTATCAGAAACAAGGGCCCTTATTCGCGAGGGTTCGAGTTAAACATCCATTCAACAAGAAGATCGAACGCAGCTGGATCGTCTTCCGGCAGGTTTGCGATCCCGGCAGCCTCGACGAACTCGCCGTTGAACATCTTGTCAAAATAATCAATCCTTTGGCATAGAAACGTCTTATGAAGTCGAAAGAGCTTCTTTTCTGCGCCAACTAATATGTCGACCATTTCCGTGCCTATTCCACTGCGTAGAATATCAGCGTAGCGCAGCACATCATACTTGCCCATGGTCATACTCACTCGAGAAAGGGCGTTGAGCTGCTGAGGCGCTCCTGTGAAGGCTTCACATGGTTCGTCACCAAGTCCTGCTCACTTTCGGATGTTGAAATCGCTGCCATAATAGGTTCCATAGGGTCACGAATTGTATGACGACGCCCAGAATAGCGGGCAAATTTGGAAACCATTTGTTACCTTAGGAGGGTGATGGGGATAAGGAGTCGATTCGGAACCGCGAACACCTCGACGCGTACCTAGGTAAAGTTGGCGAGGCTAAACTAGAACTAGTGCAAGGCTATCACAGCCTTGCACAACCTTCTTTCGACAGGATGACATCTACATCTTCAGCTTTCTTGTGATACTCTACCCGTCTACTCGTCTATGTCTAATCATTTCACGTTCTGACAATATAATGTCCTAGAACTTTTCACTCTTCATTTAAGCCAAAAGACATTTCGACCGCGGTCGTAGTCGATCCCGGTCTGGCTGGACTCTGGAGCACTCGCGTCTGGAAATATCTGTCTTCGACTGGATCATTTATTGGCACGCGTACGGAAGCTAAGTAAGGCTAAGAGAATGTCGAGGCTGAATTGAAATTGAGTTAACTAAGCATCAAAGGGTCCTTTGGGCGATCTCTATGCAAGCCCAGTGTGGGATGTGGCCTCAAGAGATGACTCGCAGACGAGAAGGTCGTCATGAATAGAGTCAGAATACCACCCTTTGCTTCGAACATGTTTGATCGTACAAGAATTGAGAGTATTAATCAAAATGGTTAATTGAACGAGTCAAGTAAGAAGTGAGCCGCCCCCACTTCTGCAGAAAGAAATTTGGGTAAATTGCGAACAAACACTTTCCTTCGAGCCGCGCATATCGCTTTGAAACCCAAGATTTTTGGATTGAAGTAAGATGAGAGCCATCGCTCTTGGAAAACAGACAAATGTGTGACTTGGGGGTTCAATTTCCAACTGCAGTGCGAAGCCCCGACCCGTGCCGCAGGCTCGAGATTCCCCAAACCGATTCTAGAAAGAGATGCGCCGTAAGCATGCTTCGACGGTCCTTCTATTTGATCCTTCCATCGCGATCGCATACATCATCCCAGCGATCTCCGCCTCATCCCAGTCAGCAATGATATGGGTAAAGATTGAGCCCAAACAAGACCTCACGTGAGACGACGTGATCATCTCATCTGCGGTATATTGAAAAGGAACGGACAGCGCGCATACTTAATTAAGACCACAGGGGAAAAGAAGATTTCTTACGAAGTAGATTTGAGTTGCAACGGCGTGACCTGGTACAGTGCAATTAGTTGCCGACATGCCGTTTGCTGGAAACATCGGGTCTTGAAACCGAAGCGGGGAACAGAGCGAGCGAGACGAGATGAGACGGCGTGGAACGACGGTACAAAACCTCGAAGGGTCTCACTAGATCGGATAATTTATTGAGATTAGTCTCCGAGAACTCAACGAGGCCCGGAGAAGCCATTCAAGACATCGACTAAAAGCCGGGATTGCTTCTGCATTGGACAACAACACAAACACGCTATGAAAACTCTCTTCTCTGTACGAGAACCTTTGCAGTTCGTAGACAGAACAGACATGCGAGAAACTGAAATTTGAAGAAAATTGGGTGGACTCTTGGGCCTTGGTTCGGACCCATGTCCGTGTCAATGTGAAACAGACCACTCAGGGGTTGATGGAGAATAATTGTGAACCCCTGGCGATGCGGGTTGCTGGGGAATCACTTGATTCTGAAATATTCTGAAATGATAACCACTACTCTCGTACAACTCGTCGCTTTTCGCCTTCTCAAAGTCGGGACTGGACAGGTTTATGAAGTGTTTTCGGAGAGCTGAAAAGATAGTTTGTATGCGGCGAGATCCAATAATAAGGTAGTCGACCGTTGCTGCGACGGCGCTGTTTCGGCTGAGCTGACAGGTCGTGGTGAGCCACGCATCACTGGTGCGCCAGGCTACTGTCGCATCCCGGCAGAGTGAGAACCAGGGACGGATTTAGTAAGCATTTATTGCTTGCAGCTGGAGCAGCTACAGCCGATAAAGCAGCCAGCTGGATGGAAGCGTACGAGTGGTGTACCAGTACCTACAAGTAACATGCAGGCCGCAAGTTGAACCGCAACCGCAACGCTGCTGTACTCGCCGCTTTGTGTGTCCAAGAATACCCACCTCCATCGGAAAAAGCCCCGACCCCTTTCGGGTGGGGCAATGTTGCCCGCATGGCTAGTCGAGGCCCCTCGGGCCCTGCAAACCGGTCGTCTCCCGCAGGCCTCGTGGCGGACCTCCTCAGCATCCCAGGCAGATCTCCGTGGATAGCGTGTTTCTGCTTAAGCCCTCGTCACCTCCACGACCAGGTAACACCCCCAAGGCTCAGGGTTTGCTGCGATGCAGGTCCTGTCCCCCTCTGCGCTCTTCCGTGCGATGGAGCCAGATTGAAGGGAGAGCACCACATGGTTGAAGCTGGGAACACGAAGACCCACTGCTGGTCACCGACCACTCGCAGCGCCAGCTTTTGAGAAGAGTACCCTGTTTTGAGTTCGCAGACCAATCACTGCAGCCATCAGCTCATTTCGCGGCCTTGATTTGGATCTGATGAGATCCAGAATCCTGAGATATTTTCGACTGTCGACAGCCTCTCTTCTTCTTGCCCAGTGCCAGCCAGCCTGATATTGTTGCGTGGACTGTAGAACGGTGCAGCAGTGGCAGAGGAACGACCAAGAGGACGACAAGTACTGTACAGTACTTTCAACGACGGCGACAGATTATCATTCCATCCCCCCACTTCAACGCTTCATTGCTGCGTGATCTCCCTCCGAGGGCTCGAGGCTCTTTCTCTTGAGAAGCACGGAACAAGAGATCATTCTTCTTCTGAAACTTCACTCCCTCCCAGCTTTCACTACTCTACCAAGTACTTTTGGTATTGTACCTAGGCACGGCAGCTTCGACAGCTTCCCACGTTCTTGCCTCGGAAACGGGCACTTTGAGACGAGCAACCTGCCAGCATCGCAGACGAAGATCCACGTTCCATTCGATTACGGAGTGATCCAGGCGGAGAATAGACGACGTTTTGAACACGACAACGGGTTGTGCTCCCATTTTGTGCGGATTGGTGGTACAGAAAGGAGTGGGGGACTAGAAACAGGTGGTCATCGCATGAGAGATTTCCACAGGCTTTGAAACACGAATTGTTCGTAGATGATTTCACAACCTCCGACAGCACAATCAGCACTATTTTTCTCTGTGTGGCTGAGAACAGCGAGCAATAGCATTGCGCTATACCGTGGAAGTCCAGGTAGCACACTTTCGGGCCAAGGTGCCGACAGATGTCGAGGAAGATTGTTCCTATTCTTGGTACTCACTCACCTTTCACCCTCTCTTGCACCCTCGGTCAGCGGTTTCGAATCGGCCGCGTTCCTTCCTGTCTGTTGAGAACACTCAGACAGAGCTGCCTCCGTCCCGAATCGATTGTTCTTCTTCTCTTCCTCACATTGCATTGATTGCGGTGCTATCAATTGCTAATTCTCTTCTTGGTGCAGTTCGTTGAAACGGGGGACTTCGAACACACAACTACGTTCACGTCGAGACGCACCATTTGATTCTACGATTCGCTACTCGAGCATTGAAATGCGCCGACAGTTAATACTTTCATCATTACGCATATAGACTTCGATCTTTGTCTATTCTCACCTATCGGTCCTAGTGACCGACCACACTCTTTTGAAGATACACCGCCGCCGCGCAAGCCTAACCAATTCATACATTCCTTTTCGACAGTTTTCGCTCGACTGGCCCTTAGTTCTATCGGGGTTCACATTCAATTCAAATACATCGCGGGTCACAAACTCACTGGCAGAGTAACGAGCCACCCAATTCTTCGTTGAGAATTCAGAGACAATCATCTCGTCCTCTGATCACACAATAGCACGGTTACAAACGTATACTAAACCCCTCGAGAAGCCTTCATGCATATGCAGAGGCGATAAAGCAGAGGTTCCAAGTAGCTGGACTGGTCACGGGGGTTGGGTTTCGATATACCTTTCGGGACCCGGCATCAACTCTTTCCCGGGCTAAGACTTGATCGACGTCGCATAAATGAGCCAACAACAATGGCAACCGCAGTCCAGGTCGCCTGGCCGCGGAGGGTCTGTGAGAAGGGCGAGAGAACGGATGGAAGCAGGTTTGCCACCAGAAATTCCACAACCTCCACAGCAAAGGATGTATGATACATCTCGAACTGCGCCAGAGCCGCCAATGAATCGATCACGACCTCAGATGCCACCGGCGTTGGTAACTTCAAGAAATGCACAAGGTCCAATCGGTGTGGCTATTTCGCGACCTACCCAAGTACCACAGTGGCCTTTGTCGGGAACGATAGAGGGTCCAGACCCTCGAAGCAATCAACAATATAAGCCTCCTCCAGGCCGTAGTGTGCCTCCTCAGCGCCCACCACGTCCCAGCCATGTACCCTCAATGCTGGATGCCTCGCGGCTACAAGAGCACACGCCTTCGTTTCAGTACCAGCCACAACAATTTCAGCCAGAACGCAGTCAAGGGCGGGGGATCGGGGTTGAGGAGGAGCAGGACGCATCGCCCGTTGTCACTTCGCCTATGACACAGTCATCAAGACCTTCTACAGTATCATCTGTTGGTACCATACCGGATTTCCCCGTCCCTATGCCACCCCCAGGTCCATCAAGACGCAGTGCAAACCTCGGGCCTCCACCCAGTGCACGTCGAGGAGCCTCTTCGTATTACTCTCAGGCATCTTTCGTATCGCCAATTCCAGAAGAAAGCCCAAGAACGCAAGCATCCCATGGTTCATACGCATCGAGCGCTGCCATACCTTCCAGCTGGGGATCGGACTCACCCGGGTACCAGTTTGATGACGACGCGGACGATGAAGCCATGGAACGAAGATTTGGGTATGACGTGATCGAGGAGGGCCGGGAGTCGAGGGAATCTAATATGGATGATAATGAAGACAGGGGGTTAATACGAAGTGCAAGTCTGGGGAAAAGAGCGAAACCTTCGATGATTACCACGAAAAGTTCCGACAAGGTAGAACCAATGCGACCCTCTCCAGCGCCGCAGCAAAAGCCACAGCAGGTACCAAAGCCGGAAAGGATGGGCGCACTCGACGGGAGAATTGTAGGAGCTGCTGCTGGAGACATCCCATTGTCTTCGGAGACAAACGACCGCCAACGGGAGAATTTATGGCCCATTGCCGGGAACCTTGACTCACCGCTGGCAAGTGGAACGGGTTTTATAGAATCATCTTCGTCAGAGAACTCGGTACCTACGTTGGCAAGAGCTGTCACCACGGATGATGCTATGATATCCGGATCACCCTCAGATGCAAGGGCGAGTGCAATGCTCGGAGCGTACAATAATGCCAGTTCATTACAACCTAGTGTCGCAGTTCCAGCTCCAGCAAGAACACCAAGTCCCGGGTTCAGCAGACTATCAGCCATTCGAAGACCCCCTCGTCTTGATATCGACGCTGTCCGAGATGCTGAAGCAAGAGGAAGCCTAACGAGTCTACCGGACCTGATTCGGCGAGCTACGAAATTGGCGGCAATGATGGATCGTGGAAAGAGACCAGGTAGCCGGCTAAATGATCTGAATGATTTCCCTATGAGCGGCGATGAGAAGGATCGAGGTCTGCATTGTGAGTATCGGACTGCTATCTACTTTTGCTCCAGCTAATTAATCAGCGTCGAACGACGAAAAACGCCGCTCGGGCCTTTCTGGAATGCTTGCCGCTTTCCCTCCACCAGGCGTTGCAACTCCAAGAGATGGTACTCCACGTCCTGTGTCGTCCTGGCCCTCGCCGTACAACGAATCCGAGGGCCCTCTAGGTTCGGGTTCACAGCAAAGAGAGAAGAAACGTCGACGTTGCTGCGGGCTCCCATGCTGGGGATTTATTGTGGTTGTTATAATACTCTTAATTATCGTTGCAGCAGCAGTCGTCGTTCCCCTCGAATTCTTGGTCTTCCGTAAGCCCAGGGCTGCTTCTTCTTCTTTGTCAGCTGTCCAGCAGTGTGAAGCAAGCTCAACAACTGCTTGTCAGAACGGTGGATCATCTCTAATCGACAATGGATCATGTGCATGCATATGTACCAATGGCTTTACAGGATCAACTTGTTCTACTGCTGGTGCGACAGGATGCACGACAACGAATCTTTCAGGGTCTTCGTTGAATAATGTCACACTCGGAGATTCCATCCCTCGTCTCCTCTCCTCAGCGTCGGCGAATTTTTCGGTACCGCTTTCGGAAAACACTATAATAGCGCGACTCAATAACGCGAATCTTTCCTGCGCTTCGGAAAATGCTCTAGTAACATTTGATGGCCATTCTCAGAGAGTCAATCAAGCAAATGATGTTGTGACACCGTCTTCTACAGCAGCAGCTTCCGTAACCTCACTTTCCCAGAACAATCGCCGCGACGGTTACGGCTATGGCACCCACACTCACTCAGCCGAAACCACAGCACCAACTTCGAATGGTATCATCTACGATCCTTCGGCCGCACCCTCAGCGACTGCTCCTGCAACCTCAAGCTCTGCATCCTCAAGTTCTGTATCCTCAAGCTCCGCATCCGCGAATCCAACTGCAGCTTTCGCAATAACAGAAGAGGTCTTGGACTTTGCACGTGTGGCGGTATTGTATGTTCTACAGCAGGAGCAACTCGACAATGCCGTATCGGCCCAGACGGCTTTGCAGAAATTTTTCTCCGCGGAAAGCTTCACCAACAGGGCAGCCATGAATGTCAGCTTGGGAAATAGCAACTCGGTCAATCTTGTGACTTTCGCTGTTGACGTGGGAAACGGGACTGTCGGCGCGAGGAACAACTCGTTGTCGAAGCGATATCTGGACGGCCAGGCTGCTGATCTATCGATCTTATGACCCTCAACCTTCTCCTGTTCGTTGCGCGAACACGCAGCTTAGTCTGCATTTGTATATATCCTCTTTTCATTTTGTGTTGGATACTTTCTTCTGTTGAATAAACATGGGCGGCGGCGCTTCTACAATTAGGGCTTGATGGCACGGAAATAGTAGTGCTCAGCGAGCAAAAGCATGCATGCGGCATTTTCATTTTGGGTTCTTGTGCATTATACCTAGTGAGCAGAGGAAGATGAGGAGGGGGATGTACATAATGTCTGACCGTTGAGAGAAATGGCGGAGGATCTTGAGCGGAAGTAACCATAGGTGTGGTGGGCACGTCATGCATAATGGATGGAATTATGAACACTTCAGAAATGCTGTATCTCGAAGAAGCCATTTCGTGAGAACTACACATTCTCGCAAGACTCGATGCCATTGATGTCTGCAGAAACGGCCAGAATATCTGTAATTTGTAGTTCGGAAGCAGCAGCGGAATAAAACTAGTGCGCGTTTGCTTTGAAGAATACCAGATGACGGCAATGGAGGAGAAAACATAACGTTTTTCAAAGCCTCGCTTCGGCTGCGGGTCGCAAAAAGGGGCGGGGTATTTAGCCCCTATTCTGGTCTCGCGCAAGCGAGCCTTCGTCTTGGTACAAACGTATTCTTTTCTTGACTCATGTTTGCTGTACTGTAAATACATTATTTTGCACGCAAAATGATGAGCTTTTAGTCTTCAACTTGCCAATACTGGTGTCCTCTCTTGGTAGGCAAGAATCGTCCTTGGAATCTCAAGTAAGATCTTACGCTCCGGCAGTGAGGAGCCATGATCGCATTATGCACTCCCATAGATGGTGAAGGGTCGTTCGAGGGTCATGCCTTGAGAATTTACGAATAGACTTGGCATGAATATTGCTATTGAATCATAGCTGAAGTGCGCATTAGTTGATGCAGCACCATTCGGATTTACCCCGCATATTGTAGAGAGCAATGGCGACAAATTCAGCGTAACACGCCTCCCAGAGGTCCCACAAGAAGGAAACCTAAATATAACGAACAAGGATCAGAAGATCAGAATTGGTAGAGTACTTTTGATTTGTGACTAGGAGGCAGTACGACTAGCTAGCGAAGTGTCCAAGAGTAGGTAGCATAATACGACTGCCTACCCACACGATGCCCAATTCACTACGCAATAGGTACCCCGTACGAAAATAAAACGACCCCCTCTCCCTGAATCCGTATGACTTTCCACAAAAAGCCAAATCAAAGCGCCTGACATCCGTAGCGAACCACGATGTTGTAGTGATCAGTGTCGAACTCTTGACCACCACAGATTTGTTGGGCAAAGGGAGGGAAAAGGCTGCATTTATCGATGATGTCTTGCGCGTAAGATGCCATGTAGTCAAGACCAGGCTGGATACGATAGTTGTTCTACGTAAATAGTGTGTCAGAATGTGGGAGACAAATGAGGCGTGAAGGCGAGAGAGACTACTCTTACATCGTTGCAGAGGTAAATGCCAGCATTACCCGTGCAAGAGAGACGAACACATTGGGTGCCAATGTCAATCTTTCCACCGATGCTCTTGATCAATCTGACACCATCGCTGACCTCAGAGGCGATGGCAAATTGCCAGTCATGGCCCTCAACCGGGGTGCAGAGGAGACGGTCCTGGAGAATTGGCGGTTAATGATGGAGGTCTCTTGGGATGGGATAGCTTGGGAATTAGTACCTTGTTACGCTTATTCAGGGGAACACGCTCATCGAGATTCACAGAGATGTCGCGCACCCGGGGACCGTGGAGAGTTTCGAGTTGAGCTGCGAGATCCTGCCATAAGTTAGCAAGGTAGGCCCACGATAATCGAAGGTCTTGTGGGGCATACTGCAACGTCATCAGCCTGGATGGAATAGTCATGTCCATTGTATGTGCCCGTGTAAGTGCCAGCGACGAGTTCAAGGTCAGAGTATCCGAAGCTTCGGGGAATCGTGACACCGATGACGGAGGTCTGGTGCATCGCCAGTCAGCCCAGTTCCAGGTAAATAGGACCTTTGAAATCATGTACTTACTGCAGCCAGAAGAGCAAGGCTGGAAATGAGTGCGGACAACTGCATGTTGGCGACGAAGGGAAGTGACTGGTTGTGTTAGATGAAGGATTTTGTTTTGCAAATATTCGCTAGGATGTCAAGAGGTACTTGAGGTCAAGAAAAGTCGATCAAGAAGGTTGCTTTTATAGAAATTTCCTAAGAAGACTAGAGGATCGAGTGACTGTACAATGGTACATTATGTGAATTCTGTCATATCATAACATTCGACCCGGACCATGGGTGGTCCAACACGAATGAGGCCATTCACAGGGATCTTGTGTGTATCTATATCGCAAGAACATTAGAAAATGTGAACAGAAAAGAGGATATGATGTATAGAAAAGGTTAAATTGATGCATACATCTGACTTCCAAGTGCTCTTGGGGGGAATACTCCAGGAATGTGGGTGGTCACAAGCTGAATGTTGAAGGCCAACCAGATTATAGATTGAATATGATAGAAAGCTACCAACATGAAAATATTTGATGCGTAGCAGATGTTACTGGCATGAAAATTCACCATGGCATTATGCCCCCTGAAGCTAGACTAGACCTTCAAATTCCCAACAGAAGTCTTCAAACTTGGTATCGTGATGTAGACTTTCATGATGTCCTTGCCAGGCATTGTATAAGGCCACTGGCGCCAATATGGCAAAGTCGATTGCAACCACCTGCTGACGGTTTCGAGGTTGTCACCGACAGACTCATCCCTACTACCACGGACCGCCCAGATCTCATTGATTTGAAGATTTCGCTCGGTTTGGCAAAATCGAATGAACGCTCGTTGTATATCGTGTAAGTCATCGAGATAGACTATATCAGAATCGATTCTGTTGAAAGAGTAGTCGAAAATGAGAATTCGGAAGCCACCCTCTGCCATTGGCTCCAAAACACCGACCCATGCTTGAAAGGGGATATCGGCCCATTTCGTGTTTGCCATCCAAGATCCCGTCTTCGTAACGAAAACGCCGATTCGGACTCTCTGCCACTCTAAGTTCTCTGCCCAAAAGTCAGAGAAACAACCAAACTTGTACGAGTTTCGAGAAGCCATGAGGTTAGTGTGCCGTCGTTCGCGCGACATTCCGGGTAGTGTTCGAGCGTGGCTCGGATGAACCAAAGGTGCATCTGAATCTCTGCGAACTCCGATGCACTGGAGAGGCAACTCGGATTTGGCATATGTGGGGAACGTGGGGAAGTGTCAAGCGTAACATCTTTGGGCAGCGTTTTAAGCTCAGCGTGAGTAAACAGGCGGTGGTTTGAGTCGAGTCTAGCCGCCATGATAATGCTTTTATGTTGGAGCGAGAGAGATGATAGGAAAATAATTGGGAGACGTTTCCCAATGTTTAGGTTAGGCCAAAGTAGACGACCTGACGGTGGCTGAATCCCCCTGGCGTGAGAAGCAATATGGAGATTCTCTTTTATGATAAGCGTTTTTGAGAGAGATAACGCGTTAAGGGGCTTTCAAGTAGCAAAACTCCGAGTTTGATAAAGAACCCCGCAAAGACTGCTGCTGCACTTTTCACACGAGGAGATGGAAATAGGGGCACCAATAGTCAAGAACATCTAAGCGATGCGGGGCAGCTGCAGCCGAGATTGCGAAACGCGTTGGACGGGCAATCGCGTGGGTGAGCGGTCAACGACATCTGCTGTTTGCTACTTTTTATTTCACATGCATGTCGCTTCGTATTATCCTGCCTTTGACTAGGGAAGTGCTATGGCGGCTGGACTTTTATATCGTTAGAGCCGCTCCCATCTTCACACTTTGGCTTCAGGGGTATCCTTCAGGGGAGCTTTGCACCAATTGGGAAGATGGAATTGATTTCACGGTCCCCTCGAGGAGAAAAGCTGATCAAGGAGCTCCTTGAGCAATTAAGGCAGATCAAATCGCAAGGTAAATTCTCCCCAGGGGATAGCACGGTTACGATATATGTGCCTGCGAATCTGACGGGAGTTAGGATCCGCAACAGCTAGTGTTCGGGGCTCTTGCGGATATCTCTGGACTTTTGCGGCCCGACCTCCGGAAAGCGGCTACGAGTTTGATCCTATTCGGATCCCGGACCCATCAATAGACAGCCGCACTGGTACCAATGACGATGACGATTACGGTCTGCCATCTATTAAGTATTGGAAATGGGCATTTCTGGAGAAACTGCAGGTGTCCCTGAATGAGGGTCGCGTGAGCTGCGAAGTCACTGGCACTTCCGGCAAGAGAAAGAAGAGGAACGCCACCCACTCAAAGTCAACTAGCCCACGAATGAGTCTTCCAGGAAAAAGCAACGGTGCAGAATCGATTTCACGTCTTCAATCGACGACTGAAGGCTTGATTCAACCTGAAACTTCAACAATGGATCCTCAACGCCTCGCTGCAGATTTTCAGGCCCGGATGGCCCAGATGCTGGAGAGATCGCTGGCCGAGCAAGCGCAGGACTTGAAGCAAGCTTGGAACTGGACGCATTCAGGGGCTGTGGAGCGGCTTGAGAGCAAACTTCAAGAAGCGGAGGCAATGATTAAAGAACTGCAGGGACATGCCAAGGAGTCCGAGTTAGAGACTTCAACCTTTCAGGAACGCCTGTTGACAGCAAAGGAAGAAGCGAAGAATGCAGCAAGGAATACGGCCGCTCAGGAGATGAAGCGTGAACTTGCTGAGCTGCATCGCAGAAACCTTGATCATATCGCATGAATACGAGAAAAGCACGACGAAGTCGCTGTCGCTCGGCTTGAATTTCGCCGCTGCGTGGAGGGGATAAGAGAAAGAGGCTACAAAGAGGGGTTTAAAGATGGTCAAGCGGAGGTTCAGCGTCAGTCCAATGTATAACATGCTTATCAAGCCCAGACCCCTGAAAGATCAGTGTCCGATGCCTCCTTTTTTGATTCACTGGATGACAGACAATTCGCAATTGAAAGGTCGCAGTCGGCCGAACGAACTCAGCTTGCCACCTTCGGAACCCCTGAACAGCCTCTTGGTACAGGGACCCAGGGAGAATCACCAACCTCAGATGCGGATATAAAGCCTCCGCAAGATGCAGGAGAATCTCCTGGCCTCCTGTCGCACCAACCGACCGCATATCTTTCTGCGCTGAATGCGTTGGGGCCACATATGCTTTCTAGCCACAAAATTATTCCCCCGACAGTTCAAAGCTTTTCAGACGAGTTTATTCGTGAAACTATTGGAGGAGCGCGCGCCACATTTGCAAGAGTCAGCCCCACCATGACTCGAAAGCAAATTGTGCCATGGCCGGCGGTGATCAGAGTCAATCCCGAGAACCACGAGTTTGCTCCCAAACTTCGCAATGACTACGGGGCTCTAACACTCGTTGAGGGCCGGTTCACAGAAGATAAGGACCCGTGTAATACCGGATCAACGCTACCAGTTATCGTCAGGGAAGCCAAGCATGCATTCCAATACATCGGGCATTATACTATTGTCAAGTGGACCCGAATCTCTGTTGAGGAATGGAGCAGCTGGCCAAAGCAACGTCGAGATGGTATTGTGCAAGAGATGCGGAGCAAATGGGGGAGTGAAGTGCTCTTGCACAAGGGACTGCAATTGTGTGATGATTGGCCTCATTCGACCCCGGATCAGATTCATGGGTTTTTGAGAGGGAAATTGAGCCGAATCTCCGGATGTGCCTCGCAGTACTGAAGTTTCATTCATTCAACCAGAAAGACTACGATATTCTCATATCAGAAGCAAAGAGAAGGCGGAGGAAAGAAAAGAAAACAGCGGCCCCATCCCCATTTTCACGTGCTCAATTTGGGTCGGCCTTCACGAAATGGATGGGCAATTTCCATTGGGAGCCTCACCAGAGGTTTCTATACCCCGCCAAAGAACTACGAGAGCAGGTTTCCGCCGCTGTTTTGCAGAGAGGGAAAGACGCGTTGATGTTCGGCAAAGAGTACCAAATGGGCAACCTAAACACTCAATTCAAGTATTTCATCTGGGAATTAGCGCAGGAACTTAGCGCTAAGTTTGCCCTGGGCATGATGAAGGAAGATGACGATGTTATTCGATTTTTGTCAGACGTTGCGGAGATGTTCGATGACCACAATAAAAATAAGTTGAGCAAGATGATGCGAACGGCTGCCGGATCTCGTTCCAATTTTCACACTCTCGCCAACAGCACAGTGTCAACGAGTGCACAACAGCAAGAAGTGCCAAATCGGAAGAGGGAGAGGCCAAGGGTGGACGACGGTTCAGACGTCATCCCAAAGCGCCCCCGTTTGGACAGTCGAATTCCGAAAAACCAAGTTGCTCAAGTCGCCCAACCTAGTGATTATTTGCTCAATGACGAAATTGTGCCTCATGCAGCAATCATGAACAGCTTTAATGCTAGAAATTGTGATCGAAATGGGGTAACCCCATCAGAGCTAGCCAAGGCTAAAAGCCTTGAAGCTGCACGAAAGAAAATCCTGCAGCACTGGTCGGAACCTCTAGCAGCCTCATGGATCTCCCGAATGCATAATACAAGATTTCTGAACGCTATTTATCCCGTTGCGGCAACTATGTCATTTGAAAATGCTGTCCAATATATCAACTGCGAGATCATTCGCCGTCTGCGCCAAAAGAACGACAAGAATGTCCTTAAGACGCCAAATCCGACGTCAATTGACTTTCAGAACATAGTCAAGAGCCGCCACATTCCTTCCGTATTATCCTGGCAGATATTGGCGGAATTCGGGTTGCGACATGGCCCTGAAGGGTTCTTGGAGCACGACACTACCCGCACCGCGCCTAGAATAAAGCAGGACGGCAGCTATCATTCTGTGCCACAAGGCTCTTTAGTTCATCGTGACAGCGAAGGGCTATACGATGCTAGCCCGCGAAGATGAAGACGGTTCTTGTCTGATCGTGTGTTGAAGCTGAGGACACGAAAAGTGACACATTTCCCCGCGCAAAGTTTGGATTATCTCGGACCAAGAATCATCTCCGTCACCATAATGTATCTCCTCGAAACATCTTACAGTCAGAGTCCGAATACTATTATTTATCACCTCGAATATGATTTGTACAATGATATTGTCCCTGACAGACTGAGTAACAAGTAGTGGAAGCCCAAAATCCCAAAGTTATAGCGCTTGCTTTAGGGCTCAGATTTCCATCTTCAACCGCCACTATATGGTCTATTATAATCAGTCACTAACGCAAATTCCCTACTACTTTAGAAGAAGACTCGTCGAAGCCAGCTCACGCATTCCCCAATCGTCTCATCCCATCACCTCGCCCTCTCGTCTTCCCTGGCCGGCCACTCCCTTTCGATTACAATCTAGGCAAGGGACTGATGTTGCCATATATTCGATCGGATGAAAGGCTAAGATTCGGGCACGATCGTTTTTCTTGAGCAGCGCTTTTGGTCTTTGAAGGAGCAATGGCGACACATTTTCCCACTTGGGACCCCACTGGTGAATCAGTGGTGATCCTGATGTCTCGAATAATACAATAATCTCCGGTACAAGCAACACGAAATGATGTGAATGGACTGGCTCGCAATGGATTTGAGGGTAATTTGCTTTTATTATACAAACGTCTAATGATTCTCAAATATTCGTCGGACTACCAAAATGAAACCGACAACTTCTGGTATAGATGCGTAGATGTAGTCTGTGTTAAATTTTCTGCGTCAACTTTCTATAATTTGGCTTGCTTGTCACCAACTTCCTCCTTCGCTCGTTCTCTTAAGATCTTCCTCAAGATCTTCCCGGACTGTGGACTTGGTTAGCATTATCATATGGCATGGTTAGCAACTTTACTCACCGGGTTCTTTGGCACAGCATCAACAAGCACGACTCCTGCGGCTAGCCTTTTATGCTTGCTAACTCTCTTCGAGATCCACTCTACGACGTCCTCTCCAGCCACCGTCGCTCCCTCACTCGGCACAATATACGCTCTAGGTAACTCCTCTCCTTGAATCGTGACCCCAACCACGCACGCATCTTGGATCTGGGGATGCTCAAGCAGGACCCCCTCCAACTCTGCAGGTGCGACCTGATTACCTTTTACCTTGATAAGCTCCTTCATACGGTCAACGATGAAAAAGCAGCGTTTGGAGTCCACGTATGCGATGTCTCCTGTCTTCATCCATCGCCCGTCAGGGCCGTCGAAAAATATCTCAGCGGTAGCCTCTGGTTTCCGCCAGTAGCCTTTCATGACACTATTTCCTCGTAAGTGATGAGTCTGAAGTTGGGAAAGGGCTGAAGTACTTAGGTCCTTGCACCCAGATCTCGCCACGTTCGCCTTGGGGAACCTCGTTCTTGCCGTTCGTGTCCATGATTTTGGCGCGGCAGTTGGCGTTGAGTTCTCCGACAGAGTCAGGGCGAGATGTAAGATTTGGGTCCCAACCGAGAAGAGAACAGGTGACTTCTGTCATGCCCCATCCTTGCTGTGGGAGATATTAGTGTCATGATGCCACGGCACGGGGAGGGCTGCATACCTTCAGCTTCACATCACCCTTTGGCCACAGCTTTTCGGCTTCTTCACAAACCTCACCCGCGAGTGGAGCGGCTCCCGACCCCATGTCTACGACTGAGCTTAGATCATATTTTCTCGAAAGCGGCGATTTTGCCAGCGCCTGGTTGTGATTAGTTATGTCTCGCTCGTTGTGAAAAGGGAAGACTACGTACCACGACGACCGGCGGTACCATGGACAGACTAGTGATCTTGAACTTTTGAACTGATTCAAGCATTTTGACGAAGTCAAACTTCTTCATAATGTAAACTGGGATCCCGCGCTTGGGGCCGCCAGCTATGAAGATAGTCTGGGCCATTGCGTGGTACATTGGGAGGTAGCATAGCCATTTCCTACGTTTTCGATCAGTCTCTCGTTGTATCTGCTGGTCAAATTTTTGATGCACCTACGCCTTCTTGTTTCTCTCAACAGTATCTGGATGCAACTCGTGAAGATGCGCATACTGGACTGTATTTGCAACATAATTATAATGCGTGATCATCACGCCCTTGGGGACACCCGTTGTCCCCGAGCTGTAATTCAAACAACAAATCGCATCCTTAGGGTCAGCGACTTCATACGGCTTGAAATTATTCCCCGCATTCTCACTTTCCATTAATTCGTTCCAGTTTCTTACTCCAAGTCTAGACTTTCCATTTCCCTCAAACAGATCGTCATCAAATAGAAAAATGCGTTCTTTTCCCATCCCAATGCTCTCTGCAGCCTCAACCCCAATCTCCAAACTTGCACCGGCGCAAATTAAAAACTTTGCTTCCGAGTCTTTCAGCTGATACGCCAATTCTCTTGCTACGTACCCAGGATTGGCTCCAGTGAAAATGCCACCAGCCATCAGAATGCCCATGAACACTACCGGGAAAAAGATGCTATTGCCGGAGAACAGAAGGACGCGGTCACCAGGTTTGAGGCCGACTTTTCGAAGACCTGCCGCTAGTCGTTGAGACCATTCTTTGAAAGTTTGGCGGGTGAGAAAATGGGTTTCCGGACGGTCTGCATCTATGAAGGTTTTCTTGGACGGATCTGAGAGCTGGGACCCTGGTGGACCGAAGATGAAATTTGGAAGAGGGCAGACATCGATGGGGATTTGCCACCGGGATTGGAGAGGCATCCTGGAGGAATTCGGGATTGAATGGATTGCTATTGCTTGAGCCGAATGGGATCTCTTCTAAGGTGAAAATACGAAGTTTGAGAAATTAGGATTCAATCGGCAGTATTGGGCTTATCCTCTTGAAGAGAAGGTAGAAGAGAAAGAGACAAAGTATCCGCGCCGCACAAGATCCCGCATTGACTCGTTGGACGTAAAAGGGGTGGGGTAGAGCACTCTCTTTGCCGACGCACCGAGTAGCGAGGAGGCACTAGGCTGAGAGCGCGTGCCGATCCCTCTAAGTGCTACCCGACGACTAGACTTCTAGACTGCAGAATTCGCAAAGCATACCAACCTCATGTTCTCTTCTTCTGTGAATATGCTCCAAGATGTGAGATGATCGTTTGAGGCTGAGCTCGTGCGTCGTCAATTTTATCGAGGATGCAGCAGTGAAGGGGCCTCCAGAATTGACGAATCGCGGGGTAAATATTTACCCCGCCTTTAAATTTTGGGAGATGATATTCAGTTACAACCGCATCCCGGCATGAGGAAACGACTCTGAGGCTGAAAATTTGTTGGAAAGTAGTTTTGAATATGCAAAGCTTTGTGATTGCCTTTCCGCCAACTCGGCGGAAGGTGGCAAGCTTTCGGAAGTCTCAAAATATACCTGGGTCGGCCCGAGGACACTACTGGAGCCCGGAAAGAAAGTTTGATAGCCGGTTCCCCTTCTTCCCTCACTTGAGTGACAGAGAAGAAAGGAGGGGAACTGGCTATTAGCTGGATTGACAACGCTGAAAATATTTCGTGAAATTGATCGATTTATTGTAGGCGAGCCGTATAATATTCTTCAAAAAGTTGATTCACCGTCGCAAAAATAGAAACAAAACCTTCGTACTTGTGCACCAGCTCATCAGGGAGTCAGCTCTTGAACGTAGTCGAGATACTGGAATCTCGCGCCCCAATTTGACGAAGTTGGGGGAGCCGTTGGCGGTGGAGAGTTATGCTACGACTGATATGAGTGGAAAATGGGAGGAAAATATAAATAGTATCTAGGTACCCGATTTAAGAGGAAGTTTCGGAGGGACGAGGAGCAGTTGTAAAATTTGGGAACGATGAGACGTGGCGGAGCTGAGTATTTAACTTTAGCTGCACGGTAAGACAAACATGAATTAGCAAAAAACTGAGTACTCGCAGCAAACTGAAAACCCGTTCTTGTGCACAAACTTTACTCACTACCATGAAGATTGTGGTGAACTGAACTTTCAGGAGGTGTGTCGCTAAATTTCTGAGCGCTATTCGGTGAGATGCGGGTATAGAGGGATTCAGGGGTTACCTACCAATGTGTAGGAGGGGAGCGCGAATCAAGCCTTAAAAAAAAGCTTTTGATATCGAGGTTACTGCACTGCTCTGCAATTTGTTTTCTTTCCATGCCTCATTTAGCCTCTCAAAGCTTACTGCTGAAGCACACTGCCATTATTTGGAGAAGTCTAGTATTCAGGACCCCGCTTTTCAGTCCATGACAATCAAAAACTTTCCGGAGCCCTTCTGACCAGCCTTCTTATATGCCTCCACTCCATCGTCCAATTTGATTTGCGTCCACTCGGCCTCCGCCTTCAACAAGCCCTTCTCAACCATCTCACTGACCGCCTTCAACTCCTCCGCAAACTCCTCCACACCATAAGAAAGCGTATTAACCCCCAAAATACTCTTCTCACTCCGATAGAAATCCACCATATCAAAGCTCATCTCCTTACTTCCACTCCTCGGACCAGCAATGAAACCCAATCTACCCCGCTTCCCCAATTTTGCAACAGCAGCAGCAGTCAACGCCGGACTCCCAACCGTATCAACCACAACATCAACTCCCTTTCCCCCAGTCAGTCCATCCACCGCCTTCATCTCCGGATCAGAACTCGTATTAACATCTGCATCCTCCTTCCTACTGCCCTGCAAGACCTTACAACCCAATCCCCTCGCCAACTGCACAACCGCACTCCCCACAGCTCCATTCGCGCCCAAAACCAACACGTACTCCCCCGCCTTCGCTCCCGTCCTCTTCAGAACCGTCGCAGCAGTCGTGAACGGAACGCCCATCGTAGCCGCTTGAACGAAACTCACGCCTTTGGGCATAGGTGCCACAACGTTCTCGGGAACGAGCATGTACTCTGCTTGTGCACCGTCGACAGTGAATGCTTGCTTGTTGCCTGAGGTGCCGTAGACAGCTTCGCCGGCGCGGGATGGGGGCTCGATGATTGTTGCTGCGTAGTCGCGGCCGGGGATGCGGGGGTAGGTTGTCATTGGGAAGCTACCTGAGACGTTGAGGAGGTCGGAGGGTTGGATGGCGGATGCGTGGATTTTGAGAAGGAGGTGGCCGGGTTTGAGTGAGGGTTTGGGGACGGTTTCTAGGGTCAGAGTTGGAGGGGCATCTCCGGTTTTGGTGAGGAGTAGGGCACGCATTGTTGCCATTGTGAATGATGTTTCTTAGGATGTTGTAATGTTGTAATGTTGTGTTGTTGAGGTTGGAATGAACTCGCGATGTTGGTTTTGGCTGCTGTGTTTGTGTAACTCTAGACGAGGAAGTGGCAGCTCGTCACACGCACTTATCTTTTCGTGACGTGCAACTCGATTTTCGATTTTCAAACATTGAATTGGATTTCACTTGAAGTAGATATAAGAAATGTTTATCAATTTACCAGTACTTTAAAACAGCACTGCACTTGCAGCACTGTTGCTGTCGGTTGCTTATTCACGACCCTTGGACTCAACGAAGCATTTTTGATTGGCTCTCTACAGCGTACGAAATCAGTAAGCAGCTTGAAATACGGAGAAGAAGGTGACATCGCATAGCATTGCAATATATGAGAGCAATTTTGGTCATGATTGATAAATGAGCAGTCAGCCTTTTGAATACATTTCATTTGAGATGTCAAGATGCGAGTGAAAATGTGGACAAAAGATGAGGTTTGCACATCCAAGCCTTACCTTATTGATAGTCGCTACGCTGCTTATGAATCGCAGCTCAGACGCTAAAACTTAAGCTTTCTCTTCCACTCTTCGACAAGGTTTTATCCAATGCCTGACAACATCACACGAAATGTCAAAAATTGCTATGCCGCGTCATCATGATTACTTTGGTTTCTCCGTCTTGAAGTTGAAGTAAACCTATTTCATTCTAAGGAGTAGAAGCCGAAGCCTTGATCGAGTAAAAAGGTTGTGGCACGTGCTTCATCTCGAATGAGTGAAGATTCACAAGGGATTCGGGCGAACCTATGCCTTTTGATTTGGTAGGAACTATGCTCCCCATCAGTTGATAAGATATACGAAAATTACCAAATTAATGTATAGACATATTTCATCAATACCGAGCTCAGCTTTGTGTTCTAGGCTTCGCAATTCCATCGAAACCTGACTCGTGGGGCAGAGCTAGCCAAAGATTGAGTCTGTTGGACTTATACTTGCCTCCAAATTACGAATAGCGCTTCCAAAATACTAATGTGTGATTCTTCCCTCTGCCAATTGTTCCATCTGGAGGCTTGTTCTGGGGTTGAATTGGAAACTAAGCAAATTCTAAATCCTATGGAGAGAGTTTCAGTCCGCGGTATTGGTTGTGGCCGGGATCTTGTTAGGATTTCGGAACCTGGAAACTCGAACTTTAAGGCTCTGAATACATACTCCAGAAGACCCAAAATATAATGTATACTGGGAATCAACAATGAATCTATGAAATTCCCAGACAAAACCAACTGAAGGCTTTTCAAAATTTCCCCTGATCCACCATCCCGCGCAAGGATACGAAGCTTAAAGCAGCCCCATGACGTACCGGGCGAAGCAACCCAGTAATCAAAAATTGCTAATGCTGGCGCTTCCGAAAGAACCGCTCGAGGCAAAAAGATAACAATAATAAGCAAACTCAGTCCCGAGTCTGCTCGCTCCTATCAACAACAAGGCCAATGTCACTACCCGCCCACTCGTGACGACAGTTCTCCCGGCCACGGCAACATGAGCGACGACAACAACCATCTCACCGTCCCTTCTTCTCCGCCCAACTCACCACCGCGACCACAGTCAAGTGGCAGTGCAGGCGCAAGTCGACCGAGGTCAGGATCGCTGCGAAGTCACAGAAGCGGCTCAACCACCGAAAATGCCCAGCCTCAATCGCAGAACTACGATCGGCGGCCGAGTATTCGCATACGGCGACTGTCGAGCGTGCAGCCTCCCATAAACGAGCTGATTCAAGGACATCATGTAGGGTCTGGATCTGGGTCTGGAGTGCGGAGAAATCGCAGCACTTCAGAGCCGCAGCGGCCTCATCTGGCGGTGGTGACAGAGGCGGCGCCACCACGACCCGCGACGAGACAGTCGCGTATGCCTGGCGTGGAGGAAGAGACGTTTTCGCCGACAACGGGGAATGTGCAGGACGCGATAGAGCCTTTGCCTGCGCCTGCGGTGGAGTTGGAGGGGACGCCTGTCCCCAGACCGACGCGGTTGCGGCGCGCGAGGACGAATATCGCACAGAGATTTCAGAGTAATGACCAGGAGGCGAACGAGTACGAGGCTGACCTGGTGGATCTACTGGATACTGTTGGTATGTGGGATTTCAATTGGTGCCGTGGGAGAAAACTTGGGCTAACGGTTCTGTGCAGATCCTGAAGTTGGAACGTTGACCACTCTTACGAATGTGCAAAACTCCCTTTTCGTCCCGGACATCCCTTACTTCGGCAATTTTCTCAATCGAAGGCCTACGTATACCCTCACACACCGGCCGACGGACCTGGAAGAAGCTGAAAGTACGGCAAGTGAGGCGGGCGATGAAGATGGGCCCAAGCAACGCCCTGGAGTTCAAGCTCAGAGGACGTACACATCTGCGACGCTGAATACGATTTCCTCCCGCGTCAATGATAAATATTATGCTGTTCTGCCACATGGTGTCTCCCTGCCGGGCTGGAGTGAGGAGGAAAAGTTGGAGTTGAATGATCACGTTAGGCATATGTTACATTCGAGGAGGTCAAAGTTCAAGAGAAGCATGAAGGGCTTTGGGCAATATGTCAGAAAGCGTCAGTACTTCTTGAGGAATTGTTCGAGTTGGACTAACTCGCATCAGCTCTCGGATTCTTCGTTACTCTCTACGCAACACTCATCACCCTCTTCGGCCTTGCCTGGGTATTATTCTTGATTGGTAAGTTCTGATATCATCTCAACCAACATATCAACACGTACCAACCTTCGTCACAACAGGCTGGATCAACGTCGGTGGCCGAAAAGACTACATCGTCAATGTGATCGACAATGTACTCGTTGCACTGTTCGCTATTATGGGAGACGGCCTCGCCCCCTTCCGAGCCGTCGACACATACCATATGTGCTTCATCGCGCACTATCACCACCTAACATGGCGTCTCCGCCGTGAACAAGCCCTCCCCAAACTCAAAAACCACAACGATCTCCCCGCCGTCCAACCCGAGGAAGCGGAAGTGACCGAAGAAAAAGCTGAATTCAGTGTTCTGAACGAAGCGCAGGTAAAGCGCCTTGCGCACCACCAGAAGAAATTCTCAAAGTCCCACTCCTTTTACAAACCCCACGAAACTGCAACACATCACGCCTTTTCCCTCCGTCTACTCGTCGCCATCGTCGTGCTACTCGACTGTCATTCCCTGTTGCAAATCGCGCTGGGAACATGCACCTGGGCCATCAGCTACCACGTACGACCTTTCGCGCTCACGACCGTCATCCTATGCTGTTCAATTACAGTTAACATCACAGCCGGTGTCCTGATTTCGATTGGGGATCATAAGAGCCGGAAGAAGGATGTAGTGGAGAGAATGTTCCGACAGGAGCTGACTGGCGAGGCGATGAAGAAAGTGGAGAAGAAGAGGATGAGCGTAATGAACAGGAATAGTACGGGCGCTGGTGGTGGTGTTCTGGAGCCGCTTGAGACGAGCGCTGAAGCGGTGCCTGAAGTGGAGGTTGGGCCTCCTGTGGGCACAACTCCTGGTGCTCCTGAGGTGAAAAGTACATGACTGGACATTTAGCTCTCACATATGATGATATGTTTTGATGATCGAAACATCCTTTTTTTGCAAGACCGTTTTCTTTCATGTTTGCTTTTCAACATATGGAGTTAGTTCTCCAATCTTCCTCGACTTCCACATGCATTTTACCTCACGCTTCATATTCAATATCATCCTAATCCTCTAGATATTTTATTTTCTCATCACCAAAGAAGTCTCACGAGAAACAGTTTCCTGACGATGCTTCCCCCCGAAACATTTTGCTTTGGCTTTCGCGCCGTCGCAACCGCGGCTCGCTGCCAATCTCAGGCGGGATGAGTGCTTTCCTATACCTTTTCAAACAAGGTTTTGCTGTTAAGTGCTGCTCTGCTGTAAATTTCAGATCTTCCGCACGATTGAATAACTGAACCAATTCCTTGGGCATTTTAGCCGCGGTCAATAGTCGGAGTGCGCTTCTAGGGCTCCCCCCCAACGGCGCAGAGGGCGGCGAATGGAGCATTTCTAGCTGGTCATTTGATCCAGGTAAGGAGCAACTTCCGGAACGCCCAATGTGACCATTTAATTTCAGGTACCTCCTGCGGCTTTCTCGTTGAATGGGTGTCCCAATGGGGAAAGCTAGCTTAACTAGTTGTTATTTGGGGTTTAAATAGGATGAAGTCAATTGAGATGATCATGCAAATACGACGATCAATGCGGGGTGGTGGGTCAATGGTCTTCGAAATGAAGCTTTGGTAGATCTCTGCCTGGATCTTCCCCCATGTTTCTTTCACGGACGTTGGACTTCCTCGAGTTTAGGTTTCTTTTTCCTCGTCATTGGGCAAATTCTGCTGTCAGGCGTTGGGTTGCTGTCAAATCCATCGTGGATGGAGCAACGCCAGCTGCTCACAGTGCTTCACGATGTAGTTATGAAAAGCCACAACTTCCACTCAAAATTCATCGTATGCCGCCTGATTGAGACATTGTTTCAATTGAACAGCGAGGAACAATAATTGCTACACGATCCCGCATACTTATTACCGAATATACAAATAATTCTATTTCCTTTACGCCTCCGCTTTCAACCATTACCAAAAACCTGAAGCCTTCAACAGAAATTCGAATTCGCACTACGAACCAGGAAGTTCATGTTGGCCCGCTGAGTTATGGGGATCGTAAAGGGTATTGTTGCCTTGTAGTTCTTGCACCAACCCCGCATTTGTTGGTTCTCCAGTTTGCCCAGGCGCCTTATATTCGTCTTCTGTCTGGGCAACTTGCTTCCTCCCACGCCTTCGGAAAAAGAGGAAGAAAGCGATAGCACCTATTGCGATGACGCCCAGTGGAATACCTATCCCGATGCCAATCTTCGCGCCGCTCGACAACCCACTCGAACTCGAGGTTGCACTTGGGGAACTCGTCGGTGAAGATGTTTGGCTCGTGTTACTTAGTGTTTGTTGTGTACCTGTCGTGGTAGGTGAGCCTGAAGTTGGCGTAGGGCCAGTAGCCGCAGCGAAAGCTTTCAAGTCAGAGCTCTGCCACCAGACCGGAATGCCGTCTCCGTAGATGGTATAAGAGTCATTCTTTACTACTGTAGTTTTGAGCTCCGAGTTACCGTCCGTGTTGAAGAAGACATTGTTGTTGAGGGACGGGCTGATGTAGCGCAATGTCGACGTCGTGGAACTAAAGCTCATTTTGCAGGCGTGTCCGATGCCGTCAGTTGGATAGATGAAACCTCTATTTGTTTATTAGCGAAGTCATGGGAGCAAGGAAAGGTGTCGATTACGATGGACAGCAGACTACTGCAGTGGTGGAAGGTCCCACGCTCAGGTAACTTGCTGATAAACCGCCAAAGCTGCTTGTCGCCGTGTGGGCTTGGTACCAGCCTATCGGGCATTGCGCTGGGCTGTCTTCAAGGCATTAGCATTGAGGTCCTCATGAATAGAACAGACACTTACAATAGTAGTTATCCCATGCCTTGGGACCTAACGTCGCGGTACTATTTGGATAACAGGAAGTGTCAACGTATCCTGGTCCCTCATGACCGAAGTACATCGAGTCCGAGAATGTCAACGTTGAAAGACATGATGCCGGAGGCGCGAATGGTGTAATTACTGGCCCTCGATTGTACGCAGTGATAGAGGCCTGGTTACTGATAATGGTGGTGGTGGTGACGGTACTCATGGCTGTCCAGAGAAGAAAAGGTAGAAAGCCAAAAGGCAGGTGAGTGTCCGTGATGTGAACACGGATTGAAAACCAAGAGAGAGAGATGGCAGGATTCCAAGGTCAAACAAGATTCGCGGCTGGTCAGTCCGCCGGTGGGTTGGGGGCGGCGGTTCTAGAACTCCGGGCAAGTCAGCCTCATCAGTAGATTGGATTTCGCCCTAAAGCTCGTACTCCACGTTCCATTGAATCTGGAACGGGAAAGAAGGCCGAAGGCGCATATGACCTTTATTGGGTGAAATTGCTTGCAGATCCTTGTTCAGCTTATGGTGTTGACGGGCATTTGGTTTCAGTTTTATTAATGTTTCATGGCTGCCTCTAACTTCATATTTTGGTATATTTTAGATGGATATAGATAGTTTTGGTTCCTGTTCATTGTTTTTAATCGGGCCATGCAGGTTGAGGTCGCTGAATTGTGAACTCGCCGCAATGTGCTGACTATTGATCTGAGGGCAACCAGCTACACCATCCAATGGAGGGGAGAATATGCTTATGTGCTGTGCTCCAGCATACTTTGCATATTTCCCCTGAGAAATGATTGGCTAGAAGCTGCACTTCGCCCAACTTGGGTATTGGGGGCCGTTTCGTTTTCGGTCCTATTAAGGTTATTTACCGCGGGGCGCAGTTCTATGCTTCTGCGGTACCCGAATCACATTGGCTGGAAGATGCGAAAGACTTTTGTCATTAGATTACAAACCTGGGCGAGTTCCCGTGTATTTAAGGGAAAGGTATCCTGTGCGGCATCGTCCGCAGCTTTTTGCTATGCAAATTTATTCACAATTCTACAAGAGTTTCTCACGAACAGCCTCCATGCCATAGCTATCAGGGGCAAGCGTTTTATGAAAACAATTGTGCAACAGGACTTTCTTTAACTCCATCAGCTCCTTACTACCTAATTTTATAATTATACCTGAGCAAGTCTGGCCAATCGTTTCTGCTGCAGACCCCTGCATGATTTCAAGCATATGAGAGCTCGAAAGTTGCTGTATAATTCGAGCTGTCGTCCTTTCATTTTCTTCGCCCCTTCTGATAGATGCACCGATGAAGAGTACGGAACCTTAACCGCAAAATTATTATCCTATGCGGGCCAGTTTTAGGATCAATGTTGACATGGCGTAAAATCCATCCCCATGAAACAATCTATTTTTGACTCTCGAAGCTTTGAGGACCTCATCATTAGAGCTATCTAGTTTCCGTTGTTGCAGACAAGAACTAACCCCTAAATTACCTTCAAGTTTCTGAAAGTCTGTATAATAATTTAAGAGGGGTTTCTTCCAGGAAATTAGTGCTGGCCTTGATTAGCTACACGGGATCAAGAATTATGTGGCGCTGAAGTCATTACTTGATTCCGGGTCTCCTGTGCAAGGGAAAAGTCTGGCGTGTAGTTCTGCTGGCAAGTTAGCAGAATTTACATTTGCGTGCGGTGGAACTTCTTTAGATCTATGTAGTAGTTCATTGGGCCATTGACCTCGTCAAAGCCAAAAGCCCAAAGCATTTCAATTCTGTGCATCGTGGTTGGGACCTTGGGCTCGTTGGCTGGATTTCAGGGAAGCCGCAACTACCTCGCCCTATTATCCGAATGTGAGCGACCCTGTCATCAAACATCTTTCCTGTCCTGGTTGTGTAAGCTGTGTATATTGTAGACAAGGCCAATCAGTTCCTGTCAGAATATTATAATACACGAGTCAGTCAAATATCATCCCTTGAATCATTACTACGAAAGAACGGGGCGGCATGGAGCAGCTTATGTCTGGATATACGTATATTTTTGCAGCTTGGACCCTAGAAGTCGCGTGTAGTTCGAGATATTAAGAGCCAAGACCGTGGATTTCAATTGATAAAATTTGGTCAGCGGGGTGACTGACTACCGGTATATAGCTTTCAAAAACAGAATTCACAAGCTTCCTAAGTCAGCTTGTTAGTGTTTTAATTTTATAAAGAGAGCTTCTCCAAATATTTCCGACCTCTGGCATCGTCTGTCTGAAGTAACACCGGCGCTCCCCCCTGAATTTAGCGAGAATGGCCCCTGAATCTCTAGTCAAGCGGGATACTTAGCCCGCCAAGACTTATGTATTACCCGACCTGGACTTCCGCTCACCCCTCTTCAACTTCTCCATCATCGTGGATAAGTATACAATCTTTTCATTCAACTACCGACCCCAGAGGCCACAAAAAAAAAATCCCTCCCACTTGCCGAAGTTTGCGTGCTAGACTTCCAGTATTCCGACTCGCGTTCCGGCATTCGACGGGGGCCACCAGGGCCTCGAGCTTGAATTCCGCCGCATCGTGAATGGCCGACAAGGAAGAAGATCAATTACTTCGCAGACTCATTGTTAAACGATATCTCTTTCTGCATAGTCCTTTGATAATGCGATGCCTCTTCACACCATTTCCTGAATACTCTTCGTCGCAAGCCACGATCAAGAATATACATTTAGAATCTTCATGTGCACTGCCCGCGTGTATTGCCCGGAAGTTTATCCGATGTCGTGGAGGAACTGCAGGCCAGGTTCCGTGCGGAGACCCCGCATACTCCATATTCCCTGTCCAAGTTAGGAAGATGCGCACAAATCATGTATAATATTTCAATTCCGTATGTCCATTGAGCACAGTTGAATTTCAATGTGTTCCGTCACATGGCATGGTACCGAGGCGGAAAATATGGTTAAAGGTACGCGGCTTATTATGGCACATTATAAGTATTCACCTAACTGTAACCCTTTGCTCTTCTTAAAAAATTCGAATTTGGGCATTAGGGATAACATGCATTTGCTTCGAACCTTTGCCGTCGCGGTGCTGCCGCTCGTGGTTCTAGCAGCACCACAACTCGAGACGAGACAAGCTACCAAGATAACGGTCGATCTCAGTAAGACATACCAGACTATGGATGGCTTTGGAGTTTCATTGGCCTTCCAGCGGGCAAATTTCATCATCGCTCTTCCAGATGACAAAAAGAAAGCAGTGATGGATTTGTTATTCAGCAATTCGACCGGCGCTGGTTTCACGATTCTTCGAAATGGACTTGGCTCCTCTCCAGATTCTAGCAGCGATCATATGAACACAATCGAGCCTAAGAGTCCAGGCTCGCCGACTGCAACACCTACCTACGTCTGGGACGGCAAGGACAGTGGGCAATTCTGGGTTTCACAGCAAGCCGCATCCGTATATGGTGTCAAACAGTTTTATGCAAATTCTTGGAGCGCACCGGGTTATATGAAAAGTAACGGTAATGATGCTAATGGGGGAACGTTAAGCTCAAATTGGTTTCAACCGTTTGCGGCCTATTTGATCAAATACATCAGTTATTATCTGGACGCGGGAATTCCTATTACCTACCTGGGATTCTTAAACGAACCAGACTTCACGTACGCCTGTCCATTGCGCGTCAGGTTCTAAACATTGCCCTCTAACTATTGATTAGTGCTAGTTATGCTTCGATGCTTTCAAACGGCCAACAAGCAGCTGCCTTTATCAAAGTCTTACGCCCAGCTTTAGATGCCGCAAACCTGACAAACGTGGGTATCGTTTGCTGTGAGTCGACAGGATGGCAACAAGCGCAGTCAATTTATTCTGGAATCAAGTCTAGCGGGGCTGATTCGATGCTGGCGGTCGTCTCTTCCCACGAATACACAAGCCGGGCGGGCGGCTCATTGAGCACGACGCACCACTCATGGTCCTCCGAATATGCCGATCTCAATGGAGGCTGGACTACGTCTTGGTACAGTAATGGCGGAGCAGGTGAAGGTATGACATGGGCGAACACGATATACACCGCCATTGTCAACGCGAACGTGAGCTCATACATTGCTTGGCTGGGTGTGCAAGACGGAAATACAAACGAGAAGCTCATTCAGATCAATTCGGCCAAGACTGACTATCAGGTGTCCAAGCGTCTTTGGGCATTTGCACAGTACTCTCGAACTATCCTCCCAGGAGCTATGAGAGTTGGAACATCCGGCGGAAATTTCAAGACCACAGCATTCAAGAATGCAGACGGATCCGTTGTATTCAATATTCTCAATACTGGTACATCCGCAGCTTCGGTGGCCGTCGCTATCAACGGCCTGACTGCGACTACTGTCAATGCATGGCTCACAGATAATACTCACGATATGACGAGTCAAGCTGCGACCATTGGCACCGATGGCTCTGTCAGTGGGTCCGTTCCGGCGCGGGCAATGGTGAGCTTCGTCGTCAAAGGCGCTTAACACTTGGGAAGCCATAAATATGCTACAATACGCGATCAATATTATTCTACGTATGGCTTGAAGCATGCGAATCAAGTACTACCAGTCAGGACATATCGAAATAAAAGATTGTGGTTGCTTCATTTACCTATCTAAGAACCTGCTATGGCTAATTTTTCCACGTTCTGCCACCTCCGTGACTTGAATCAGCTTGAGCGTATAGACCCCCCTAAAAGCTCTTGATATTGATGGTCTACACAGGAACCGTCTTGATATCAGTCAGATTAAGGATTAGTACTTGTAAGTGTCTGGGGTAGGGATGCTGTTAAATTTTAGCGAGTTTAGCGACGTGAACCCCTGAAATTTCCAGCGACTACTGCAGCCGATGACTACCCCGCGCCAACTTATGACTTGGGATCATTTCTCCGCACTGTTTTTGAAATCCTACAACTTTTTCATAGCAAACATGCAAATTTCGATCACGGGACACAGCATGTAATCATGACCGGCCCAAAATTCAGTCGTCTGTTACGGTTCAGGAACCCCGGAGGCGAAATCTTCTACGGCGAGGTCGACCAGAAGGATCCTACAATTGATACTTTGATTGGAACCCTAGTCCGTGTTTACAGAGGCTTGGCTCCCTGGGCTGCTGAACTGGCTCTCACGAATGCTAAAGAACAGGTTGCTGAAGTAAAAACGCCTTTTACCATATTTATCGTCAATGCTAAAGCTTTTCATAGGTGCTAAGTCCAATCCCACACGTGCCCATCATCTACGGAATCGGTCTCAACTACAAATCTCATGCTGAGGAATCAAATGTATTTGAGCCTCCTCGAGCTAAAATTCTCTCGTCCAAGCTGACCTTTACCCTTCTTAGAAACCTATCGGTGATTATCCGCTTGTGTTCACCAAGCCGCCAGGTACGAATACGTTAAGAATTTCGGGCTAGATCAAGGCCCCAGGATCGCCGAATTGACACATCAGCGTTGACTAGATGCCCTGGCAGGTCCCTTCGAGGACATTCCCTTTTCTTCGGCGCTGCCAGATATAGACTACGAGGTATTTACTTCAATGTACCTGCCTATTTCGACCCCGCACAAGCATAGCGAAGCTTGAAAGCTGACTGGCTGTTTGCTTCCTCTTAGGGAGAGCTTTGTGTGGTCATCGGCAAAGATGTGAAAAACTTGGGCGAGACCGAAGACCCAACACCCTACATCTCTGGATATACGGTGGGAAACGACGTTTCGTCGAGATACTGGCAGAAGAAGGAGCGATCAGGCGGCCAGCATGCCGTAGGGAAGAGTTTTGACAAGTTTGCCCCGCTTGGTCCCGTTCTCGTCTCAACCTCAGTCATTCCTGATCCAACGAACTTGATATTAAAGACAACTGTCAATGGCGATCTGCGGCAAGAAACGAAGACCGATGACCTCATTTTTGACATTCCAGCGATCCTTAGATTCTTGAGTCGCGGGGTCACTCTGAGGCGAGGTACAGTGATCATGACGGGCACGCCTAGTGGTATTGGGGCCAAATTCAAGCCCCCTCGGTGGATCGAGGATGGAGATGTCGTTGAAATAGAGATCACGGAGATCGGCAAGATTAGAAACAGAATGGTCCTGATAGACTAGCGGATGTGTCACTTTAGAATTTACGGTACCTTTCCTGTCCGGTCGTACTTTTTGTGGCCTTTTGGTTTAACCAATAGACTGAAATTAGCACCAAGCAGAGCTATCATTAAAAATAGCAAAAATAGCAAAAATATGCCACGGGGACTTTCAGAATCTATAAGAGCAGTCTTTGGTAAAAGTACTTAAAATTTCTAAGCCTACGACACCGCCAAACCCGACAGCGCATGGCGGGGTATCTGCAACACGCAGCAACTCCCCGATCACTCGTCGCACGGAAACGTGCGAAAATGTCGGAACTTTCATCATTGAATTGCATCTCTCCGTAGACATAAAATAATTAACATTCGGCATTTCAGAAAACGTGAAGATACTAGACTCCGTAGCAAAAATAGGGATCCCGGTAGTCTGATTTACGTCGTACTGAAAGCGACCCGTCGGAATAGCCTTTCCTTAGCTTGGGCTTGGAAAAAGCCAAAGATATTTCAGGCTCGAGTAAGCAAGAGAGAGTTTTTATGTTGCTGAAGAAGGTTTCTAATCTTGTTCTAATCTTGGAACATAGATAGAACTTCTGTCATCGTGTGAGTAAGCCTAAGCCTCCGCCGAGACGTCTTTGGAGCTCGGGGTACTGTGGCACAGCGCTGAAGCGTTCAATAGCGCGGTTAAGCGCCCGCAGTGGGTCTTTTTCCGGCGTTGCTTGCAGAAACCCCACGAACACTCCTTTGTATCTTTTTGAAAGTTTGAAATTTCTGCATGGAGTCTTCTTGAAGCTTGAAGCTGCTCCCATACCACTAGGTAGCAAATGGTAACCAGTTCCAGGTTTCCTGAACTCGTTACGCCGATGTATGAGCGAGATCACTGATTCTATTGTTTAGAGCCCCACGAGCTCTCTGTACCTGCATCCTGACGGCACAGTTGCCAAACCCAAGAGACCCAATCGTGATCCAAGTGCCGAGGGGGAAACTTGCAGGGGTTGCTGCAGCGAATTATTGAAAATGCGCAACTGCGCCTCGAACCACCACAGCTCGAATAGACACAGTGCTACAAAAGCCATAATGGCAAGTGCCTGGTGCAATATGAGTGCTGGCTTTCTGCCAGCTATCTCATCTTCTCGAGATCCATCCTGTATTGCACATCTGCGAATGCCACGTCCTTCGAATCCTGACTGCCAGATCGCGAATCTGCCTCGCATGCCTTCGCGACGAGTTTGATACATTATGCGTCCGGTGCGAAAATCGAGCGAAGGCCCAGAAGTTGTACAACCAATCCTGTCGGACAAATATGCGATATCAGAGAGACTTGAGAGAGCAAGAATTGGCAGGTGGACACAGTATCAAAAGCAGGTCGATCCATACCAAGTGGAAACACGAAACTTCCCACTCTCTCCACCGCTCCCGCCGATCCCGCCCTCTCCGATGCCGACTCTACCGTCAAATATCTTACCGGACCGAGTCGAAAAGCCGAGAGCGAGACGGAAGGTTTTCGGCTTGATCACAACAGTAATATTGGTCCTCGCCGCGTTTTTGGTGGGTGGGGCAGTTGGGGGTGGAATTGGAGGGGCGTTGGTCGCGAAGGAGAAGTCGAAATCTAGAATCACGTACGTTCCTTTGAACTATGGATTTTCCTAAAATATTGCTAACGAAATCTTGCTTCAGGACATCTACCACAGTGGTCATGCCAACATCGACTGTTCTGGCTCCTCCCGTCACAACGACGGTACTGCAGGATGCAGCTCTTTGCCCTCTGATACATAATACCCTCTACAACTCCACATCAACAAACCCACCAAAGAAATTTCTCCAAATCTGCAATAACAACTTCCTCCCTCGGGACGGGCAAACGATTGATATCAAAAACGCTACGCTGAGCACTTTGCAAGCATGCCTTGACTTCTGTGCTCAAACGGATGGGTGCGTTGCCGCATCTTGGGTGATGTTTTCGGCAACCTCTCCTATAGAAAACTCTGTTTGTTTCTTGAAGAGCGGTCTGGGAGAGCAGACAAAAACAAGCGGTATAGGACAAGTGGCCAGCGGATATTTACAGCCATTACCAGGATCATAGAGCGGACTGCATGAACTGTATTTGTATTTTTGGCGTTGGTAGACCTGGGGCACGACACTCGTTTATGAATTATGATGATGACGGATGGAGTACCGGAAAATGTGGTATAGAAGGATATCCTGACGGATCAAGGATGCTATTCGCCCTAGGATATGTCGCTTTTATTTATCTCTGTTCAGGGCTGAAGCTGAAAGTCAGCGTCAGCTCCACGCTCTGCCAGACGGAAAAATTAATCTAATTGCTGTCATTCATTGTATTTGGTTTTGACAATCTCTCTTGTGGCTGGCGTATTGTATGAGTCATCGTTCTCTGGCTTCGTGACTCGAGCAACAAAGTCCGTATTCCCAAGACTTTTGAAGTGGTGTTGTGCTGAAGCAGGGGCTGAGCCCCCACCAATTGTGCACAGCCCAGACGGAAACCAAGCTCGCCGATAACACATCCGGAACGATGACTCGGCAATGAATTCCAATCAGAAGCTGAAAAACTCGATAAAGACTCGATGGGTTTCTTATTATGACTCGATGCAGCGGCTCCCGAAGTAAAGCATGGCTGACTATCCCAGTCAATTTCATATCTCCCCATTTATCGCCATCCGGCCCATCCAAATTCAATTCTTCAATAGTCAACAGTGGATTCATTGTTTGTTTGATTCCCAAATACCTCCTCTTCCCACACAATCAAGCAAGACAGAAATGGCACACCAAACACACAGTCTGTCCTGGAACCTTTTCGCCAAGCACTTCAAATACCAACCAGTAATCCCACACAAGCTGACAAATTTAACACCTGATATTGTCTCCCTTCAGAAAGAATCCCAAGCAGCAGACCTCACGTATTTTGCCCGTGGTCTCGCCAAAACGATTGAGGAATTTAGCACAGAATTACGTGCTCGATATGCACCAAAGGGAGACTACGAAGCCAATGCGAAGAAATGGATGCGAAGTGACGACGAGGCAGGCGAACCTAGCTCGAAGGATAGAAAAGTGTACTCGGAGAAGATCAAGAGGAAATATGCAGACGATGATGCTATTTCAAATAGGAATTCGTACAAAGGGGAGGGTGATCACCAAGACATCGCTGCGTGGATTAAACTAGCCTCACCAAATCACGATGGAAGACTGGCGTACCGGGCTTGGAACGATCAGATTGAAATACCATTTGTGGTGAAAACACTGATAAGGGAGGCGTCAGGCGTTCTAGAAAGGAAGCCAAAGGCAAATGTAATGCAACATGATCTGGTCACCGAAGAGAAAGTCGAGGAAACGTATGATGAGGCCATGGAAACACTTCTACTTCTTGCAAACCACCCGCAGATTCCTTTACGATCAATCAAAAGCTGTGGACAAGCATACTCTCGGGGAATCGATACGATCGCTCAAAGCTGTCTGCGTGTATACCTAATGTTAAATCTTCTCATTACTATGAAAGAGGCTACGTTCCCCCTCGACGAGGAAGTCGACTGGGATTCTTCGCGACCGAGACCCCAAGGCTTCAAAAAGGAGAAGAGATACACACAATGCGCGAAGTATAAAAGAGCGGTTCAAAATAGCACTTGCAAGTGGGACTACTGTGCGATGATAGGACTGCACGGGAAGTTCTTCAACTTTCAAACGACACTTGTTGGAGCCTACGTCAAGGAGACAAGAAATCTAGACGTCTTGGACAATATGGGTGCTTGTCAAGAGTATTTGAAGAAACTCTGGAGGATTATGATTGTCTATGACTTGGTCATTCGAGAAGAGGGCGATGATCCGCACTGGGTGCAAGAGATCTTCCACTTATTTAGGATGGAGTATAGTATTCCTTCGGACATCAATTGGGCCACGGATGGGAAGATATATCTTCTTTCTGTACACGAGAAGAAGAAATTTGTAGGGTAACCCGCAGCATATTTAAAAGTTCCCACGCCATTATAAACAACCCAGAACACCTAGCTTCGCCCGCTATTGAAGTCAACCAGGAATCCAAGAAAGAAATAAAGACAAGTGACTCCGACCAGCCAAATCATAATATCATACCCAGAAACCAGAGATAGTCCATTCCCTCTGTGTATATAAACAGTTTATAATCTGTGTTCCTTGATGCAGAATGCTGCGATGAGTGCGATTATTGCGCCGACAAGGGAAACTCCTAGATTAATAGTTAGCGAGCAAGAGGAAAAGAAGGGTTGAAGACCATACCATGAGTGTATCCTAAACATTTGATGTAAGCTGATGTAACAAGATACCCAAGGCGACCTTGAAGGGAGCGAACGAAGTCGAGATCCGAAAGTGCCCGATTGACAAGCTACGTAGGGGAGTCAGCTATCTGTACTAAATGGCTGATAGTTTTCATACCTCTTCTCGGTCGTCCCTTCCCTCAAGTGAAATTCTTAATTGCCTTCTCAAAGTGCTCTGGAGAATGGCAGCCGCCACACTGAGCCCGCTCACCATTCCTATGTTCGAACTGAGATATAAACCCGAGCTTGCAATGGCTACCTGGCAAGGATCGACTCCAGCGGTAAGGGCAATAAACGAAGCAGATAAAGCAATGCCATTGGCAAAACCTCCAGGGATGATATAAAGTGATTCGAGGAGTGAGGTATGGCCATGCCAGCGTAATAGCATAAGAAGGTATGAGATTGCACCCGAGATCGCTCCGAGTATCGAAACCACCTTGTATCGCCCAGTTCTATATAACTTATCAGCATCAATGGATGATAGTCTGGTGGGAACTTACCTTTTTATAATGAAGCCGCTGAGAAGACCACCAAACGCATTACCGATTACGGACGGCATCAGATGGGCACCTGCAGCCGTGACTGACGCGTGCGCAGATACTTGGAAGTAAATGGGCACCAAGAGCATCATCTGTAGTCTTGATCAGAAGAGCCACTACGGTTAGCTGTTATGAACTTACTGCACCCTGAGCGCCTGTCTGGAATGCTATGTTTGTGTAGGATGTAAGAACGTCGCGATTCAAGAGTAGTCGGAGGGGAAATATGGGTTCTTTTGCCCAAAATCCTTCCACAAGAAGGAACGCATTTCCAGCAACCAGTGACACTCCAAGCAGTGTCAGAACTTTAGACGAAGTCCATAGCATGGCTTGTCCTCCAAATTGAAGGACAAGTAATCCGCAGACGATGGAGATTGTGAGGAGAATTGCTCCGATAAAGTCGATTCGTCGCAGCTTAGAGAATTGAGACTGCTTTGTAGGGGATTCGAGGCTGGGTATTCGAAGCTTCCACAAAACAAGGCTTATAGCGAGTAAGGTTGGCGGACATTGTCCCAGAAAAGACCTTCCAGAAATATTTATTAGCAGGAATTGACGTGAGAAGACTATAGTGGTATCCACCATCTCCATCCAATTGTATCTGTCAGAAAACCACCGATAGGACCACCGAGACTTCGTCCAGACGTCGCTGCGATATTTACATAGCCTCTCCAGGAAGCAACTTCTCTAATAGGCATCATGTCTAAAGATTCGCATGTTAGTGTATGAGGGTAAAGGGATTTGGAGAATTGCTTACCTGCGATAACAATCGCTACCAAGCAGTTGACACCAGCTCCTCCAACGCCTGCAATGAGCCTTCCGACGATGACTTGTTGGATTGATTGACCTAGCCCACTACTGAAGTTAGTACATAATAGGAGGACAGATAATGACCCCTTCGGTTTGTGGGAAGAGGATAACGAACCATATTGCACAGCCAACTCCAAAGAATACGTACGATGCCACGATAGTGGCTTTTCGGCCATAAATATCACTCAATTTGCCATACTAGAAGTAGTCAGTCGCAGATGACAATGAACTGGATTCGTGTTGGAGCCTACTAAAGACTGTGTGGCACACATGGCCAGTGTATAAGAGGTAATTAGCCATCCTGCGTCTTCCAGCTGATCAAACTCGCTGCTAATAGTGCCACTTGTTGCCAGCACGAGAGAAGAATCTGCGTTTGCAATAAATACGCCTACAGATGCGATTAGTTGCCGTGGAGGAAAAGGGGTGCAGGGAGGAGAGTATCGCAGAGGAAGGAGAAGAGAGTATGAAGAGGAGCGAGCGATGGAAAGAAAATTTCTCCACTTGCCTAACAGCAGAATGGATATCACCCCAGCAACATTTCTGGGTGTTTCAGGCGATGGAACCTTATCTACCAGCGGAGACTCGCATCGAGCAGCCTCTGCGTCCGCTTCGTAGGGCGACACCTCTCCAATAACAGCATTGAGTCCCCTGGAATCCTCATCGCGGCCCTTCAATAGAGGCGTCCTCTCGTCAATTATCCCTTTCTGGGGAATTCTAGCGATTCCATTGGTAGTATTTGCGTGCTGAGACGGATTCATCGTTTGCTGAACTTAAGCGATTATGGCGATTTGGAGCGTAAAATGGTGTGATTGAATGAGCACGCCTTTCACTGAGTACTTATACTCTGCATCTGCACCAACATGAAAGTTCACTTTGCAAGACTATTCCGCTTGCAATCATACGATTGACAACTTCTGAAATTTGGCGGAATTCCAATCCGTATGTCCAAACAGATTTCTTGCTATAGTGGAGCCTTTGCTTGACTGCTGCAGCATT
>Ga0247778_1000413_pt1 | contig 58651 bp, 68 predicted proteins | sample UWRJL049202B5_FD_179939 | JGI IMG/M metagenome (GOLD analysis project Ga0247778, IMG submission 179939) | Plant litter microbial communities from Arlington Agricultural Research Station in Wisconsin, United States - UWRJ-L049-202B-5 | ecosystem: Environmental > Terrestrial > Plant litter >... | reverse complement strand
GCTCGTCTAACCTCACCTCACCTCCACTTTCAGGAACTCTAGGCATTTTCTAGAGTTCGGGCCTTGACATATGCGGAGATCATTTCTGATTGGTCAATTGTGCCTAATGTTGGATGTCTTTTCTTCGTGGCGATGCGCGCTAATGCAACCCCACCTTTGGCGGGGAGTGGACTTGACAGGATGGCTTCTGAGTTCCTTTCTCTTATTGGAATTCTTCCTCTCACAAACTTCGGGAAGCATATCAGTCAAGTCCGCATTTAAACCCCACGTGATGGAGTCACTTTCTTGTGAAGTCGTGGACGACGGCTATGTCAATATCTCCACAGAAATAGAAGAAACCCAATCGAAGCTCGACACCACTTGTAAGCTCAGATCTCAGGCCAAGGAGTAAAAGACTAATAGAAACTCAGGCACATCAGAAAACTCGGGTGGAATTCACGAAAAGTATCTCGAGTTCGTATCGAGCTACATCGACTCCATCAGTGAGACTCTGCGACCTATCAGCCTCAAAATCCACGACAACCCCGAGCTGAATTTCAAAGAATACATCGCCCACGAAACGCTCACCAAATTTCTCAAGACACGAAAAGGGTGGAAAGTCACGCCTTCAGCTTACGGAATCGAGACTGCGTTTATCGCCGAATATGACAGCGGGAAGGAAGGGCCGGTGATTAGCTACAATGCCGAATATGGTACCTCCTGTTCCTAATTCCCTACAGAAATGACAGACTGACAACGCTAAGACGCGCTCCGAGGAATAGGCCACAGCTGCGGCCACAACCTAATAGCAATCTGCTCCGTAGCCGCGTCCCTCGCCGCCGGCGCCGCCATGTCCAAATATTCTCTCCCAGGCAAAATCATCCTATTCGGCACACCAGCTGAAGAAGGCGGCGGCGGGAAAATCAAACTTCTAGAAGCAGGCGCTTATTCTGATCACAAAGTGGACATCAATCTCATTTCTCATCCGGGAAAGGTAGCTGATGCTGCGTTGTGCAAGACGAATGCGTATGTGAATTTCAAAGTCGAGTATTTTGGGAAGGAGGCTCATGCTGCTGCTGCGCCTTGGGAGGGCGTGAATGCGCTTGATGGGTTGATTGTTGCTTATAATGCGTTGAGTGTGTTGAGGCAGCAGACGATGCCGGGGGATATAATACAGGGACATATCACTGATGGGGGCATTGCGCCGAATATTATACACGCGTATGCAGCTGGTATTTTTGTCGTCAGAGCTTTAAGTAAGAAGAGGTTGGCGGTCTTGAGAAAGAAAGTCGTCAAGTGTTTTGAGGCTGGTGCTGAGGCTAGTGGTGCGAGACTGAAGATGACGAAGATCATGGCGTATGATGACCATGTGCCGAATAAGGTGTTGGGAAGTGTGTGTAGGACGGCATTTAATGGGCTTGGTGGCAGTATTCCGGAAGCGGAATGGGATATTCTGAGGGGCGCGACGCAGGCGAGTACTGATCAGGGGAACATTAGCTATGCGATGCCGAGTCTGAGTTTGAGTTTCCAGATTGAGAGTGAGGAGGGTCCGCATAATCCGGGGTTTGCGGAGGCGGCAAGAACGAGGGAGGCTCATGGGAAGGCATTGAGAGCGGGGAAGGCGCTTGCTGTTACTGGGTTAGAGGTTTTGTCGAGTAGGGAGCTTTTGGAGGCTGTGAAGAAGGAGTTTAGGGATATGGTGGATGAGGAGAATAATGAATGACGAAATGTACTCGTGGGAGACTTGGGATGGGATGGGTAGACAAATGTTTAGAGACTAGATTTACCCCCCTGACCTGCAAGGAACCAATCCTAGCCGAGATTTTCGAGTCTTCACTATAGGGAGGAGATTCCAAAATATCCACAAGCGTGATCTATTTTCTCCTTCCCCGCATTATCCATAAACTTGTCCAAGTCAAACGTGTGATAGAGCATGATTATCACGACGATGCCACTGCTCGCAACCAACTGCTTGGATTTGTTTGGGATTCACATGTAAAAAAAACATGTCAGACATCAACTTTAAAGTCGACAAAATCTTACGAAAAGACACTCTGTTCCAAGCGATACACCCAGCCTTGGGCTAAATCATCGGGGCAATAACAACACTTCTTGAACATTGAAACCCGAAATTTCGACGAAAGAAACCCCATGAATCCCATAAAAGCAGCACTTGCGGCATGTTCAATTCGTTATTTTTGGGTGAAAAATTTATTGCAGTGAAAGAAAGTGCAGGGGCTGACAAGGGGCCTCCTGGTGAACAAAAAAACGGCATTAATTCTGAATATCCCACGCTGAGTGGGGATATTGAAAATGGGCAATAATTCGTGGCACTTTTTCTGTCCACCGCGAGGGGGCCCCGCGAGCTACTGTAGGCTCGGTACGGCCGGTAGTCCCGCTGTCGGAACATACGGTATTTCCTAGCCCCAATCACATTCCACTCGGGTTCGGATTGAAAGGCAGCGACTCGTATCTGCCACTCGGCATATAATTGCCTTCTGAGGATGTTTTGAAATAATCAGGTCGCGGTCAAGGCTCGAAGGAAGGATGATATGCGAAGTGATGACGCGCGAGCCGACAAGGGGCCCTGGATCGTCATGCCTTCCGGCTTCTGTTCCTGCATATCCAGATCCCACCGCAAAGGAAGCGACAAAAGGAAAAGCAAATAAGAATCTTGGCGCGGAGAACATCTAAGCTTTTTAGGTGATCTTTGGGCTTGGAATTCAAGTGTCACTCACCGTTTTCTCGTTTATCAAAACATTCATCTGATGTGGGTGGGGATCTGGACTATATATAGCGTAGGATTTATGTAAGCCCAACTAGGAAGGGATGTTTCGCATCCGTCAGATACGGTCGTATCTCACCCCTATCATGACAATCTTTGCTGTGCCTCCCAACCGTGGTGGTCTCGAATCCTCAGCCGCTCCGCCAAAATCTCCCCTTCCAGCTGCGTGGCTACAGCTTGTCTTGCTGAGTGGCCAGCCCTGTGCTTGGCAGCCCCCAACGGAGGTTCGCTGAACGTCGTGTTCCAAGATATCGTCGCAGACATGCCTTCGAAGATGCTTCTCTCCATCTTTCGATATTTTTCAATTGCTCGCGAACATCCCCAAGAACCTGGCTGAACGAGTTTGAAGCCAGCGCTCTGCGCTCTGCACTCTTCTGCAGCAACGCGGAAGCTACCACAGCACCAAATGGCGTACAATCGCGTGGACTCGTACGATCCTCTGGGAGACCCCGGGACTGCTCGAAGTGTGTATCAAAGTCCGGCGGCATATTCGGCAACATGGGAACATTACGGTGGAGATATGGGCTCGCCCGAGATCGAGATGCACGAGAATCCGAGGCGTGGACTATCCCATCGTGAAAGCGAAAATTCGCAATACTCGACGACATCGACACTTTTCCCCAACAATACAGTCCCTGGTCAACCCAGTACGCACTCTCTTTCCGTCAGTCTTAGCACACTCAGCTAATTATTTGCAAGATAACGATACCCAAGCCTTTTTCCACGATCCAATAAACAGAATCGATCATACTTTCACTACGAATTCCTACGTTCCCTATGAAGACCACACCGGGAGGCAATTGCGGCACATATTGGTCAGAGGCTCCGCCAGATTTGGAATCACCGTGGTGCTCTGCGTTAGCTATCTAGTTGCCGCCAGAATTTGGGAGGATAGAGGTGTTCAGACGGAGAACCAAAAGAAGCTCTACAACACGATTACCACGGGACTCAGCATTGCTTTGAGTTTGAACATTGCCAGTGCTTTCAAAGATATGGCTCTAAATATGAGGTGGCCTATCCTCAGTTCAAGGAGACGGAATCTGGAGGAAGTGAGTGCCAAGCTTCCCCACGTCTTGGATATGGCTAATCTGCTAGGTGGATCTCATTCTCCACGCCGACAGCATGATCAAAGTTCTCAAGCTTGCTTTCACTGCTCGCAGACCTCTCGTGATTCTTGCGTGTGCTCTTTGGGTGTTTATCAACCTGGTATGCCCCGCTCCTAAAAGCTCGAAACCATTCTCACAAATGATAGCTTTCCCAAGCCGGAGTTGCCATGTTGAGTTTGACATATAGTTGGGATGCAGACTACTCGGCTGTTCTACACAGTTCGCAGGAAGGGAACATCACAGTCTCAAAGTTGGACCACTTTTATCCCGGTAAAAGAAATTTTACCCTCCAAGATGAAGAATATACAGCACATCTGTAAGGAGAGTCCAGCCTCTGCCAAAATCTTGCTGATCAAGTCAGATATGGAGCACAGGCCTACTACCTCGGGCTCAATGACGCCGTCTACATGCCCAAGGCTGGAGACATTTATAACGCCTCAGCTGCAACAATCTGGTACGATTTTTCTCAAAATAAAACAGAGTTCATCTTCATAAACAGTCCGTCGCACACGCCGGGGGCTTTTGATAAATACTCCATGTATTCGGATCGGACGATAAATGCTACCTATATCTGCGACGCCCACAGGGTGACACAAAACGGCACTGGTAATGGGACCAGCATAGGAGTAGAAAACATTGGTGAAGTCCCCATTTCCCACATTGCGCCAAACAACACCCATTTCTTCACGAACACAAACAAAAACACCACCAGCCACCATCAATGTGGAAACAGCAATCGATGTACGGTTGTTGAGGCATTCGAAGCCTCTGAGACTGATCCATGGTACTACAAATGCAATATAACGATAGGCCAAACTCTGAACGATATACGCAACATTTCCCATGTGCCAGACGACATGGCTTTGAAAGCGGGCAGTGCCATTGCTCAGACAGGCTACATAGATCCCACCGGCCAAGAAGTTCAAATATATCCGCAAGGTAGCGATTGGGGGATTCCTGTTAATGGCAGCGCTGATGATATGGGAATGACCATCGTGACATTCGCAATGGGAGCGATTGCGAATGCGGCGCTGCTGAACCCGAATATAGAGGCTACTGGAACTGTCCCCAGTGGAGGCTTCCATTTGGTAGTTGGACACCATTACTTCTTCTACCTTATCATCGGCTTGATCATGGGATGCCATTTGTTGTTCCTTACTATCGTCGCGGTGCTGGCGAACAGAGTCATGGTTGGCCCAGATAGCCCTCTCATGCTTGGTCTCTTGTTACGAACGATTGCGGATAAGCTCGAGGGTGTGAGTGCGGGAAGAAAGAACCACGCCTACGATAACGCGATGAAGACGACAACTGCGAGATACGAGAAGGCACAGAATGGCCGATGGGTTTTAGCTATGGGGACTTGAAGTCTTTTACTGATGCATATTCAGCTATTTACCTAAAGTTTGATGGCTACTTGAGAGTTAGACTCAATCTTCATTATGCTTGCTCTCAAACAACCGACCGCTCGGACTCCTCCACTGTTTTCACAAGACTATGTCCAGGCTACTCTGGACAGAAGGAAAGGGCAGTAAATGAGAGACACCCTCTCGAATGAGGCAGGATGGATGTAGATACCTGGGTTGTCAAATTGAGGAGTAATGAACTCAGGAGGAGAAATTCCCAAGGCAGGAGACATTCTCCTGAATGTGTTCGCGCACGTGGTGTATCATTTCACTGTACTACATTTAATGTCAAATAGAATTGATTCCGAGTTCAGAACTCTTAATCGTTATTTCCACAAAGCCTCATCTGATAGACCTAGCAGATACCCGCGAGCTAGTAACGGAACTAGGAGTTCGAAATACAGACGTGGACGACCCAATGCGATTCAACTCGACATCCTGCGACGTTCCCTCATGCTCAGGCTCCATCTGATCAATTACCCCATTCCCTCTCTGATCTCTTTCCTCCCGCTTCCTCTGCTCCCTCTCACTCAGCCTCGTCCTCACCCAAGGAATTAAATTGAAATAACCCCCACAAGCAAATACCCCGCACCAAAGCACAAACTCAGTGGCGTAGATGACCATCCCCAGTATATCGAGCTTTGGCTGAAAGACTGTCCATATCACCATCAGTATATCCATTTCCGTCCATTAAACATCTGGGAATACTGACAAACAGAAATCAAAGAAAACACGTCACCCGCAGCATCGATGCCCACGAAAATGAACGAAATACCCCGCACAGTCCGATGAATCCAAATATCCCAATAATGCCTCAATACTCCCGCACTAAGGAGCACCGTAGATACAACACCCATGAAGGTTACAGCCCAATGTCTGTCTCTCTTCACAGCCTCTTGGAGCGCGAATACGAGGCCGACTTCTACGGCTCCGAGAACGGCGCCCATGACGCAAACGACAAGCACACATTTTGATGCATTCCACTTCTATTTTTCAATTGTGATTAGCTTAAGGATTAGATTTAATAAAAAGAAAGAGGGAAAAGAATACAGAATCATAATAAAAACACTGAATCCACGTCACCAAACTCAGCACCGTCAGTATCTGCGGCTGGATCTTGAGCGCCAGGTTGAAGTTTCCTGCTATGTTGTAGGCGCCGAGGGGGATGCCGGCGAGGGCCCAGAGGAGCATCATTGAGCGCTGCAAACCTTCTGTGTTGTGCCTGCGGTAGTTGATTATTATTTGGGGGATGAGCTAATGTGGTTAGCGAGTGAAGGGAAATTGAAACGGGGAGGAGGTGAGGCGGACTTGGATGGACCAGCAGACTGCACCGAGGGTGCCGAGGACGTTGGCTGCTATTGGGACGTCCATTCTTTGACGTTGATTTGAGGCTAGAAGTTGTTGGGTATATTGAGATCAGAGAGGAAAGATTGTCGAGCCCACGGCCGTTGGCTTGGTCTAGAAGTGGATAGCCCCACGTGACCATGATGGGAAATGAAGGATTACAGAGTCTATGCTGGTAAGCTTTTGGAGAATAAATATCCAATTGAATGTTTCGTAATATTCGGTTAACTAAAGTCTCTGCTTTCGAAGAATTTGACACCCAATCCGAAAATGAGCCAAAAGAACGTGACCCGACGACTTCATTACGAAAAACAGTTCTGTGCCTCCCCCACTCTTCGACCCCTTGACTATCAACTTAGTCACAGGCAAATTCACACCGCCAGTTTTGACTATTTATATTTTACAGAGCCAAGATTCCTTGGGGTAGCTATAGCATCCTGTACTCTGAGATTTCATGGTTGACTAATCCGTGCCTCAGATCAGAACTTCACTCCACGACTTCTTAGTTTCCAAAATGACAGACACGGAGCCAAAGAAACAAGCATGCCATGGATCGTGCCATTGCGGATTGTTCCAGTACATCGTCTTCCTCATTCTTCCCCATCCATTCTCGGCCTCTAATCCTCCACAACCGGCTGGTGAACAAGAAATCTACCGCTGTAACTGCAGCACGTGTTACAAAATGAATATGTTCCATGTTCATCCTGCCAATCAACGAGACGATTTCATTCTCCTTTCGCCACTTGATCCTAATCAAGGATTGAGTACCTACGAATGGAAAACCAAGGAACGGAAATATTACTTCTGTCCGAAATGTGGAGTGAGATGCTTTACCTTTGGTGGCGTTGGCGAGAGCGCTGTTGTCGATTTAGCAGAGCTGGCCGATGCAAAAGATGCAAAAGAAGGGAAAAGAGAAATTTGGCAAGCGAAGTGGGATGGAGAGGAAGAATCGAGACCATATCTTTCGGTCAATGGGACTACGATTGATTACAGAGAGGATTTCGATCTACGTGTTCTTACTGAGCAGAAGAAGGTGCAGTATTTTGATGGTCGGAGTCCTGAGGAGAATGAGAAGGAGGCGAGATGGGACAGGCCACATTACGGCGGATGTTATTGACCGGTTAAGAAGTGTAGTAGGAGGGTGGAAGAAAACGCTCAGAGTCCCAAAACCTGGAGTTATATATGTGCAACTATGAAGAGAAATCAAGCTAGAAATTTGCTAATGCGCGCCGCCTTTTCTACCGAGGAGGGGGTGTGGGGAAAAATCGGAACCAATAAGACTTGGATGATCCTGCTCGCAATACTCTGCGCGATACCGGGAAGTGTCGTGCAGTGTGTTACAGGGTGTTCCTCGGCCTTGCAGGTAGAACATTGTTGAAGAACCTCTCGGTGCGTAAGCAAGGTAGTTCAATTTTCTCTATAATGCTAGTCTGGAATACTATATATCCGGTCACTTGAGGCACTACACTGTTTCTTATGCCCGATGGTCACCAGGGGCGGATCCTAAGAACTCTGGTTCAAGCACCGGTCACTTCAAACAAATTACTTTTATCAAGACGGCCGGCCAGGAAGGTGTAACAGGGAAACAAAAGCAAGCAAAAGAGATAGGGCCTAGTGCTGGCTTTGATTAGTACAGAATATGGAAGGACATGACGTACAGCTCCAATACACCCCCCTTTTCATACCGTTGAATAAGCGAGCCTGTTAGCGAGTGGTCTTAAGCCCAACCCAGAACCACTTTATAGAGGGGTAAGGTGAGCTTTCCCACTGTATTTTTTGAAACTTAAAACAATTCCCATACTGCTGGATGAGCAATTTTCCCAGCCTCGGCACGTGTCTGGGCGGCTCGGCCGCAAGGCGGCCCGGATAGCTGGAGGGGTAACCGAAGATTCGACCGCGTTAATGGTGATCCTTGCCACACCTGCTGCCGTGCCCTTGTCTGGCTAGCCTTTAGCGGATCCGATCCGGATGCCACAATCTCCCTGTTTAGTTAGGGCATCATGGCTAGACTAATTAGCTTCCATGATCGTGGCCCTTTTCTGCATGCTTGGCGGTAGGTGGAAAGGATTTGGGTAATAAATGATTATCGTTATAGGTAGGTTAATGTGCCCGCCCTCCTTTCATGCGCCGATTAGCCCGCATATGGTAATCACGCACGGGGGTTACCAAGTGCTGAAGATAATGTGTGGATCAAACCCCAGCAATACCGCCTGTGGCTTGCAGTAGCTGATTCATGTATCTTATATTCTTGTTTTCATGCACCACACAGCGGCCCCGCAACCAATGGGGACAGCAGGTGCCAAGTTCTGGCCCGTCAGCACACCACAGAGCCGCAAAGGCCCAGGCTGCTTGTTGGATCTTCCTCACATTGGGGGACTGAGACTCGTTTTCTCGTCGCATCTTTCTCACTCACTTCCATCGCCATCCCGAGTACGAGACTATTACTTTATAATGTCCCTCTTGCAACCAATGCTTCAAACAAATCCAACAAGAGTCACTAGTCCGGGAGGAAGCTCTTATCCTGGAAGAGCCGCAGCCTTGCCAGACAACAGCGCAGCGAAGAATCTCGAGCCAGATCGTTATGGGCTCCGCGAGGAAGTCGAGAAAATCTTGGATCGTAACCCTATTGGCTTGGCACCTGAAGGTAAATGGCTGCCAGACCATGAGTATGACACGCTATTCCACCGGGATGCGATCCAACGCGCGCTCGGTGGTAGCCTCGAGAAACTCCCAGTTGTAGAATTCGTCCGCGAGAAAGCGATGAAGACATTTGCCTCATTGCTCCTGACTTTCAGCGACTGCGGCGACCGATTTCACGCTATGGAGTCTCTAATGAGAACTGGGTTCACTGACGACGCACTGCCGACCGAACTTGACTTGTGTCCTTGCCAATCACCCTGTCAGAATAGTGGCCACCGTTTCCGGTACCGCAATCCTTGGGACCCGAAGATCTGACGACTTTCCGACTTAAACGGTGGCAGTTTCTCGTTCCAACATTTGAGACTGATGAGTTCGAATACAAATTCGATTCGGATCGACTTCTCCCTTTCCAAGCAAAAGTTCCTACGGGAGAACTTCCCAGTGGCACCTTCAGTGACGTCTCTCAGGTCAAGATGCTTGCTAGCAAACAGAATAAGCTCAAAGTGCGAGGCGAAACTATCAATGTAGCACTAAAAACTCTCAGAAAACTCGAAGACCCCCGCTACGACATTCGTAAAGAGTTCTACCGCGAGGCGAAAGCTCACAGGCAATTAAACGGAAAACGCGAACATATCATACAAGCATTTGCTGCCTACCAGCAAATCGCGTCACACCCGGACAATAATACATACCATCTTGTGCTTGAGTGGGCCGACGGAGGAAGCCTTCATGACTTCTGGAGCAAGAATCCAGAATGTCAATTGAACCATCTGGACGGGGTGAAAAGCCGTAAGCGGGTCATGGAACTTTTGGAACAGCTGTTGGGATTGGCGGACGCCCTAGAAGGAATGCACGCGACCAGCTCCCACACACCTGGAAATAGCAGACGTGGCTCTGCTCAAACGTCGCCGGGGCTTTCGCCCGTAAGAACCTTACACAAGAGTGGCGATAGTCTTGATGTTGCCGTGCAATTTGATGACGACTCGCATTTGCCCACATTCACCGTTGATATGGAGGAAACGAGTCCAGACAGCGAACAAGTTCCCAAGCTTTCCGTGTTGCCTCCTGATGCAGCAGGCCTTGATGCAGCAGATCCTCCAAATCTTTCACGAAGAAGTACGAATTTCAACTCGGAGAATTGGCGTCATGGAGACATCAAACCAGAAAACATTCTACGCTTCACTGGCGGTAATTCCAATGTATATCTAGGGGTCTTGAAGCTTGCCGACCTTGGAAGAGCACAGCAGCACATTCTCGCTACAGAGATGAGAGATACTAAGGAGAAAGAGCTATGGCGAACGCGTTGGTACGAGCCACCAGATCTGGAAGGGCCAAACTATATGATGGCCAAAGAGAAGATCTCGCGTTTGTTCGACATCTGGTCAATGGGTTGCGTTATTTTCGAGGCCGTTTTGTGGGTTCTCTATGGCAATGACTCTATTGATTTCTTCTTGAAAGCAAACAACCTGACCGGGGGACAACAAGGAGCCACACCATACTGGAAGAAGGGGGCTAGAGGAGAATATGAAGTCAGCAGTGCCGTCACCAGCTAGATGAAACATATTTTACAGTATGACCCTGAACGCGAGGGTGCAATTGGCCACCTAGTCCAGCTTATGAGAGATAGACTGCTCAAAATCCGTCTGCCCCCGAAATCGGAGATCTACGCGCGAGGCTTCCGTACAAATGCCACGGACCTTAAGGAACAGCTTCAAAAGATCATTACAAAAGCCAGGAAGGATGAAAACTACTTGTTTAGCGGTGCTGATCGCACAAAGGTGCCTCTGCCGGATTCATCAGAGCAAAATCCAAGCTCCGTCCCGCAACCTTTAGGGGTCTCATCTTTGTCTCCCGGAGATGTGCGAGGATTAGGTCAACTTCCCATTCGAAGCCAGAAGACCGCAATAAACATGCGGCGCGAGTATACCAATAAACTGCAAGATACATGGAAGACCATCAATGACCACGAATTCGTCCAGTCAATTCTTGCTGGCGAGCCTCACAACTTTGGAAGACAAGATTTGTGTCTAGATTGCAAAGCTAAGAACATATTGTCACCAAAGATTGAGTTCGAAATGGACCAACTAAAGATCAACTCGATTAACGAGGATTGCGACCTCTGCGAGCTAGTCTACACTGCCATTAAGGACATCGGGTTGTCAAGTCGTATCTCACTAGTCCGGTCTGGCAACCATTGTCTCTTGAATGAAACCGACCAAAAAGTCCTCCGCTTATGTTATGGGAACCCCGGTAAGCATCATTGTCTGGCGGTATCATAAACCTCAGCACTTTGGATCTGATTTAGAGGTAGAAATCGAGAAAGCAACGGATATCCCAATAGGCGCACCGAAACTACGGGCCCTTGGCAAGGATGAACCTTCTGCCGATACGCTTGTCTCATTTGTAAGGCTACCACAGGCATGGCTACGAGATTGCGACCTCAACCACCACGATTTTTGCGCCCCGGGGCATGGCCAACAGACGCTACCGAAAAGACTCATCAGTGTACAACACTCGAAGAAAGTCAATATTATAGAGACAGCGGGTTTGGATCCAGCGAAGACAAAATATTTTGCATTCTCGCACAAGTGGGGCGACAACATGCCACCTGAGGCAGTAACAACGAAGCAGAACTTTGATAAACGCAAGTTAAAAATCCCACCAGATGACTTACCAAGTAGCTTCAAGCACGCCATTGAGATGACGCGCGCCCTCAAATGCGACTATTTGTGGATCGATTCTCTATGTATCCTGCAAGGTCCCGATGGCGATTTTGATGATCAAGCTGATAAAATGCAATCGACCTTCAGTGGGGCATACTGCGTTCTGGCCGCTTGTCATGCCCAAGGTGCCAAGGACGGCTTTCTGCAAGCCAGAAAGTCACGGTGCGTACACATCAATGATGTTGCGGTATCACCGGTCACCAATGATTTTGAGCGGGATGTCCTCAGGAGTCCTCTCCAGGGTCGCGGATGGGTTTTGCAGGAACGTGCGCTGGCACGTCGAACCATCTTCTTCACAGAGACTCAGATGTATTGGGAATGTGGCCATGGCATTCGCTGCGAAACGCTAGAAAAACTCAAGAAGTAAGTCGCGGCATCTCCCACCCATGGGTGAGCATAACTAACATACCCTGACTAGTGATAAAATTGCTTTTCTTGGGGATGCGAACTTCCCGGACTACACCGTCCGACCAAACAGTACTGTAGGGGAGCAAATCAACCTGCTTATGGACTTGTTCCAGCGATACACCAGACTTGAGTTTTCACACCCGGAAGACCGCCCTATCGCCATCGATGGACTGATGGAGCGGCTGACGGAGTCCTTCAAAACGCAGAGTCTCGCGGGGCTCTTCAAGACATTCTGGGGTCGCTGTTTACTATGGCAAAAGGCTGATGGTGTTGCACCGCTGAAGAAAATCCCACATGGAGACCACACTCGCAAGGTTCCCCCAACCTGGTCATGGATGGCATTTGACGGTGCGATCTCGTTCATCGAGCCTAAAGGTGGCCAAGTTCACTGGAATGACTCCGAAATCAAGCTGCCGTTCGACCATCGCACCCAAACTTCATGGCTTAGGACGAGTCACAAGAAGGATAGCATGGCTATTCGGGCCAAGGCGCTTGACTTTAAAATCACTCCCATTGCCGCTGAAAGTGAAGCATTCATATCCCTCGATGGCTGTGACGCATTAACGGGGACTTTCTCAAAATGTGTAATCATCGGCAGCGAGAAGCAGCAAACCAGCAATGCAGCAACGAAAAAACACTATGTACTCATCGTCAAAATAACCTCAGAGACTGATGGTACAACAACTTGCGAACGTGTTGGTGTTGGATGTCTTTCAGGAAAATTTATTCGTTTCGATCGTCTGGCTATCCCAGTGGTAATCAAGTGATATCACGGCCATAGTGAAGCTGCTGGAGGGCACTTGCTGAACAGATCAGCAGGTTTTGTTAAAGTAAGGAGCAGACTGTACAGAACTTGTCTTCCCTCGAGCCATTTTCACTCTATTGGCGGGGACGATCTCCAGGTACAGCGTTTCTTGGTTTCGTTGTTGGACTTTTGGATAACTTCTTTCGATTGGTAATATCGCGGGTCGAGTTATGTATATACGAATGAAATGACAAACATGTCATGGCATCGCCACAGAATTAGTTATCGCTTCGATAGACAGCTAGAAAGAAGGAAGCATTAACGCACAGGTTTAAAAGATCAAATAGCCCCGAAAGCAAAGGGGGGCAAGCAAGATTGCTGTTTTCTAAGTCACTCGTGGATGCCTAGCATACCCAAAATGCATTGAGGGAGTTCATGTCCAGGATCATGCTTGGCTACAGGCTCGGCCCAGCCCATACTGTTCGTGATTGGCCATGGGCATCTGCAATCATCGGTTGAATTGGACATCCCGCTGTAACCTACCCCACCATCCCCAGTAACCCCGCCAATGCGAAAGAGTCCAGATACATGAAAGCTGACCCTTTTCGATCACTGACATAAGCTGAGTGCATAAATGTCTGAAGGAGGATTACTCAAAGCTTTCATCGGGATTCGGGCGCAATACTCAGCGCCTCCATCATAAAGGCACCGCAAACTAGGGAAGTGAACCCCCAGGACTTGCAACCAACACCATGAGTTCACTTACTTATTTTCTCTTCGACAACCAGACGTCTACTATTCTAGTAGGCGTATTAATCTTGGTCGCCGCAGCGCTCTACTCTCGGCGCTCCAGATCCGAATTCCCACTCCCACCAGGTCCTAAAGGCTCCCCCATAATCGGCAATCTACGACAAGTGCCAGCCGAGCGATCAGACGTGCAGTTCGCAAAATGGAGTAAAGAATACAGTGCGTACATCACAATACCAATACCATCCCTTCTGATACAAGAGCGAAACAGAATCTGACGTGATCTACATCAATCTTCTCGGTCAACCGGTCGTGGTGCTCAACAGCGCAAAAGCCGCTGTTGACTTACTTGAGAAGCGGGGGGCGAATTATAGTGATAGGCCTTCTTTTGCCTTGCTAGAAGCGTAAGGCTCCATCAATCACTGAACAGCGTGGGTAAGGCTGACACGTGAACAGGCTCGGTTTCAAGAATAATCTGGCGCTCCTGAGGGATGGCGCCCAGTGGCGGAAAGTGCGGAAAGCGTACGGGAATTTCTTGTCGCAGAAAAGTAGTTTGGGGTATAGGGATAGGCAACTCAAGCATGCACGTGCAATGGCGAAGGAAATCGAGCATGAGCCGGGCAAATGGCAGGCCTCTCTCTCACGGTACGGATCCCGAAAGGGAATTCTGAGAAATGAAAGCTGACGGGGTACAGATTTGCGACGAGGGTGATTTTCAGTACAGCGTTTGCGATTGACGTTGAAGATCTGGATGATCCGTATTTCAAGCTGGCGGAGAAGATGGGTTGGATCATTAGTAATATGGGGAGTAATGGCATGACAGCCATTGATATTGCGCCTTGGCGTAAGTCAAAAAGCTGATTTCGAGAACTAAATACTTATGGGACTTGGTAGTTGAACATATTCCACGCTGGCTTGGGAGGTTTATTCCTTCTGTCAAATATGTCCACGATCACTCTCCGGTGATAGAGGAATTTCATTCGCGCCCATTGGAGGCCGTGATGGGAAGCTTCGTAAGTTGTTAGTGAAACCCCCGTTGATCGAAAGCTCACACGTCTTAGAAAGCGGGCACGTTGCAGCCGTCATTCATAGGACGCTTGGTCGAGGCAAGGGAGCGGAATGTGGATGATGAGGAGGAGGCTATGAAGAGCTGGACGGATGCGGAACTCAGGGGCACAGGTGGGTCGCTATATTCGGCTGGACAGGATACCACGTATTCGACTGAGACGGTCTTCGTGATGGGGATGTTGCTGGAGCCGGAATTGCAGATTCGAGCGCAGAAAGAGATCGATGCTGTGACTGGGGGGACGCGATTGCCTAGCTTTGAGGACTGGAAGGCATTGCCGATTGTTGAGAGGCTGGTCTATGAGACCTTGAGGTACGTGAGAAAAGATATTCTCTTGTAATAGTATACTGACAGTTAAACAGATTTCATCCTCCTGTTTCGAATGGTTAGTCTCTGCCCAGAGGCGAAGTTTAATTAACTTACCTGACAAAACGTATAGGGGTCCCTCACAAATCTCTAAAGGAGGATGTGTATGACGGCATGTACATTCCAAAAGGTAAGAAGACATCTAGGGTTTGACAGCCAATAGTCTAATCAGCATCTAGGGTACGTGATTGGTAAACGAATGAGAAATTATTGCTTACATCCGCAGGTCTGTGGTAATAGCTAATGCATGGGGTATGCTCCACGATCCCGAGGTTTACAAAGATCCCTTCAAGTTCAATCCAGACCGTTTTCTGCCCGTTTCCGAAGGCGGCGATGGGAATGTTCTCCTAGGACATTTCGGGTTTGGACGAAGGTATGCCATCCACCGCGCTGAGAAGATGACCACTGACAGCTCCGGTGGATAGAATTTGTCCGGGACAATACCTCGGATTCGCTAGTGTTTGGATAGTCATTGCGACTATACTTGCGAAATTTAACATTTCGCCAGTCAAGGACGAGGAGGGGAAAGACATCATGCCTGTCTTGGAATTCACCACCGGGATTACTAGGTATGATTTGGAGTTCTTTAAGAGCATACTTATGCCGCTGCTGTCGAGAGGAGAACTAACCCGCTCGTTTTGATAGTCATCCAGTACCTTTTTCCTGTGTCTTCACACCCAGGAATGACCTGTAGGGTGGACGTTGAGGACCAAGATGAAATGGAAATAATTGGGAAAGCAGATAGTCGTACATTCAAAATCCGTAAATATGCCTGGTGTTGATCAAATTACAACAAATAGCATTGATTTTTGACACCCGTCCGCCTCGCGGTGTCATCAGATGTCTCCCCGTGACGGCTCGTCTGCTCTCATGGCGTTCGATTTCGAGGAAGATGTTTGGCGCGCCCTATACAGCTCATATGAGGATGGACTGAGGAATTATGGCCGATGAGTGGCCTTTCCCTGGAGCGCGAATCGAGGGTGTACTGGTCTGACGGTAGGGGTTGTATTCCTCCCTTCTATAAATACACGGCCCATTGCTAGTGTGCCCTAGTATTGTAACATCACTTCGCCCGGAAGATCGAGTATACCCTGTCACTCAGTGTTTCACGCCCTTGCTCTTTCCTCTTCTGCCGCTCCTCGTCTTGCTCTTTGTGCCATGCACCCAGTCTATCGGCCACCTGTGTACCCGCTTCTATCTCCGCTCTAATTGCTCGCTCCTCCAAGTCTCGTTGTTCGCCTTCCAGCTCGTCTAGTTTCTTGTTGAGCGGGCCTTGTATCTTGCTTCGAAGATCTGATATTTCAATAGGGTTCTCCCTCTTCGGTGTGTATTCGTTAGCCGACTCGCCGAGTTTAGGTCGCTGTGACAGCAACGGGGGAAATGCGGGCACTGGCTTCCCTTCTGCCTTTGCAGCCTCAATCTCCTTCTCTTGCTCTAACATTCGATGGTATAGGGTATCTGCATGCATTTGGATCTTCTCGTCGACTTCTGGGGGCCGGTCGAAGGTGGAAAGATAGCCTAATGCTTTCAGGAATTTCTGCAGATTGAAGAGTCAGCATAGCCTCGCACATACCAGCCTGATAGAACTCGACTTACTGCCTGCATCATATAGCATCTCTCAAACTTCCTGTTCTCATTTCTACACATGCTCGTTTTTGCCGACCAGCCGCCCTTCCTAAAACAATCGCTGACCTCCAGTTGCTCAAAGGCACAGTTCTCCAGCGCAATTCGTCCAATTTCCTGCCTCCTGTATTTGTAGCCCTCTAGAACATCCATCATCCGCTCCTGATCTGATTTCCCCTCCGCCTCTACCTCTGCCTGCGGCTTATACGTCTTCCATAAATGCGCGTACCGTCCATCTTTATACAGACTTTGTTGTGGGATTTCGGGGGGCGCATTCGGGTCAGACTCGGTCGCAGGAGCTGAGGCTGTTTCTGGGGCTTTGGCGCGTTCTTCTGGAGCTGCTGGGGGATTCGAGGAGCCGTATTTCACTGGGGATTCTTTCTTGAGGAAGTCTTGAAGGCTGGGGTCGAGACCTTTCAGCGCGTCTGGTTTCTTGCCATTGCCGCTGTCGTCGGAAGCTTCCCAGAACCAGCCCATTGCTTCAGCTGCGAGTAGCTTCGTAGTTGTCGTTGTCGACTCTATGAATATCAGATGTTGAACGTTGGTTGGAGGTTGACGGCGGAACAAAATTATTGCATGGGGAGCTCGCGCCTGTAAATTTGGGCTTACTGTAATTGGGCTAGCTTCGCCTGGAGCTTTCAGTGATCTTCACAGCTAAAATTAACAACATCAGTCTTTGCAACAATTTTCCACAACGATCATCAAGATTTCCTATTGTCTTCTTTAATTCTTTTCTGCTTCCCAGAACTTGAAATAAATCGCGGGCATCTTCTGCCTGTAGCTGGCTCATGGCCCAAGTGGTGTAAGATCTTACAGTAGCCTGGACATCCTTGAAGTTTTCATTAGAATGCATGCCAAAACATCTTTTCAGTTTTCAAAAGCATTGGATCAAGCATTTCTGTCATTGGTGGAACTATCTAGCTAAATGAGCATTATGATCTAAGCAATTGGCTCTCCCAAAAGCGTGAGATACTGCTCGACCACACTCTTCACCTGCTCCTCATAGCTCTTGAACTGGAACCCAAACACCTTCTCTGTTCGACTAGAGTCAACTTTTGTCCTTTTGGTAGCTGCTTTCCCATTATTCGGCAAGATGCCCTTCTTCACAGCCTCAGGATAGTTACGATTGACAATATCAATCGCCTCCTCCCACCTCGTACCCCGCTCTCCTTCGGACACAGCAAGGAAGCTTTGATTTCCCTCAATCTTAGGATTCAAGGCATCGACATGAAGTCGTGCGATATCCGCTACATGGATGCTTGTGCTAGGAACATTGCCCCATCCGCTGTCGCCGCCGAGGACTTGAGCAAAGGCCGCCGAGACCGTGCCATCGGAGATGAGTTTCGGGTCAGTGATAATCTCATTGTCGCCGACGACGAAAGAGGGCATGATGTTTATGACATCCCATTCGGGCTTTTTCTGCTCCACAAACTCTTTGGTCGCGACCAGAGCTCGGACTTTACTGGCAGCATACGCTTCAAAGGGATGGCTGTATGGACCGGCCGGGAAAGGGATCTGGTAAGTGTCGTCGAAGACTGTGTCAACTTCTTTGGCGATGAAATCTTCCCAGGGGATGATTGCTACCTCGGAGGAAGTAATGACGAGTCGCTTGATTCCTGGCGTCTTGTGAGCGGCACTCAAGATGGAAGTTGTCCCTTTTATCGCGGGGGCGATAAGATGTGTCTCGTATTGGTCCGGTGTGAAGCCTTCTCCTTTAATTACCGGCGAGGCAATGTGGAGGATGTATTTCACGCCTTTGACAGCCTCATCGTAGGCATTGTCGGCCAAGATATCGGGGATGATGACGAAGCTTAGTTTGTCGCCGGGGTTGAGGGCTTTGACGGTCGGTGTTGCAAGTACTGCATTTGCTTTCTCTTGAGAACGGACAGCGGCACGAACTGAGTATCCTGCTCTAAGTGCAGTGTGGATAGTTTTGATACCGATGAGGCCAGTGCCACCGGTGATAAGGATGAGTTCTCCTGCCATGAGGTTGGTGGTAGATTACTCGAGGGAGGTATTGACGAATATTATGAGAAAAGTTTGGTGATTTTTTGGATTATTGTCTTGAAAGTGTAATGTTTCTAATTGATGTCGTGAACACATATTTCGAATGTCGAGACTATTTGGTCCTTTTTATACACGTCTTCCCTATATTCCACGTCTATAATATTCATCGCGAATTTCCAATCCTCAAGTTGTAACGCGCGAGATCGTTCCATGGCATGCATCCCTGCGCACCAATTATTACCTCTTGTGGAAAATGGTGCTAAGATTGGGTGCCAAGATTTCAGCCATCTATGTCGTCTTTGCTGGACAGCCCTATGAAATCATGGCCAGATATGTGGCCTGCAAGCTGAATAATGTGGGCGCATTATCAATACATTTGTGGCTGGGAGATGTTAAGGCCGAAAGGTACTCATTCGCCCGCTTCGGATCGGCTCCGTCTCAAATTTCCGCTTGGCAGAGTCCCTCGCGGTAGGCAAAACAAACGGCAATCGTTCTTACTGATTATGGATAATGTTGTCAGGATATTCAAAATCAATGTGGCTTTTTCTGCCCGCAAGAGTATGAACTGCCAGCTAGTATACACGTGACCATCACCAGTCTTCCGTCTTCTGGTCATGTAACTCTTTGCAAGACGTAGCCAGTATCGAACTCAGCATAGATGATCAGTTGATCATTCTCAGCTACTGATCTGCTAGAACGCTCGGATAGGGAGGGGAAAATTCCTGGCACGCAGTCACGTGTCGTCTTTTCCAATAGAAGAGATATCTGGATGCATTTATTAGTCATTTGTGTCGCCATGGCTGGGAACACGAAATTATCGATAGCGGAGGCGGACTCTTCTCCGTCAGTTCAACAGGAAGAAAGATCGGCGATATGACCAGCTTGCCACCGCTTCGAAGTCTTGGTCTGCTTCTGTCCCGATCTGGCAATAATGAGGTCGCAAAACTGGCGAACCCCTTCTTCGGCGCTATTATGTACCAAAGCAATGTCCGAGCAAATGTAAGCGATATGGATCTGGGTCTATTTTGGGTCTTTGGCTTACAACTTACATACTCTGCGCAATTGCTTACGAATTGTGTGATACTAGTACTCCCGGTTTCTGGATTCGACAAATGCTTTGCTCCACTACCCCCCTGAATTGCCGTTCGACGAGCCTCCGAACAACCAAGAGTGTTCAATATCAACGGGAAAAGCTGGAGAATATCCACACACATCATCAGGCGCACCGCAGAAAGAGACGACATACAATGGTGGGGATTCCGACGTCCATCATGAATTCTCCGAGTCTCATGACGCTGAATACGTCGCTGGAAGACACTCCGAGAGCCGAGGCATGGGCCCCCTGGAAGTTGGGGCTTTCGAGATAGCCAAGTTTCCCAGCGATTTCTGGTCAAGTTCTGCCATTTCGGACAACATGAACGAGACCCTTGCGTACGCCGAATACGTGAATACCATCGAACTTCGATATCCTCATCGTAGTCTTGCACCGATACATGAATCGGGCCTTGGGAGATCTGCTATTACATATCCTGAAGAGGAGAAAGATGATAAGCAGCAAGCTTACACCAGCGCCATCATTTATAGCTCTGCTAGTCCTGAATATGTGACCCAGGCAGTGAAAGCCACACCACCAACGGGCAAATCACCCCTCAGTCTCAGTGCTTCCAAAAAGGATCTTGTCCGTTACCTCGACTTACCAGAAGACATTTACCGAAAGATGATGGTACCTTCTCCTCCCTCATTCCGAACGTCGCTGACTCCCTGGTACAGGAGCAAACCGTAGTAGTCTGGGAAGAGATTTGCCGACAAGAATCAAATCTGAAAACAAATCATGGCCCTAAACCCTACAACTGGAGCGATATCACTGAAAAGGCCAAGGATGATGCTGCGGAGAGACTGCTTCTGATTGCTTCTCCGAGTATACGGCCGTTTTGGGATCTGGCGGGGGGGGATGGGAGGTGTGTGAATTGGATTTGTGTTTGGTTTTTGTATCATTGTTTCCGACATCGGTGTAATCGGGCTATTAGATAAGCTGGTATGGTAGTATGAACTGATTGGTGCTGGGTGATGATCACGGCTTTATGAACGGCTAGGCGTAGGTTGGGGCTGGGGTTCGGGTCAAAATTTCTTATTGGTACGATGATGTGTTCTTTGTAGATATGGGTCGCTTAGTATACGCCAAAGCACAATATCTTCTTTTATATGGAGTATGGAATGGACTTTTAACCCCTTGAATTGCGATAATTGCTCGAACGTCAGGTAATGCATATACCTATGTGAATTTATATTCGCCCAACACCGGAATCTGATCTAAAACTGTTGGTCAATGTCAAAGGAAAATCTCGGTAGGAAAAACCTGTTATCACCTTGGGAGCTGGCTCATCATTGAATTAATTCGACTTTACTCTATACCCACGATCTAGAGAGTTTTATCCAGGACCACACTTTCTATCCATTTCCCAAAAGTCACCGTCGGTATATCAACTCCTCGCCAAAACCAATCGGTCGCGACAATCGTCACAGGTGCAACGACCAACAAAAACGGCAGGACGATTCCCATAGCATACCCCCATCCAGAATACCCAGTGATATGCAACCAGGTCTGTATGACCACGAAATGCCCCACCGTTTTGATGACGGTTCCGTGAACCAGGTATAGGGCAAATGAAGTCTTGCCAATATACTGCGAAAATCGAGTTTCAAGTCCTCGTTGGAGAATTCGGAGCCGTCCTGATACAAAGACCAGAACAATACCTCCAACTGCTAGCCAGAAGAAGAGATCCCACGATGTATATGGATGCAAGTATGAGAGCAAGCTGTAGAATGCCACTTTATCTGCTCCTACAGTCGGATATGATAAGAATAATAGAGCCCAGACAAAGATCATGGCCCAGAGGAGTTGGTCGCCCTGTGTTTCTATCAGATAAACGGCGAAATCTCGCAATCTCGCAAGTCTTGACGATGATTTTTCAACGCGAAGAAGACCAACTGGTTGAAGATTCGGTGCGATCGGGGATGCGGGGATGGCTCTGCGTCGCCGCATACGCAGATCTAGATCAGCAATAGCAGAGCCCGCAAGGAAGGTACCGATGGCCCACTGGTCCCAGGCCAAGCTTACTACTGCCGATAACATAAAGAAGGCAAGCCGCAGGTTTGGATGCATCCGTGATGTTCCATGGAGGTAAAGAAACAGGATACAGCTCGATCGAAATTCGATGTGAAGAGTCCAAGTATGCCCATCGACTTTTGGCATGTTGCCGGAGCTTGTCCAGTTCCATAATGTATAGCGAACGAAATCCCAGTATGATTCATATGCGTTGTATGCGGTGCCCCAAAAAGTGTCCCCTCTCGTCAGGTATTCTTCTATCATACCCGGAGGCATTTTGGGGTTGTCAACTTTGTATGCGTCGAACCAACTGAAGGCACCGAGCTCAACCAAGAATACATTGATGATCCACAGAGCTGCAACCGGCAGGAACAGTCTGCTCCATCTTCGGAAGATAAGTGAAGACAAACAACTTTGTAATTTTTCGAAATCGCGGGCGTAGATGAACTTCAATGGCTTGTAGCTTAGTACATAGCCAGACAGGACGAAGAAAATCATAATCGCAGCTTGGCCATTGTAGACCATTCGAAAAATCGGGCGCTGGAAGAAGTAATTGGTCTGTACGAAATGGTTGTTGTTTCCTTCGCCATATGGATGCCAGCCTTCATTGCAATAAGCACTGACATGATGGGAAAGAAATACGGCGTAAGAGGCGTATCCTCGCAAGCCGTCCAAATACGCCGTCTCATGCAGCTCTTTTGGCGGGCCAGAACTCTTTCGTAGGAAGCTTGGTACGAGGAACGATCCGAATTTCAAGGCGAGGTGCCGCACATGTTTCTTGTTTGGAGGCTTCCATTGAGGTCGAAACTGGAGCGCCGCGTTCCATCTCCAATTGATGATGCCAAGTACTCGGAGGAACTTGTCGTGTCTTGATGCGGGGTTCACGGTCTTCTCCTCGATAGTGATCGATTCCAGCGTCGGCGACGCATCATCACCAAGGAAAGGAACACGCTCCTCGACGCGAACGTCTCGAAAATCCATGGAAGGGCCAGAGATTGAAAAGTTACACTCTGGGAATCAGTTGTAAAAAATCGTGAGGTACGGGGAGTGATGACCCTGAGGCGCGCTAAAGGTGCCACTACCGAGGCCTAAGAAATACACTTGAGGAGAACCTGCTCTAGTGAGGGGTCTAGGCCAATAATGTCAGGGTGCCCCGCGCGGAGATGATGACGAGCCAATGGAAGAGACAAAGCGGGAGACGCCATAGCAGAGGACGTTCTTGTGCAGCACGATTATACTCTCCTGCCGATCGACTCTAAGGTACGGTTACTACCGTATGTGTCGCTTCTAAATAAGGAGACGAGGGACAAAAATGGCATAGTACGAAAATTGCAAATGGTATTTTGTGGAAAATTATAAATATTTGCTTCGAAGTAAAAGATCTAGAGGGAAATATCAAGGAAATGGCCCCGGGTCTGTTATTTCGGAGATCATAATGAATATTTCTTTCTGCCCAGATAGTCTACTTAGACAATGATTCACCGACCCTAGCTAGATTCCCGCGAATTGCAAGGCCGGCGGTAAAAAAAAGTCTTTGACATCAAGGGCTACTAGTCCTATGAAGCACATACCTCCCCCACTTGACGAAACAAAAGCTCGGGCTAGGAGTTCTTGGACGTGCACGCGAATAAAGCAAGCTTCAGGGCGCCGAAGCCTGCGAGATTAGCGAGTCCCCGCTAAATGCCAGCGGCCAAAACGTTGTAAATTGCATCTTCATGCGTAGTGCTCAGTCAAAGTGCTTGTCAAAAAAGTCGAGACGCGCTGCAGAAGATATTTACGAGTACATCAAGCGCTTTGAGACGGTAATAAAATATGCTAAACAGGACTTGGTTACTATTTGGCGTATTGCGTTGTCAACAATCTCACAGGGAGTGCAAAAACTTTCAGGGGTTCTTACCGGCTGCTGAACATTTAGCGAATACACTGTAGATACGCTTTGACGCTGATGTCAAAGATGGTTGACCAAAGCTTTCGTATAATTAATGAGGGCGAACCTTCTCAGATATTGCGCTTCCATCACCAGTCATACAGTCCATCTCGATGAACAAACTTTCCGACATCCGCGTCCCTCTTCCCCTCGATAATAGCCAGAAGCCCAATGGCACTATCCCTAGGATTCCCTGCCCCATTGTCGATACGCTCCTGCCTCCCCTTTTCACCTGTCCCGCTCAGATCCGTCACCACATATCCTGGACAATACGCCCAAGCCTTCAACCCTTTTGGTCCCAAGAGCGCATAGTCGCATGCCATGAGCATGTTCATTGCTGCCTTGGCCATGTGATATGGGTACTCATGCATAGCACCGAAAGGATCCTTCGGATCAGAACGCTTAGAGATAGAGCCCAGACCAGAGGAAACGTAGATCAATCTTGCATTCTTTGATTTCAAAAGGAGTGACTTGAAAGAGTCGGTAACGACAGCTGCACCAAAAGTATTTGTTTCGAATGAAGCACGGAGATTTTCGATGAGGGTCTCCTTATAAGTAGCGATTCCCGCGTTATTGATGAGGACATCCAAATGGCCAAATTCCTTTTCGACTGCAGTCACTGCATTGGCGATGGATTTCCCGTCGGTGACATCGAGTTGAATGAGAGAGAGCGTGCCCTTTGGATTTTGCGCCTTGAGCTCTGAGAGTGCCTTTTCTCCTTTCTCTACGGAGCGAGAGCCCACGACGACATGGTATGATTGAGATGCAGCTGCGACGACTGAAGCTGTCTCATATCCGATCCCTCCATTTGCCCCTAGTTATCGGTTAAGTGATGCTCTTGCTAGTGAGATAGGTATGGTAGGTATTACCAGTAATCAATACGACAGTTTTGTTGGAAGACATTTTGAATGTTAGAGTATCAGAGACGGTTCGAGATGATTATTCGTAGGTTGTCTATGGAAGCAGTGAGGGGATTTTTCTTTTATAATGGGGCATCAGGCCTCCTCTCACATTATGTCGGGTGGGTATCATAATTCCGCATAGGTTCTTAATCCCGAACTCCGCGGAATACGCTCAACATGCCCAATATGGAGGGATTGCCACGCGCGTTGCTGGCGGTACCGGAAACCGGGGTTGACGCTCTCACAACATTGGCCAGTTTAGCCGAGGAGTGAGAATGTATTTGTAAGTCAAGTTTTTGCCCGTTCAGTGTCTGCCGTCCTCAACTACAAAGCTTACATTAGGACTAGAATCAGTCCATGCTAATTAACAATAAATTGGCTCTTTTTGAATTCGTCGAGAATACGACTCAGACTCTTGGCTTCCACTTGGGCTCACGAAACCCCTTGCACTAATAAAGCTGATTGGTTTTAAATTGGTGTTTTGATCGTGCTTATAAATTGATTTTAAACAAGAACCAAATGGTTATTGCAGAGAGACTCGTGCGCCGAATTGCATCTAAAAAATCAGCCTACGCGAAAATCATGAGCTGATTTCAAAACATGAAATGACTTAAGATCCGCTGGTTATTACACATAATTATGTTTGGGACTGAGCCATCTACTCTTCAGATTAATAGGAACTTCTCGATTACCTGTTCAAATTGATTCGTCCCAAAAATGTAGTTTATTTAATTCTTGTTCTCCCACTTGCTCTTTCATATAAAGGTCATGAGTTCATGTCTTTGTGGAACAAAGATAGATGAATGGAGAAAATGAAGAAAATGACTAAGAAATTGGGGTTGTTTGGCTAGAATACGTCAGAAATTCCAGTTCAAGAGAGTATGCATTGATAAATGATATTCTTGACACTGCTAACATTCGCGCAGTAAACCAACCAATTCTTCATAGTGACGGGCAAATTTAACAGTTTAACCGCTTGAGGTCATGTGGGACATGCGCCTTCATTTTCTAGAGAGCCTCGCATTCAAAAAAATGCACAGCACTCCCTTCACAACGCCTCTGAAAACTCCAAGCGGCTGCTTATAGTTGGAGCGAACGGGGCCTATATAGTTGCGCTGTATCACGCATCATCTGTCGGAACGCTGGTTATCTGGCTTGGTGCGAGTACTGTCTGGTGGACTGCTGGCGCGGTATCGACACGATTTCTCGCCGAGATGGTGGAGCACTCGATATCTGATACCGATATATCGGTCATATTCGAGCCCCAAGATGCTGATCCAATTGTTGAGTACGCTAGTCTCCTCTGTTTTGGGCGACTTCCGGTCTATTTCGCTGGGTGTTTCAAGTTCACGAATTACCATATATTCCTCAGCCTTGTCCTCGTCCTGATATATGATATATTTCGAACTTTAAGGACATATCATATCGGATAATTGTTCTATAAACTAAAATGGCTGACATAACTATCAGCATCGTTTTTGTCCACGGTCTACAAGGTCACCCGTACAAGACTTGGGCCTCAAAAGGGGATGGGAGCGCTGAGGCAAGTCCGCCATTGTCCGGTCCAGAGCCCAACAAGCAACGCCGCAGGAAAGCTCTTCGACGCCTCATACAACGGCGTCCAAAGTCTTCTAGCGACATTCAACAAGAGCAAAGTTCTCTCGATCATGGTGATCCTGACAGAGAAGGCTTAGGGTCGTTTGCAAAATACCTTGCGTGCCCGGCTTTGTCTGTTTTCTGGCCAGCAGATTTACTTCCCGTTGATTGCCCACAGGCAAGAATCATGACCTGGGGTTATGATACGAAGATTACTAAATATATGGCTGCCTCTGTGAACCAGAATACTATATTCTCACACAGTAAAGATCTCTTGTTCGCCTTACAGCGGATGAGAGTTGTCAAGCGTCCTCTTGTATTTGTTGCACATTCATTAGGAGGAATCATAGTAAAAGAAGTAAGTCGTATGGATATCACCAAGCTATCTTTGTGCCTGATTAATTCTTGCTGTATAGATGCTAGCTCGTTCATACATGTCTCCAGAAGAAGGTCTTCTGAACATCGTTAAGTCAACATATGCAATTGTGTTTCTAGGGACGCCACATCGCGGCAGCAAAGATTTAGCAAATGTGGGAGAAATGGCACGAAAAGTCGCCAGCGCTATCTTAATGGACACGAATTCTGCTATGCTGGACTCTCTTGGCCTGAAGAACTCCGACCTTGAGCGGTGCCAGGACTCATTTTCAAGACTGTGGACATTGCATGGTTTCCAAGTCAAGACATTCCAGGAAGGCTTTCCTGTGACCGGAGTCAGGCTTGGGCTTTTGAATGAGAAGGTATGTGTCCAGAAAACCGTTTCGAAACTTTGAGCTGAACCTCTCTTTCTGAAGATAGTCCCGGAATTCTCCTCGTTGCTTGGAGATTCACGAGAACGAGCCGAGACTCTCGACGCAAACCACATGGAGATGTGTCGATTTCGTAGTGACAGCGAGTCAAATTATCGCAAGGTCTCTGGAGAATTGAAAAGTATATGTCGCTCAATCGAGGCAAGTTTTTGTGACGCAAAATTACCCAGCCATAGGAGTGAAAGACAAGGTAATTGGCCCATTAGTTGGCAGAATAGTGGAACACACGTATATTCTAAATATATTCTAGGTTCCGAAATAAGTAGACGAGAGTTCAGTCTAGTTGAAAAAGGTATTAAAGTATCTCAGAATAGTTCTTGGTTTCCTTTGCCTAGCTAACATCTCTTTTTGCTATTAGCATGCCTCCAGTCTCTGCGCTTTCCAGAAATGGAGACCCGGCAACAGACAATTGATAGACCGATGGAAGAAACATGCCGTTGGCTTTTACAAAATCCGACCTATAAAGCATGGCGCAATCGACAGAATTTAGAAATGCACAATGGCCTTTTGTGGATCAAGGGAAAGCCCGGTTCTGGCAAATCGACCCTGATGAGAGAGATTTCTCGGACTACTGAACAACAGAAGGCAGGAGAAAATATTTCTACCGCATCTTTTTTCTTTAATGCGAGTGGACAGCTCCTGGAAAGAAGTCCTCTTGGTCTCTTTCGGTCTTTGCTGTATCAATTGCTACCTCAATCAAGGGACGCCTTTCGCAAATTCTTGGCACTCTATCGCCATAAGGAGAAAAACACAGATCAATCTGTGATGTGGCCTGTCGGTCAGCTAAGAACCTTCTTTGACTCAATATTCACCCAACCCGGAGTCCGGCGAACGATAATTTTCATTGATGCACTAGACGAATGCTCAGAAGACATAAGAGACATCGTCTATTTTTTTCGCAGCGTGACTACTTCCGCATTTAGAGCTGGAGCACAACTTGATGTCTGCTTATCAAGTAGACAATATCCCACTGTCACGATACGTCTATGTCCTGAAGTTGTTGTGCAAGATTTCAATGGGTCGGACATAGCTTATTATGTGGAGCAGAAATTCGCCGCTAGTGGCATCAGCAGCGACGAGCGATGGGCCAATCTGGTTCGCGAGATTATCAAGAAGTCTTCTGGGGTCTTTCTCTGGGTTGTTCTGGTTATCGACATTCTACTGAGAGATCGGGACGACGGAAAGAATATCAAACACTTGGAAAAACGGGTCACTAAAGTCCCACAAGCTCTAGAAGAATTATTTGCTCAAATTGTCCGAGGTATAACTTCGCAACAATTGCGTACCACCGTTCGTTTCTTCCAGTGGGCTCTTCTGGCGGGAAGGACCCTACGGCTTCGTGAATGGCATCACGTTCTCGCTTTCATCAGAGGCACACCTCCTACTTCACTCCATGCGTGGCGAGAGTCCGAAGACTACACGGAGAACGACCAACAACTTGAATTACGAATCAGAAGCATATCAAAGGGCTTGGTTGAGGTGAAGGCCAAACAAGATTCAGACGTGCCGGCTCAAACGCATGATGAGTGGGGCTCCGTTTTCGCGGGTGCCGGGTCACTAGATATTGAGTATGGGGAGAATCGAGTTGTACAGTTTATCCACGAATCTGTGCGTGGCTTCTTTCTCCATAATAACGGCTTCTCTTTTTTGGATCCAAGCATTGGATCTCGAGCGATTGGTGAAGGGCATCTATCCATACTGAACACATGCTTTGATTATATCGGCATCATAGAGCTAGATGAATTGTGTAAAGCGAGATTAGATGCTGGATCACTTTCATCAGCTTCTCCGCCACTCTCATCGTTCTTCACAGAATGGCGGTCCGCTAGCAATAAAAGCCGTCGAATACATGAGAAGGGTTTGGGCGAAGCGGGCTTCGGGACTTCGGCCTCAAACTACACATCTTCGGTGCATTCAAATTCCTCAGCTGGATCAGCAACGCGACCAGCGGCCGATCTTGCGGTGACTAACGCTGTAATTCCTATGGAGTCTCAGGACGGAATTATTGAGGATGCCACCTACGCCTTACGCCAATTTCTAGGTGATCCGATTATAGCTGCTCCTCCTGAGGCATTGGAAGAGGCCGTTATCTACGCCAACGCCGCTCAGTCTGTAGCGGGGCAATCGCAAGTCCTTGAACATCTCCCAGCGCTTCTATCCTATAGCTTAGAGATGGTGTCTTTTCATGCTTCCTCTGCTGAAAAAGCAAAGGCCAATCCAAAGAACCTTGTCGAGCGTCTTCATAAGACGAGCATCTGGAGGCGTTGGCTATCTCTCCAGGAAAGTCTCTCTCTAAGCACGACACTACTCCACTTTTCTGCTGAATGGAATCTTGAATCCTGGATACAGTGTCTCTTTGATTTGGGCGTGCCTTGCGATACTGAAGGAGGCGAGTGCGGAAAGCCCCTCATCGCAGCCGTAAAAGGCTCCAACAAAGAAGCTATGATCCTTCTATTAGAACATGGAGCCGAGATGACATCTCACGACAGAAAGCAAAGGTCGCCCCTACACTACATTGCTGCAACAAATATAGGCCTACTCCGTGCATTTTGGGGCTACCTAGAATCCAAAATGAGCACGCTCGTGTTACCGTCTTGCGCAACCATCATAAATGCTACTGACGTCTTCGGCCAAACCGCTCTCCACCTTGCTGTTTGGCAATCCAATGATGTTGTAGTGAACGAGCTTCTCAAATACGGGGCAAACGTCAATGCAGAGGACAACAATGGGGATACGCCTCTACATTTCGCGTGCGAAAGAGACCCGCCTAATCTCAAAATTTGCAAGACTCTTCTTGATGCAGGAGCAGATACATTTTCCGAGAACCGCCAACTTAAATTACCGTTCCAGGTCGCTTCGGAGAGCAGGTTTGCAGAAGCAGCGCATCTGATCTCCGATCATCAACAGAATAAGGCTCTCGCCGCGACGATTGTGGCACCATGGGGGCTTTTGACTCTTAAAGTTGTGGAGGCACGGAGGCTGCAGAAATGCAGAGAACCTTACGCTATTGCTGTTTTTCAAAAAAGTGAGATCTTTTCAACAGTTGCTCATGGCGACGATCAGAAGGAAGATGAGAAAGGGAAATTTGGCACTGGGAACCTTTGGAATGTTCTCCGCGGTAGAGACAGCAACCAGGAGAACGTTCCACATGCGATGAAAATGAGAAGTCGGCAAAGCAGTAACGGCAGCGTCGCCAGTCTAGGTGATTATCGCAGTGTCAAATTGGGTGCCAACACTAAGACAACAACTTGCCCTAGGTGGGACTTGGTCACTTGCTTGTAGGTTTGATTCATGATTCAATATACATCACTGATTAACTTCGAAATAGTGATGTTGTTGGAACTGACTCGGTATTGGACATCTCGATTTACGATCGAGGATCAACAGTGCCTGGCACCTCTAACGACGAGTTCATTGGCTTCGTGAGGCTAGAACCCCAGCTCAAAGAAATCAGTGATGCGCCAATCTGCGGATGGTACCCATTGACAGACTATGACCAAGATGGGGCTGTCGACCGTGGCGATATTTACGTGGAAGCTACCTTCCAAAAAACCGAGAAGAAACATTATGGGCCCAACGATTTCGAGATCCTGAAGCTGATTGGAAAAGGAAGATCTGGACAGGTCTACCAAGTGCGGAAGAAAGGGACAAAGCAAAAATACGCGTTGAAGGCCGTGTCAAGAGATCGCATCCTGCTAATATCTGCGTCAAAGCATCACAGGGCTGGCCTCCAAGCTACCTTGGACGAGCAACGAATCTTCGTCAGGGAAATAGCGTCGCAATCACCCTTCATTCTAAGTTCGAAATTTTCATATGAAACTCCTGCGGATCTACATATCATAGTCGACTATATATCTGGTGGTGAACTCTTCTGGCATCTCTGCAAAGAGGGACGGTTTGAGGAAAGGCGCGCCAAGTTCTATATTGCCGAAATAATTATTGCTCTCCAATATCTCCACCACTACGGCATTGAATCTTATATTCTGAAACCAGAGAGCATTCTCCTCGACGCCAACGGCCATATATCCTTGTGCGATTTTGGCCTAGGCAAATCCAACCCGAAGCAGGAGACAGATGCTCAGGAATATTTTGCTCCTGAGATTGTAGCCGACGTAACTTCTTACACCAAAGTAGCCCATTTCTGGTCACTAGGAGTATTAGCCTTCGAGATGACATGTGGCTGGAGCCCATTCTACAGTGAAGACACCGAAGAGCTACACAAAAACATTCAGCACATGAAGGTGCGGTTCCCTCGGGATTGCTTGACAATTGAGGGCCGCCGTTTTATCAAAAGACTCCTTATTAAAGATCCAACGATCAGATTAGGGTCTCAAGGGGGTGCGGAGGAATTGAAAAACCACCCATTCTTTGCAGATACCGACTGGGATCGTCTTTCCCAGAAGTTGGTCGCACCCCCATTTAAGCCCAAGATTGATCCGCGACACTCGGGCGCCAACCCCGACTTTTCGGGTGCATTCGACGTCGACTCTGCATCGCTCAACATGCGAGCAGCAGCGCTTGCTCAGGGTTTCGCGTCGGACCAACCTCTCTCTCCTGGGATGCAAGCGAATTTCAAAGGATTTACTTTTGTTGATGAGAGTGACCTAAACGCGGGAGAAAATATGGAGTATTCTGACAATAAGGATGATTTTGAGCTTTTCCGAGATAATGGTGATGGTGGAGACCTGACCGAGAACAAGGATAATACTTGGAACGAGGGAACCTAGTCCGGGTGTCTGTGGGCGGCTGGGCAGCTTGGGCCGTCGGACAGCTTTCTCGGAAGGAACGAAACAACGAAAGTGAGTCGGCGGAGGCAGGAAAGCTCAAGTTTCAAATGAGTTCCGGCAAGAACCTTTTCGGCTTCACTCATTGGGGGAATGTGGCAGATGCAAGAGCTGACGCTGCTCAGAAGTCTCCGCCTCCGAGAAATTTCAACGGCAAAAAGGATGGACGGTGGGGCGTTCATTGCCACCAACGGTTAGTTAATGAAATTTGGCATACCCCGAGCAATAGTGGCGACGACCGGGAATCTAGTGGCAGAGAAGGAAGTGCCATCAGCAACCCCTTTGCTTCTGGGGGGACTTCCCCAGCAATCTGGAGTGAGGGCATTTCACCTATTCGCCTTTGCTCGCAGATTGCTTTCCCGGGTTTGTTAGATAGCGAAGTGGGCCAGTGTCCAAGTAGAAAAGAATAGGAAATACTCAATTCTTCTGGAGCGTCTGGTAGGAAAAAAATTTTGAGGCGAGACAGTTTTGCGATTTGATGAAATCTCCAACCCAATGGGAAACTGAAAAGCAGTGAACTAAGATTCGTGGATCAATCAAGTTGGATTCTTATGCATATCCCTCTTCATGACCTCCTGAAATCTCACTGACTGTTTTGAGCCAAATCCCTCACGCCAAATACATTAATGTGAGCAAGTAATGGTATATTTTGCCTAAATCTCCAGGGAGCATCCTATATTCGATATTAATATCTCGGTTCTCCGTGGGCTACAAGGCTTCTGTCTTGGATGAAGTCGGGTCCTCATTGTTACAGTACAGCCTCACGTTAATTCATGATGTGGCTTTTCGCCAACGCATGAAACCACTCACCGAGCCACCGCCACCACAGCGCGAGAATGAGGCTGATCAATCTTGGCATCAGCCATCAACCAACATCAACTCTACAGCTACAATGGCATCAAATCCCGCAGCTTCATCTTAAGATGACCCCATATACAATCAACAGTAAGTTGCGTCGATGTGACTAACAGCTACTTAGTATTGATAACCCACTAAATGACCAGACAGTCCATACCAGCCAGCCGGAACGCCTGGGCACGTAGAATCTAAGTAGGGTAGCAAAACCATTCTCAGCATGCCTGAAGGAGCGAACCTCTGCAGCAAATGCCAACACATTCTCATCGACGATTCCAAGGCCCAATTTTGCAGTCTTGCGGGCAAAAATGACGAGGCGCCGAATTGTCTCCACTACTGGACTTTGCGAATCCCTTGGGAGGTGTACGACAGTCTCCCAAGTCTGCCCGTTTTGCGCAAGTCAAGCCTGGAAGGTTGTGATTTTTGCAGGTTACTGCGCGAAACAATATTATCTCGTGATCAGTCAAGGGTGGAAGACCATATGGGGTCGTTTCTCGCTGGTAGGGACATATGTGAGGTTGTCATCGAGCTAGAATATCATTGGACTCGGCCGCAATATCTAGGGGACTCAGAAGGAGCCAATCGCCCGATCCGATTCATGTCTTTGACCGCCGTTTGCGAAGAACTGATAGGTGGCAAGGGTGTGGGGGACAAAACTCCTGAGACCATATACTTCAGTTTCCTGATTGAGGCATTTCAAGGTGAGTGCTATCTTCCTGACCAGACTTTGGTATATGATCGGCTAATTAGCTTTTGAAAAAGGTGAAAGAATGGCGGAGCATTTGAGTCTTCCGATATCAACCATTCACACCGATCGCTTCAGCTCCTCAGCTGTCTCCTGGGCGCGCCACCAACTAGACACTTGTGTGGATTGCCACGACCATAACGGCGAGGCCGAGTATTTTCTTCCGACTCGGCTACTCGACATCAAAAACGAACCAGTGCGCCTCATCACGATGGAACATCTGAGCGAGGGCCAAGAACATGAAATGATCCGTTCATATTCGCAACAGATTCGATACGCTGCTCTCAGCTATTGCTGGGGAGGTGGGCAACAGAGTTTGACTACTAGAGACAACATTAGAGACAGAAAGGTTGCCATCACTACTGAGCAAATATCACCCGTCCTTCGCGACGCCATTGAAGTCACAAGACTTCTCCACATAGACTACCTCTGGATGGATGCTTTTTGCATACTGCAAGGAGATCGACATGACTGGGACCACCAATCAATGCAAATGGGCCAAATATATCAGAATGCTCACGTCACAATCACAACGCCTTCGTCGGGTTCCAGCCAACACGGATTCCGCTTCTCCAAAACGCCCAGGTTATTCTTATCTTTCATCTCGCGAGCAAACAGAGAGATTGCCGGCCATCTTGTCATCCGGTTTTTGTATTCTGAACGAAATAAACCGCGATACCCATTGGGTCGCTCAGACATCTTTCATGCTGAAACACAAGAATCCCACTGGGCTTCAAGAGGCTGGACCTTCCAGGAATCATTTATGGCCCGCCGCATGCTGGTATTCGGGCGCGGAGATGTGTTCTTTCAATGCCCGGGCTCGACGATATTCATGTCTGGGCTCGACCAGAAGGATAATATGACGCTTTCGAAAAGTGACGCCGACCAGAGCGGCTGGGATGACATTGTGTCGGAGTACTCCTCACGTCAGGGATTCTCGCAAGTCTCTGATGTGTTGCCCGCGCTTTCTGGAATAGCAAGCCTTTTCGGGCAGAATAGAGCTTATGACAAAACAGAGTATTTGGCCGGTCTCTGGAGCGACAGATTGCATCTTCTGTTAATGTGGTTTATCATGGACTGGCGGGATATCAAGCCCCCGGACCTTCATACAATATGCGAAATGTTTGTCCAACGACCACCATCTTGGTCGTGGATTGGAAGAGGCAGAGTTGAGTTCCGTTTACCAATGCTCTCGGAGCCTGACTGCAAAATCCATGCGTGGACGCGAGTCAAAGGAGACAATCCATTTGGTGAGGTGGAGAGCGGCACCATCCAGATAACAGGCAGGGTTGCTTATCCTGATCTGACATTAAAGCGATCCAATGAATCCCACATCCGATCTATGCGTTACTGGACATGGACTTCCAAAGGTGGCCATCCCTGGCGCTTTCGTCTCGACTGGAATCCTCTGGAGGATCAAATCCACCATCAAGAACTTCAAATGGTTTTGCTGGGAAGTTGGACAATTAGTGGGAGCAATGAATTAGAACATTTTGGAATATTACTTCATGAGTCTAGGAATTGGGAGACGAGCAAAACTTATGTCCGTGTCGGGACATTCGTCTCAATCTCATCTAACAACTACGCTCCAAATTTTGCTCATCAGTTTTTTATCTCATATCCAATTCAAACGATAGAAGTAATATAACTACGATGCAGTCGGTTGCTGCTAATTGTGGCTGGATTTTGACCGTGTTGGTGAACACTACTCTACTTGGCTGCAGAATTGCAATTTGAATCTTGGATACAATCTAGCTTCTGTTAGACGTACAGTACAGCGGGGCATTGAGGGAGGACATCGCGTGAAGCCCCTTGTAACAGCTGCAAAGGGCTCCAGCAAAGAGGCCATAATTCCTCTAGTAAGGCCATAGAGCTAATATGAGATGTCGCGACAGAAAGCGAAGATTGCTACTGACCGAAAAAGAAGATAATATTTGAAACGAGGGAATTTTGCCCCTTGCTTGCACCCTTCACTGACTGAGATGATAAACTGTCACCACGCAGAAACGCACTCGCCAAGATGGAATTCGTTACAGTTGAAAAACAAGCAAACTTGAGGGAGGCTTCAAAGGACATCGTCCTCAATAGGGACTTCACTGAAATCTTTTCCAGAACAATCTTCCAGCATTCAACCGAAGTTTCACTCACGGATCAAACAATCGTATGTGGAGCAAAAATACCCAGAAAGGCGGACATAACGAGTATCTAATGAACGACCCTACAAAAGATGGGCCAAGACGACACTGGCCCCATACTCCTCACCAACAATCCCCTCCTCAGCCAGCGACTTGGACCTAGCCTTCATATAAACAATGATATATTTCTTTGTGTATTAATTACATATTAACTACCACTATACCCAACCGTAACCGTATGATCACCCCCCTCAATCGGCACCGTCACATACCCATCTTCATGCTGCGCCGCCACATCCCTACTCGCCTTATTCCCACTCCAGGCAAGCTGGTTATCGAAATACACCGGCACGCTGTTGTTCGTGACCGGAACGGAGATCGTGCCCTTGTAGCCGGCGGGCCCGCTGACGGTAAGGAAGAAGAGTCCGAGCTCTTTGATGCTGTTCCAGTAGACTCTGATGGGTCCCTTGGGGGTGGGGACGACGCCTTTGGCCCATGTTACGTCGCCGGGGATGGGCTTGACTCTGTAGGCAGTGAAGCCGGGGCCAGTGGGTGTTACGCCTAGGACGTTGTTTGAGAGAGCGGGGACGATGCCGGAGGACCACCCGTGGGCGAGGGATGTGAATGCATCTTCGTATTTTGTGCCGTTGGCGCCGATGCCTTCCCAGACCGTGATTCCAGGATCGTTGGTTGCCATCCAGCCGTAGAGGCGGCGTATTTCTTCGAGTGCCGAGTCTGCGAGGCCAGTCTTGAATCTGGCGTCGATTTCAAAGTAGGAGATAAACGCATAGACGCGTTGTGAGAAGCCATCTTGAAGGAGATCATTGTCGTAGAATGAGTTGCCGTATGGACGAGCATTGGCTTTTGATAGGTAGGAGAGGACGGACTTTGCGATTGTGTCGTTTGCAACGCCGCTTGTAATGCTGATACTGTTGCCGTCTTGGGCATGCGTGGGGCAGGGAGAGAATCCACAGGATCCGTCAAAGAACGCACCAACGGAAGTGTCGAAGAGATCGTTGTTGACTGCAGCTTTCACTGCCTTAGCACGTGTAGTCCAGCGAGCTGCATCAGCGTCACGGCCACCAAGAAATTGTGCAATCGTGGCAGCGTGATTCAGGGCTTGGACATAGAGGACATTGTAGTAGGTCACAGGACCTGTTCGAGGGAGGAAAGCATAATCTCCATAATTGGCGGAGACTCCAAGACCTTTTTGCACAAGCTGAGTGTCGGGGTTGGTTATAGAGGGGTAAAACGTATCCAGGACCTTGACGATATTAGGGTAATATTTCCGAATGTAGTCCTCGTCGCCAGTGTACATAAATAGATCGTAGCTACAAACAACCCACCACAATGGATAATCCAATAGCGGGAGAGTGTAGTTGTTTCTACGCAGTCGTTAGTCTTTGGAATTGTGACGAATATCGCGTAACTTACATGCTTGCAGGAGGAATCCATCCATCGTCTCGCTGGTGATCTCCAAGATCAGCAAGCACATCACGAGCAGCCTCCGGGACGTCGTGGGTTAGATATGATGTGAGCGCAGATACGGCAAGATCCCCAACATAAGGATCTCGGTCTCGCTTTGCACCATCATGAAGAACAAGCTTGCCCTCAAGTGTGGGGCTTCCAGCTTGTCTTGGATCTGTATCATTGTATCGGAATGTATCGATACATAAGTCATTTGTGTAGACGGCGTCATACCACCATTGATTCAAACGATCATCTGAGCTCTCAAACCAGCCCGTGAAGGTATCTGGAGTTCCGAGAAAGCCCGTGAAATTCAAGCTCATGGCAGAGATTGAAACTGAGCCGTACGAGGTTGTATATGGGTCATCTGCTGGAAGGGCATCCAAATATACTTTCATATATCTGTAACCATGGAGCCCATCGGCGCAAACTTTGGTGTTTTCAAATTCGCAGCCATGGCTGTCCGTCCAGGTATATGGCTTGGATTTGACCGCAATCTGAGAGGTCACGTGAGCACGTAAACAAACATTTTCGAGGGCATGAAATGGCAACTTACCTGGTCAGAATCAGGAGTAATTGTGTCTCCCTGTGGATATTAGTTTCTTCATCTCATCGCAGCGCGATTGGGGAGCTTACATTGTCCGATCGTGAGAAATCGCTCACGTTCGTCAAATACTCGAGTGTTTCAGAAAAAGCTAGTCTAATGCCGGGATAACCGGCTGTGAAATTGGATGCTCCTCCAAATTGAATTGAGAGGAACCCAGCAATGTTCTGGCCAAAATCTACAACAATCGTAGGTGTGATATCTGGAATTGGTTTGCCCGCAGCAGTTGAGTTTGGCGCAGCAGGGGCGTTCCTCGTCAAGATCGTAGAACCGTAGCCCGTGAGAAGGCCATTCGGGTTCGTGACATTGCCTTGCGTGTAGTTGGCGACAATGCTCACAGGATGAACTATGTTCTTGCGCGGCGAGCGCACGTACTTCTCCCAGTCGTCTGGCGATGGGTGGCCGAGTGAGCCCTGAAGCTGATAAGATGTCTGCTGCGAGGGCGCGGCGGCAGCGGGAGTAAATGCAAAGAAAAGATGGATGAAGGAGTGTATAAGAATCCAAGTGGGGAGCAACATGATGATTGCAGAAAGAAGAATATTAGTATTACTACTGTATCCCAAGAGAAAGGCCCGCGCTGGTGTTCATGTTTGTGGCGTCAAGGACGTTTATATAGACTTCTGTGTCGGTGCTCAAGTGCTCCACAGTCCTTGGTCCCTTCCCTTCCCTGTCCCGAAGCGGCAGTTCGATCTGGCACTGGTGGCTCTTTCCTCGCTCGGCCGATTTTTAAAATTGCCCGTCTGGGCTCTGCATGGGATTTTGGAGATAAAATATCAAGATCCAAGCGAAGTCTGGGGAAATACAGGCAAGTAGCCGCCGCCGTTGAAGATTGACGAGCCAGGGGGCGAAGGTTCCGGTTGTGGTGGGTCGCTTGAAAAGGGGCAAGCTCGCAGACTAGGGAACGCCAGCCTAAACGGATGGAGCATCAGGGACCGCCAGGGACCATACCTGCCCCTAGCTTTCAACCAACAAGCAATCTGAACCCCTGCCAGCAAATCACGATAACGGACGCACATGACCATGAAAAAACGGAAATGCACCAGATGCCTCGCAGTAGTCAATGTTTCCATCATTACTTCTCCTGAAAAGCCGCCGGACAAGGCGCTTGCTGGCTGTCCTGACTCCCACTTGCCCACCGGATCTTGTCATTTTTCCGTGGTGGCGCATTTATAGGTCTTGAGCCCCGATGCAGGCGCCCATCCCAATCTCCCTTAGGTTCGGCCAGATACCCGAGCGTGATATCTAAGATTCCTCCACCCCCTCTTTCAGAATTCAACTACTGCACCTCCGTTGTCAATTTCTCAGTCTTGGACCTTCCTCTTTTTCAGGAGATACGACATGTGTTGCATCCGGGCTTTAGGAATCTCAAATTCATTCCGCAGGCTACGTGCTGCGATGTAAAGGGGCTGAGTACATGTTACCCCGCGGTCCGGGGGACCCAGCATCGTTGACGCGCTCGTCTGGTATCACGCGTCAACCTTCCCTCGAGAGCTTGAATGCCGATGAACGTTTGGACTACGGCGTTGACAGCACGCACCTTCCCGTCTGTGCGACTTAGACTGTTTGCCTTTCAACGTCAAACCTCGCAGAGGCTATTGTTACATTATTACTCAAAGCTCGCACAAACCGTTGTCTGTCTCGCCGCCCTGCGTGGCAAACTGGGATTAAAGCCGGGCTCGGAGGCGGAAGTTTTTAAATTTTAGGATTTTGTGAATTGCATTTGTTGTTTTGACATTGTTCGCCATGAATTAATCATACCCCCAGGAATACCTAGGAATACCTAGTTTCCCGACGGATTATACTTTCGGGTTCAGGCCAAGGAGCTGGAATTCCCAAATGTGAAGACGCTTCTAGTCGAGACGGTGTCATGATCACAGTACGACAGAGAATGACCCCAATGACTCTTCTTCCGCTCTTCAAAAAAGCAGAGATCCGAATTCCTCGAGTTGTCAAATGCAGAAAAATGTTGTGTATGGTGTCATGAGGCAAGAAGGATCAAGTGAGCCATGCTATGACTGCCACGCGACAAAACTCTGTCCAGCATTGAGACACGACGAAACTTCACGCCAAAATGACGGTCAGGCGTGTTCTATTTCATTTCTTGAAAACGTTACATCTATAGAGACCAAGAAACTCAACATGTGCAAAACGAGCGTCTCGATTTGATGAAGAAATACAAAAGTCGATATATAGTCACGTGTAGTTCATAGCCTTCCAACTACACAGTCTCTGTGCGGCTCGGAAGTATTAAATATCTTACACCCGCAATATTCAGATCCAGCATCGAGCCGCTGTAACGCAGTCAACATCCGGTTGTCCAACCTTCGGCACGGGTCTGTACTTTCCTTCGCGTGTATCACGTGATTGCAAAGTCTGCACTCGAAATCGAAAGCGAGCACAAGTGCAGATATGGAATTAATATTGCCGCCGGAATTACAACATAAATTCCAGACTTCTTGTTTCCTTTCATCGGGTCGCAAATGCTGTTGCCGCCTAATACTACACACGTGATCGTCACATTGCATTGCCCTACTGAGTTTCTCAGTTCCCTATCATAGTCCAGGATACCAATTCCATACTCAAGTGTTTTTCGAAAAGTCAGGGCCTTAAATCTGCCAAGGAGATGATCTTGGGCAGACTCACAAGGCTGTGAAATGTTGCTTGACGGCGCAAGCACAGCCACTTCATACCAAGACTTCCGCGCCGCACAAGTGGGGATAGTTGCCCCTCACCTACGTACAACCAAAAACTACAAATATTTCTTCGAATTCCCAAATTTTCAATCCCAGCATTTCTGTCCCATTTGCTATCTCGATTTCTTCGTATCAAGTCCCCAAAAATGTCAGAAACCCACAGTCGCATCCAGGCCGCCGCAGCCGACAATGAGCGCCTGCTCAAAACCCTCTCAGAAACTGACTACGCCCCCTCAGCCCTCGAACAAAACTCCTCCTACATCACCACGCTCAAAAAGGAAATCGCCCAACAAGAATTGAAACTCAAGAAGGTTACCCAGAAAGTCGGCAAAGAATACGCAGAGCACAAAACCTACAACGAGTCGCATATGCGCCGTCTTGCCTATAAACTCGGCGGCAAGAAAGAGAAGTTCGAAGCCAAAGCATCCAAGGAAGAGCGCGAATGGTTAGAAGCTGTGCAGGAAGAACTCCACTGTAAGAGAGCGGTTGAGCAGCTCAAAATCAACCTAGACGATGCTACCAAGACAAATTCAGATCTGTCAGCAGTAGCATCCGTCCACACTTCCACAAAAGCAGAGCTTGACGCACTCTATAAATCCATCTTTGAAGGTCCCACCCCCGACATCCCAGGCGAGGATGAAAAAGAAGCCGCCGTCAAGGACGCAGAGGCAACCTTTAATGCCATCCAACTCCGCCTCAGCAACGAGAAGCAAGCCCGCGCCATCCTCCTCGATGCCGACAAATTCCTCAACCTAGCCCGTGGTGATATTGCCGATGCTCTCAGCGCAGCAACAATGGACGCCTGGGGTGTAGGCGGCTCTTTCGCCGACATGTCGAAAGCATCCGCACTAGGCAAAGCCCAAAGCCACATTTCTCAAGTCGAAATGTTGATGAACCAAGCTATGCGAGCTCAACCTGCCGTGCAGCCGATAGGCGATTTGAATGTGCCTGAGATGCGTTTCATGACTGACGTGGTGTTCGATAATATTTTCAGTGATATGAATGCCAGGGATCGGATTAAGGATAGTCAACGGTTGCTGGAACTTGCAAAGGGGAAGCTGACGAGGGAGTTGGGGGCCGCGGATGGGAGGATTGCGAGGGTTGGGGAAGAGCTTGGGGGTGCGCAGATGAAGCTTGATGTGAAGAGGGGGGAGTTGCAGGATGTTAGGAGGGCGGCTTTTGACGGGGTTGCGGGAGGAAGTGGAAGTGCGGGTAACGTGGGGAGCAGTGCGGTTGAGAGTGCGCCCCCAAGTTATGGTGCGGAGCCTCCGGCGTATTCTGCATGAGGCGGAACCTTGGGTTTTTAAATATTTCCCGCGCTTTTTGTTTTGTACATATATTTTGTTTGCTATCTGATACCCTGAAATCGAAATATTCCACAAACGCACGTGGGAGCCAATTTTTTCAGCTTGTTTGGGACAATCAAAACTCATTTCTTTCATCGCCTTTGCAACTGTCCAAAAGCATCAATCTCTCAGTTCTACCAGCTACCAGTTCTTCCCCTTAAACGTAAGAGATAACTCGATATGTATTTGCACGCGTATACCGTACTAGAAATTTCCCCCGCGTCTTTCACCTCAGTCAACACGAAAACTACCAAAACTCCAGAACATGTCTTCGAATCCCTCCCCACCAGCACCCCCAAAAAACAACGAACCTCCCAACAACCTCAACCCGCACTCCCTCCACCAACTCCAACAACAAATCCTCACCCAAGACCCCCGCCCCTACATCAACCCCACCCCCGAATTCGAATCCCGTCTCCGCGCCGCTGCGCGAATCTTCAACGAAGGCGCCCAATTATCGCAACGACGAGATACGCGCAGCATGAGAGAAACATGGGACGGTATTAAATATACCAAAGCCCGGAAGGCATTTTTGTACGCGGAGTATAATGCTGAGGATGCGGAGAGGAATATTACCCCGCATTCGGCTGTGAGGACGCCTGCGTCTTCTTCGGACGGGGAAGAGAATTATGGGGAAGAGATTGGGAATGCTAGTTTGAAGAGATTGATTTCTGAGACGTTGATTACGGCGTACTTGATACTTTTCGTGGCGGAGAATGTTAATTGGCCTTGCTACTTGGTTGGTAACTTGGTGGCTGTTTCCACGGATGCGGTTTCTTGGTGGCGTGGTGGTCGGCAGGGCGGGGTTCTTGGGTATTGGACTTTGGATTATTATTGTGGGGTTGTTGTTTCTGTGATGCCGTATGGGTTGTGGTGTCTTGGGGTGGGTATTGGTATTGTTATTTGGGTGGGGTAATGGAGTTTTTTGGATGTTTGTAATTTAGTTATTTGTATCTAGTTCTTATTTACAGTACATCGACTCCTAGAATTTCATGAGCCATACTGCACATGTATGGTTGGACGAGATGACGCCCATTGTGTTGAATCCCTCTACACTTTCTTTCAATTCGTTCTCGAATGTCCAAAAGCATCCAACATAGCTAGAGTGTTTCTTTCTTCAGTATCTAAGAAACAAAGACTGCAGAAATGATACTTAACAACTCTGACGCTCGAAATCCTCTTGCCCCAATTGACTTCAACTGCATAAACACGCATCAAGTATACCTGAAGACAACAATAAATTGCACTGATGTCTTCCGATTCATCACCGGTAGAAAACCTAGACCATTCTATCCGGTCCCCAAGTACATCAGAGGCGCCTCTACCCACGCCTCCGGTACCAGCAGACGTCCCTCTTCCCAAATCTCCAACCCCGGCAGATGTCCCTCTTCCAAAATCTCCAACCCAAGGAGATGTTTCTCCTCCTCGCTCCCCCACTCTAAAAGGCCCACTGATAAAGGAAGACTCAAAAACGCCTGGCTGGGTCGCCGCAGATCAAAAGCTCGCGCGCTGCCTCCTAGCCTCCGCGCGAATTTTCTTCCTCGCCGCCGAAGCAACACGAAACCTCCCCACTCTCTCCGAAAGAGAGCTCACATACGCCACTACCTACCTACAAGCAATTCATGCATTCCACGATCAAAGATCTAAGATCTTCAAGAAAGAGAAAGAAGAAGCCAGGGATTTGGGATCCAAGATGTCATGGGCAGATAGATATCGAATATGGATGAGAGAAGAAACATTGTCGCATCTACTCGGCATACATTTCTTAATTTCGTATCTGGCGCTATTTATCTCATTTAATCTTGACTTGGATACTCTTGCTGTTTTTGGTGGCGTGGCAATATGTGTGGATGTTAGTCAATGGTATTGGGATCGCGAGACGTCAGATTCGGGGCGGTATGTGTCCAGGTATGTGAAGATTGCCTTGATGGCTTGGTTTATTAGTGCTGTGCCGTATTGGGTGTCATATGCGTTATTTTTCTGGTATTTCGGGCATCTCTGCGCGTTTTTGCTCCTTGAAGAGGAGCGGGCGAGGGAGGAGGCTGATATGATCGCATTGGCAGATCTTGTAGCGTTTGCGAATAAGGGACATCAAGTTTCGTTCAGGTTGACGGAGCGCTAAGTGGAGGAACACAGGAGGATAGTGCTTAATTGGAGAGAAGTGAGTCGTAAATACGTAGTAGATCGTTGCAGAGTATTCAAGCAAGTCCAAAGGGTGGGGAAATTACCCGTCGGCGAAGTCACTTGATCCCCAGGCACGGAAATAGTAAATTAACGTCTTTTTATACTTTTCAAAATAGATGGGTCTTGGTTTTGAATGAAAGAAATTTTGCTTCTAGTTCTAACCCCGGGTTATTCGTAGTTTAGTCCACACCAGCAGGAAGTCCATGGCGAGTTGGGGTCTCAATTCTAGTGACGTCTGATCAATAATTGTCTCTCGAAGCCCAATGCGGTGTTATAACTTCTTTTTGTTGTCTCAAGTAGGACTGCAAGGCGAGGAGGAGTAATATTTAGTACTTCATAAAGACTTATAAGCACAATCGGGACTCACCGGGGTGCCGATTCGTCATCAATGATCAACCTTTCAACGAAAAGCAAATAATAAGCCTCTTCATCATCAGATACGGCATCTCAATCTTTGTAGGCTTTGTTTAAACATGAGTTCTTCCCTCAATCGTGTAAATGTAGTTTTACTTGGAACTATAGTTGAGGTCCACTGATAGTTTCACAACAGGAAGAATATCAAATGTCTTCAGAAAACGCAAAGCCTGATGAGTCTTCGGAGGCTCATGGCGCTTCGATCTCAACCTTGCCTACAAGGCCCGGAACAGCCCCGCCATTGTCTGACAATACCGCAGGTGCATCGAGCAAGGCTCTGCCTAAGCCCATCATCCTCCCAGCACCATTATTCGACCCAGAAGCTTCGTCGAAAACCAATCCATCACCGTCATTAACAGACGTCTCAGGAAATAGCCTAGATCTCAGGCACACCTCCGTGTCCACAGCGTCCACGGAAGATCTCGATCCCCACTCACCTGTAACCAAAGCCATCATCCGGACGAATCCTGGGTACCAGCAAGCCGACCAAGTCGTCAGCTTCACGTGTACATATGACGAGTTTGAGGCGCGTTTCCGTGCCGCCGCGCGTATTTTACAAATAGATGAGATGAGGAAGTCAAAAGAGATGGTGGAGGAGGGGAAAGCGGAAGCAGAGAGACTGAAGAAGGAGCAGCATGTGAGTAAGGAAGCATAAGATGCCGCTTATCAGAGGGCCAATGAGTTCCTCCGGCAGGCCTTAGCTGCGGACAGTGATGACGAAAGTGAAGGCAACTAGGCAATTAGCCTTACCGTCGAAATATAATAGGCATCAAGCATTGTTTTATTGCCCCATGCATTATGTGTGCCGTGTTCGTAACTGTTGAGCAATACAGGTTCAAGTCTTCCCTCGCTCCCAACTAGAATGATCGTGACTGCCTTGAGGACGGAAGAAGTGTAGCGATGACTCTTTCACACACCCCCCTTTTTAAGCGAACCCACCAGACCCTGCCTCAAAACTCCCAGCCTATCAAACAACGCTCTCTGAGTGCTGGAACATCACTACCGAGGCCAATTGTTACAAATAGATTTTTATTGCCCATAGTGGCTATTTCTCGACTCGGACCAGTCTTCATTGTGATGGAATTGTGAGCCCATCACGTGGCGCTCCTCACATGATCCTCAAAAAACCAAGACAAAATATTTTGCGAAGACATTTTCATCAAAAGCATCCCCAGTGGCACAAGTCCTCAGGTCACAACACATACGCAAACCTTTATTTTAGATCCTGCCAACGTCTCATCCCAACTTTGGACAGCCTTGGAGGAAATTTGGAGATATGCCGGGCCTAGTGGTCGTCATGTCACAATATCCACCAATGGCGCCGATTTCCCCACACTTCAGCCGCCGGGATGAGTGCAATGCCGCCTGTACCTGCACAAATCTTCGGAATAATGTAAAGCATCTTATTCATTACTCCGTTTTCAGAACATCTGCAAGGTTTGCACTATCCATTTGCCGAATGGGGCGTATTTCCGAGTGTGGGGTCGGCATCGGATGACTTGCCTCGGGGTAAATTCCAACGACGTCGCAGTCTTTTATTTTCCAGCTTGGCCGTGTATGTTTGTATTTGAACTACTTTGATTCTCACTATCTGAGTTTTCTGTCTTTCATTCTGTGTCGAGTCGGGTCCGCATTCTTTTAATTCCATATCAACCTGGAATCAACCAGCTACAACCATGAAGTCCCTCTACATCCCACTCTCCGCTGCACTGGCAGGTGTTTCAATGGCAGTCCCGGCAGATAGAGTCATAGAAAAACGAGCAACTCCAACGGTGTATCTGGCCGGTGATTCCACGATGGCCAATGGCGGCGGAGGGACATCGACCCAAGGTTCGCCATCCATTATCTCTCGATTTTTTCTGCAACTGACATCCTATTTCTAGGCTGGGGCGTCTACCTCCCATATTCTCTATCCATCCCTGTTGTAAACGACGCAATTGCTGGTCGCAGCGCACGCTCCTACACCGATGAAGGACGCTTCACCTCGCTCGCCAACAGCGTCAAGTCCGGGGATTTTGTAATCATCGAATTTGGCCACAATGACGGCGGCTCCTTATCCACCGACAACGGCCGCTCGGATTGCGCTGGTGCTGGTTCAGAAACCTGCACAACATCTGCGGGTGTTGTCGTCCAAACCTACCCCACCTACCTCACAAACGCGGCAAAACTCATGACAGCCAAGGGTGCTAAGGTTATCATCAGCAGCCCTACGCCCAATAATGTTTGTGAGAGCGGAACTTGCTCGTACTCTGCTCCTCGATTTACGGACTATGGCAAGATTGTAGTGAAGAATGTGGGGAGCGCCGCTTCGTTTGTGGATCACGGGCAGTATGTTGCGAATCAGTATATCAAGTTGGGGGCGTCGGCTGTTAGTAAATTTTATCCGAAAGACCATACGCATACGAGTCCGGAAGGGGCAAATTTGGTTTCTGCGGTATTTGTGAAGGGGTTACTATGTGCCAATAATCCGTTGGCTACTTATGTTAAGAATACGACGGCAAGTGTGGTGGGAAGCTGTATTTAGAAGACCGGGAAAATACGCTGCGGAAGAGTTCATTGCATATAGTTGTCAGTCACAGTTGTAGATAAGGGCAATAAATATTCATATTGTTTCTAGGCCGCGACTGTCATCGATATCCGACATGGAATGAAACATTCCATCCACTGCGTCAGGAAGCTGTACAAATAACGATCATTTCATGATACGTTCCATTCTCCCCGAAATATCAAAACTCCGAATTTGGCCAAATATAAAAAAGTTGTTGCAATGTAAAGTACCTGTCCCAAAACACAGAAAGTGCCACTTCAAAGCTCACAGTTTCCGCACCACAACTCAACTCACATCACCCTATCTAGAAGACAAATCCAGTGCCACTTCCTGGAGAAGTAGAATCGGTGGTGGCAGGAGTAAACTCTCCATCATCCATTTCATTCCACTCGCTGTCAGCATCATGGAGCTCCACACCGCCGTAAGCAAGCTTGTAGCCGTTGATAGGGCGTAGTCGATCGATAGCCTCCTGCATAATCCGAGCACTCTCCTGGAGTTCCGGCGGAGTGGCAGCATTGGCAGCAGCAGCCGGAGTAACAGTTTCGTCGCGGGAACCGTGGCGACGGTATAGATTTGCGAGTCTCGCCAAATCAGAGGGGTGCAGTACTTTGCCATAGCCGTAATACTCTCTATAAGCAATGCCTACGCCCTTTTCCAAGAGTTCATTGAACTTAGCATCAGTGAGGCTAGGATGATCCCAGGAGAAGACTAGCATATCGAGACGGTCTTGCAGGTGCTTGAAGAACTCATGATCATACAGATCAGGCGCATGATAATCGTTTGGATTAACACCGGGCTGTGCGACCGATGAGCGCCGCACAAAGGGGCTCTCATGGAAGGTATTCATGTCAGACAGGCGATCCCATGTCTCTTGTGCATCACCGAATTGGCTATCTGAGATACCTAGATTTCCACCTCTGGCTGCGTCAAGAGAGACGACCACCTTATCGAGCAATTTCTTTGGATCCTGCTGGCATTTCATCAACATGTCTTTGGTCTCGAGCTCAGACAGCGGAAGATGTTCAGCCGTCTCAAGTGCGGCCAAAGCTTCATTCATCAGTCCGTACTTCGTTTTCCGCATTGGAAATGACTCTTCGCTCATATTGCTATCCCCATGCTTCTTCTGGCTGGACGCAGGGATGGTAAGCCCCGACGGAGTTGAAAGACCAGCGTCTCGAAGCACACCCCTCTCAATCTTCAGAAACTCATCGAGCTGGCCGTTCAAGTCGCCCGAAATGTTGAGGCTAGGCGTAGGATTCCTGGGCTTCTTACTGAGGAGAAACAAACTCTTGCGTGAGTCTGCAATGCAGGACAAGGCATGATGGAAGACTGTGAGGGCCTCGTCACCTGGAGGACTTCCTTTGCAAACCTTCAGGTAATGCTCTGCAATCTCCTCATTGCTATAGAGATGATAAGGAGGACTGAAGCCCAGAGTTGCATACGCATGGGCAAGCGACCTAATCAGAGAACAGCCTTGGGAGTTGGTGTCACGGACCAATGGATCACCCGAGTTGGGGGCGGTCTTGGTCTCGGGAGCAAGAATTGCTGGGTCTGTAAACTCCAGTTGGGTGGTTTGCTTTTTGGTTGGCAAGGTGTGTTTGAGTGATTTAGTCAAGGCTTTCCTGAAGTTGCGAGTAGGATCTTTTGAGCTCCAGTCAGTAAGGCTACCTGCGATAGCATGATGAGGACGCTTCTTGCCTCTGGGATTGGCGGTGCTGACAGGACCTGGTCTATCACCCTCGATGGGTCGTTGGTAATGGACTTCTGGGTGTTCGAGAGTTACGTCGGAGTCTTCACCATCGGATTCCTCGCTCTGGACAGCGGTTGGTACGTCGCTCACAATAACTTGATGGGCAGGGACAGATGTTTCGTAGCCCTGATATTGAGGTGCGGGGATAGAAGCAGTCATCGCTGCCAACTTATTGATTCTCTGTTGAGTCTGCTCCAAGAGCGCATTCATGTCTGCAATTGGCTTGGCAGCTTCAGCATTCTGATTTAGTGAGTATCAAATTTCCGCAAACGGACTGAGGCCAATTCACATACCACTTGTGCGTTGTTATCGAGTTTCTCAAACTTGTCCTCCGGCTCCTCCACGTCCAGGTACTTCTCGACAGCTTCTTTGATTTGTGTGCAAGCATCGCTAGTACTATCACTGAACGAAGCAAGAATGTTGTCCATCCACTCTCTTGTGCTTTCATGTTTGATGCCTTGATCCGCGAGAGACTCGGTTGCGTTCTCGGGGTCAGCAAGGAGAAGGCCTCTCTTGAACTTCAGGATTCGGACAGCATCTTCGGCGAGGGACTTTTGGCCATCACGATTCACGTTGATGGCGTACTTGATTTCGTCGAAGAGCTCTTGGGAAGACATGGTCTCAATGTCTATTAAAGACAGGGAATGTAATTGAGACGGCGCCATCTTGAGAAACAGCTCCTATGAAAGGAACAGTTATCAGGTTCGAGGTGTTTGTTGTCGATGAATTTTGTGGTCTACTGTCGACTTGCCACCGAGCTTTCGGGAGGTGCGTTTGTAGAAAGTTGGTGAAGCGGGGCACGGGTGATGCGGGCGATGGCTTTTATAACCTGTTCTGCAAGCACTAGTGGCAGACATCAGTCAAGTGAATGATATTTGATAGAGCCTTTATCGTACGACAGCAACTCGATGATAAAGAATTCACACAACGCTCTTCGGGAAAATCCGCGCCCCTGCATACGAATGACGTCTCATCCGCTGGTAATTGATGCACAATGAAAGCTATTCTCTGGAAGCAAGAGCCGTATTTAGGTATGATTCACTGCTTTTGGTTTGAAGCTTAGATGATCGTAACCTATAGTATTGAATTTAGGTTGTCAATATTACGAATGGGGCCGTGTCTAATGCGTATGCCGACTGACTTTTGACTGTTATTGGATTTTCCTAACTTCTTGATCATCAATTTATCATCTCTTTCTATGTTGATTTGGACTTTCAGGCTTTAACGTCAAAGGTTGCAGCCCTTCCGTTTCGTAAGCCCCGCCAGAGCTTTGTGCTGAGATACTCCATATCGCTACCGAGGTACGATGTCCCAATTTCTCTACTCCAAAGTAAAGCACTATGAGCGAATTCCATGACCTTCTCTTCATATTTATTTTGTTGGATTTCTTTTCTTCAGTAACCTTTCCATCTGAAGACAATGAAACGCGGCTTGGTTCGTGCTTTGGGCCGCGTGCGGACGAAATAGCGCCAGTGCATCGCCGACGAGGAATAATTTTCCATCAGAGAATGAAGGCCTAGGGGCGATGCAATCTGAAATCGCTGTGACGAATGGCTTGTCTATCTTGCTGATGATTCTTTCTTGCTGACGATTTCGCGTATCGGGGCTGCAAAGTTTGCTGTGCTGTAGGTCTGCTGCTTCGTCCAGACTTCGGGTCTGACTTAACCAAAGGGGACAGTCTGTCGGTGCTGCACTCCATCCACATCTGTCATTGCTGTTATATATTCATGTGAGTCCTCAGGGCAGTTGTAGTACCACACAAAATTTACATGACGGTCGCCTGGTTTGTTGGAGCCGTGCTCTCTTGGAACTATGTACCTGTCAAGCAACAATTAGGCCACTTTCAAAATCCGGCAGAAAGACAAACACATACCCAACAATATAGCTTCCTTCCAAATGATAACGGAATGCTATATTGTAAAGGAACTTGATCGTTTCTTCTGTCACATCTTTTTCGGACACCACACCCCTCCATGTAAGGTACCCCGCATATGGTGTCTCTAATTCCGGGAACATAAGCTTGCGGATACCTGAGTTTGCGCCATCAGCAGCGATAACGAGATCCGGATGAATCCTGGATGAAATCCCCTTCTCAGTATTTTCGTATACCAGACTTAGGCCCGCTTCTTTAATGAAGGAAACATTGGTCACTCTTCTCCCCGCCTCGTAAATCGCAGTTCCATCTGTCGGAAGACTTCGGGGTACAGATACCGCATACTCACTACTCAATCCATCAAAATTTGCTCGCAACCGGTAGTAAAGCGTCTTCCAAGTGGTCAGTTTGAACGGTACCTTTCGTTGCTTCGTAACCTTGAGGTTGACACCAAAATGAGCAAATCCTCCGCCGTAACAAAATGCTCCTGGTCACTGATGTGATGATGCTTCTGCAGGAAGGTCTAACCATGCAGTCCCACGATCAAGCCGGCTGCTTGCCCTTCTCGAATCGAAGTTAGGTATTGTTCTAGGATTCGCACGTTGTGGCCGAGCCACTTGGCCGTGGCCCCATGCATGAGGCCCGCGAGGGAGCCTCCGATCTACATTATATCAGGTCAATTTCTAGAGCCAAATAGTAGGGAGGGGTCTCTGCTTACAATGACAATATCCAGGGGACTTTCCGCCATGTCGACGATTGGTAGATTTTCCGAGGTGAAGTCGGAGAGCGGGGTACCGTTCAGGCCACTGAGATCCCCTTTCTCAAGCCCCGACATTCATTTTGGGTAATTATGAACTTGCTGACCGTTCTAACATTCTAAGTAGTATTATATTGATATTGATCATACATTTGATTCGCAAGTGAAGGAGAGGAGAGAGCCGTCGTGATTGTTGCCGAGCGAACCCCTAGAACCCTAGCTTCTGGAGCTAAATCAGTCTGACTGGCATTTCTAGCATTCTCACTGCCAACACCAACCAACTCTGCAGGGAATTTGTGTTGCTCGTTATGCCCTCCAGAATTGATAGGGAATTGGTGACATCACTCAAAGGTGGTTGCTAAAAACCTTTCAAAATCAGAAAGGGAGACTGCAATCCCTCGAAAAAAAATACTTAGTGAATGGTTCGCTAAAAATCTAGCGCTGCAGCAACTGTCAAAGCGTCGTAGTTAGTACAGCTGCAGTGGCTCTGAGCGGGGCAATAGGTGCATGACCCCTGACGTCCAGGACTGCCTGAAGAAGTGCATATGAACGATTCAGGAGGTATGGGCATTATCGACTTGCAGAACCTCCTGAGACCTTCTAGAACAGGAAAAACAGTACTCTTGGGCAATTGTACCTTTTAGGTTCCCTGACTCCAGCATGGAAGTGGAAGACACCCGTGTCCTCGATCGACCAGAATCCCATGAATAAACCACTAAATAAGGCACTGGTAGGAACTTGCTACGCCGTGCCACCAACTGCGGCGTGAAAATTGACGGATTGTTGACCGCAGAGAGCGAGAGACGTCGAGTACTCCGCCGGACAATTTCGAACTCCCTTACACCTTCGCTACCCGTCAACCGGATGGCTCCTAAAACTGCCGTATCCAGTAAGAGTTCTGTAGTGATAAAGCATGATTTTAGTTTCATTTAACCATATGACTTGCATGCGGCGCAAGCTTGTTTGTTGGCCAGGGTGTCAGTAAGCTGATATCTTGACCGCTCACAAAGATTTCTCTCTTTTGAAAGAAAAGCTTTCTAGCCAATTTTTGAGAAATGTAGGTAGAGTAGTAGACGCCGCAAAGTATTCCTAAAAAGTGAAGCAATGCAGGTGGGAATTCCCCGTCGGACAGTATATACCCCGTTCCCGCCGCAGCATGTACACGTATACTTCCCTCCCCGTTTCCGTTTCGCTCCTACTCACCAATCACGTAACTCTCGTTCCGACAAAAACGCCTCAAATCTAGCCCCCACATACCCTAGAACTTGCAGCTCGCCTACTCCCAGATTGCCGTATCCAGTTGAAAATATTTATGCACAGCCCTACGGAACGGGCGGAAATAGTTTGCAGATGCCGAGGGAACGAACGCGACGGCGATTGGACGAGCCGTATTCGGTTTTCGCATCCTTCGGATTTTCGGTCAGCATGGATTTCTGCATATCTGAAAACATATTTCTATTCTTTGCAGCGAGCAAACTTGGCTGTTCCTGGAAATAAATCGAATGATGGACATCTTTTGAAAAGGGAAAGGCTTCGTGTTCAAGTTGAAGCTGGATGGATTTGAGATGCGGATACACACTCCATGGATTTATTTGGTTGCGGAGGGGTCTTCGATGGTGGTGATGCAGGCGGGGTTGCTGAAGGTTCAATACTACTCACGCCAAAATCCGAGATTAAAGCCGCTTTCTACTTTTGAGATTTGTTCTGTCGCGGCGGTTTGGTGGATGTTGTATATTGCTCTGGCGGGTGTTACGACAGGCGTGCTTGGGTTTATTTCTCAAATGGGCTTGACAGACCGAGGCGGTGAACCTCACGGAAGAAGCTACGGAGTGGTATTCTTGTTCTACAAGACTCTATCGACCTGGGTGCTACACCGAGTATTGACATTTGGGCTGGAAAATATCGATTCGTTTTGGACGGCTGTCCAGATGGACTCGACTGCTATTCGCAAGAAGGTCGAGGCTCGCCTGTTGGAAATCGCCGAGTCTTTGAGAGCTATTGATTGGAGGAACCTTTTGGGGACAGGTCTCGTTGTTGAGGATTCGCCGAGGCTGAACGACAAGAAGGCTTGTCAGTTGATCAGTCTCGAACGACATAAGAGTCGAGATCCTATCGAAGGAGCGAGGACACTCACCTGGAATATTGCCATCGACAAAAAGGCGCTCGACGAGATGAAAGAGACCCTGGGACCTCCTGGGGGTTTCGGAGAGATGGGCTTTAATGTTTCTGGAGAAGGTGTCTCTTTCGAGGCCATGGGCATCGGCACCAGGTTCAACTTGTCGTTCTCATTACGTAAATCGAAGAGCGGGGAACCAGGAGGTCGATCTCCGAAGAAGAAGAGAAAGAGCATGTGAGACGATTGTCGTTGATGATAGAATGGGAAAGACGCCTGCCAAACATTGGGAGTGTGGGGTTGGTTTCTAAGGCGCTTTGGATTGGGCTGGTCAATTGGAATGGAGTTTGATCAATAGATAGGATGTTTAGATACCCCGAGCTGAATGTCTAATTTATGAATTTTATCCTATCCAGATCAGCACAATGAATCTGGTCACTTATCTTTTTTCTAAGAATGAGGCGTTATTACTTTTTCTCCGAATGTCAGTGCCTCCGCCGAAGTTCATACATAGCATAGTGGCCTCCTGGTAGGGAGAAAAAGCGGCACTCATTTTGAATGTGCCTCACAGTGTGGAACATTCAAGATCCACAATGATTAGTGACGCTTTTTGTGTCTATCGTAACTGGCTAACAAAATCACGACCAGGTTGTTTGAAATAGAAAATACAGTTAGTTCTAGAACTGTGCTATGGAAGAGATATCTGATACACAACCTATCGATGAAATGACGGAAAGAAATTTTGCGAACTTTCGAGTTTGAACTCGGTTGTTTGAGATACCGAAGGACCAATCTCAGTCCAAGACATTCTAGTCGACACGAGCTTCTCAATCACAAACTCCTACTACATCCAGCAAATTCCACACTTTTTATGGGTATAAAGTTACCGGGGTCGCCGGATCAAATAACTTCTCGAGCACCACACTTGCACAAGACCTCAGAAATTCTACTCGGCCTTCAAATCATCAAACACTTCCCATCACCACACACCACATACTTTGAATCTCAACCCACAAACACTGCTCAAGGTAGACAGATCCAAGAAACTTCTACTTCTGTAGCTTTACTAACTTTTGTCATTGATTAAGATGGCAGTCCTTGAATTCGTTGAACTGACAAACGCGTGCGTGTTCAGGAATGGAATCGACAAGGAGGGAAAACCTTACACTTTCAAGTTTTCGAACTGTATGAACCCAAAATGCCCATACTCGACGTACAATCCCAATAACACATTTTACTACCCGAAGCCGTAAGACTACAGATAAGAAAGATTGTTTACCTGAAGAGAAGAGTGCTAATAGTGGACTGGTAGTTCATAAGTCAAACCCGATTATTTCAATCTCAATCGGGTTTGACCACAGCATGAAGGGGTAGGTTGTACGATGACCAGCGGGATGATTTGGAACCATAAGATGGGGCGCATGAGAGGATGCATTCACTTCGAACCAATGTTTTTTAAAATCTTGAAACTTGGGATGGTGCAGCGGTCACTATTTTAGGTATTAGTTGAGCAGTTAATCAAGTATCAGTTATTGAAACCATTCTTGAATTAAATTTACATTAAATGTGTTTTGTCCCGGAGTGAAACCAATACAATGTGTCCTTCCGGTAGATCTATGTCTTTCGAGCAAAGAGATTCTGTGTGGTAACAGCTTCCATAATGATATGAGAAGTTGAAAAAATGTTCCATTAACGAATAATAGAGTCACAATTTCACCTTCATCCTCATATGACGAATGAAAAATTTCCTTGGTGGACCATGCAAACCATAAGAACTACACGTCAATGTGGGTTGCAGGACCTGCGCGTCTCAACCAACCTCCTTCTCAATATTATACCCCAAACTTGCCCACCTCTGGCCCATCTCAACATCTCCCTCCATTTCTCTTCTCTTACCCTGCACCTTTTCCTTCGACCCCCTCAGCCACCTCCAACCCTCCCTCCCAATACTTCTTCCCTCTCCATTTCTCTCCCTCCACTCCTCAAATCGATACCACGACCTCCAAAGCCCCAACACAAACCCCGTCGCCAAAACCGTAACAACCCAATATATCCAAAACCTCGTCTTGATAACCTTGCCCTCAGGAGATCCCCAATCAAACAACGGGGCCGCAAAAAGCGCGGCTAAGAAAGTGCCGGGCAGGAAAAACATGGTGAGTACGGCAATGGCTTTCATGGCACTGGAATCCCGCTTGCTACCGCGTGCAATGTCGCGGGATTGCTGGGAGATGGTGACATTGAGTTTATTGCCTATGCTTGCGTTTTGTACCTCTAGCTGCAGGGTCAAGTAACTTGCAGTCAGTTTTCGACTCTAAGAGAAGGAAAGGAAAGGAAAGACATACACCTTGGCGATGAATATTAATAATAGTCTCCGCCCTTTTCAAGCCCAACATCTGTAACTCCATCCCCCGTAGAAAATACTCCAATCGATCACAAATCACACCCTCTGCATCTCCAAAACGCGTCGCTTGCTCATCAATCATGCCACTCCTATCAATCTCCCTCGCCCAGGTCAGCAGGCTCCGTCCCGTCAGCATCGCAACATCGATGTTCTCCTTTATACTCGCTGTGTAAATTTGCAGTTCTAGCGCAGCTTTCGCTTCTGTTTCAATGATGTTGTTGCGGGCTAGGTATTCGTAGCCCCGCAGATCACGGCCTACCTGTTCGAGGCCGGCTAAGGAGCGCTCAATTAAGGTGCGGAGTTGACGTGTTATTACTGCTTCGACGCGTTCGAGTACTATGACGGGGATGAGGAATGGATGGAGTGTGAGGGGTTCTAGGCATGTTTCTTCTAGGCGTTCGCGGATGTATTTCTGTTCCACGGCAGTGTAGTTGTAGAGAAGGATGTTGGTGCTGGATGTTGGGATGTGAAATGAGAGCCAGAGGCGGATGGTACATGTTGAGAGTTTGTGGGCGAGGAATATAGCTTTAAGGTGTTAGGATAAAGTTGGCTGTGGAGAAATTGGAGGGTCACTTACAGGTGGTCGAGCCGATTGAACTCCTTTCGATCGCGGGACTTCTGCCGTCGAAGAAGCCGCGGTGGAAGGAACATGTTTCTAATATCGAGTAGAATGTCTTTTGGCTGAATGGCATTGGCGGTGTCCATGATGGGTTACTTCCTTGGAAGTCATCTCGAGGAGCCGCAAATCTTGAATGGGTTAGTATTCGACTCGAAGTTGGAGTAATGACTTAGAAGCGAAGCAAAAGTGGAAGATCTGAATATGGGCAGAGCTTTCGGAGTTCATTTCATTACAAGGACTCTCAGCTGATCCATCATGAATCGTTATCGTTGCGTTGAGGGCTTAGAAGCTCAAAAGGTACATCCACTTCAAAGTATTCAAAGGCAAGAAGCAGAAGACTCACATAACTCTTGATTCGCAACAACCATCCTCGACCGGCCTCCCCACCCAATCCGCAACCATGCCATCCTTCAACTCCCCATCTTCAGCACAAACATCGACGCTTTTCTACATAGTCCAAACTCATCAGCTCAACACCCAATTTCAATCGCCCAAAAACTCTGCATGAACGTACCCGACAATGCTGAAACCTAACATAAGAGCAAAGCTGCGGATCAAAACGATCTTTCAAAGCGCCGTAGTTCTTGCCGTATAACTCTTGCTCGCGTCTGAAGAAGCAATGGGGATCCATGGTTCGTTGGTGGAGATGGGATGTGAGAACCAGTGAAGTGAGGTGGGGTGAGGGGCGGGGAAATGAGGATGCGGGGGTGTGGCACAGTATCCTTCACAAGACCCGACCCTTTGAACGACAGCTTGAGCTTGACCTCTGGCTGGGTCCTCTGCCTTATAAATGTGTATCTATTATTTTTAGATGACGAGAAAAGAAATCCGGAGATACGAATGTAACAACAAAGAAATTATGTCGGACGGGGGCTGAAATGGGGCTGAAATGGGGCTGAAATGGGGCTGAAATGGGGCTGAAATAATTTACCCCTTAAAAAGAGGGAGGCACTGTCCTCCACTCCACCGAAAGGCGCGCACACACAAAGCTGACCCACTGATTGCAGGTGGACCCTGTGAACCTTTATGTGTACTTCTAAACCAAGTTATTCATTTTATATTTCCTCATATAGCGCACCTTCAGCAGCCATTTACCAAATCGGTACCGAAGTTCAGTGACGTGAAATTGCTTCTATTGTCTACGCCAGTTCTCATTACCCCTGATTTCAATAACTCAATGGTTCTTTCCATATATGCTTCCTTTTCGAACCATTGTTTCGCCCTCGAGCGCATGTCAATTAATTCTTCTGTACCGACAGGAAACTCTAAAAAGCTCACTCGATCTTCGAGCAAGTCAAAATGGCAAATGATCAGAATTTGTGATCGTTCACGCTCATAAAACCCCTCTTCATCTCACCTCCAAAACCCTCCTACAATTCATCAATCAACCTATCCTCAGCAATCTTCACCCCCGCCTCATTCCCAACCACCAAACTCTCCGTCACATTCGCAATAAACCCCTGCACAAACCCCGTCTGCACCGCCCACGGAATAACCGTCCTATAGAACAGTCCGAAGAAGCCCGCTTCCGCTAAATTGATGATGGAGCCGAAGACGAGACGGCGCGGGGCGGGGATCACGATGAAGGAGATGAGGGAGGCGAGGGGGGAGATGGAGAGGAAGGAAGTTAGGATTGAGAGGATTGTTGCCTGGGGGGTTGTTTGTTAGTGGGGGAATAAGGGGGGAATGGGGAAAAGGGGGATGGCTAACGCTTTTTAGGCTGGAGAGTTCTTTGGAGGGGGATTTCCAGTCTATGAGGGCGTTGAAGAGGGCGTGGATGGTGTGGAAGAGGGCGTACCACCAGATTTTGCCTATTGTCATGTGTAAGGTGAACTTGACGAAGGTGTTCCACCAGCTGACCTGTATTTTGAGAATTCGGAGTCAGTAATTGTAACCAACTATCAAAATCTGTATGAGAGACTCAAGAATGGAACTTTGAGGAAAAGGGAAGTTCGACGAGATGAACAATATCAAAATGATATGAAAAAGCCAAACATACCGTAGACCTCCTCACCTTCCCCTGCGCAATCCACCGCTTAATAACCTCCTCCTCCTGCCCCTCATTCTCCCCCATACTCCCATCA
>Ga0247778_1000412_pt1 | contig 58898 bp, 55 predicted proteins | sample UWRJL049202B5_FD_179939 | JGI IMG/M metagenome (GOLD analysis project Ga0247778, IMG submission 179939) | Plant litter microbial communities from Arlington Agricultural Research Station in Wisconsin, United States - UWRJ-L049-202B-5 | ecosystem: Environmental > Terrestrial > Plant litter >... | reverse complement strand
CAAACTCGTCCCCTCCACCGCCTCCCGTACCTCCGCCGGACTAAGTCCACCCACCAGCCCCAACCACTGCGCCGACCATTCCCCAACCAACGGCAAGGAAGGCCAGAAAAGGAGAATGAGAGTCAGAAAGGAGAAGAGGAGGACGAGGCCTTGGAGTGCGGCACCCAGGAGCGTCATGCCTGTTGCGTGGAGGGGGATCGTGCCGCTTATGACCCAGGGTTGAGAAGGTGATGCAGATGCGAGTGAGCATGCTTGTGGAGCTTGGGGTGGTTCTTTGTTCGTTATTGCGGATTTATGTCGAGCTTCTAGTCTGGTCCGAGAATCCGTGTGATTGATCGTCGCGAGAAGCACATTCAACATCGCCGTTTCCGTAGGTAGGTTGGTGATGCTCTTCGTGCTAGAGCCGATTCCAGCCAGTAGAGCGCGTGTGAATTGTGTTGAGGAAGCGTTTCGCCAATTTATGAAATCGAAGGGTTCGGGGACGCAGGCGATGTCTGTGGGGTTTTGGAGGAGCGAGGTACGGCTGCTGGTGTTGTTAATGGACCAGGAGACGTAGCCGAGGCAAACTTGTATGGTGCTGCTTATGAGGGAGGTGTAGCGGGCTGTGCTGCTTGTGGAGATGGAGCCTGTGAGGATGTAGAGGGTGCCGTTTAATGAGAAAATGTCTATGATGGTGCCGTTGGCTGGGTTGGTGTAGCGGATCCCGTGGTTGTAGGGCATTTTGGTGAGTATTGGGAGGGTAGTCCAATTTTGTACATTGGGAATAACTGTATTGCGGGAGTAATATGTAGGTGTGCATAGATACAGGTTGCCGTCATCAAGCTGGTGAGCAACATTGACTTGACTCGGTCCGAATATTTGCTCGTAATGCTTCGTAGAATTCTTCGTTGCCGGACTGAAAGAGGTATTGAAGCTGGAAGGTGTGCTGTTACTCGAAAGAGCGTCTAAAAGATTCGTAGAGATGCCGTTGTAAGTCCCTCCGTTGTCGGCACCCATAAGAACAGGCAAAGTCCTGTCCATGAGTCCAATGGTATCGAAGTCTGAAACCCGGGCGAAAGAGAATTTATACAGAATGCTGACGGTGGTAACAGCAATTAGAACAAATATCCTCAAGAAAAGAATTGATCTCATCCCAAGTCGCAACTGTGTAAGTGTCGGCGCCGTCGTCTGCGAATTCAACACCTTCGCCAACGAAAGACCATCGTGCATGAGCCTCGAACTCAGCATTTTTGAAACCAGCACAGCCTGAACGCGAGGTACGACAATAAAACCAAGGACACCGAATTCCAATCCTATTATAGCCAGCCAAGTTTCTATTGATAATCTACCTCCCACACAAACCGGTGAGGTTGCGGAGAAGCCTTCAGGCTGGGAGCAGCTCCCGTTCGCAATGAGCAGAGAACTGAAAAGTATGAACAAAAGCGAGGCAGCCTCGAGACTCCAGTCCATTGTGCCCCATAATGTGGTACTTGTCGTTTTTTGACCGGGTGTATCGTCCCAAATGGTTTTCTCGCGGCGGTTCAGAAGGGTGAGCCGTTTCGATGTGGGCGTTTCATGGGTCGATCGCGTTGGCTGAATTTCGTCCATTGGAAGATCTGTAGTTATTAAGATATAAGCTGGAAGGACATATTAGTGGCGATGATGAGGGTATTGATGTTCTCCCAAACAAAAATGTTTGGAATGCCAACAACCAGACGTTGGCCAGGCATCGGCGAAGAATGTAAAGGACCTCACCAACTTTACTAGCCAACGAACATGCTTGGAGCAAATAAAATTTACACCATGAGTCATTTTGAGTGGAAAGTCTCCGTTGGACCTGCTTTTCATTCATGACCTATCGTTCTCGAGCAATTCCATCTAGTACACTTCAAAAAGCTCCATACAATTCGAGCAACTTCTGGGCATTGATCGATACGCTCGGTCCCCGAGAAATAAACTCCTTAGCCAGCCAAACTCGCATAGCATCCGCCGCATTCATCAATTTGACTTCCTCTTCACCTTGCTCCGCAATCACGGCCGATGGGTCGTGCCAAGGCCACTGCTGAGCCTCACATTTATCCCACTTCCCATCATCCAGCCCGTTGTCCGACGTCACAGGGGGAGGTGGAACTTTTCCTTCCAGGAAGTAAGCTTGGATTTTCTTGGTCGTACATAAAGAGACGGCGGCAAGGCTGCAATGTCCTTCTGATTTCTGTTCAATGAGACCCGCGTCGACGAACTTCTTGGCCATTTTAACTCCTGCGTAGAGAGGTGTGACGGGGTCGGCGGTATTGCTGACGAAGAGCACAGGGAAGGAAGTCTTGATTGGCTTAGGGTTCTTTGCAGGGTGATCGTCCCATCTCATGGGCGGATCTTTGGACTCGATGGGCCAGGCATCGCAGCCTACCATCAGGGACATCCAGACATCAGCGAAAGAGGAGGTTTCGGCCATCTTTGCGAAGAGCTTTTCGAGGTCCGGCAGAGTTCCGTTCAGCTTTGTTCATTAATCAGCATGTTTTACGCTCGAGCAACAGATTCTTACTTACCGGGTAACGTTTATCGCTGCACATGATGGCGAAGGTGGCCTCGTTCGGAAAGAATTGTGGAGGCGGCGGGTCACCACAGAAGAAATCGAGGTCTCGTCCTTGCACTGTATTCATGATGTCCCGCACCGCTCCAAACTGTCCATTATGAAGCTGGTTAAAGAACTCTGCAACAGCAGGGAACATTAAAGAGGGCGAGTAGAGTGTCGAGAAGAGAAACCCTCGGAGATCACTTTCGTAGAGAACAGATGGCATACTCGAAAACTGGCCGGGCAGTATAAGCGGTTCTCTCTTGATATTGGCCAGGACTCCGTGGAATCGATCTTCGATGTCGGTCACCTTGTCACCTTTGCGATAAAGAGCGCATTCTTCACCAGCCGCATGGCAATATGTATGGAATGTTTCTAAGATGGTGTCTGCATCGCGGAGGCTGTCTGACCATGCAGGTGAGACGTAGTAGTCCGCATCGACAACACCATCAAGCACAATTCGACCAACACGGTCTGGGAACATTGCGGCGAATGTGGCTCCGAGAAGAGTCTAGACATATATAAGTTAACAATCAAACTGGAGGGGCAATGACCTACCCCATAGCTGAACCCCCAATAAACGAGCTTGCCTTTTGTATCGAGGGCATGTGTTTGCTCGGACGAATCTGCCTCATTGTCTTCGTCAGACACGGCAGCTGTATCTGTTTCCGTCTCGTCGCCTCTCCACTGGTCCCAAGCATCGATGATACTAATCATATCCCTGGCAACATTTGGCGTGCTGACATATTTGAAAATACTGTCATTGCCATTCAGTGAATCCTTCGAGCCACACTGTTGACCCAGTGCCCTCGCCCTAGTATCAACCTTCTGCAACGCAACCTCACTAGAATTAACAAGGCCGATCTCTCTCCCAGATACCTGCCACAGCGTGCGGTGAAACTGTCCTTCAACGTAGTCGTCTTCGCCTCCAGCATAACTCGGGAACCCGAAACAGTCCGTACGCGGGGTAGTCGCGCCGACGCCACGAGGATCAAACCCAATGATATCCTGGTCTGCACCCAAGATGGTCTGTAGATTTCTCCCCAGAGCTAGCGCAATGAAAACCCCAGAGCCACCTGGGCCGCCGGGGTTCAGCAGTAGAGGTGAAGTGGACGGCTTCTTTCCAGCACCTGGGACGAGAAGTAACGCTACATGTACTTTCGGATGGCTGCTCGAGGCGTTCAAGGGCCGGTGATAGTCCATAGCTACTGTGAGTCTAGCGCATTTGAAGCTGTCACCATAGCATGGATGCCACTCTAGTTTCTCACTCGGGGTAATCTGCGGAAATATCAGTCCCATGATTTTCGATTTTTGGAGGTCAGTGAGAGAAAGAACAGACGTCTTGGAAATCCAATTGATCCTGCGGTCCAACGACCGGCTCTCGTCGACGCGGTTCTCGACTCAACAGGCTTTCGATCATCGTCGCTGACCACCATACGGACAGGATGAGTACCACAACGATGGCCCTGAGCGCATATTGTCGTTTACGCTGGGGTCTCTCCTCTTTCTTCACTGTATTGTTGAGCAGCCCACTCTTCTCATCAAATTGGGTCGCCATCATTTATTGTAATTCCAATGCTCAAAAATTTGAAGTTGTATGAAGTACGAGCTTCACTCGAAGCGGGGTGTCTTAAGTTGAAGTTGAGCTCGGATGCGCGCAAGTAACCTTACTCAGGTACGCGTGAGGCACATAAAAGCTCAAGGCAGCAACAATTCAATAATGGAATTCTCGTAAGCACAAGGCTGCCTGATCTGTTGATTGGGCAATTCGGCCTTATTGCTCCGATTCTGCAGGGTGATCTGCATCTTGCTGTACCTTGTTGAAGCCTGAGAACAAAACAACCCCGCACATTTGAAATGTTTATAACACGTGATTTTGATGAAGTTCCACTAATGCTGGATTGATTTATCTATTTACCCAAAGAGTCACCACCTGGCATTTTCAAAAGATACCTTTGTTATATAGTATCTCCTCTCTGAGCCAATCTATGAAGGATCCTCATTTCCAAGCCGACCTGATTTGCACGTGATTTGGATCGGTTTCTTTTCAAATCTACCTAGATAGTATGCGTGGGCCGGTCGTCTTTCAGTTGCGTCCAATTAATTATACAGTATGAGGAATAAAAGCATGAAATCTGCTCATAGGTGATCCGAAGTTCGCCGCTGCCCTAGTCTTGACTCACACGCCTGGCCCTGAAAACGCAGAGACCCCAGAGCTAAGTTTTGGACGAAACTTTAGGCCCAGATAATAATAGGAAGCACGCCGTATTACTCACTCACATGCTGCAAATTCAAAATATATTAAGTCAAGTACGTTGAGAATCTTAGATGCCTTCACCTCATCCAAACCGCCCTTCATGCTCCCGTTCCCTATTAGCAATTGTGAAAAATGAAGGATATGATTGGGAGCTAGAGCTATTCTTTCAGTCACCTCACCACACAACGGATCTCTAAGAGTACTATAAAATCTAGAAATTTCACGAGGCACATTGTTCGCTGAAGCTGCTTCGATTACTGCTGCTATGTACACTACACTTACAAAAGAAAAATACCCGCTGTTGTACTTCGATACTGGATGGTATTACCACAGCCAATTTTCCATTTTTCATCTCCACCCGCTCTTTTTGAGGACTGAAATCGTCAAACGCTTCAAAAGGGAAATCCCTAACTGTTGGCACAGGGTACTCGCAAAATTAGACACGCAGGTACAAAAGAAATCATCCTCCATTACACCCCAATATGGTATCCGCGTCATGGTATCATCAAATCAAACGATCCGGACTAAGGAAATGGCCACCGCTCCAAGTTGGTCAATTTCGACAACCCCGCATTTTCGTGTGAGTTATTCAAGTGCTGCCAGTTAAGACAGGGTTGTTGGACCCCAAGGTGGTGCCGCCATTAGTCTTACCAATGGTGGTTGCACCGTTTGTTGCACCTGTCGTGGTGGAACCGTTGAGAGCAGCAACGGGGGTGCCCTCTGAGCTAAAGGCTTGTTCGACCTGGTTGCTGAAGCCGGCAGCAGTGCTGCCATTAGCAGCGCCTGTAGCTGAGTTGGATTGAAGGTTTTGAGGGCCGCGGACCCCACCCCCAGTCACCGAGTGATCCTTTCGAGTGACAGCGGGCGCCTTAGGAATGTCCTTTGAGGTGGAGGCATCTCCAAGCTTGAATACAGGCGACTCCCAAGTGTCACCCTTTAGGCCCATCTCCTTCCATTCAGTAGCCTTGGAAGAGATTCCGCCGGGCAACTTTACGTTGGGGAAAATCGAGTCGTGCTGAGTCATGGCCATGTTGACCTTGGTGTTGGCAGCAACATCCTCGGCCTTCTTCTTGCCTTGAAGAATCTTCTTCTGGGCAGCATTGACGTATCGCTGGTAGATGTTCTGAGCCTGCTCAGGGTTGTTCTTAGCCTGAATGAATGGTTAGCTGCGGAATGTTTATATTCGAAATTTATTGCTCACCTCCTCGAGCGCACGATCCGCCTCAAGCTTGACTTGGTAGGCCAGGGAGTCGAGTTCATGAGCCTTGTCCTTGATGACCTTTTCCAAAGCCTTTTGGAGACCGGGACGAATGACCCTCAGCATCAATGGCTTGAACAAGCCAAACAAGAGCTTGTGCTTGGACTGCTTGAGCTTGATGTTGAAGTTCTTCACATCAACGTCGACCTTGTCGACCTTGAAGAAATTCTGCTTGTCACTTTTATCAGCAGTCGACATCTTGATTTTGAAGCTGAAGCCGGATCCTAATAAACATTAGCGTGTGGATCTTTGAGCTGCGATTGACGTTAAAGTTGACTTACCTCCAAGGAAGATGTCGGCGACACCAGTATCCGTGATCTTAGGAGAGCCTTGCTTTCTCTTGACGTAGTAGGCAACATCTTTCAAGTCCATTTGAACACCTGAAACGGACAGGGTGACAGCATTGTGGTTCTTGTTGGCAACCTTCTTTCGGCCCCAGCGGAAGTAGTTGTCTGAGGCGAATTCGAAAATGTTTGGCATGAGGTTGTCGCTCTCGATAACTAAGTTCTCGATGACAGCATCGATGGTAGGGTCGCTGTATTCAATTCTGGGGACGGGGACATATCGAATGCCTTCAAAGACCGCAGGGAGAATGACATCGCTGAGGTCTTTGAGCAAATGGGGCTTGAAAGTTGGCTTTCCGTTCTCGTCATTACCAAGGTCGGTGAACAACTTCTGCACCGCAAGACCGAAGCTCTTGTTCTGAGCATCCTGGTCGAATTGGTCGGCAAGGAACTTGGTCTCATCGACAATGCGGTCGGTGTGGTTGCGGTAACGGTCACGGAGAAGGAAGTTTCCCCGGTCGTAGAGTTGATTCCACTCTTCAGTGGCGGCATCCTCCATGATGTAGCCTTGTTCCTTCAGGCACTTGCGAACATAGGTGTCGATGCTCTTGAACCAGTTCTTGAGCTCTGGATCCTTGTCGGCATCCTGTTTGAAGTCAGTGCCGCTCTGAGAGGGCTGGATGCAATGAGACTTACTGTGTAGATTTGGTTGAGAGCATCAAAGAGATCATTAGTCGAGGTTCCATTGGCAAATCTCTCAACGAGCGTCTTGATACTAGTCAGCATGGACTTGTTATCATTGACAAATCCTGAAATACCTTAAGGTCAGCTTCCGCACGCGTCAACGATTCATCTTTGTGAGCACCTTTCACTGTTCCAGTCGATTGCTGGCCGATTGTGTTAGCATGACCGCCATAGGTCTCTGCCAGGCTGAGAAGAGTTTCAACCGCCTGCATGTCTGTAGAATTATTAGTAAGAGTCATTCAAGCACTCTGCATTTGTGCAGGTGAAATCAGCAGAACTTACAATCAGGGTGCCCTTGAATCTCGACAACAAGCTTCTTGAGACGCCAGATGGTCTGCTCGCGGCGCTCCTCGGGCATCTTGGAGGAAAGGTAGTTCTTAGTGCGCTCCTTGGCACGCTCCTTCTTTTCACGAGCCTTGTCCTTGTCCTCTTGTGAGATGTTCTCGTTGGCACGATCTTTCAAGGTGGAAACCCCGGCGCGAGTACCGTCTTGAGCAGTAGCTTGAGCGCCCCCTCGAGATTGCTCTCCAGCAACGGCGGCCGCATCTGCTGGGTCGCGAGAACCGCTGGCATTTTGACTGGCATCGCCAGCAGCATCCTTACTATTGATCAGTCAGCAAACATGTTCACAAGGATCGAGACATTCCCAGGGATGTGTCACGTATTCAGCATGGACACTTACACATCCTTCTTGCCAATGGGGAGTTTTGAGCTGATCTGGTTCTTGATATTTCCAGTTGACAGGTCAGGAACATCGTGCCAGGTATTGTCATCGGCTGGTCTGTCGATTTGAGCCAATTGATCGTCATTTGGATTGACCGTGCTGGCAGCCTTTTCAGCAGCATCGCCAGCGATATCGCGGATCAAGATGGTGGCATCGTTCACTAGAAAGAATATTAGATATTGCTCATTGTACTTGAAGGCTCACGAATTTGATCTAGGCGGGATTGACTTACAAAGCTTACGGAATTGACCGTTAGAGATGATGAGCGTGCCGAGCGTGCGCAGACCCTCCAAGGCCTGGTTGCCATGTTGCTTCGCGGTGTCCTTATCAACCGGTGCACCTGGCAGCGCAGCATCCCTAGCCTCAATCTTCTGTGCTTGCCAGATGAAATCTTGGAGCAGGTTGCCCTCGTTCTTCGTAAGGAGGAGGTATTTGGCCTTCTCGACAACGTCGCGGGCATCAGCAATCAGACCTTTGCCCTCGGCGGAGAGTCTTGCGTCGGGACTGGAGAGAGCCTTGGAGGTAAGGAAGCTGTTGAGCGCGATGTCGATTTGCTCATTCTGTGTAGTGCAATATTAGCATTGGTTCGATGGCGGTCGAGGTCTTGCAGCGGTTGAAACAAAAAAGCGGCACTGATTGTGAGTTTGCGGGGAAGAGTATAACGTTCCAACCCGCAATGTACAGTGCCGCTTATTGGTTTTGGTGCAAGGGAGTGTTAGAATAACGTACAGATGGGACCTTGCCAGCCTGGAAGGCAGTGAGCATGCCATAGAGCTGGAGCTTGCGGTTGACATCGGCCTCCTTCTCCTTGACGTTGGTGGGTTTGTTGACTTGCGCAGACATGATGATGATGGGAGATGGGTATCTTTGGGTATCTTGGGGTATCAATAAGAAAAAGGGAATGGAGTGCCCGGCGAGGTATTGAAGTAGCTCGCAGGCAGTATTACTATTACGTCGTTGTCGATGACGGGTTTAGTATCTCGATGTGAGAAGTGGAAGTGGCGTGAATTGATATTTGGGGGTGGGGGGTGGTGAAAGCAAATATGCAAAGTGGTGAGTGAAGTGTGTATGAAGAGAGGAGAGAGGAGAGGGCCGTGGGCACGAAAGGCTTTTGTTGTCTTGGGGGGTGGACGTTGGCTCTTACCCAGTTTGGATTTTCCGCACCGACTTGGGACGAGATCAGCTCTTGCCCCCTACCACCCAGTACCGGTGGGAAGGAGAATTCCAGTAACAGCGATCGTAGCGTGAACCAGATATGCCTGCCGTAGTAGCCAGGTTTCCTTGGTTATTTTGCACGCGCGCGACCACGGTAGTGCCAACAGGTGCTGTTTTCCTTCACTCATCCGTTGCTGCGTTGCTCAAGCAAAACACGACCGACGTCACTACCCGGACTAGCAAATTTCCCCCGCTGCACGCCATCAGGAACCACTCGAGCCAGCGCAGGATTCAGAGTGAGATCCATGCTGCGCTTGTCTTCACTCCGAGGCAGCTGTAGGAACTTCCATTGGCGGTGGGATGCGCCACCTCATCAATTAATTCTTCTCAGTTGTGGCTTGAACCGGATTCTTTGCTCCCAGCGTTGACGCGAACCAGAGCTCACCCCTGAATGATGTCCCGATTTGGCATGGTGTCACGTACTACCTGAAATTAAAGAAACCTCTGCATCGCGAGCTACGTACGGCGTACGGGAGCGTGACCAGGCAGAGGAGATTCAATCCATCAAAGGCTTCAAGATCCATGTGTCGTGGATTCAAAAGGCTCCTTCGTCGTGGAGATGTTCTGATTCTGAAGCTGTACCTAGGTATTCTTGATGATGGCATTTCCCCGATTCCCATGGCCAGGATGTCACCTCGCTGACGTATCCCTGCGCCGATCAGACGCTGTGACGGCTGCATTCAATGCTGTGAAAATCTTCCCCAGACCTTTCTTGGAGAACCCATTTCTCCCTCATGTCATGATGTGAGGGAGACTGCAAGTTGCCGCCATCTCAAAAGTGACATGAGTCAAAAGTAACAATGCAAATATCAAGCCACCTTTGCCAGCACAACGCGTACGCGGAAGATTCAAATATCGATGACTTCATTGCAACCTTGGCAGGGAATACCAGAATGGACCGCGATCGAGGCCTTTTCAGCCCGCCAACCAATTTGCTGCCGCATCAAGGATCATCGCCTCTAAAAATCCCTGACGACGCGGCTTGATTTCTTTGGATGTGAGCATCACGTGCAGCGAACACGTGAAAAGTGCCGACTATTCTCAGGAACGTGCCGGGAGTTTCCGCAACCAATGTACCGACCCGAATTCTCGGTCCGCTCATCGGCTCGGTACACTTCTTTCAGTATATTTATATCACCTGTGACAGATATAGAGAGTAAGTCGAGCTTCAATCCCACTATTTGCTGCCTCTGGTGTCCTTCCAAAAGAACTCCTTCCAAAAACTGTCTTCCATACGCTATTCTCATCTGAACTTGAGAGGCAGAGGCAGTTCCTCAAATTTCAGTCTCTAAATCTTATTTCTCGGCGACCAAGAAGCCCATATCTTTCCATTCCGTTTGGAAATGGAGTTTGCACGTTTACCCTCTTCCTTTTCCACAGAGCACGTTGACATATCCTGACCCGTGCTTTTATATATGTGTCCTCCGGAGCTCCCTCATCAAAAAGGGAGATCCCAAAGCATTACTTCAGCAGCAAACTGAGTACATCCAAAGAGTTTCTGCCTCCGACAAAGTACCTTTCCATTCGACTACCTACCCACCATTACTCCCCTCCACAACCTCAAAAGTCTTCTCCTAAACCAACTTCCCAGAACCAAAGCCACTACCAGAACCAAAACCTCTTTCTTCAGCCACCACCTCTCACTACCCTCAAAATCCCGCCAATCCGGCGTCCGCCCCTCTCCAAGATCAGGAAAAGCCATGATCTTAACAACCAGCGCAGTCCAGCCCGTAAAATGCTGCGTCCGCTGCCCAGCTCCCGTCTCAGCATTATATTGCTCCCAAGCAAACCCAGTTTCACGCCACGAATTATACACTGTCGAGACTATATTCTGCCGAAGTTCTGTATATATCTCGAGTGCTCTGTGCTGGAAAGGCCCAGGAGAGCGCGCTAGGTCCTGTAGTGGGAAATGAGAATAGTTTCAGAAAGAGAATTGATTAGTGATATGAAGACTTACCAGTAAGCGCTCGAGAACCAGATAATTGATGTTAATCCAAATTGGACCACGCCAATAATTCTCCCCAGTGCCGTACAACGGACTGCTTTTGCTGAGACTGCGGAGACCGTGATGGCTCCACAACTCCCTTTCATTTCGAATCAAGTCTAGCACGGCTTCTAGCCTTGGATGTTCCGGTTCCAGCAAACCGACGAGGAAGGGGAAGAGCGAGATGTAACCTTTGTGACATTTCAAAACATGTATCCCTTCTTCCACCGTAGCGTCGCAATAGCTTTGGTGCTCATCAGACCAGTGAAGTTCCTCAATACTCTCTTTGATTTCCCGGATATGCAGTTCAAACATCGTTCGATCTTCATTCATGTCCAAAAAGTTTGAGATCTTATGTAACGAGCTGGCCATTAAGCCAACCCAGCTAATGGCATCCACATGCAGCTCCCCCTGATCCGGAGGTTCTGGTCGTGGGTAATCGTCTAATCCGCTGGCGAAGGTATGTCGATGCGTTCGACCCCTCCAGCGATATCCCTCCGACACACCCTGAGGACGCTTCTCCAAATCCCCAGACTGCGTACGTCTGAACCAGCTATAATGTCTCAAAAGCAGCGGATAAATCGCTCTCAAGTATTCCCTTCCTTCCCCCTCATCCCCCAAATACCTTGACGGACGTCCCTCATACACCACCCCCCTCTCCAATCTATCAACAAACCCTCCCACCACCAAAAATAGCGTCGGCGGATTCGCATGCTCACGATACTGCACCCGAAACTCAGGCGGGACTTTACTTTCCGCTTCCCCTCCTAAAATCTGCTCCCTTGCAATCCAACCATCTTCATCCATCAGCGAAAACCAACTTTGGAGGATGGATAGGGCTAGATCCATGTCCCATTCCAATATAACCTGCAGATGAAATCCTTCGTCCCAGAGGAAACCACGGGGGAAGAAGGGGCGGGAGGGGACTGAGGTGAAGAGTTGGTATGGGCCTCTGGTTTCTGCCTCAATATTTGTGTGAGACTTTTCTTTTTCTTGGGTGGAGTCCTGGGGGGAGGAGACGGAAACGCTGTTATTCCCGTAGAAATACCCGATTCCTCCCATTAAATTTGCAAGCAGAGATTGTGAGAACTCGCTGTACTTTGCACCTAGGAACGGTGCTTTGGGACTGTAAGTCTGTTTCCATTTCTCTTGAAATGCGTCTGTGATATTTTGAAGTTGTGCCGTGAGGTCGTTTGAGGTGATTGGCGCGGGAGAAGATGAAGATGAGGATGAGAAGAGGATATCGAATTCGAAAGGGCCGGTAAATGTTTTTTGTATGAATTGCATGTTGCCTTTTTGGGGTTCTCCGGAGATCGAACTTTGCTGGTTTTTGTCTTGGTTCGTGAGGTCCACGAATATCGATTTAGCCTTCCATACATCAGCTTCGGGAGCAGTGAAGTTATAGATTGTGAGTTTAGAATCTTGTCGCTCTTCGCGTCCCTCATCAACATGGCTCTCGCCGATAGGCTCAAAAGTCCGTATACTGAAGTCCCCCAATCCCGCAGCATCACCCCGGCATACCGCCTTTTCCCTTTCCACATCATTTCCCTCATCTTGCAAAATCCCACACCTCAAATTCGCATTCCCACGATCATAACTCCCACCCTCCATAGCAACATGAAACACCACGCTCGTCCTCATCCCCTCCGGCGCATCTCCCCTCAACTTTCCCTGGACCCTAACACCCCACTCCCCATTAGGCATTTTGACAAAGTGAGTAGTAAAATCCACTTTATTAATAACATCATGCACAACATGCGTTCCGCCCACACGAGCATCATAGCTTTCCCAGCCGTAGCCGGCCATGTTCTCGTTTTGTTCACATGTATACCGCAAATCTATGCATCATAGTCAGCAATATATCGTAGCATGCTGAAACGGGGGCAATACTGGAGATACTATTATCGTCTTCTCCATGCCCCCACATCAGAGCTATGAGTAAGGTCTCGGGTATGCGTGGGCGCAGGCCGAAATAGAGGTTTGGGCGGTAGGGACCCCATGTTAGGGTGGGGTCGGGTGGGGACTGGAGGGCGTTGATTGGGGAGTGAAGGATGGATAAGTATAGGAGATAGATATTTAGGGGTGTCATTTGGAAGCCGGAGCTCAGAGGAATATTAATGAGAGGCGGTGGCTATACGATGTAGCTCTTTAGAGGCCATGTCGCGTTGTTCGATGCTAAAGGGTCTCAGGTTGGTCAGCACCTTAATACGGTACTTTGGTACCTCCGTACACCTCACATGTTTCATGCAGCATCAAAACTCCAACAAGCCCAGCATGTACAGTTGTGCATATGTGCAAGCGCTTAAATGTCAACTTCATTCTGTGAAATGATCCGGTCCTCAGGGCGTCGGAGAATTCTTTCAGCTCGTGAGAAACACCCCACGTCCAACGTGCGCCGCAGCCTGGCGACAGGATACCCTCTTCCAGTATACAGCTCGTACATATCATATCCTAAATTTCTTTCCCTTCAAAAACCAAAGAAGAAAAAACAAAACAAAAACAAGAATAAAAAACTTCAAGCATCAACATGTCATCCACCCTCCTCACCCTCCTCACCCTCCTCCTTCTCCCCCCACTAACCTTCACACTCTGGAATCTCCACTGCCTTCTCCGCAACTACCGCGCCGCGCAAAGCATGCACATCCCCATCATCATCATCCCAGCAAGCGGCGACAATCCGGTCTGGATACTTATTTCCAAACCCGTGCTCGCTGTTCTGCGGTTCTGCTTTGGGGAAATTGATTTGGTTAAATATGGGAGGCCGGGATGGGAAAGTAGGGATAAGTATAAGATGCATGTGGAGTTGGGGGCGGATGCTGTGGTGCATGTTAGTCCGGGACATAATTGTAAATACCATATTGATTTTCACTTGTCTTTAAAAGAAGAATGCTGACTCCGAGATCTTGACCACAGGGTTATATGTCTGTAACGCGGAAGCTGTCAATGAGATATTTCGACGAACTAAAGACTTTGATAGACCTACAGATCTTTTAGGTGTGCCCTCAATCTCCTAGGTCCCACCGAGGGCTTCCACTAACATTTACCTAGCGGTTTTGGGTGTCTTTGGGCCGAATATCTCCACATTGAGTCTTTAGAATTTTCAGTCCCGCTAGTTTTAGAGAAAAATTATACTGAAGACCCAAAGGCGATAGGACCAGACTGGCAGCGACAGCGCAAAGTAACATCTGCGCCCTTTTCAGACCAGAACAATGCCCTTGTATGGAGCGAATCCTTACGCCAATCTTCGGAAGTCCTTGATCACTGGAAAAAATTCACTACACCGATTACATGCACAGATATCGATACTCGTACTCTATCTCTCCATGTTCTGTCCGGAGCAGGCTTCGGTAAAAGCTACTCGTTCGGAAGCGCCTCCGAGAAGCCCAAAGTCGGACATATGTTCAACTATCGCGACTCGATCCAAATTGTTTTAGAGAATTGTGTGTTGACTCTAGTACTGGGACCAAAGCTTCTCGGTAAGATGGCAAGATGGCCCTTTTTCTTCGGGAGCTGGGCGAGGATTGGACAGGCAATTATTGATTTCAAGGACCACATGACAACCATGGTAATTGAAGAGAAAACCGCTATTGAGAAGCAGCAAGTTCGGTCTGCCACCTTCACAAACTCACTCATTCGCGCTAGCGAAAATAATGAGGCTGGCAAGGGAGGCGGATTGACGGAAGAGGAAATTTATGGAAACCTCTTTGTGTATAACTTTGCGGGCCACGATACTACGGCTACAACTTTCAATTGGGCAATATATTTGCTGGCTGCATTTCCGGAAGTACAGGATTGGATATCCGAAGAAATCCACAACGTGTGTGGTAACCAAGACCCCGAAACCCTTGACTTCAAGGAGACGTACCCCCGACTTGTCCGCTGTCTAGCCGTGTTTGTAAGCTGCCACAACTCACACCATTCTCCAAGAAGTAATTACTAACGGTATGAAAAGTACGAGACTATACGGCTTTGGAATCCTTTAATAGGGGTTTGCAAGTCGACGTTTCTCACACCTCAACCGTTAACAGTAGGGTACCAGACAATTACCATCCCTCCCGATACAAGAATTATCCCCCACATGAACGCGATCCATACGCACCCGCGATACTGGGGCAATGATAGCATGGAGTGGAACCCTTCGCGATGGATCACTCATGTCGGCAAGTCTGAAACCACAGCAGCAGGAGAAGAACTCATCACTCCTGCGCGAGGATCTTATATAGCGTGGTCGGACGGCTTACGTCCCTGCCCTGGGAAGAAGTTTAGCCAGGTGGAACTTGTGGGCACAATGGTGAGTTTGTTTGGAAAGTATAGGGTGGAAATTGTGCCGAATGATGGAGAGACGGCGGAAGAAGCAAGGGAGAGAGTCAAAAGGGTTGTCGATGATAATATCATGATGCTGTTATTGCAGATGAGGGAGCCCAAGACTGTGGGACTGAGATGGGTGGTTGCGGAATGAACGACGGCTGATTACCTGTAATTAAAACCAATTGACTGAATTTTCCTGAAGACGCAACTGATCAACTAATGAAGAAACCAACGATACCTGGTGATTTAACGCATAAATCGCACCCCGACTCGGGTTTTCGGCACATAGAATCCCAAATGAGGTTATCCCCACTCAGACTGAGAAGCGACATCGTGACAATTTGGCAATGCAAAAGGTCACTGCTTTCCTCCAAGATTCCAAGCACACTTGGAAAGACATCCAAAATCTTGTATCCCCGCGTCTCAGATGGAAGTCTAGGCGCCTCGTGGCCATGCTCCCGACAAGGATTTAGCGGCCGCTACGCGAGATGTCAAAATGCTTCCAAGCAACTTGGCAGCGCGCCTTGAAACTCCATCAAAACCGAGCTTCGTGTCGCCAAAACCCGATACCGAAAGCTGTTCATCTCGACTTAGATGTGGCGAATACCTCAAATACGAAGTAGAAGGGAGCGCAGTATTATTACGTGTGCGTTCACGAGCCAAGGCCGATGTTCTCTGTTGAACCTCGCCGGCGCAGCCTCGCTCTCGTTCCAGCGTGTATTCGAGGTCATCAGTCTTTCTCTTGGCTCAGGAAGCAGGAGCGAGCGAGGAGCGAGCGAGCAGTGCCGCGCGCAATCGTTCGTCTCACTGCACCTAGGGACGCCAAGATACCAAGACTTATTCCAACGCTCTCGCCGGTCCGTCCAAGACACCGAGAAATGCCAATGACCACGCACAGATTGCTGTCCTGATATCTGGAAATGCTTCGACGTGCACACACGTGGGGACCCCAACTCCAAGGCTTTCGGCAGCATATCATCGAAACGAGGCCGGACGACACAGGTCAACTTCGGATGAGAAGCGAGAAATGAATCCAACAACGCCTACAAAGTACGATTTGTCAACGGGGAGGATCTCGTAATAAGGATATTTCGTATTGTGCGAAGATGAGGTGAATGCGGCAAAGCTGTTGGACTCCGACCGAAGCCCACGTTTGAGCTCTCCGGATTTGCGCAAGCGCTCACATCACCCCTTTCAGGGTCCTCCCAAATCGTACGATCACTGCCGGTAGCTCAGCCCACAAGGCAGGGGTCACGCAACGTCAACATCGGACGTAACCCCGTCTCTCAAAGGAAACCTTATTTTGCCCGTTCTATTTCTGCAAATTCAGGAGATGATGCCAAGTTGGAGGCGTTTTCCTCAAAATTCCAAGTCGGATGAGACGCTTTCCAGGAGCCCTGCGAGTGATGAAGGGGTGTAGAATGTTTTATACTGGACCATGTGCATTCATAGCATGTTTCCTATGCTGGGCAATTTCCCCTTTGTTTCTCCCCGCAGTAGCATTCACTACGGTCGTGGGGCTCAAGAGGAGGTCGACAGTTTGTATTGCAAGGGTATAGCTCTGAAGGAACGATTCGACGCCTTCAATCTGGTGATGCCCAGGCTGGAGGATGTATCGAGGAGGTAAATGGAAACCCCAGTCCAAGACTTCTCTTCTCTTGGTATGTCGTGGGTTGAGTCAGTCTCACGGACGAGGGTAGACGAGGAGAGTGATAAATACGGTAGGATGTCGTTCATGTCATCCAGCATACTCAGCCAATTTCTTTTTCTTCCTTTCAGTCCATCGTAATACTGTTATATACTTCAAAGACTTCAGCATTCATTCGATCACGCCAGGTTTCAACATCTTCTTTCACAGTCGAACATTAATTCTCCTCATTTCTATCCAGCTTAAAGTTCCTTTCCTTATACTTTCGGATTACCTGGTTCAAGTTGAATAATCTCACTATACTTGCCATCAACAGCATCAACCATGAAGTCCGCGACTCCCCTTTCCATATTCCTCGCGTCCCTCATCTCAACCACAACCGCCTCCTGCGCCCACGGCACCACTCTCATGAGACGCGAAACCTATCTCAATAAACGCGAAGGCACTACAAATGTCGCGGTCAGCAACTTCGGCTATTTCGGGACCCAAGGACCGTTCGTCTTCTTCTCCCTATCCCAACTTCCCCCTTAAACTAACTTCGTAAAAATAGAACGAACTGGGCAGCCCTCTCCCCAAACAACACAGCATGCAGCACCTCCACCCAGCAATCCCCCATCGACATAAATGCCTTAACAGCAACCACCCTCCCCGCCGGAACTCTCCAACTCACATTCCCCTCTATCCCATCCGCTGAGTTCGAGAACTTGGGTTCGACTATTGAAGTAGTAATGGAAGCTGCGAACGCTAGCACGGTTATTGATGGAAAGAGCTTTAGCCTCAAGCAATTTCATTTCCATACACCGAGTGAACATACCATTAACGGGGAATATTTTCCATTGGAGATGCATATGGTGCACGAAGCAGAGGGTAATTATTCCCTCCTTTCCCACATGCCACATTCGCTAATGTATACGTGTTTGGCAAACAGATACGAGTATATCCGTAGTAGCCCTACTGTTCCAACTTTCAGAAGACGGCTCCACAACTGAGCTCCTCACATCCGTCACTGAAAAAATTGAGGAAATCGCTACGCCTGGCACAATCACCGAAACTGGACCTTTGGATTTCTGTAACGTGGTTAGCGCGCTCTCGAGCCAAGACCTCTCAAGTACGTTCTTCCCTATTTCCCAGGCTTAATCCCTACTCCTTCCCTCTGTCCAAAGCCTTTCATATTTCAGCTCACTAACATTCTTCCAGCATACTCCGGCTCTCTCACCACCCCACCCTGCACCAGCGGCCCAACATTCTACTTAACGACCTCCCCACTCCCAATCAACGTAGCAACCTATAATAAGATGAAGAGTGTCCTGGGTTACAATGCTAGGTTTGCGCAGAATGTCCCTGGGGAGCAGAATTTGCTTCAAGTTGCTGTTAGTGCGCAGAATGTGGTCGTTGGTGTCTAATTGGGTGATGGACTGAATGATAGATGTTGGAGAAGGCGTTGAGAAAGATGGGGTTGCATAATTGGAGTTTTGGGATTTATAGATGATTCTGCTGTGCAAGGGAGCAGGTATTCCCAGCACAGTTCTTCTTGTCTTTGCGATAATTAGATGTTTCGAATCAACACTGAGAATTCCTTTTACTTCTGGCGTTGAGTGCTTTTGGTGGGTGGACATCTCGAACCTCTCGTTTATGCGTGGCGTTTTTTTGTGGCACTTCTCCGGGGTTAAGGTGAAAGAAATATGTTATTAAATTTGACGGTAGCTACTTTCGAAGTCGAATTCGTGGCTATTGAAAAGGCAATTTACAGCGCCAAAGCGCTGGAACTCAGTGTGCACTCGCTAAGTTCATGGGCTTCTAGGCCCCAAAATTCGCCTACTTACAGGGCTGTCGGGTGCAAATCCTAATGGCCCGATGGAGTGTGTACGTTGGAAGTGGAAGCTTGAAGTGCAACCAATGTACGGGTGTCGGTGCATTTTTCACAAGTTTGTGCTTGGTGGAGGAGAGCAGACAGGAGGCAACTCGGCAGGAACTACCCATCGGGCCGCCGGCACAACGACACTTCGACAAGCGTCGCGTTGGTAGTCGAACACAACTTTTTTTTTCTTTGTCCCAAGGTCGGTTAATAAGCTCGCCGCTTCTACACAGGCGCTAATCACCCTCGGCTCACGCTCTCCTTACCCAGATCACCTGAGTAGCTTGAACAATTTGAGCAATTCTTGAGCAATTTTTGAGTAATATTTATTATTTAATTAGACTAGTTATAGACTAGGGTTTTTATATTTTAATTTTATCAAGTTTTAATAACGATCCTTAAAAAGCCTAAATAAGTTCCCAAGAATCTTGAATTAAATTTTTATAAAAATAGATCTATATTATATTATAAGCAATCGCCAATAGCGGTAGAATATAAAAGTTTTATTTAAGAAGAGAGTTTTGTTATTATGTTTTATAAACCCTTTTTTCATCTCCGTTTATAACCTAAATTCCTTATTAACTCAACTACCAGGCTATTTCCTGTGACGGTTCGGTTCTTGGAGCGTCATGGTCACATGATAAATCATGTGACTCCCAACCGTCACCTGTATATTAGTTTCACTTCTTCTCTCTTTCTTAGTTCTTCACCTTTAGATTCTTAGGAGTATCGAGTATTCTGGCTTCACGGTCTACCACGCTCACATTTCCAATCTGTTTTTAAGTACTTTTTAGATAATAATATACATTCCACATTGTTTTAATTCTCTCTGTTTACTACTCAGTCATGGTACGTGATCGGTTCAGCATGGAAAATCTGTTGACTCAGTGCTAGCTATGGTGGGTAATTGCCATACATATGGGCGTGGCAAGCACTGAACTGAGCTATTGAATGAGCTAATTACGGCCAGAAAAAATGATTCCTCTTCCGCGCTCACACTATCGTGATCGTCATAACTGTGGCCGCGGGATACACCGGCTCTGCCTTGAGGCTCGCAAGAGACCTCTCCTCTTGGGCTGACTTTTTCCTTGGCTCGATTAGACCTTTCTTTTCTAGATCTCTAAAGAGCTCTTCCATCCTATCGTTTTGTGCTACTATGCCCCCTACATTATCAAAGCTCTTGCCTCCATAAATCTTTTCGAGGAAGCCCAATCTCTCAAAGGCCCCCTCGACCCTCCTGGATTTACCTAGAACCATGACAAAATCGAGATCTAAACCACTCAGAGCCTGCAGCGACTGGCCCATGGTCCATGTGCCGACCTTGAGACACCACACCTCGGCCACATCCCACTTCGACTGCTCGCCTTCGACTGCTCGTCGCCAGGTCTTTTCCTTTACTCCAGCCACGTCGTGCTCAAACGATATCAGTCGCGCATCTTCCTCTATCTGGGTAGTTGAGCCAGCACCAAAGTCTATCGAATTCATTGCACTACTCGTCGACTGTCCTGCGTACGTCAATTTTGCCTTCCGCAAGGGCCCGCGCAAGACCAGCTCGCCTGAGATCACCTCGCCAAAGCGATTCCACTGGCTCTTGGTCAGGTTAGTTGTGCAGCGAAGCACCTCACAGTGAGGCACGAACTCGCCTCTCTCATTGATTATGGGGTATATCGAGGGGTGCGCAATGGAGACCCAGCTCCACGACGGCAAGTTCGTCTCGGCGGCACGTATGCAGGGAGCTTTGTTCCATTTTGAATCCTGTGTCGTCCAGCATAGGTCCTCCAGTAGCCGGTCCCTCCATAAGCCTGCTAGATATTCAGCACCGTGAAGTTCCTGCATGCGAGCAGCAAGGCCCGAGAGCGCGGGTAATATGTCCGACCGGCGGGTGATGCCGCGCTGGCTGTAGTCGCTGAGCATGAGGCGCCAAAAGCGCTGGAGCTTGGTGCGCAGCAACAGCACATCGTTGTCGCCGGTCTCGAGCTCGCGCCAGAGACCAATGTATCCTGGGGTCGAGACGTGACCGTCCTCAGCCTTGAAGTGCGTAGGGCACTCGAACCTCAAGCCCTCGGAGGTGAAGTGGATGACCCGAGACGCGAGTGCTCTCTCTTGAAGAGTCCACGCACGCTTAGATAGGGGGCCCTGGACAGCGTCGCTGATACCCTGCGGTGCCGACCACGAAGCTGAATTGTCCGCCGATGGAGTGAGCCTCAACGTACGACGGGTGTAGAGGGTGACATGACCGTGTAGCCGGGCGACAGAGGTCCTCCTCAGACCCGAGAAGCCCAAAACATCGCGGGTGATCCAATTCAACCTGGGGCCGTAGAATCGGACCGGCTTTGGGGTGTAGGCCGCCTCCTGGCCTTGTAGAAACGGTACCATACTGCTGGGCGACGAGACGGCAGCGATAGTCAGGTAAGCGTTGGAGTAGACGTCGCCCATCATGGCTGTCTCCCGCTGGCAGTCGGACTCACTATCCTGGATAATGCAGAGCGAATCGATCCAGAGATACCGCAGGTTGAGTTTCCTCGCTAACACAATGGCGTCTTGGTGCGTCGCGGGGAGGCTGGCAAACGGAATCCGGTTCTCGAATGCTTCGAACTGGCTCTGTGTGAGCGTGAAGTCGATTCCGCCCGGGCCCCAGCTGTGGCTCAGCGTGGCATAACGGAATTTTTGTGTAGGCGATGTCCTGATCAGACGCACATCGGCTTGATGGTTTCCGGAACCTGTACGCAGCACCTCAAGATCTAGCACGCGGCTCGGAGGTTTCTCTGCACTCATCCCCCGGCAACCCTTATGTCTGGTGGTGCACGCTTCCAGACAACCCTTGATAAAGGGCAGACAGCTGTCCGATGATGCTGTACTATCACCAGCGAATGAGACAGCCCCTAGATACTTCAAAGAAGGCACAAGGACATGGGGTTCTCGATATATCTCAATGCCGAACTTGGCCGTCTTGCCGGTCTCCGTCCGGTCCTCGACAGTGAGGAGAATGGGCTCATCTTGAATGAGGGTTATCGAGCACAGCCGAGGCATGCTGCTACCGCCTCCCCAGTAGAATTCGGGAAAGAAACTTTTAACGGCGTCCGCGATCATGGCACAAAAGCCGCAGTTTTTGATGTATTTTGCTCCCCAGCTCACATTGAAAAGTGCAATGGTGGCCTCCCGTCTTTCAACCCCACCGACCCTGTTGATGACTGCGAGAGGATACTCTTCGAGGGCTAGGTCGTGGCAGACATCGCATACTTTGCTGCTCTGCGCCAGCTGCTTCGCATAGTCTTGATCCATCATCAGCCTTTCGACGGGGGAGAAGCCAGCCCACATGGCCTCGTTGGCGCCGTGTTTATTGTTGCTACTGCTGCCAAACATCGTTACAAGATGCCTTAGATGATTCCGTTGCACGGTTGAAGTAAATAAAGGCGCCTCTCATCGGAGACCTGATTATATTGTAACCGATCGCTTCGACATTAGAAAAAGAAAAGCTGGTTTCAAGGGGGTGCGGCGGCTGGAGAGGGCCGGGCTTTCAGCTCAACAGCGCCACCAATTATTCCACACCAATTGGTACACTCTTGGCTCCTGGACGTCCGGTCCAACATCCTCGACGGTTGGACGTGATAATGAGCAATGCCTGACCTCTCAAAAGTCACATTTCTTTACCTTTATCTCGTCGTAAATCGGATACTGTCTGGCTTATCCAGGCACTGCCGGATGGCGACGTGCTAGAGACGGAGCATATTGAAAATATTAGCGGAGTCTCTCAGCATAAACAGTTCTTTGATACGCGTATTCAAGAGGGTAAAAAGAGTCTGATCTCTACAAGTGGAGGTGCCGCCGCAGCATCAATGCAAGTGGTCCGTGTATACGCTAAGTAGACACACGTGAAAAAGGGGGCTCTAAAACAACCTAGAACAGTTGCTAGTCCTACTCATCACGTGTATCAGCGAATATGAATCTAAAAATAGTTCTGGGGAAATCTCGGTTGCAAGGGAGCTAGAACGAGCACTTTTGGGAGCTAAAATGGCCTCTTAGTGCATGCTCAGGCTGACTCTGTCATGTACTTAGGTTGCTCAGGGATGCTCACCTTCGGCTCAGGTTAAAGCGGCAGCTGCTCACGTCCAAATACTAAAAAGGAACTAAGGGGGAAAAGTTGAGTCCGACTTAATTGGTAGTCATGCCCAAGTGGTCACAGTATATTTCAGTTTTTGTAAAGAAAGTGGAGATTCATGTTGACTAAATTACATCAATTGTACCAAAACTTTCCTCCCCCAACAATGCTTTACCAGGTTGATAGATCGGTCCGCAACTTCGCTCATGTTGCCTGCCAGTAATACACCATCCTGCCTTTGATAGTGAGACTCATCGAGGTTTGTTGTATTTCTGGTAGTGTTCTTGGAGATAATCGATGTATGCCGCATCGTAACCCCAGTCGCTGCCGTATTTGCTGCCAAATCTGCCAGGTGGGATAAATGGTTCGGGGCTTGATTCCCTCCTCTGCTTCTCCCTAAGTTCCCTAAGCTCCCTACGCTCCCTACGTCTCTCCAGCTTCTCCTTAAGCTCCCTAAGCTCCCTAAGTCTCTCCAGCTTCTCCCCAAGCTCCCTAAGCTCCCTAAGCTCCCTACGCTTCTCCAGCTTCTCATGCGCCTCACGCCTCGCAGCATCCGCAATACGATCTGCTAACGTCGGGTTGTAGCGAAGGATGACCTTTGGTTTCCCTGTAAATGCGTCAGTATCGGAGTTCGAAGACCGACAAAGCCAACCTGGGGAAGGGGTTTGGTCCACGAGGAAGGGCGGAAGAAAATGAAGAATTGACGTACACTTAGGCTTCATAGCATTAAAAGCGTTCTTATTGTTGTGGCCCTGTTGAGCAAAACTTGCTGCCTTCGCGGCCCTGTCGGCCTTCGTTGGACGCCCCCAAGTCTTCTTTCCGGTCTTGGCTGCCTTTTCTTCCTCTGCCAATTTGAGTTTCCAACTGTTCTCAGAACATTGAATCAAGTATTTTTGCTCTTCCGCATCCAGAAGCTCTTTGTCGGTCAGAATCTGCTTGGGAGGTACATACTCGGAGGAATCGCCAGGGAGATCCTCATCATCCGACAGATCCACGAACCATTCAGAATGATCGTGGTCATCATCAACGAGGCTCCGTGAGTTATTCAATCCGTCTTGGATCACTTGTGCGAAGTCTAGACCATGGAAATACTCCTACCCAAGTCGTAAGTGAATGCAAAGTATAAGCACAAAGCACATCCGTGACTTACGACAAAATCCGTATCAAATCGACGCTTTCGATTAATTACCATAGACATCATAGCCGCTTGTAGGTATTCTTTCTTGGTGATTGCCTTCTCGTTGGCCTTCGGCGTCGGCGGTTGCCATATGTCCAACAGCTCACGCAGTCTCTTGGCATAAAGGACTTGCATGTCCGTTGTCCAGATGGGGATTTTACCATTCAGGAGTAAGACGTCAATGCCAAACTGCCCGTATCCTACGCGAAAACCGAGATCATAGGAGTCTTTGTAGTACGGGAGTTGGATGGGGGGAGCGGTAGGGTCGTACATTATGGCGAGATGACGGGACGTGCGTGATGATGTGGACGACGGAGAGGTATTAGAGAGCTGGTGTATGGCTGGGACGCTATGTAGTATTCCGAAGGGGATGGGGCAGTGGTTGTAGTTCAAGAAGATTTGTGTGGTGCTTTTCGAGGTTTCAGTCCTGGATTTGGTGGAAGTCGGACTGCTCCTTTGCTTTGTGGGTGCTAAAAGAATTTATGCAGCCATTAGCGAGGTGGTCATACGATCAGCAGTGCAAGTGATGGGTGAATTGCACGCTCGAATCCAGCTTGAGGATCATTCGTCAAATATCACGGAGTTGAGCGCAGTCCGTGGGCGTGAGCTCAAATTGAAAAAACTACTGCGTCAAGCCAATAAACTTAAGCTGTGGACTAGTATCTGTTCACGGGGGACATTCCGAACCGCTCTGGCTCCCACCATCTAAACTGGCCAGCTATGAACCTATTCGCACTCTTGCACGTGATACTATAAAATCAACGTATAGCAGCGATCGTTCATAGGGAACGGGTTGTATTAATGGACAATCTTTATGTCACTTGCAATATTCTTTTTCACCCCATATTTGAAGAAAACTACTTTGGAAATGCTGCGTTCAAGACTTGCAGTTGCAGTGTACTTACTAGCGTTGTTCTTGCTCGGTCACACTATCCGGCCTTTGTAATTGCCTGGGTCTTCCATTTCGTTCTATCGGCAGAACTCGGGTCGAGTTCCGAGAAAGACCCGTTTTTGACTCGAGCTGGGTGAACGATATTTGTGAAATGTGCTCAAGCTCGGGGTCATTGTATCAGGCGGTTCTCACTCAAAAACTGATTTTTCGTCAGGTCACTATATGAGGCTTCAAGCCTTTATATCTGAAGTCTATGAATCGGTCAATATAATCTTAGAACCCCTTAATCTTAAATAACTATCCTGTTTAAAGTTAATCCAGTCCTAACATTACGGCGCAAGTTCTGGGTCCACAAAGTCGCTCATATTGCCTCCCTATATTACGCCACATTTTCCACCATCTCCGAAACTACTCAAGATTATCAACATCATCTTCATAATATGAGGCTAAATCCATGACACTGAAAGCAAAGCGGTCGAAACCCTTCTCGCCATCAACATCTTTTAGAGCGAGGAAGCGCGGCTTGGGGTTGTCTCCTCCTTCCTCATCATTGTAATCCTCTGAATCAATAGCCTCCATGTTTCTGACACATCCATCATCGTCCAGAAAACGTGTTTCCTCCAACAACGGAAAGTTCTTCATTTTCTTCTTTTTGCTCATGCCTCCATTATCTGCCCTCGCAACGTCCATCTCATCCACACTGCGCTTCCTGCTCTTGAATTTGGCTAATTGGGGCTTCTTAGGGGTGCTTATCATATCGTCGTCGTCGGTCAAGTCCATGAATTCAAGAGTGTTAATTGCGAACTCCTAAATATCGTCAGCGTTAGTAATTGTCTTCGGGGACCAAGCTTCGAGAGTCAGTCATTAACTTACGAGAAGGGTCTCGAAGAATTCAGCGGACTGTCCAGCGTACAGACTAATCAAAGCCACGTCGAGATAGCACCTAGCAGCCGGCTCGCTAAGTTTGCTCATGCTCTCCTACTTTGGATAGAGTCTGCGGACCTCACGACGCCAGAGAGTGACTAGGGTAGGATTGTCGATTCTTCTGCCAGGATTCATGACCAGTACATCGTTGGCGAAGCCGTCAAATTTTGTGTTGTTGACGAGAGGGAAGAACTTTCTGAATTTGGGGGTTGCTAGAGGGTCGTCGTCGGAAGCGCCTCGACGGGAGGAAGACATGGTGAGCGATGGAACGGACAGACAATGGAGATTGGAGTATTGTGAGGGAGCAAATGTCGCGGCAACTCGAAGTTGAGGGCAAAAGGTGCCGTGCTGTGTCTCAAAGGTAGGAAAATACAGAGGAGTGGAAGATATCGTGCTCTTAGATTAAATCACAACGCGTTAGTGAATAAAATATCAACGAAGGCAAAACTATCCGTGAAATACCCCAAAAAGGTATCGAAGACATTTAGCACCGGCCAGTTGAGACGTGATTTCTACGTTTAAGAGGCAACTTTCGCCTATGCTATCTGCTACTAGGTGCCCCCTCGTCCAAACATGGTCATTACGTCGCGGTCACTATTCACACAGCTCGGTCACACCTTTATCAATCTTGCTCAAAACGCCGTGCATTCTATTCAGAATATGGAAGCAATCTACTACACCCTTCTATGGAGACTCACAGACTCACTTGGTAGCCTTCTAAGGCGCCGGAAATCTTGGTGTTCAATCAAATTATTAAGAGACGCAATCCCACCGATGTACTGGAATCCTCATGGCCACCCTGTTTCAGTAGCTTAACTACAAGCATTCGGGGCGATTTCGCATATATTGGTAATCAACAATGGACTCCTCCAAATATAAGAGTGAGCCACAAATACTTCTCGGGTTCCAAAGCAATGACGGAACCCAACGTCGCGACCAACCTTATTGGCTCGGTTGACACAGCCTAAACACTTCGCATTGCAGAATTATTGCTCCTCAAAATGATTTCGGGCTCTTTGAGAAGCGAAGATTTAAATTTACCTTTGAAATAAAAGACACCCTGACGGAATTGCTATGTACTTTGCTCTTTTGGTGCAGTATTCTTCCCCTCCGCAGTACACTACATGTCGCTACTTGATTCGCGGAACTTTACCCTCACTTTGAGCATCCGCAATTGATCGGAGCGGATATATGGTTGTGTATTGTAAGATTTGTGTAAGACATTCTAGGAATTCAGGGTATGGTTATAATCTTGGTAGGGGAAACAGAATACTTTGGTATGACACGTGATTTAGTTACTTGTTTGGTTCTCTTATTGCAGAGAAGTGTTAATTTCGTTCTGTTCATCCCCCCTGCCTTTAAAGTAGAAAACTCAGCCATAGAGCCGGTATAATCTTCTGATAGACGGGCTCGATACGGTATCAATATCCCGTAAGAAGTCACGTGCTAAAGTAGCTGAGTGAGGGTCTTCGATTAGGATTGCAAAATCAACCCACAAGCTTAGATCAAGAGACCTCTAAGGTCTCATCTACTCTGTACTTGAAGCAGGAAGTATATCACCAAAATCCAGGTGCACATTTCCAAATGTACACTTTGCAAAGTTCACGTTTCTAGAAATGTTCGTTCGTTTTCCCCTACTCTGTTTGCATCGCCTCATTTTATTTCCAGGAATTACAGTAAAGCAGAGAAACACATACTGTTTTATGGAAATTCCCATGTGTCGGAAATGCACAAAAAAAGTGTTCAGTTCCACTGTCTTGAGTATATACTTTCTATAGAGCCCAAGCCACCACCACGGTCAACAACAACAATAACAACAACTACAATTACATCAAGAAAATATACATGTGGCTGAACGCTGTTAGTTATGTCTCTAAGGCGTAGTTTTAGGCCATGTTTAAGAAAGGAAACACACCAATTCTCGACCCACAAAGTGCCTAGGCCTGAGATCAAACAGGCACTATACCCTAAGCTAAAAGATGAGAGATGGCTTCGATAAAACTCACTTTGAGGGGACTGTAATTACACCCAAAGGCTATGGCAAGGTCGGGGTTCGTAAATCTAGGCTGAGCTAGGGTACATGATTTGAATCAGCCCTCTAGTGTGTCTTGTGAAGTCCATGTTCTTTGATGTATTCAGTCAGCAGTGACTTAGTTTATGCACTACTTTACGTTGCAGAGTATAAGCAGTGATGGATATGGGAATGAAACCGTCCATATGACTTTGTGGAAGGTGAATTGCCCGAAGTTCCGCTCCAAGTGAGGGAGTAACCGCCCAATAGAAATGAGATTCCAGCCGAAAAGCTTGCGGCCGCCGAGAAAACTCCGGTGGACAGTGGTATATGTAATGAATTAAGACAACTTGCAGAAAACATTGCCAACCAAACTCGTGTATATATAAATATATATATCTGAACTCAAAACGTATGTATGCCCCTGATTTCAATGCTAATAGACAATAGTGACGTTAATTGTGATTGCTACCCGGCTTCCTTCAGCATTAGCTTTAGGAATCGCGCAAGCGGTTAATCAGTGAGCGCTCTATGTGCCCTCTGATTCAACATCATGGTATGAGCGTTCTCAATTGCAGTTACAGAGACTTAGAGCACCAGACAATAAGCTGGCGACGCTCGAACTCTTTTGCTTTTGGAATCTTTTCTTATGTTTATGTATTATCCTTCACTATTCTCTGCCCATCAACCACATTCCACGAGTAACATATGAGACCTATATACTTATACTTTTCTGGTGCCCATCTTCCGTGGCGGAAGTCGAATTTTTGCTTGCGGCGTAAAAAGAGTCGTGTGACGGTTTTGTGCAACCATTAGCGAGGAGATTTCCATACAATCGAGATCAGAGTTTGGGGTGAATTGCAGGATCGCAGTCAGATAGAGCAGAGGACCCTCCGCCGTTCGCGACCGCAAGCTCAACGCGAAAGGACTATTGTGACAGGCCATGATACTTAAGCTATAGGCATTTAATATGTTAAAACAGCGTCCAGAAACGAACTTGTCTTCCGCCATCTTGTCTAGCCATCTTTGAAATTATTCCCACTTCAGCATGCGACCTTATATTATCAACGCAAAGCTGTGTTAAGTCGATATGTGCGACGTGTTGTGCTAACAGGCAACGCTAACATTATTAGTGGCATTACTTGCCACTCCATATCTTACTAGACCTCCTTTGTGAACCTTGCGTCGAAGATGGCAGGTACTTGGCATTGTTTTTCATCAGCCCCCAATGCCCATGAATTAACTGAGCCACAGATACTGGCGAAATACCAGGCTTGGTTCAAAATGGTCAGAGGCTCCATTTATATCTATGGGGGGAGCCAGAATCGAGTTTCGAGAGGGGCTCGCTCCTACATGAGCAGGTGCAATGACGTTTGTGAAATGTACTCGAGTCCGAGATCATCGTGGAGTTTAGACTGGGAGACGGCTTTTATTCAAATGCTGGGGTTTGCATCGCAATCAAAGGCTTCAAGTCTTTCACATCTAAGATAGAGGAAACGCTTGATTTAATATTGAGTACCTCCCTGACTCAATATTAATTCAGCCCTAAGATTACGGCGCAAGTCCCGGGCTTTTGATTAGGCTCACAGGGTTGAAAAGACGTCTCGGTGTCCAAAATGATCAAACATATGAGTGAACTTTTCCGCTGAGGCTACCTAGTTCCGTCTGTCGGTAGGCGATAACTAGCCTCCGCGAGAGCTCTGCGCACTGACGCTGGGTGGCGTGAAACACCAGCACGCGCTTGAGGCTTCCTGATCTGGGATCTAATTGGTCTTGGTTCGAACTCTTCTTGTCATAAGCTTAAGACCGGATCCTTTTGCAGTACTTACTTTAGTGCTTTCCAGCTTCCTTTTTTGGTATGAAACTTTCAACCCGGCACCCTTTTGATGACTCGCTAATTTCAAGCGAGACCAGTTGGCTAGAAAAGGGGTTTGCGCTGGGCAGCAAAGTCCTTGTGCACTGAAGCTGTTGTATTTGTGCAGAGTTTAATGGTAACACTGAAACATTCCTTTAATACCATGGTATTTGTTAGAGCTTATCAATTATTGACGAGTCATCCCGAGCCGATGAAGTTCTGTCCGTGTTCCACCTTAACCTTTGCGTCTTGAGGCACCCAGGGCCTTCATCCTGTTTCTACGACCACTTATTGGACTGAATATCATCCTACTATAAAGACTCACCAATTTATATAGCGAGGCTACCTGATAGGTTGTTGATGGTACCACTAGGATATCACACGAATGTTAACACAATTCCTTCCGCCTAACTCGGGTCGGAATCTCATATATCTCGAAATATCGTGCCATCAACAGTGAAAAGCATTTCATAACCTCTTTCGTTCTTTGAACAAAAAAGAGAAGTGGGATGTGAGATTAGCACTTGGGCCCTGGCGGCTCTACTGCTGGCTCTCCATGTAGTATCCTTAGATGATTTCACCTGTGTGCCCTTCAGAACAGAAATTTTCTCGTAATTTTAGCAATTATGATAAGATATGATTTTAATAAGGTCACCTACTCTATCTGATACTTAAGTTCCTTGGAAGCGGGGCTGTCTTTGAGGTTATTCGCTTACCGGTACTTCTGGCGAAATGGGAGTGGAGACTGCCAATGCTCAAGATCAGGAATACCCTGATTAGGCATATCCGAGGATAGCTTACCAATTCTCCAAACTTCTCCGGTAATTTGCCGATCGAACCTGCCTAAATGAGCTACTGCATAATGAGGCTTCCGCTGTCTCTGCGTACCTGCATAGATGGTTCTCAGATTGCTGGTGGATCGTATCTGTACCATTACCACTGACATACCATGGTCCGTAGAACTCAATACGAAAGTAATGCCCAATTTCTCTGATGAAAAATACTCCGAGTCCAGATCACATACCCCTTCCAGAGGCGACGCTTCGTCAACCTCGACCTGATAAGTCAAAAGTTCAACGATTCTCATAGGAAGTCTAGACATTAAGCTAGAACATATCTAGCCTGTTATGAGTTCTTGTAAGCCTTGGCCCTCCACTTAAATTTTCATGGACTAAATGGACTCTGGAAATCGGCACTCATGTCCCTTCCATGCCAGGGCTTTATCAGATCCGAGCCTCGCGCATTGCGAATCTGCAGGTTATGATAGCCAAGTATGTCGATATGCGCAGGGCAGCACATGCTGGCCCGCCCGTCGCGCATTCGTCCTTATTTCCCAAATTAGGTTGGACTTCGGAGTGTTACTTTCTACTCAAACTCTTTTTCATATAAGGCCCCATTCGCTGCTCATTGACTTTGATAGTGCTAATTCGTCACTCTTTGAACTTTATCGTCGTGCTAAAATGCATTCATTGTCTTTTTTACTTCCATTCATTGCGACTGTATTTGCCGCGAGACCCTTCTTGAATGAACCAGATACTGGGTAAGTTTTCATACTTTATCACGGTCGGATCTTTTCCTGATAGTTACAAGCATCGATGAGGTGCTGGGTGACACCCCTCCTGGTACTTTGCCACCTCTGGAGTCTATCGTAGGGCTTCCGGACTTTGACTTTGCTGCAAGAAGATACCTGAATACATCAGCCTACACTTATTACAGGAATGGGGCTGCTGGAGAATGGTCGTACAGAAACAACCTTGAGGTTTTCTCTAGGTTTCGATTGAGACCTCGTGTAATGGTTGACATCACTAATATTGAGTCAACATTATCGTAAGAAACCCTATGCCGAGACTTTAAGAAACATGCTGATAGCACAGAACAACCATTCTTGGCCACAACTTCTCTGCCCCGTTTTTCATAAGTCCAGCTGCAAGGGGTGGACTGGCGCATCCAGAAGCTGAGGTAGGCCTTGTCAAAGGGGCTTATGCTGGAAATATTCTTTACATGGTAATATTCCACAATACGTACACAACATACAGCTAACAGCCTTGTAGCCTGCTTTGTATGCTTCCATTTCTATCGAAGACATCGCCGCGGCGAAACCCACGAATGACACGCAGGTCACTTTCCAACAAGTGTATCTGGACACAAATGATACCGCGACGGAATTGATTTTTCAGCGAGCGGAGAAAGCGGGATCAAAAGCTATCATCTTCACTGTTGATTCAGCCGCAGACGGAAACAGACACCGCGCTGCCCGTTATGGAGTTGGCTCAGCGTAAGCTTTGTACTATCTTGGAGTCTATTTCACGCCAGACTGACTTAGCTATTCTACTTTCCAGTGACAGTTCTTATTCGTACATTACTTGGGATTATTACCGCAAACTTCAAACCATGACGTCTCTTCCGGTAATTCCTAAAGGCATCATGACCGTCGAAGACGCACAAAAGGCTGTCGAAGCCGGCGCTCCAGCAATCATGCTTTCCAACCACGGTGGACGTCAACTAGATGGGTCCCCCTCGTCCCTCGAAGTCGCCCTCGAAATCCACCAGCAAAACCCAGAGCTCTTTAAGAAAGTTGAAGTCTATGCTGATGGGGGAGTGAGATATGGTGCTGATGTGTTGAAGCTGCTTGCTCTTGGAGTTAAAGCCGTGGGCCTGGGAAGACCATTCATGTACGCGAATGTGTACGGAGCTGAGGGTGTCAAGCACGCGATCGATATTTTGAAGCATGAAATTGCCATTGATGCGGCGAACTTGGGAGTCCCAGATATCAAGAAGATCACACCTGACTATGTAAGTTCAATCAAAAGCTTTCGTGCTACATGTGTGCTCTTGCTGACTAGGTTCAAGGTGAACTGGAATTTCAACAACTGGTACAGTTAGGAGGCTTATGAGCTACAACGGGTGACAGGCGGAAAGTAGATTCTTGTATATTGTTCTTCCCTATTTTTAATTTTACTTATTGCAGTACGAGTTCTATAATAATACAATAGGACATACCGTAGACACACAAAAATTTGAAGGCTTGACCATCTACGTAACATCTCTACCGAGATAGTCCAATCTGGGTAGTTTTTGCACCAACTGCTTGGCGCATATTTGTACTGGACACCTCACAAATTTGACTTGGTTGACCACGGCACCCAAGCACAATCTGGTAATTTGCAGGCGGATATCATATCTTCCATAACGATCTCGATCTTATGCTCGATTCTCGGTCGCCAGCACACATCCAACACCCCATGCTGCCGTGGGTAGATCCAGAAAGCGCACCACGATCACGGATCACATTACCTGACACTTGAATATCATTGCAATTGCACTGTTGACAGAGGTCTTGATTCCAGAAAAAGCAACACTATTGAAGTGGACGAGGGATGAGACTAGTATCCAGGAATTTCACAGCATTTACAAGGCTAGGAATCGCAGGCAGGTGAGGGTAGGGTGGTTTTCTTGGCGGCGAACAGTGCTACGGCACGCGCGATCGAAATGAGCTGTCATGCAACGACCTTCAATGTAAAACCATTTGCCACCTTCATCAAATCTGTCCTACTTAGCAAGAAATCAACCAAAGAACTGAGCAAAAATCACACCAGTAGTACGTGACGTACTACAGAACTAGTTCAATACACCCACTTCCACCCAAGCATTGTGAATAGCCTTACCCACCAATCCATCCCGAAAGAGTTTCTTCGCGACCTCAACAGTAAGCTCGGCAAACTGCTTGAATGTACAATCCGTGGGGATCTTGTCTCTGGGCTCCAGGAGTGTTCGATACCACACCTGGCCCACCTTTTCCCAGGAGTTGCCTCCAATCTTCATTGCTGCCAGGTAGAATGCATGGTTTGGTATGCCGGAATTAATATGGACTCCTTGCCCATCGCCGTCTCCAGTGTACAAATGATCCATATGTTTAGGCTGAATATCATCCCCTAAGACTTCGTGCTTCTTGTAAGCTGAGCCGGGATTTTTCAGCGACCGCAAACCTACACCTCTGAAAGCGACAGGGAACAACGTCTGTCCAAGAAGCCAATCCGCATCATTGACATTAACGCCCTGATGCCATTGCTCTATCATGCAGGCGAAAACATCCGCGCAGGATTCGTTGAGAGCGCCCGATTGGCTCCTGTATTTCAGCGAAGCGGTGTGATCGATCAATCCATGGGTAAGCTCGTGAGCGAGAACATCAAGCGAGTCGGTAAGATAGTCGAACACAATGCCATCTCCATCTCCAAAGACCATCTGTTGGCTTTCACCGTCCCAAAAGGCGTTGTTAAAGGGAAGTCCCCCGTCCCGATAGTGACAGCTTGCAATAAGCGTCATGCCTTTGCCATCGAGTGAGTCGCGGCCCATTACTTCCTTCAAGAACTTAGAGACGATGCCAAAGCCATCGTAGCAGTTGTTGATAGAACGGTCTTCTAATCGGGCCTGTCCCTCAGAACGAACAAGTTTTCCGGGGAGATTACCAGTCTGAGTGCAATCATGTATTTTCCGCTTCGTAAGGCTGGATCCTTGAGAGTCACCAGACAGCTGTTTTACTTGATCTAGTACCGCCTGTAACAGAGTTAGCGGCGTTTTTTCGAGATTTGAACGACATAAGTAGATGACGAGTATACAAGACTGACAATTTTGCGCTCAGAGCCTCGATGTTCATGGTAACCTCGTCCGGCTGCTATTGTAGTACCTGCGCAGCTGCGGCAAGCGGCATCAATCTTGGAGGAGGAAGACTGCGCGATTGCCTCAAGAACGTATTCTGGAATGAACGAGCAAGCATACTCGCCCTTTTGAGGCGCTTCCGCTTCGAGTTCTTTCATAGAAGAACACATGTCGTTGCGTTACTAATAAAAGGTAGTTGGGGGAAGTGTTAAATTAGAAGCCAAACTGCCTTCTGCAATAAGTGGTCGAGAAATTATTGGCATAGGATGGGATGCATGCCTTTTATCTACACTTCTGGCGCTAGGTGAGCTTGCCCAGGTGGGGTACAAAGCAAGAATCAGGATTGTCTCAAGCAACTAATTACACATCAGCTATAATGTTCCAAATCAAAATACCTCAGAGGAATGCGGCACTCTGATGGGTTACTTGATACGGGAGCTGTTGCCTAAGTTTCCTTGCTTCCGTCACTTGTGGAAGCGGGCTTCACTGATTTATGGCGCCGAGGCGAGCTGAACGTTGGGCCAAGGGAAACGGGATTGAAAATCTATACCTCAGCCTGGATGGTGGATGTATGTTTCACCGATTCATGAAATGATGGCGCGCGCCAAGATGAGCTGAAAAGTAAGGATTTCAAACCCCGCATCCGAAAGGGTACAGTAGCTCTATATTTCTTTGAGACATACATTCTTAGCATCAACAGTTTGTTGTTTCACGGACGTAGATACATCGCATCCATGTAAAATTCAGTTAAAATAGAATCGGATCTATCAATGATTTCATGCCCCAGAAAAGGTCTCTTTCGAACGAACTCGGTTGGTATGGGGTACCGTCTTTATACAACAAGGGCCGACTGCAGATATTAAGTCGGGAACTAGATAATGGTAGTGGACCAACACTTCACAAAAGGAAGTTCAAGCCATTTGCTTGGTGCCGAGGAATCAGATTCCTATTGGAATTCATGTTCTAAGTCATATCTCAAATAGTCACCCAAGGCTGTAGTGTTTGGCTAATATCAAGGGACAAGGTTATAAGTGGCGTAGAGAACCACTTCTCATGGGGCACGCCAAGGGCCAAGATCACGGGGGAGCTCCCAATGTCTCATTCTCGCAACCACAAAATCATATGATTCCCAGCCTCCCTCATGCCTCGTGAGCAGATTCTTCAGTTGCCAAGAAATAGCTGAGCGAAAATGCGGCAAGTCTCAGATTGGCAAAAACGATGTGTTTCCCTTAGCCCAAAGCAAATACTACCACCTTCGCATGTAGAAGATTCCGTGGTGATATGGTACGTTATCTCAATTAATCAATAAACCATTCAATAAAAAATATCCCAGCACTTAGTATAGGCTTGTGGCGAATACAATCTTCACACAAATCTCTACGTAACAATGGTGTAGAAGCCTGCCCCCTTTCCCCCATGACACTCGCTTAAAATTAGACGAGCAAAAAGAAAAGGGAGGTACAGCCAAACTCACGGAACAAAAAAAGAAATTTAGTCCTATAAAGCAAGGGATCCGATAAAGAAATGCACAATCCTGATATAAGTTTGACCAAGAGTTTTCGGGCGCGATTAGATATTATATAATCTCCAAGATTTGGTCTATACGGATCCTGTTAAAATTTCCTCAGAATCACCGAATTCTTACTCGTATGATACTAAGACAAGATTCCGGTGCCACTATATACCAAAACAGCTAGATAGTAGATCAGAATATACTACATTAGAAGATTCAAAAAGCAAAAGAGTTCAAGCGTCGCCAGATTAGTACCTGGTGCTCTAAGTCTCTAATAGCAGACGCCCAGCAGATGACAAATTCTCGCCGTTGTTCGCCATTAAACGCTAGCTCAAGTGAAGATGCCGCTCCCGCCGGTGCCCCATCTAAGGGGTCGGCCCCTGCGACGCTGTTTACAGCGCAGGCATCTACTATCTCTTGCAAGCGAAACTCAGCAGCTGAGAGATACTCCACCGTGATGAACACTGGCCGCAAGCTCTGTCGAACTACGTGAGCTTGCGTGACCCTTGCAAGGTAGGCTCCACTGGGTCACTAGAGCTTCCCTACGACCACATTACGACAACAATAGGTGGGGGTTTGGGAGGTCGGGGGTTGGGGAGGATACGTACGTTAGCACTACCACTTGGTAGTTTGCAACCCTATTTTTGCTTATTTAAACATATGAACCCTTCTTGGACTTTACGCGACGCTTATTATACACCAACCAGTCACCGTATGCGGCTTGTTTCGGGAAATACTTTGACTTATTCACTTGAAAGCTGTGGTGTAGACGACAATCCTCTTACTATAATAGACGTAGACGAGCATTTGATTCCTCAACACTCCCTCTCCCGGACCCATTATAAACGTATCTGCTAAGTCTAAGGCCCCAAACTTGTCCAGTTTTCCGCTTTAATACCATTACGAATGGGTCATTCATTGAGAGGGAGAGTGGCTACGGGCGAGGAAACCATCACTTACCACCTTCCCAAACAGAATGTCAACTAGTCAAGCACATTATAGCCTTGAAAGGGTTTGAAAAGTCATTTTTGCAACTAGTGACAAGTTTCATATGAAATACCCTGCGTTATTCAATCCATGGAGCAAAAATATACAAAACGAATGTGAATTTACTACGTCGCCAGATTTCGGGCCAACTAGTATATCTCGCCCTCGCTGACTATCACAACTCCTATAATCTTCAACCAGCCTCTCGATCTATGTCTTCAGATCTCATACCAAGTCAGCCAATATGTCCAACGACTCCTCTAACTCTAAACCCCCGGCTCGCGAGAGCTTTTGGACCGCCGCTTTCCGAATCGAATACCTCGCATTTTGCCGAGAAGTCGACCAAGAAAATCTAGACATCTATACTGAAACTCTAGCACGACTACATATTAGGGATGGAAATCAAAGAGGTTCCGATGAAGGAAGCACATCGACCCAGTATCCGTTGCCGGACACGGGGAAGCCCAACGGAGAGGCTCTGCCTCTGCCGAGTGTTGGGAAGGAGCGAATCAAGACCCCACCTCCGACAGCTTCGCAAGACGAGGATCGACCGAAGATGGAAGCCACACGTGAGGGCAAGCTGGACCTAAAATCTGCCGCGGAGTACTACGGAGAGGAAGCTACAGACGAGCTGTCAGTGGAAACGAGGAAGCAGCATCGAAGCTCACAACAGCATGAGAAGATGGGGAGGGAGGGATGTCAAGGCACTCAAGCTCTCCCTTTGAAAATGAATGCGGGGCAAGGGTCGAAAGTCAAAGATGGGAAACTGGATCTAAAGTCCTCGGCAGAGTACTACAAGGATTCGAAGACAAAGCCGGAATTTTCCCAACAGGCTTTACGAACCCGGGCTCTAAAGTCCGTGTTTTTAGGGTGTTTTTAGCGAGCCGCACCTTACTTTTTTTGAATAACCTCAAAATGCCTCCTGCAACCCCTCCACTCGAATTTGATCACGAACCCGGCTAGGAAATTTTTATCAAATATAAAAAAATAATACGCCAATTTTATAGTTTTGCTAAAATATCAATTAAGAATTTAATAATTTAATACAAACTCGGCAAATCCATAATTACTAAAATCTTAATATATAATACTCCAGAGTATTTTCGAATCATACGGACCGACAGACCCTTCTTTTTTACAAATATATAAGTCGACTAGATCATCGAATACGTAATTAAATATTGGAAATATAGGATTTTTGATTATAATTTTTTATATATTGAATTAAAATTTAAATATTTTATAAAAATACTTAAAAAAAAACTAAAATAGAAAAATTATTTCAGATATATAATATACCAGAAGTTTTATTTTACTATAATACAAGTTTTAGCCCGATTTTTTTGGGCTATTGTATATATATTCTGAATAATAAAATAACTAAAGATCCTTTGGTTAGATGAAATGATTTTTCAAGTAGAAAAATGGATTGCCAAATGGAGGGTTACTTGCAAAAGAAGGAAAAAATACTATCTTACTTGCATACAATTTCAATTTTATAAAAGGTATACAATATCGGTCAGTATATAAGGAGCAATTAGATATGGCTACAAAAACCCTTTGGTATTTATTTATAAAACTAGTAAGTCAGAAACCCTGATATAGAAAAATTATTTAACATAGATCTTGAAAACATATATTTAACTAATTCTGGAGGCTTTTGCGGTTGTTATATATGCCCTACGGCCCTTTGCAGAACTATTATTTATAGAAAATAGCAATTCTACTCATGGTTATAAAAGTACTACCAATTGTTGTACTAGATAACATACAATATATAAGATTATATTAATGTTGTATTTTTCTATAAATTTTAATATGAATTTTATTAAGAAATATTAGAGGAGGGTCAAGTAGGCATTGTACAGACGCCGGTGTTAACCTATTACGGCAGCCGAGATAGAAGAAATGGTCCAGGAAGAATGGGCTAAAATACCATAAAATTGGATAAATAAATTGATATTAAAACAGGAGGGTTGGGTCAATTGCCTTATGCAACGCCACGGATGGTCTACTCCTAATTAAATTGCGATTTGTTGATGTTATTTAAATTGGCGCATGCCTAGGACCCTAAAAACACGGACTTTAGAGCCCGGGTTCGTTAGGCGCTCGTGAGCCGCGTTCACAACCTACGTCGTCCAAGCAAAAATGGACAATTTCTATCCAAGGGGCAGATGTGAGCTTTCAAGACGCGGAGGACTTGATCCGTCAAAATCTGAAGCGGAGGAGGAATCTGAGAGCCAGAAATCTTGCCACGTATGAAAGAAAAAGTTTGAGCTATTTTTCCGAGCTTCGCACATTTTTGAAAGTTAGTGTAACAAAAACCCTCCGTCATCATATCTAAAACATCACTGCTGACAGCATTGATAGCGCGGACTCTATCCTGACATTTACGATGGATTTTACTTTGCTATGTTATATTTTTGGATGGGATATACGAGGAGAATGGCATCCATCACCCTAGAAGATGCACAAATTTGGAAAAAGAGCAGAAAGCGTTAGTTCCTATCAGTCCCTTGTCTTCCTCTAGCTTCTGGTCTGAGACTGACAGTTCTGGCTACCAACAGCATCACAGATAAGACACAAGAAATACGAAACCCAGAACGAGACAACTACGAAACTAAACCGCAAGGACCAAGATGAAAACGCCAAATCACCAAATCTCACTACGCAGACCAAAGGCTCACGCTCCCTCAAAGCTGCCAAACGCGCAGCAGCCAAGCTTGCAGCCTCCACACCAGCAACAAAGTCCAAGGCCCGCCCCATCTCGATCCTAGAGATAGTGGCAGCGATTCCTGAAACGGGAATTTCGGTGACCAGCTTGGTTGCGATATTTTCGGGCCGAGTGGGAGATGGACCAGGCATGACGCCCAAGAGGGCGTTCTTCGATATGGCGAAGACGAATGGCAAATACGGCGCAGACAAGCTCATCAGACCGAACGAGGTGCGGAATATCTTTCGGGAAGAAAAAGCCGTCGACAAGAAGTGAGATGTTGAGGTTTGGGGTTGGGTGGAGTGGGCTTCGGATGGATGTGCTTGTTGCTGTCGGGCATGTGATATGATTTGGGAAGTGGAAAATTTTACGGGAGTTTTGGTGCATTGGCGTTACTTACTAGATACATAGTCTTGAATATGTCAATAGGATCAGATTAATTGGATGAGGTCAAGAATATTTTGCATGTGAGGAATGGTGGAGCAGAGTCGAATCAAAGCATTGAAATCGAAAAAGGGAACTCCTGCCTCAAACAAGGCTCTACCAACATGCTGGAAACCAAATTTTCCCTCTAAATTCTTACTTGTTTAAAGTACTTGACATGCTAAACGTGGGACCCAACCGGTAGTTCTGAATCCTTTCCCAACCAGGAAAAAAAAATGAGGTCAGAATCCAATGGAGAGACGGAAGCACTAGTCAGTCCAAATCGCAACGGCTAGTATAGTGCCCAGCCACAACAGTTTCCTGAATATTCTTTTCCATATCACAAGCAAAAAAGAAAAAAATTCAATCGACAAAAAATCACCGCAATTGAAACCGGCGACACGTATTCGCAGAAAACTCATAATCTCATCTCTTCAATGTCCAGAACTGAGCGTCCAACATCTAAACCCACCATGTCTTCCCCATCCAGCTCCTCGACCTCCTCAGGCTCCTCGAGCCCCTCGAGCCCCTACAGCCCCTCAGGCGCCTCAAACACCCCCAGCAAAACGCCCAGCCCAGGCAAAAGTCCAGTCACAGAGCACAGTATCGTAGACAACAAATATTTCCGTCGCAAGCGCTATAAGCATTTCCGTCGTACGCTGGACGAAAAGCTTAATGCCTTGATTGCCGCACACGGCCCCTCGGTATACGAGATAAACGACCGTTTCAAGAATACGTTTCCCGAGTTTGATGGCTCGTATATTGCATGTGCGAGTTTGAATTGTGTGATTAAGAAGCAGGAGTGCAGAGATGAGGAGAGGTATTGGGAGGAATATAAGGAGGAGGAGGCGAAAGCCAAGGCGAAGGCGAAGGCGAAGGAGGAGAAGGTTGCGTTCATGGATTTCCTTGGCTTCTGTTACATGGAAGATAGGATTCAAAAGTAGGCAATATAATAGTCAAGCCCTTCCCAATGTGTCTTATACGAGAGAGGAAGGAAGATTGAGCTGTTGCGATAATAGGGAAGGCACAACCAAGAGAAGGAGTAGAGCGGCGTACTTTTTGTGTAAAGAAAATGGTTGAGGCAAAACCTTACGGATTTGGAATATGGGCACTTGCCACAAATAGCTCACCCACAATAAATCAAATCATATCTCACATCACACATCGCGATCAACACGTTTCAATCTGCTTCAAATTCTCAATTCTCAATTCTCCCTCTCCACCATTTCAAACACCCTTCCTCTTCCACCTCCCCAAAACACACACCCAAAACACCACAACAAAATGCAGTTTGTCCAAACCTCAAAACCCCACCTACCAAAAAAAAAAGGAGTCTCCTATCCTAGGCCTATACACACCAGCAGAAGAAAGAAAAAGTAGGATTTTTACATACATACAAAAGGGAAGCCGTCTGGTGTGATGTGACTGTGACTGTGGTATAATACGCTGGAAAATGCAAATGCAAGTGGGACGAAGATGCGAGCTATCGTAGACGGCGTGAAGTTTGTGTGTATGCAATGTGAAATGAAAAGAAAACGGCGCTGGGCCAGTTGGTGGGAGATGGTATATTAAAAGGTAAGGGCTCGTCAAGAGTTGGTGTTATTGGGTGTGGGAGTGATGGGCTTCTTGCAGGGCTGTGATCTAAATTAGAAATGGTTCAATAGAAGGGGATGGAAAATTTTACCTTCAAGTATCCTCCCCTGCCCCACCCGATCCTCACACGCGATCTGCAATCCCCCGACACCACCCTCCAAAAACTCAAGTACAACGCTATTCGGCAGCTCCTGCATCTCCACGTCCGGCACGCTCGGCGTGCGGAACTCACTGAGATGAAACTTCCTCGTCGCACCACCATTGCTCTTCCCTTTCCCATTTCCGCTAGCCGTGAGTGCTGGCGATAGAATAAGAAAGCCTTGGTTATCAAGTAGCATAGACCTGCGTTTCCAGAGTAGCGTGTCGGGAAATTGAACATTGACGTCGCCGATGTTGATATTTGGCGTTGGGGGATTGGAGAAGGAGTTCGAGTCGTTGCCACTGCCGTTCATCACTGCTTCCGACTCTTCTCTTACGGTGGGAGACACGGCGTGAGAATGGGACTTGTGATTTCTGGATAGAGAAGAGGACATGCGGCGTAGCATGCGAGAGGCGCGGTTAGAGGACTTCTTTTCTTTTTCTTCACTTGCAGAGGACGAGGAGCCGGCTGTTGGGGGTGGTGAACGTCCGTCCGTGGGGTTACGCGAGTTAGTCGAGAGGCGGCTTGTTGTGGACGTTGAGCGCTTGTGCATTGGTGAGGCGTGAGCAGAGGGTGGTTTTGAAGGTGATTTCAAGGATGGTGGGCGGGAGGAGGAGCGGATGCTTGGAGAGGAAAGGGAAGAGACGAATTCGATCGAGCGGCGGCGCTCTGCGAATGATTGACGGCCTTCGTTGATCAGGTCTTTGACAATTGTGATTGATGATCTTCGGTTCTTGGCAGTTGTGTTGGTTGTGTTTGACGAGCTGGAGAGCCTCCTCTCTTTCGACATCCTTCTCTCTTGAATCGTCTCTCGCTCTTTGGGAGGTTCAGTAACGGCCTTCTGATGATCGATCACCAAAGGAGACTGCTTCAAGTCTAAAGGAGCATACTCGGAAGGGTCTTTCCCAACCTCTGGCTTCGGTTGGAAGGGTTGCGCCGGATCGCGAATAATACGTGCAGTGACTGAAATAGACTCAGGCCGCGATCTGGTAGGCTGGTTCATTGGGATGGGGCTGGATTCGAAGGCACCAACTCGACCCTTAATCGAACTAGATCGGTCCCGTATTTTCCAGGTTTCCGGTGAAGATTCACGAGACACATCTCTAGACGCAGCAGGGGAAGGAGTGGATCGGTTCAATGAATTCGCCCTTTCGGCGATAGACGGAGATGTCCCTCGGACGCTACCTTTACGTACCGAGAAAAATGAAGGTGCATTTCCTGGCGAAGGGCCAGGAGAAGGAAGGGCTGGTGCTCCTGGATTTGAAGACAACTTTTCTAATGCCTTTATCCTCTGAGATATTCCAGAGCCAACATTGACCTTTGTAGCCATTGGCTTTGCCTGCTGTTGATTGATCTTGTTCAAGAACTTAGCTCCCGCAGATACAGATCGCGAGCTCTCCATCTTTGCAGGAATTGCTAGCGATTCCGGTTTGCCCGTCGGATTTGATACCACGCGAGAAACTCTGTTACGCCAGCTTTCGCGTTTCCTTGGGCTGGTGGTTGGGAACACAGGAGTGATTGGTGATTTGGAGACCGAAATGGGCTTCGCTTCCTGCACAACAGCCGAGTGTAGCTCGTCCATCAGGTCGTCATCCGAAGAAAAGTTTGCTTCGGAATTGTGGCCGCTCCTATCAGTCAAGTCAAGATCGGTTCGGATTGGTTCCATAAGCGCTTTCCGCTTCTTTCGCTTCTTCGGCCCATTGTTCTCCTGGTCGTCAGTGATCGATCTCTTTGTGTCAGAAAATGTACTTCCAACAGGAGATTTCTGCGGAGTGTCCATTGAAGTTTCAAGATTCGTCGGAGGAAGTGGTTCCGTTGGAATTTCAGGAACATTATCACCCGTTCTAAGGTTTTGCGAACTGAACTTTGACCTTGGAATTTTCGATTCATCCACATCGCTCTTGGTTGGAGATGCTGCATCAACGATACTCTCAGGAAGAGCCTCAGTCTTGGCTTCATCCACCGCGAATTCAATTGTTGCCGCATCCGTTGAAATCGGATCTTGTGGAACATCGTCTAAAATTGGTTCTTCCATTTTGGCAATTGGTGTAGTCTCTTCGGATTCCACGGCAATTTCTGGAGTCATTCGCAGGACCGCGATTTCGATGGTTGGGTCATAGGTCCTAGGTTGCAATTGCTCCAGACCCGCATCAGTGATCTGGATCTCCTCATCCTGTGGTACAACCCCAACATCCTCCTGCTTCTCAACAGCCACAGATTCCGGCGTTTTCGATTCCAAAGTTTGTTCCTCAGCAGTCGATGGTTTCGCAATATTCCCCTCCTGAACAGTCTCATCCGTATCATCCGATATCGACGAAGCTCTCGTCGACTCAGCTTGCTCTGAAGGTCCAACTGGAGACACAGGATACGAGTCCGATCTTGTGGCATCCGATTCATCCGTCTTCAATGTCGAACTAGCGTCAAATGCAATTCCTGAATCGTCTCCCTTTGCCATATCATTCAACATAGCCAGCGTATCGTGAACCTCCTTTGGTGCCCCAGACACCCTGTTCGATGCAACAATCGGACTTGTGAGACCTTCGCTTGAGATTGGCGAGAGCGGTTCTGTGGGAGGTGGCGCACTCATTTGTTTTTTCCGCAGTTCCAGCGCCTTCATTAAACGTGCTTTTTCGGGCGTTATGGCGGGAATTTTAGGGGTGATCGGACTTGGTGTCATGGCTTTGAGTGAGGGGTTTGGACTAGGTGGCGGCCTTCCACCGCTCGTGTGTGGCCGTGAAGGGTTGGATATTGGGCCTTCTGGAAGCGGCGGGGGAGAAATCATCATACTTGGTGCTTCAGTGTTATAAGTTGAAGCTGGCCTCCCGGGCCCTTTTCGAGATCCTTTTGATAGTTTTAAACCAACCGGGAGTGTAGAGATCGGCCGATAGTGTGAAGCTGCTCCCGATGTATGTGGCCTGCCTCCTGAGACATCTAGGGACGGTCGAGGTCCCAATTTGACTTTTGGCTTTCCATTGGAGCCATACGAGCTGTAACTGTAGAGATCGGGTCTTGTAGATTGTGAGGACTTTCGTGGTTGTGCTTCGTCAATTGATTTCGTGGGGGACCGAGGAGGAGGAGGTTCGGTATGCAAGCTTTCGACCAATGTATTTATGGATTGAGAGGTGTTGGTAGATGAAAGCGGGAGTGGTATAGAGAGCGGCGGAAGATCACTTGGCGCCGACTCAGCAGCGCCAGAAACCGAAACAGCCTTTGCAGTTGGGGGGCGCTCTTCCATAACCGTCGATTGTCTCTTGCGATTGTCTTCTTCCTCGTCCTCTGCAATTTCCATTAATCTTCGCCTCCGCAGGGAACTCGTCGAGGAAGATGTAGAGCCAGACGCGGTATGAAGTGAACAGGCCGCAGAAAGCGTTGTGTCCCGGAGCTCTTTGGCATTGGCAATTTCGAATACTGTATCGTGAGGGGAGAATCGTTCTGTGACGGCCGTAAAGTGTACTGTGACGCGTGCTGCTTTTATATTAGATTCCATCCCAAGTAATGGTCTCTTTTGATGATATCCAGAAACTCACCCTGCACCAGTCTTGAGCAATCTTCTGGGACATATTTGATGACCACATTCCTCCTCCTGTAGCGTAGAAACCCAAACAGAGGAGAGGGTTCCCCGAAATTCGCAATTGAGTTTCGGATCTCCACAATACCTCCATTGCCCCGTCCCAGCAATTCAATCTCATCGCGGGATATATACTTGAGTAGAAACCTGTTCACAGTCCGTAAGTATGCTGCCCAAAAAGTTCTCCCCTGCCGCCCAATCGCAACAAAATAATGAGCTCACCATCCACCTGGTTCCGCCGCTGCAATATCGTGCGCCTCTTTGACCTTCACATCATCCAACCCATTCAGCGACATTGCCTTCTCCTTCTACCCAGCGCCCAGTTGTTGTGTGTGTTTGTTTCGCGGGCGTCAATCGTTGCTGATAACTCGTAGAAATTGGCTTTCAGGGGTAAGGTGTTGCCGGAACATTGATGCTCCTGCTGTAAATGATCTGCCGGCGGCAGACTCACGGTATTGAGCTTCCCAAGGGACCGGATGCGATGCGATGCGATTGCAATAAGAGCAAAGTATAATGGAATGCAAAGTGTTTCCTTGGGCCAGCTCCAAAAATTATGCTGGTCGTCGTCTTACAGATTCCAGTCTGTGAGAATTCCGCCAACGAGGTCTAGCGCCGCCCGGAAATCTTTATTATTTTTATCCGATCCCCAACACCGCACCGCCTTTCGATTCTGAGTCGGTCTTGAAGTCTATTCTTGGCGCCAATCAGGGCCGCAAAAGGGCGAAAAGGGGGGAGAGTGAGATGAATGATCGGAAAGTCAAACTGACCTTTCAAGTACAGAAACCTAAACCCTCCTTGGGGAAACCGTTTGAATATGTCCTGCACGCCTAACGATCATTCATGCGCCATGTGTTGCTACACACGGCATGCAACAGGTTGGAGAAATCATCCGCTTTGACCTCTTATTCCCCATTCATTCCTCTACGCACAGAGCTCTCAATTACATCCGACGGCCAATGGGCACCGACGTTTGGACATTCAGGATTCTGGATGCCTTCCGATTGTTAAGTTTGAGCAATCATATGAGGTCAAGCCTTCAAGGGACCCTCTCTATCAGTTCTCTTGATAGTGGACCCTGGAATTAATTCTAGCGGATATACCTCGGCGGGTGGGGTTTGAAGACATGGGATTCGGAGATCTCTGCGCAAAACAAAGTGTGTGCAGCTCAGCCATTGTAATTTTGGCAGGTTTGCGGAACGCCGGGTCCTCATCCTAGATATCCACATGCGATAGAAATCCCCGGTTGGCTGTGGACTCGTGGAGAGGAATAATTGAGACTATATGCCGCCGCAGCTGCAATTTAAATGCCCCATGATTTACATGGAATGTAGTCAGGGACGGCTGGCGAAGGCAGGGCTATGGACTTGTTTGTTATTTTGTGACCAACGTTCTTTTGTGGCGAATGCCTCAGATGGAGTCAGGATCATTCAATTTCCGAAGCTCTTTGCTCGTCAGTGGATGGCATAATAAACTTGCAATCAAAGTACATGGATATAGCTCCTGTCCAAATATGAACTTTCCAGACCAATATGAATACCGAGAAATCATCGTCACAATGAGTTTGAAACCTCTGGAGGCCAGCTGCTGTCCAAAGTCTTATCCCAAACTTCTAAAATGAAATCGTATACCAGAAGGATCCCGTCACAACCCCATTCCAAGGAGCGTTAGAAGACCGCATCTCCCAACTCTCCTCAGTAATTAAAGACTCACCATCGAGAACGACTAACATAGTCGTAAGCAGCTTGACTCCGGTTCTCCCATTCCATTTCTGGATCAACACGGGAACCCCAAGCCATCGTACCCATCTTCTCACCAGTGAAATGGCACAGGCCAGTGTACTCACTCTTGAAAGTCCCCGACAACTTGTCACCTTTATCGCTAAAAGTGATCGCCTGGACAAGTTCATCCGAACCTAGCTGGATCTCCCCTTCATCTATTTCTTCGCCTCGCCATCGATATCGCCAGGTAGGGCGTCGAGCAGTGGGGCTGTCAGTAGCAGCGAAATATAAATCCTTAACGTTGTACTTCTTACTTGCTTGAGCATTGCTCGAGTCTAAGGCACCTGGCCCAATCGCAAATACGATGTCTTCATCGACTTCGCCCCATTTACGCTTCTTGAAGACTCACCAGCCTTCTGAGATTTCGAGACAGGAACGGGTTTCTCAAATCTCATAATCCCAGTGATGACTCGCAAATAAAAATGGTCATAGAGTTGGTGATGGCCATTCTTTTTCGCAAGGTAGATGTCCAAAGTTAAAGACGAATCGCCTTGATGGCCCCATCCATCCTCAAGTTTTGGACAAGTAATTTCGAACGAGCCGCAGGCATGGCATCCCAGGCATTTTCGCCCTTGGAAATCGTCGACGATGACAGTGAGGGTAGCAATGAAATAGCTGTCTTGCTCGCGGTTTGCTTCGTGCGAGGTGCCTTGGTAGGCAAGTCCTCAGATTCGGTTTCTGATGGATCTGGGAATGCCGACTTTCTGGCTGTTTGTTTGGTCCTAGGTGCCTCAGCAGATGGCGCAGAGGAGTAGTCGTGCAAGTTGAACGACGACCTATGTGGCTCGTAATGTAGAGGTGCAGACGGGAACGCAATTTTCGCTGCGGTTTGTTCAGTCTGATTAACTTTAGCAAGGGTTGATTGTTTTGGCTTTGGTAGCATTGCGGCCATTGACATTGATCTTGGAGTAGCTTTCAATAATGCTGATTTTGTAGGCGAGCGCTTACTGTCTTTCGAACCCCTTGCTTTCTTGGCTTTTGGCTCTCCGCCACCAGTACGTGATGGAGCAGCTTTCTGCTCAATTTCTCGCATTTGGTCCGATACAGCATCTCTCGTCTTCCCCGTGATGATCCATCGATCAGGAGTAGGCTTCTGGCCGGCTGTCCACGGCGTATCACTTGACACGCACTCTGGACCCGCACTCTCCGCTGCTGTTCTCAGCGCAAGGCGTACACTGTACGCACTCTTGACCACGAAAGTAGCTAGAGTCGCAGATTTGCTAGTCTTACCTTTGGGAAAGGCTTCCGCTAAGAACTTCGGGGGATTGGCCTTAGCCTTCTGTTCGACAGTCTTCAATGAATTCCAACTGGCATCCCTCGAGGCCTTATTCTTCTTCTTGAACTCCTTGTTCAACTGGGTCTCGGCAGCTTTCAATTCTGGCAGAATCTTCTTCTTCGCTTCTCGGAAACGGAGCTGTAAGTCGGGGATTGCTCCTGATTGATTCAAGCCTCGAAAGGCACATTGAACTTTCCAATACGAGGTTGGTTTCCTTTCGACTTCTTTGTGATGGAGATTCGTCTTTGTGGCTCTTGGGGGAAAGAATTTTTCTGGGTGAGCATCGTAGAGCCAATCGTCCGTGTAGAGGCCTTCGCCGCAGCAGGTGAACTTGAGAGACCTGCGAACATACTCAAGAGGTGGGATAACGACGGGGTAAAGGTCCGTCATTGTGGCAGATGCAGCTATATATTAGATTAGTTCAATGGTTGTCCCGGACAATGTAGATGGATACCTGTTCTTATCTGCTTGATTGAGGAGGAGAAGGGGGCTGGGTGAAGACACGAGAGTTACTGCAGGCGCGAAAACGCCTTTCGCGCAGTTTCACGCCTCGTCACGCTTTCCTCGACAGGGGTCACGGTTAGCGTGACCCAGGTTCTTGAATCTTTTTTGAGCTGCCCGAAATCGCAAACCGAATCAAGCTCCCTATTTACAACATCCAGAATTTACTCCTTCCAAACCTACCCGACACTTCGCCGACCTTTCCTCCTTACAATCCTGCCAAAATGGTCGAATTAGTAGAAGTCCCCGACGAGTCCTTCGAGTCTAGCCAGGCCGGTCCCGAGGAGAACGACGACGAGTATTACACAGATACCGGTACGCTGCACCCTAAATTCTCACTAGGTTCTCTCATCTAACGATTTGTCTAGACTCCGAGATCTCCACAGACGATGAAGACAACATTCCAGAAGAAGAAACCCTCACCGATAGACTCCTAGCCCTCCGTGACATAATCCCCCCTACAACCCGCGGCTTCATCGCCAACAAAGTCGAGACCACGACCAGCTGGGTCAAGTCAGGATTGCTGTTTGGTGGCAAGACGTTGTGGGTTGTAAGCACTAGTGCGCTATTGTTGGGTGTGCCGTGGGCGTTGGCTTTTGCGGAGGAGCAACAGGTTATGGAGATGGAGAATGAGATGAAGGCGAGAGAGCAGGGTACTCGAGAGGTATGAAAGCCACTAATATCTTGATAAACGGCGTTATTGAGAGGCGGAATGGTGCTAACGTTGGAGATAGATTCTTACCGCTGATACGTCGGCTGCTGGACAATTGAACGCTCAGCTCAACGGCCAGGTTAAGCCAGCATTGTAATGATTCGATTGGGAACTACGGACTATAAACATAACGATATGGGAGAAGACGCGCTATATAATTATGTTATCGCATTTTGTGCATTGTACGAGTGTTAAGGACGGCTGCATAAAGGGCATTGAGGGTACAAGCCTGTGTTGTAATATTAGAGGGATCTCATCTCAAGAACCACAATGTTCTATACCAATATGGACTTTACGTGATGTGATCTGGCTTGACTGGACTCTGGAATACTCATTTGCGTATTCAAAAAATACTTCAAGTCAAAGCTAGACTCAGCAGCGATTTGACTCTGTTTAGCAAATGATTACTTTCTACAACCCTAAAAACGTTGGATTGATAGTAACTAATCAACCCCTATATATTCCTAGTAAATCAAAAAACTCAAGCACATGTCTCAAAAAGATTACAAGCATCCTGGCATTTCCACCTCGGAATGTTTCACAACCCCCGACGACTCTTGCAAGGCTACGCTTTCCAACTTTTTAGAGGCCAGAACCTTGACATGAATACAAAACAACACCAACACCATCCTCCAAAGACACCTGTGCATCTCGACCAGGACATGAGTTCTATATACCTCTCCAAAACCATTCGCGATGCCTCTTTCCTTCTCCCGCCGCGTATCTCTGCTGCCAATTCGCGGACTCGGAGCTAAGGATAAGAAACAGAGGAGGCCGCATAACAATACATATCCCTTGGCCAACAGCTCGAGGAAGAAGGACAGACGGTACACGGCATTTCTTCTATCTAAATCGAAGAATTGAGACTGACTTTTGGGCAGATGGCCTCTCGTGCTGAGATTCTCAAAGGGTTCCGTCCATGGAAGTATGTTCCCCGCATCCCCCTGTGCTCGAGTCCACTGACATTTCGCAGCCATTCTCTTTCCAGTATTCATACACTCGCTGCTAGCAGCCGTCATCGTATTCATCAATCAGCATATAAACAGCGACTTCAATCTCCCTTCTAGCATCGTGAGCTCTCTTCCAAATTACGCACGTGATCAACTCACCTTAACGTCTACTACAGATTCCTTCTCTGTCTATAGTCGTGGGTCTCATGCTGGTTTTCAGAAACCAAACTGCATATTCAAGATTCTGGGGCGGTCGAATGCACCTCAATGAAGTCACAACCGCAATTCGTTGTCTCTCGAGGCAATTCCTGGTTCTGGTCCCAGCGCCCTCGATTGGTGGACTCGGGGGCTTGCATTCCGTTCTCTCGACGGACAGTTTTTTGCCTCAGAATATACGACCGACTCGTCCTACTGAAGGATTGAGTAAAGCTGATGAGTTAAAGACCATTGAGACGGTGAAGATCCTGATTGCGATGTTGTACACGGTCAAGAACCATCTGAGAGCGGAGTGGGGTGTTGCTTTATCTCCGGGAACGAGTTTGACGGAAGACGGACAGGAAGCTAATACAGAAGAGTACAAGGACTTACTACCGACTGGTTTGAAAGGGTATGAGCATAGAGGACTAGGGTTAACGCTTGAGTTGGCAACGTTTGTGGAGATGTTCATTAGGGATGGAGTCCAAAAGTAAGTTTCGTTGCTATGGTAATTGAAGAATTGAGACTAATAAGTGAAAGGACTTGGTTTCATAATGCTGCGTCTAGCGTTATGCTCACACAGTTAAACCAGTTGACGCATGCGTATGGGAGTATGGAGGTCATTCGGCTGGTGCCGATTCCAGTTGCTCATTTGTAAGACTCGACTTCTCACCCCCCAAGATCAAAGCTGATAACCTTGTAGAATCCACCACAAACAAACTCTAGCCTTATTCTGTGGCATCCTCCCCTTCGCCATGGCCAGCGAGATGGACTGGTGGGCCGTCCCACTGGTAGCATTCGTAGCATTTACCCTCTACGGCATTGAAGGCATAGCTCAAACCTACGAGGACCCATTCGGCGTCCACAAAATTGACATAAACATGGATGATATCGTCGAGGACGCTCGGCGCGAAGTCGAAGTCTTACTTACGGCCTGGCAAACGCAAGGTCCTACAAACAAAGGAATCTTCCGTCCTCGTGTTGGGGATACAACGACGCTGAATTCGCCGAGTGATACGGGGGAGCCTTATACCGATCTTATGGAGACGAGTGAGGAGGCAGTCCCGCGGGGGAGTCAGGTAAAGTTTGTGATTGATGATGCGAGTGAGCGCTCGTCATTTAGGGACGATGAGAGGGAAAGGTTGAGGAGTACGAGGTATAGTAGGCCGGTGAGCCCGGGAACGACGTTAAGGGCGGAAAGTAGTGGGTTCTTTGAGACGTAGGAAAGAATCACAGGATATTATATATACATAGATTGATAGATACATAGACTCAGGAGTCGAGTCAGGCTGATGAGATGGTGTACTGGAGTTGAGCATTAGGATTGGTTTTAGGGAAATTCAAATAATCCAAATGCCCACAGAAACGAATATCTAAAAGAAAATACCCGCCACAGAAAGAAATAGATATTTCTTCCGTCGATTCCTCACTTCCTGAAACATAAACCAGAAGCCGAAGAAAAAGGGGGCGATCGCGTCACGTGTCGTAGGACCCACTTTCACGACCGCGCTGGTGGCTCCAAAATTTTGTAGCTCATCATCCAAATTCGACATCTCCTCTCCTTTCCTTTCGCCATCTTACCATCCACCATGCCGGCGTTTGCGCGATCAGTTACTCCCTTCCTGCGGACCGCGCGGTTTGCATTGCAACAAGGTAATGCCGTCAGCCCCTTGCAGCACGCGCTGCGAGGGCAGCAGGGCGCTGCAGTGTTGAACACTGCTCGCTGCTATGCCACGCAATTCGAGCGGACGAAGCCGCATGTTAATATTGGTGTGTCTAGCTTATACAAGAGAGGATTGAGCTTCTGCTGACTATTTGCAGGTACAATTGGGCACGTCGATCACGGAAAGGTAGGAGAGGCGATTTGTGGCATAAGGGGGCAATGTACTGACGGATACAGACAACATTGACAGCCGCGATCACCAAGAGACAAGCAGAGAAGGGAATGGCCAGTTTTTTAGAATACGGTGCCATTGACAAGGCTCCTGAGGAGCGGAAGCGTGGTATCACCATTTCGACGGCGCATATCGAGTACTCGACCGATGCTAGACATTACTCGCACGTCGACTGTCCTGGTCACGCCGATTACATCAAGAACATGATTACGGGTGCCGCCAACATGGATGGAGCTGTTATCGTCGTTGCTGCTTCGGATGGACAGATGCCGCAGACTAGAGAACATCTTTTGTTGGCCCGTCAAGTCGGTGTCCAGAAGATTGTGGTTTTCGTGAACAAGGTTGATGCTCTTGAGGATCCTGAGATGCTGGAGTTGGTCGAGATGGAGATGCGTGAGCTGTTGAACACATATGGTTTCGAGGGTGACGATACCCCGATCATTCTTGGATCTGCTCTTTGCGCTCTTGAGGGACGACGAGAGGAAATTGGTACCTCAAAGATCGATGAGCTCCTCCAGGCCGTCGATACCTGGATCCCAACTCCCCAGCGTGATCTCGACAAGCCTTTCCTCATGTCCGTCGAAGACGTCTTCTCCATCCCTGGACGTGGTACCGTCGTTTCTGGACGTGTCGAGCGTGGTACACTGAAGAGAGATGAGGAAGTCGAGCTCGTTGGCAAGGGAGAGACACCAGTCAAGACCAAGGTCACCGACATCGAGACCTTCAAGAAGTCCTGCGAGGAATCCCGCGCAGGAGATAACTCCGGCCTGCTCCTCCGAGGTATCAAGCGTGAAGATGTCCGCCGCGGAATGGTCATCGCCAAGCCCGGAACCACCAAAGCCCACCGAGAATTCCTAGTCTCCATGTACGTTCTCAGCAAGGAAGAAGGAGGCCGTCACACCGGTTTCATGAATAACTACCGCCCGCAAATGTTCCTCCGCACAGCCGACGAGGCATGCGCGCTCTGGTGGCCCGAGGGAACCGCCGACGCGGACTCCAAGATGGTCATGCCGGGCGACAACGTCGAGATGAGATGCGAGATCCACCACCCCATCGCCGTCGAAGTCGGACAACGTTTCAACATCCGTGAGGGAGGCCGAACCGTCGCTACTGGCTTGGTGACTCGTATCATCAAGTAGACCCACCCCCTTCGAATACGACAAAATAATTAGACGACAATCCCGGCACTTCTTTGTATACTTGGCTTTGATACGATAGGGGGGCATGGAAAAGGAGTTTTCGCAATTTTATTTTCTGTTTGTAATTTACGCTGTTTGTAGATTATTGATGGAAATCTCCCCTTCTCTCCACTCTTCGATGCACTTGTCTTCTTGAGAAACAACTATACTACACTACACTCTGTATCATAGAAGGCGTGGATTGGATGGAATACAAAGCATTGTACAAATTGGCCTTATGAATATGTGAGTGATGAAACCTGTCAGGAACTCGAGTAGTACTCATTAAGCTGTCATGGAGTTTATTGTTGCTTGGTTGTCTTTTCCTTTTACTTATAGCGCGTTGGAGGTCGTTTCTACTGTTCTCGAAATTTATTGTTGATGGTTCATGGTCTGATCGAATGCGAGAAGCTCGGATAGGACGGATTTTACGGCTGCGAAATCAAGTCCAGCGAGCACTTTTACATGATCGTGAACTATTGGCCATTCTTCAATTGTTCCTGCTTGCATCTCGATTCAACGAATTACCTTTTTCTTTTCGAGATGACGAAGTTCTTTTCAGTGACCAGTATCCAATATTTCCTTTGTTTTACGAGTAATCGACATGGGGACTTCTAAGTCGCCTCGAGTCTAACCCGTTCTGGAAGAACTCGCCACACGGCTACATTTATCACTCCTCTCGGTTACCTAGGTATCCCACTTACGGGTCGTATCTTTAACTACTGGTCTGTACCCCGCTGCGCTTTCCATAGTCAGCAGTAGCTAGACGACGCCACCGATGCTCTTACTTTATGGATTAAGAAGGTTGTTCTACAAGCTTACTTTTAGTGCAGAGCTAGGAAAGATACCGATGCCGATGAATCGGTTAGCTCCAGCTCTAGTCTACGATAAAAGCTTACTCGGTATAAGACTTCTGCTGGATGATGCTTATCCATTGGTTCCCACTTTTTTCAATGAGGGGTCTATTGCGCAAGATCTCGCAGCATACTACTCGTATGGCAGGAACGGCATCTTGAAGTGTATTGGCGAAGTTTTTGGCCATGTCCCGTAGTCTCCTAACCTTGTTAGGAAGGAGGGGATACAACCACATATTCCCGTGCGTGATGGAGGAAATATAAGAAAGAAGAAACTCCCATGTAAATGGGAGCATCTGCGTACTCGTTATAGCGGAACAAGATGTTGGTCCCCTACCTATTAACCGCCTTCTTGGCTTCTTGCTCGGCTTCACCTCTATCTTCCCCACATGTTGTTCATGAGAAAAGAAACTCGATACCACATGGCTGGGCGAAAAGAAATAAGCTTGACCGCAGAGCTATCCTGCCAATGCGAATTGCTCTTACGCAAGAGAACTTACACAAAGGAGAGGAATGGCTGATGGAAGTATCGCACCCGGAATCAGGCAAATACGGAAAGCATTGGTCCGCAGCAAATGTTGCTGAGGCTTTCGCTCCTAGGTAAAGTGCCGCATATTTACACTACCAAGATCTGTAGCTAATACTCTGGCAGCGAGTCCACAGTCGAAGCAGTGAAATCCTGGCTCTCTTCAGCAGGTATTTCCAGCGAGCGCGTCGACCAGTCCCAAAGTCTCGGATGGTTGAACTTCGACGCCACCGTAGATGAAGCAGAGAATCTACTGAAAACAAAGTACAGCCTGTACGAGCACGAGGAGTCGGGTCAACCGCACGTGGCCTGCGAAGACTACAGTATTCCGGCTTCATTGAAGAACAAAATCGACTTCATTACTCCTACGCTGCACTTCGATGTCAAAGTCAAGCCAAGGAGTGCCAACATGGAGAAGCGGAAAATCAACCCGGGTAGTCCAAATAGTGGGAATATTCCTAAGTTTGTACCTGTTGCGAAGCAAAATATTATCACGCAATTGAGTGATTGTGATAAGCAGGTGGGCATTGATAGGTTCATGGTAGAAACTCGTGCTGACTGAGTTTCCAGATTACGCCAAATTGCTTGCGAGCGTTATATCAGTTCCCTCCTGGAATTTCTGCCAATCCCAGGAATAGCTACGGCATTGTCGAGGTAAGAATTTCCAGGAGTCCCTGTTTCTCCCTAATCCTAGCGAATTTCGACAAGTCCTGCAAGCCGAATGTGTGGGCTCTTGGATCATTGATATGCACTTTTGAAACAGCTCTGAAAGAGTAAAAGCTAACTCCGCGTTCTTCCTAGTACACTCCACAAGCCTATGTCCCTTCTGACCTGGACTTGTTTTTTAAGAACTTCAGCACACGGCAAGTTGGGGACCGCCCCATCTTTGACTCCATTGATGGAGGTGTCGACCAGCAGACTCAGATGGGGTTCAACTATAACGGCGAAAGTGATTTGGACCTTGAATATGCCATGGCTTTGGTTTATCCGCAAAAAGTGACCCTCTACCAGACAGGTGACCTCGTTGAGGGAGCAAGCTTCAACAACTTCTTGGATGCTATCGATGGCTCGTATTGCACTTATGAGGGTGGAGATGGTAATTTTCCATGAAATGTTTTTGGGCGCGTGCGTTACTGACACTTCATCCAGATCCAATTCAAGACGCTACATACCCGGATCCGCTTCCTGGAGGTTACACTGGACCCGAGAACTGCGGCGGGTTCGCAGCTACAAAAGTCATCTCCACGTCATACAGCTACAACGAACATGACCTCACGCCAGCATACGAGCAACGCCAGTGCAACGAATACATGAAGCTCGGTTTACAGGGCGTTTCTGTTCTCTACTCCAGCGGCGACTACGGTGTTTCCGGCAACGGTGGCCAATGCATCGCTGGGCCAGGACCAGACGCACCATATCAAGACCAAAGTCTAGGCGGCCGCTTCAATCCTTCGTTCCCCGGTACCTGCCCATTTATCACATCCGTTGGAGCCACGCAAGTCAAGCAAGGCACCAACGTTCTGTTCACTCCCACGCAGGCCGAACAAGCTTGCGAAACCGTCATTTACTCAGGTGGTGGCTTCAGCAACGTGTTCCCTATGCCATCCTACCAGTCAGCGGCCGTCAAGTCCTACTTCAAGAACCATATACCTCCCTACACTTCCGCTCAATACAACAACAGTCAGCAGACCCGTGGCTTCCCTGACATCAGCGCCAATGGAGCCAATTATGTAGTTGCTGTTGATGGCAGCTGGGCTTTGGTATATGGAACCTCAGCTTCTTCGCCGACTCTCGGATCCATTCTTACCTTGATCAACGAGGCTAGAATCGATATTGGGAAGAGCTCCATAGGGTTTATTAACCCTGTCGCGTATGCTAATCCGGGTATTTTCAATGATATCACGTCGGGTGGTAATCAGGGTTGCAACACGCCGGGCTTCACGGCGGTGCAGGGTTGGGATCCCGTGACTGGACTTGGGACGCCTAATTTCCCGAGGATGTTGGCGCTTTTCTTGGGCCTGTAGAACAGAAACATAAGAAGGTCGTCTCTTGTCTTCGTGTCCAATACTAGCAAAAGCGAATATGATTTTAAGTAGCGAAAAGATGGCATCAGCAGCCGTCGATTATCGGAAGAATAATACTCTCGCTTAAATAGGGTCAGATTTCCTCGTGTCATAAGATAAAGCGGACATTGTCGAAATATTCTGTATCCGATTCTTTGTCGTTCAGCTATTTTGCTCCTGAATTGTTGAATCTGAATTCGAATCCGAATTCGAAGTGTTGACAGAGCTCCTCCCGTCCTGATGCACATTCAAGTCGATCATGCTGAACGACCTTCAAAGGGTCCGGAAACGAGCTATCATAGTTTCGGATTTTTGTTATTATTCGTCTCGCGCCTTTCCTCGCTGACTGATTCCCCTTTTTGCACATTTTAAAATCTATCTTGGAAGCCTCATAAACTCTCCTCCCTGTCAACTCAATGGCCATTTAGCCACAGCAATCTTCTCCAAAGGCCCAACAACATTCCCATACACAGCCTGCACGAATTCCTTGTTCCCCCAATCCACTTTCTCTTCAAATGCACAAAATATACAGCACTTAATTATCTGTTCCAGCGCCGGTTCTTCCTCACACACCGTCTCGCTCCAGTCCCGCGCCGTCATATAGTCGGTCCCTGCGTGAGGTTTTCCCTCTGAATCCAGGTAGCTTTTCCGCAGTCTTTGATTCTCGATCGTTTATCAAACTCTATGTTTGCGCCCCGCCTGAAGAGAAGGCGTGGGAGCATGGCTCGTGAGACTCGGTAGACAAGTTTTGAGCGTGGATGGTGGCCACAACATGGTCATCCTCGGGGACCAGCCCCGCATCTGCTGCTTCCGGCGGCGACTCTGTATTGCCAGATAGCCGGAGACTCATTTCTTTCTCTTTGAGTCCCAGCTTTCTTCTTTTCAAATTGAGCATTTCTTCCTGCTGTCGCAACAGCTTTTCTGTCGTGCACACCTGGTATCTGAATTTGTATGCTTCCACAGCTCTTTGCACATTTCTCACAAGCTTCGCTCTCTTGATCTCGTGTTTCTGGCTGATCTCTTGAAGTATCTGTTTGCCTAGTTGTATGGTCAGCGCCGCCACAGAGCTGTAGTTAATGGGAATATACTTGTCCGTGCTTTGAAATGGTCCGTTGCGTAATTCATATACTCCAAAAAAGACGCGAAGACTCTATCCTTCAATTCGGAGAGGCTGTGTTCTATTTCAATATCTTTTCCTGCGAAGTCCATTGCCGTAATTAGGTCTCCGATATCACGCAAGTCTTCCATGATGTACTGACTGCTTTCCTTGACGCTGTCAAGTAAGTGTATCAGAAGTTTAAACCCGTCAAGAAATGAAGACACGAATGGACTTCTCAAGTTTGCCTGTCCCGCGAATATGTTTATCGCTTGATGGAGTTGCCTCGTGTTGATATCGCCTAGAGACCTATTTAGATATTGCCTGGATCGTCGGCGGCTGCTTCGCTCAGCAAGTGTGTAGATGTCTGCAAGGTTTTGGAGAGAGCTTTTTGTTGTCTCAATAGATGGATACGTCTCTAGTATGAGCCCTTGCGCCGCGTCCAACTCTCCCGGGGTCAGTTGTGCTGGACTAACTACCGACTTGACGCGTTTTG
>Ga0247778_1000411_pt1 | contig 58978 bp, 22 predicted proteins | sample UWRJL049202B5_FD_179939 | JGI IMG/M metagenome (GOLD analysis project Ga0247778, IMG submission 179939) | Plant litter microbial communities from Arlington Agricultural Research Station in Wisconsin, United States - UWRJ-L049-202B-5 | ecosystem: Environmental > Terrestrial > Plant litter >... | reverse complement strand
CATGAACTCTATTTGAAAAGTCAGGGCCACGATGTGGCTACGCGAACTTATCAATGATTGGCGGCCTGGATTGCCCCGAGAAAACTATAAATGGCGGCCCTGACCATAGATCGATAAGGATCCATCGATCATCCCCCGTAAGACAATCATCCGTTAACTACGCCGTGTTGGCACTAGTACGCTTGAACCCTTACTTTTTCCTGACAAGGTAGGACTGTTGCAATTAGCGTCACTTACCCCCAGCGTAAGGTAATAGGCTTTTCGGGAAGCACTCGTCTCTTCCCCGAAGAAAAGTCAAAGAAATTCAATTAGCAAGTCGAACTATTAGACTACCTAGGTACCGAAAGTACGCCGCTGCTTGAACCAAATCACATAGGTAGAACATCTTCCCAGCTTACTGCGCCATCCCTTTTCTCCACACTATAGGCTAAGAAACAGTCTTCACACATGCCAATTTGCATAACAAAGGCTTCTTATCCCAGAGTGTATAAACCTTCATGTTATCCCAATTCAAAGATTCATTACTCAATTCGATATCAAAATGGAGCAAAACATTTGCTAGAAGCTGCGAAAAGTTAGCTTGTCCATTTCAATGACGAAACAAGAAAGAGCTCGAATCTCGTAGGAAGAAAAATAATGAAATACACATGTCACTAACCAGCCGAAGTTCATGCATCGCAAGATCCTTGAATATATGGGATTAGCGTTGTGAATTTAGATGGGATAGTCTGAATGAATGTATACCTTGCCTATACAATTGTATGGCCCCACGAGAAATGGCTTAGCCATGTCCAAATGATCATTCTCAAACTCCGGATCTCGAAGCCACCGTTGAGGATGGAATTCAAGAGCCTTCTTGAAATACTGCTCTTGGGTATGGATAGACAGGTAGTGAATGCCAACCTTGGTGCCGCCTGGGATCCACTGTCCGCAAATCTGTGCACCACCTTTTGGTGTTTCACGAGGCAATGCGATCGGTAGCGGCGGGTTCAGACGGAGCTTTCATAGGATTAGCAAAGCTATTGCACGGAGGAACAGATAATATTGGTTGGTGCAGAATATTTACGCACTCCTTCCTGAATTACTGCTTGCAAATACTTCAGGCTTGCCAGAGCCTCCAGAGACATGTTTCCAGCTGTCGAGAATGTCGATCGAATCTCATTGGTCAGCCTCTCCAAATATTGCGGGTTGCGTAGGAGATGAAAGGTCGTAAAAGAAAGGGCTGATGATATGGTTTCGGTCCCCGCTGTCATGAAAAGAAACCCATTGGCATATTGTTCGTCCAATGACAAACAATCGCGGCCGTCGCTCTTATCAAGGATCCGAGACCACAAGTCCGGATGCCTGGGCGTTCGCTGGAGTCTGCGGTCGACGCGCTCAGAGCAGTACTTCCAGTTCTCAAGCTGTTTCTTCTGCACCATCGGATTGTATTTGAGAAAGGTCTCTGCTAGCAGTCTCGCAGCTCGGCTGTGAGTCTTAATCCCCAGCAAGAAAGTGGCAGCCTTCACGGAGCCGAAGATCGACTGAACCCATGGAGAAAACTCGCCTTCTTCGAGCATGTTGAGGTCTTCGTTGAACGTCAAATCGCCCATAATATCAAAAGTCGCGCAATTATAGAACTTGGATATATCGATCTCCTCGGCGAGATTTGCTTTTTCGGTCAACTTGGACTTGAATTTCTCGGCCCATCGAGCAAGGATGGGTTGTTGCTCCATGAGCGCAGTGTTGCTAAAAGAACGTGCGAGTATTTTCCGCTGCCGAGCATGACTTGTAGGGTCGCGGTCTGTAATGAGATTTGCCACATCGGCGAATGCGAAGGTCTTCGAATAAAATAGACCTTCTTTGCGAATGCCACCTGGTTTAGTAGCGTTGAATCCATGTATGTCTTTCCAGACGCTCCCTCCACCAGCAAACGAAAGCGTGTTTGGCCCAACTCTCACAACTGGACCATATTTTCTATGGAGTGCAGGTCGCTTGATGTTATCATTCCCACTGATCATGGAATAAATCTCGAATATGTTGGTAAATGCGCGAAGCTTTGGACCAGGAAATTTGCTCAGGGGACCAAAAAAGGCACTGTACACGGTGACCGCGGTTTTGTATACAGTATAGAAAATCACGGATATGAAGATGATATTGAAAGAATCGCGACCACTCAGACTTTGTCCAAACAAAAACGTAGACATCTTGACGAAGAGAATAATTGAAGAAGGGCTCTCTGAATGTTGGAGGATATTGGAAGATGCGTTGCTGGTCCCCCTCTGAAAATTAGTATTGAACAGCTACTAACCTTAAAAACAAACCTCTATCATGCACTTGTTAACAAACTCCCGAGAATACTTGGATTGGAATTTTGGTTAGTCAAACTTCTAATTCGGCCTTATGCTTCCGGATAAATTCTTTATAAAGTTTGACGATACGAATGTTTATTACCTAAAAGTTTCACTCGACCTTATGCTTTTAAATAAAGTTTCTATAAAGTTTCTTTCACCGGCATTGCGAAAAGATTCCACAAACTCATTACCCCGGCGCTTACTCTTGTTTTATACTTTTGAGTAAAGTTCCGAAAGTTTATATCAAACGTTTCTTTGGTTAGACTTTTTATAAAATATAGCATTGGAGAAAAGTTTCACTAAACCTACTTCCCGAGGGTTCATTCCAAAAGGCTACAGTACCCCACCCCCTGAATAAAGGTAAAACAGGGCCCCCAGAACCCTAGAAGTCGCTGATCGATTGGTTGAAGACCCCCGACGGTGGTCTATGTATTCCTGGCAGCGTGGGTATAGAAGGTTCTGGAGATCCACTAGGGCGTGAAATAGACAAATCTATTTGCTTAACACCCCGGATCACTACCCACACGAAATCCCTGTTTGACTTTTATTCAGGGGGGGGGGGGTTGTACTATGCACAAAGTACAATCTGACTCGTTAAGCTTTTGTAGAACAACATCCTTACAAGCGCTTCCAAAACACCTCACTTAGCGTCTGATCGTTTCGCATTTTCGGACCAAAATCAGTACAGTTTAAGCGCCGGGCCCTATTCCCCGCGAAAAGGGTGAGTAAAAGAATGGGGGTCTCGCGATCAGTGATAGCAGAATAGATAGTGTTAGAGGCGAATGCCGATATGCAAAAGAGTGGGTCGAGAGGGATTTAATTGAGAGGAGTCTTCTGATATGGAGTATGGTTTCCTTTGTCCAAGGATAAATAATTGTATCCTGGAGGATCCACAGACAAGGCGTTTTGTATGGTAAGCGAGGTGCCAAATAAACTTTCGGTGACAATTATTTATCCCAGGACAAAGGTTAACACTAAGGAAACAGCTCTTACACGAATAATGGGTCAAAACATGGCCCCCACTTTGGCAGCACTCGTTACTAGTAGTAAGTCCAAATCCATGATACGATCTAATCTGAGAGAGCTTGCACGTTGCGTACATATACAGCTACTAACAGAAACAAGCAGCTTGATAAAGTAACAGTTCAATGGTCGCTTCAAGCTCGAAATTTCCGACAAATAAGACAATAAAACCGAATTCCGAAAGCCAAATCCGAAGGCCAGGAAAAGGTCGGCAAGCTATGCTCTAGCTCAATATGATTTCAATGATGGCACTGTTCCCCCTCGCTTCCTCATTCCCCTTCCACACTTTTACGATTTTAAATTTCTCGTTCGCCTTCTTGGCCAAGAGCTCCCATTGTGCGAGGGTCCGCTCTTTAGCATTGTGCATCATCATCATCACAATGTCCGCATGATTGATGAACCATTCGCTGTCTTCACCATACAAGTCTGGAGCAATCATGTCTTCGATAAGGATTCGGGACTTCGTATCCATAGCACCGACTATATTCCTTAAGACATTGGCCCCAACAGAATCTGAGTGATCATGTAACACTCGACGCATGAAATAAACATCGGCTCCTTTCACAGGTTGTGGGTCGAAGGCGTTGTGCACCTGCCACTCGATCGGCAATCCAGAATCCTTATAGGTCGATTTTCCAATAGATATAGGTCCTTCAAAGTCTTGGACAATGAACTTGAGATGATGGTTTGCTGTCGCAATCGCGCCGGATACATGTCCACTGCCTCCACCTACATCAACGATGAGAGCTCCGGAAGGAAGATCCTTGAATGGATATAGAGCCATGCTGGATGCGTAAGAGCCAGTGTGAGGAGTCATCCCAAGGGAAAAGCGACGACCTCGATCTGGATCTTTCTGATAAAAATACTCGAACGATTCCAGATCAGCTTGAATCTGGTTAATCATGTGTTCAAAAAGCAAGGCTCTCGACGGATACACGTACTCTGAAATGCGGTCGAAAATGCACTCTTTCCATTATCTATCTGGTATTTGTTCTTTTTCATTGTCCGTGCGAGGGCGGAAGCTGCGCGAAGTATATCATCAGAGCTGTAACTTGTCAGAAATTCTGCGTATCCATGCGGTTGAGAATCAAGTCCTACCATATTCCCATGAGAGCTTCAATTCCGGGTAGTTTCAGAACATCTGAGTTTGCATTATGAATATAGTGGCCGGGAGAAACTTCCTGAAAAACAAAACGTTGGGTCAAATAGCGAAGCAGGCGGCCTTTAACATTGGTCAACAAATGAATATTTTAAGAGTTGCCAATTGCTCACTGATCAGTTCTTGAGATCCTCCGCTTTCCCGCTCCAGATCTTCCAGGCTCGTTGGCTTCTGAGGATCTGATGACACCAGGTGATGTAGCTTGAGCTGAATCACAGTATCAAGGACGGCAGGAAACGCGTGTCCACCTGTTGATTGCATCAACCACTATAAGACCGCAGAATCCAAATTAGATATATTTCAAGGCTGACATATAATGGGAACAAGATACACTAGGAAAGTAGAAGTGCATACATCTATAGGTCCTTGAACTAAAGTTGTCAATTTCTCACACACTCTCACAATGCTCTTTCGTGTTTTCTCGCCAACCGCAGGCGCGAAGAGATCTTGTGGATCAATTGGATTCAATGAAGGAGACCTCCGGCCATGGCTCTCAAGCTCCTGAAGTAAATCATCGATGCCTTTGTTAATTATTTGTCTCAATTGCTTCAAATCCTCTGTTCTGGATATCTGGGTAGCCATGGTGTTCGGTTCAAGAATGTGATTCCTAGTGGGCAAGTTAAGCTGGGAAATTTTTTGTGGAAAGAGCAGTGAATTGGGACTTTCATCGAATACAATATTACATACAATAAGGAAAGAGATGCGAAACCTCGTAGTCCGGACCGACTACGAGGTTTTCATCATATTCCGAGTTAGTGCAGCGGCTCAGGAAGTTGACTTCCGGAGGTCGAAGGTACATGGACACTGCTTGTTGTAACTTTTGAGAAAAGAGTAACCTAGAGGCTTTGCGAGTCATGCGATTGTCGCTAAAGGGTAAGGTCAAATTGCGTTAAACTTAGATAATCATATACTTGGAACAACAGATACGAGCTTTGAAAATTGACTTTTCGTATTTAATTAGTGATTCAAACTATGAGCATATGCCGACGATTTGGACAACAACCGGTGTTACACATCTACATGGGAGAGGAGAAAAAGCTTGAGCCTGTCCGGAATTTGTGCGGTCTTCCTCGATTAAGCTCTTAGTGAACTTAAAAATAGAGTTATGCTGACATAAAGGAAATGCATATTGCCGTCTTACCCGCACTAAAGTATAATAAATTGTCAGCGTCCAAGCTATACAGACTAGTTCCAGGGTCTGGTCGGAGCTGCACAACCACTTTAGCCTCCAAAATTCACACGGAACAAACTTTTTGAAACCTCATATAAATTGAACTCTAATTCTAACACAGACAAATATTCGTAATGGCAACTTATACGAAACAATTCTAATTAACTATCATGCTCGATGTAACCCCGTAAGTATTAAAGTTAACTGAAAAGTATATAAGACAAGAAAATAAACACTAACAGCGAATGAGCCCATTTTAAGTTTTAACTTCGCCTAGCTGGAAAATTGAAGGCTTTTACTTTCTTGTAGTCCAGAGCTTTGGCCAGCCTTTGCTTGGAACCCGGAAACAGAATTTGGCATCTGGTCCCCTACTTTGCTTCTGCGTTATCCTTCTTCCCTGTGAGCATTTAGTCCATCATTAGTCTCATTCTCGAGCTGAAAGCATACTTTTTGGAAGACAACTTCTATTCTCAACTCTGAATTATACAACCCTCAAGTTCCACAGCGCAATGTCTGCAGCAAATCTCACAACCTTTTCTGCTCCTCATTTTCGAAAGGATGTCGACGATAATATAATCACTACCGTGGATCCTTCGGCTTTCTTGGCTCCTCGATTTCGGGAAGATATCGAAAGATTCTGCAAAATCCTCAATGCTCCCTTTTCAGCATCGGCGACTGAGGTGGTGTTGAAAGCATATGCTAGCGCCTTCAACGACTCTCCCGTAGGATGGCGAGTCACTTCCAAGGATTCCATTCTCAACTATCGTATCTTTCAAATGAGATCTATTGACACCATCTCTATTGCAATCGAAGCAGGGCTTCTCCAGCCAAGTCCAATGACCGACTTGGTGCAAGCCTGGACTGTGGCAATCAAGGGTTCACAACAATTCTGTGATTTTTCGGCTTCAACTGGACTCGCCAAAACATGGCTGTTCCTGGGCCATACACGTCAAATGGATGACGTTCTGGATCTTAGTTTCGTTCCAAATTCGATTCGTCACCACTTGCCCGACTTCAAAAAGCATGGATTGGACAAGGTCAGAACTCTTGCTGTTGATTGGCATTCAGGGACTGTCAACATCTACTGGCGTGCACCAGGGCCAGTCGATAAGAAGCAAGCCGATAGGCTACTTGCGATGGCGGGTTGTGAACCGATTGATGAGGCAGAAGTTAAGGAAATTGCTAGATGTTCGAGCGCAAAGGATGGCAGTTTTGCTTTCGCAGTCACGTTGAGTCTTGAAACTGGCGAGTTGGGAAGGACAGCATTTTACGCTCCGAAGTTGCCAAGAAAGGACCTTCCAGTCATAAGTGATGAAAGAGTGAAAGCTTTTCTTGACCATGCGCCAGACTATGATTGGGAGGAGTGGATTACTATTGCTTGGGGTTTTGGAAAAGGTGGAAAGAAGTATATAAAAGCTGAGAGGAGCTATTGTGGAAATCTAATGGACAAAGTGAAGGAGATGATGGTCACCGATCCAAATATTTAGTTAATACGTATGTAACATTTTACCACCCTTCTGATGACTGAAGAAGACAAGTACCTTAAAGGAGCGTAGTATTGTACTCAATCATATATCATATCGATCCTAGTTTAATTCATACAATTGCAATGTACGTTTTTACGCTTGAAAATAATATCCTTCTACCCCCTTTCCAGCCCAAGGAGAAAGCTCGCTAAAGGAACCTCCGCTAAGCGATCCATACCAGTCTAAAATCAAATTCTAAGTTACCAGCTTACGACAGATCCTGTAGCGTATCATAATTTCTTCAAGAAAATGTTTTCTCTTCTTCGTCACTCGTCGATATCAGCCATGATGGATAGGTAGTCGCCTCTCGTTCTTGTGCACCTCTTTTCCTACGGTAAAGCTCTCTTTATCTTGATGCAGTTCTCGCAACAATCATATGTTATCCACCATATATATACCATATAGCAAGGTGATTTTTGGAATTTTAAATCAGAAAACTCCAAAAACTTTAATAAAACATAAAATTTTTATATAAAACAAAATTTTTATATTTAATTCAAATAATATTTTAATATATTAATATTCTTATATTTGTAATAATTATTTTGGTATTATAATAACTTCCTACAAGAAATTTTAGATATAAATCTAACGAATTATATTGAATTAATATTATAATAATTGTTATATTTTGAATATTTTATTATTTCTCGAATAATTATTATTATATTAATTAAAAGATTTTTGTTCAAAGAAAATCAAATAATATTGATTATCGATATTTCAAATATTATTACAATTTAGGAAAAATTTATTGTTATTAAAAAATCTTAATTAAGGCCCAAAAAATAATATAAATTATATTTATAAATTATAAATATTTTAAAAATGAAATCAATTTTTTTTGGAGATTTTAATAATTAATAAATAATTTTTAAAAAAAACTGAAAAATTAAATAAATTAAATCGATTTTGGAATATTGTGAGGTGTGTGCATAGTAGGCAGATATGAATTTTTATTCAAATATAAAATAAATTTATTTCTAATTTTTCTTAAATCCAAAAAAAAATTATATATATATTAAGATTTTTATATAAAAAATTAAATTAAATATATTATATTTTAAAATTAATTATTGAATTTCAATATTAAAAAATTATATAAATTCTCTTTTAAACTTAAATATAAATATATTCTATATTCCCCTCCTAATACTATTAATTGCAATAATTTATAAAAATTTATTATAAATAATCTAAATTTTATTCAAAACCCAATTATAAAATTATATATAATATCTCTGATTAATATATTAGGTATATGTTATATTATAATTTTGTTTTGAAATAATTATTATTTTTAATATTAATAATTAAATATATTTATAATATATAAATAAATTTTTTAATAATATATAATTTAAAAAATTCCTGAAACTTGTATTTTTTATATTATTATATTGATATCGTATATTTTAAATTTTTTTTATATAAATATGAAATTTTTGTTCAAAATAATTTTGATATTTAAATTATTATTATAATTATTTAATAATATATTTATTAGAAATTTCTACAAGAATTTTATTAATTTATAAAATTAAATAAAATTTATAATCTAGATCTAAAAAAAACTTTAATAAGAACTATAAAAACCTTGGTTTCTTTTTTTGATTCAATATTATAATATTATTATATTATAATTTAGATATTTTTTTTATATATATTTTTAATATAAATTTTCAAAATCTTTTTCAATTTTTTATAAAAATATTTTTATTAATATTTGGTTTAATATAAATTATTAAATATATTATTTAAAATCTTTATTTTATAATCCGAATTATATTTATTATATCAAAATTAATATTATTAAATATTTTTAATTTATTTTTAACTAATTAGATAAAATCTTTTATATTTTTTTATTTGTTGTTATTATTATCGATTAAATATATACAAATTATAAAATTTAATTAATTATTTTTAGCAGCTTTTTCGATCTTAAAACTTTTTTTATTTATTATTATATTTTGAATTTTTTATATTGTATCAAAATCCGGGATAAAGATATAAATATAAATAAAAAAATTATAATAATAAAAAATTAGATTAAATAAATATATTTGATATAAATTATATAAATTAATTTTATTTTTTATTGATATATTTTAAATATATAAAATTTTATATTACACTATTATTTTTTTATTATAAAAATCCAGGAATATAAATTTAATAATATAATTAATAAAATATTTATTTTGGAATTGTAAAAAATTATTTTATAGAAAAAATTGATTAATAAAATCAGGATTTTGATTTAAATAATAATTATTATTATAAATATATAATTTAGAATATTTTTTTTTTAAATATTATATTAATATTATATTTTTTGTTATTATTTTATAATCGATTCAATATTGATTTACGGACTTGGAATTTTGAATTAATATTAAAAAAAAATGTAATTTAGGTTTTATTATTTTTATTATTTCTTAAATTTATTTAAAATATTTATAATATTAAATATAATAATTTTTTTATAGTTTTAAATTCTTTTGAATTTAATTATAATTTGTAATATTTATTTATTTTAATATTAAAATAGATTTTTATTCTAAAATAAATTCTTAACAATCCGGGGTGAGGGCATTAAAATGCCCTCTAGGTGGTCTAGCGTAGTTGTTTTTTTCATTTGATACGAACTATTATTAGCCAAGTTATTACCAAACTTTAACTTGGCTATATTGATATTTAATATATTTACAATATAATACATAATGTGATACAATAACTGGGAATTAATTAAATAAATTCAATTCAATTAAAATTATTATAAATTACAATTTATTTAATTATTAAATAATAATATATTGTATTATAATTGTAAAAAATATATAAATAAGAGGTGCGACCTACTTCTTTTATAGATATAATTAATAAAAATTAATTTAGTTCAGTTATTAGTTTTTCCGGGCCGGATTATCTGACAACTACGCCGGAGTTTGCAGAGGCAATATTGAATATTAGTATATTCACCTATATTGCTTTTATACTCTGCAGATTGAATTCTTAATATATTATTTTTTTAAATTTGGATAATATTTTTTTGGAAATATTAAAAAATTTAAAATTTTTTTTTAAGTAATAAAAATTAAATCAAAATAATTTTAAATTTTAAATTTATATAAAATCTTTTATATATTTAAATAAAAATTATTTCAAGATTTTTTTATTTAATAAAATATTTTCTAGTTTTAATTTATTTTTCTTATTTCTATGATTAAAAATTTATTTTATTTTTTATTTTTTATTTTCATTATTATTTTTAAGGATGATCTACAAAATTTTTATTTTTTTAAGATATATTTTTCTAATAATAATAAATAAAATATAAAATAAAATTTATTATATAAATTAGGAAATTTTAATTTATAAATAAATTATTAATAAGTATTTTGAATCTTGAATAGATTAATTTTTTTGTATTTAAATTTTTTAAATTTTATTTAGATATGTTTTATTAATAATATAATTTATTATTTTTTGGAAAAATATTTATTTATTTATTTTTTATTATAATATTTTTTTATAAATTATTTAAGTTTTATTCTAAAATTTATTAAATTTTTTTTGTTTAATTTATATTTCTTTTTGAATTCGGATTGTTGGATTTTATAATAAATATAAAATAAAATATTTTAGAATATTTGATATATAAAATTATTATAAATAAATTTTATATATAATAATTTTCTAAATTCAAATTCGGGATTTTTAATATAATATATATATAAATAATATTTTATATTCTTTTGAATTAATAAAAAATAATATTTGATTTTATTTATAATAAAAATAAAAATAAAATATTAACCAAAATTAATTTATAGAAATTATATTTTTATTTAATATAATTTTATCTGATATCCCGAAAATATTAAATATATATTTTTATAAAAATTTTATTGATTCAAAAGAATCGATATCTTTATTATAAATAATATATTTATTTATCAATCTGTAGGATGCAGAGGCGAATAAATAAATATTAGTGAATATTTCTATATTCGTCTCTATAGACTCTAGAGAAATCATAAAATAATCCGACTAAAACAATTATTAATTGAGCTAAATTAAATTTTATTGGATACATTCAGCAAAAATAGATCTCTTAAATCCTTATAGGATTCTTGCATTTCTTATTTATTTTTTACAACTGTATTGCAATATATTATTATATAATAATTAAATAAAATATATTTTACAACAATTATAATTAAATTGAATTTGTTTAATTAATTATTAGTTTCTGTATTGTATTGTGTATTGTATTATAAATTATTATATAAATATATAAATACAACCAAATTAAGGTTTGATAGAATACGGCTTCCGGGGTCGGTTAGCACCGGTTTGTATCGGATGAAAAAAACAATTTCTCCGGACTATTTAGAGGGCATTTCAATGCTATTACCCCGGATTGTTTATTTATTATAATTAAAATAATTTTAAAATAATTTTTTTTTAAATTTTTAAATTATATTAAAGAATTTGATAATAAAATTTATAATAGTTTTATTTTAAAATTTTATAAACTTTAATAAATTTTATAATAATCTATAAAAATAATATTATTTAATTTAATTTTTTGGTAAATATTATATATATATATTTTTTTAATAAAAATTCCGATAAATTAATTTTAGGATTTTATTAATCTCGTAATAATTTATTAAAAAATTATTATAATAAAATAAAATAATTTTGGATTGTAAAATTAGATTATTAAAAATAAATTTTTTTCGGAATAAATCTAGAAATTAATATTATTTGAAATTTTATTATTACTTTTAATCCAAATTTTTTATAAATTTTTATTTAAATATATAATTACAAAAATAAAATCTTTTAAAAAATTATTTATATTTATATTTTTGGAATTAAATATTTGTAATTATTAGGATTCTTTTTTATTTTTTTATTTATAAATCAAATCTAATTAAAATCTTTTCCAAATTTAATTAGATATCTATATTTTATTTTATTTATATAAATTAAACATTATTTAATTATATTATTAAAACAATCTATTCCCTCATATATACTATTAATTAATGATATTTTCTATAAATTATTTATATATTATTATAATATTTTCATAAATCCCTTTTTTATTTTAAATTAAAAAATAAATAATTAAATATTTTCTATAAATTCCCCGGATTTTATATAATCCGAATATTTATTTGATATATTTATAAAATTTATAATCCTTTTTTATAAAATATCTCAAAATTGTAAATAATTAAATATATAATTTAGTAAATTTATTTATTTTTTAAATATTTTGAATTTATGAAATGTTTTAAATTATTATAATTAATAATAATTTCAATATTTCTTTAAGAATTTTTAAAATAATATCTTTATTTTTTGAAATATTTATTATAAATAATATAATTATATTTTATTGGATTTATTTTCCTAAATTAATACATTATTAAATTTAATTTAAGGATTTATTGGAAAATATATCCAATAACAATTTTATTAAATAATTTAATTTTTATTTTTTATTTTTTTAAATAAATCAAAATAGATTAGAATAAAAATTTTAATAAAGATTTTTTTTATAAAATTGAAGTTTTCTTTAGTTTTATTCGAAAAATAATAAAGATTTATTTTTTTCTAATTTTTTATTTCAGTAAATATATTAATAAATCTTGAAATTAATTAGATATTTTTGTAAATAAAACAATAATAAAAATTTGTACATCCAAGAAAAATCTAAATTTTTTTAAAATTTTAAAAATTTAATTATTTTTCGATCGATTAAATTTATTTAAAATTTATTCGGATTTTATTTATATTTATAAAAAAAATTAAAAAATTCTATTTTAAATATTCTAAATTTGTATTTATTTTATTTTGTAAATAATTTATATTTTCTAACTTTAATTAAAATCTATTTGATATATTTATTATAATTTTAATTTTTTTTTTAGAAAAAATAGAAATATTATTTAAATAAACGATTATAAAATTATTTAATAATCCGGTTAAAGATTTATTAATATAAATCTAAAAAATAGCCAGGATACTAACTAGTCTAAAAAATATAATTAAATATTTATAATAATTATATTTAATTAAATTCGGATATAATCATACATATTTTTGAGATTTAATTTGATAAATTTATTCAAAATCTTATTAATAAATAGAAATAGACATCTATTTTTTTATGATAATTTGTATAAAGATATAATTTATTATTATTTTTAGATATAGATAAAATTAATATTTTTATTAGAAATTTAAACAATCGAATCTATTTTTTAATTAATATATTTTCGATATAATTTTATAATATTTCGAATTGGAACTCGGATAAATTATATAATAATATTTAAATAATATTTATAATATATTTGAATATTTTTTATTGGAATAATTATTCGATAATTTTTTTATTGAAAATATTTAAATAAATTTTACATTAATTTAATAAAATAATATTTTTCTAAGTTTCTTTAATCTAAAATAATTATTAGAAATTTTTTATAAATATATTTTTATCAATTTTTTTTAATTAAAAAAAAATTAATAATATTTATTTCGATATTATTTTAATTTATTAAAAAAATTATTCCAATCTATTCTAATTGATTTATATTTAAAATTATATTATATTTTATATTTTTATAATCTCGTTTTTTATTTCGATTATTAATTAAGGTTATAAATAAATTATAAATATTAATAATATATAATTTATTTTTATTAAAAATACAAAATTTTAAATTATATTATATTAAAAAAAAAAAAATTTTAATTTTGTTTTTATTTAAGAGATAAATATTTATATTAATATTTATAAAATTATTCAAGTTTATTATTATATTTATTTTTAATTAATATAAAATTATTTTGATCGAGAAATATTTAAATATTATATTAAATTCTTTTTTAAAAAAAAAATTTGATGATTAATTAAATTATCTATTATTTTTATATAATATAATATAATCTATTTTATTATAAAAATACATATTTATTAAAATTAGTATAAATTGTTTTTAATATTTTTAAATTCCGAATTAAAATTTGCATTAAATTGATTAATTTTATAAAAATATTTTTTTATTATATTTATTTTTGGATTTTTCAAAATATACGATTTTGATTTTAAATTAGGAAAAATTTTATAAAAATGTTTAAAAATATTTTTAATTATTCAACCGATTTTTAATTATATTTATATAATAAAAGAATATTATAATTATGGTTTATTTTATTTTTTGATTAATAAATATAATTTTATTTTAATTTTTTATCGAAATTATTTTTTAAATTAATTATATAAATATATAATATAATAATAATTATTTTATTATTTTACTTATATATTTCAAAAATAAGTATTATTTTATATTTGAAAAGTTTTTTATTATTTCTAAATTCTGGCCGGAATGTTTTTAAATACTAAAATTATTATAATATAATTGATCCGTATAAAATATTTATTAAAAATAATAAATTTAGCATCAAAAATTTTTTTCAAAAAAATTTACAAAATTACAGATTTTTCATTAATTCTTTTTTTATATTATTTAAAATATTTCGTAATAATTTTTATTATTATTTAATTTAAATATAATAAAACGTTTTGTAACGGGATTATAAATATAATAATAATTAGATTGAATAAATTCAAATTTTTTTTAATTTATTTTAGATTTTATAAATATAATATTAAAGATTCTGGTTTTTTTACAAGTATTTATATTAGTAGAAGTATTTGCCTCTAATAACCTATTAATACTATCAATAGCTTCCTAATAGCCCTAATAGCGCTAAGGAGAGTATATCAAATATTTTGGGGGCAATAATCCCTAATCCTTAATTATCTGATGCTTGGAATACCAACTTTTTTTTTAGTGAATATATATATATATATTTACTTATTTTTTACCCTATTTAAATTAAATATAATCCAAAACGAAAATATATTTATAATTATTATTATTATTATTATTGTTATTCTCTTCAGACGATATAACCACACAATTACACTACTTACGCGCTAGTATAAAAGGTAAGTTCTAGGATAAATTTTCGGCCAATCATAAGAATCCGTAATAATAATATTTTTTATGGATTTTTAATGTTTTTAAACCTTTATTGAAACTCTAAAATAATCTATATATATGGTCAAAATAATGAATATTGCTGAGATAGCAGCTGAAAACGGCTATTATTATATATAAGTAGAGAAGGACCCACTCTATCAATAGGCTATTAATACTACTAATAAGCCACTAATTAGCTGCTATTTGTGGCACAAGCAACACCGCCTAGCGGTCTGTGCGCTGGTAGGAAAATATTCTACTGATGTATATATATTTTAATATTCTTAATAGAATAATAATCAAAGAAAATAATAAAAATCGGAATATATTAAAAAAAAAATTAAAATATTATAAAAACCGGAAATTATTAAATATTTTAAATATATTTTAGATAAAATAATATAATCTAAAAATAAATTAAGAAACTCAGGAAATAAAATTCATTTAGTACAATTATAAAAATAATACATAATAATTATATAATAATAAAAAGATTAATATTATCTTTTATATAATACTAGGGTATACAACCTAAAACCTTTTATTGGAAAATATAAAAATCAACGAAATATTAATATAATATATAAAATATAAAAAGATATTTCTATAAAAAAAAACCGATTTTTTTTAAATTTTTTTAAGAAATATAATAAAAAAGAAACAAAATTTTCAAAAAAATATATTAGTAAATCATTAATAAAAAATAAATCTAGGAATTATATTTTTTAATTGAAATAATAATTAAAAATCAATATTTGTTTCTTATATCAGTAAAATATTTAATGGGTCACTACTTATAACGACAGTAGCAACGATCTAACGACGGCTTAACGATTACAACAACCGCAGAAACATTGCTTTCAATACTCCGACACCTGAAGCGGCCGCATCACGTGATGAATTAAAAAAAATTCATTGAGTCCCTTAAATACTACTAGTACTAGTATTATTATTATTATTATTATTATTATAATACGCTAGTATATACGTGTAATAAAAGCGGGGCCTCGGACTAAATTTTATTTAAAACAATTAAATTTAATATTATTTAATTTTTTTGTGGGGCTTTCATAGTATGGGAGCCTTACTAAGACTTATAAAAAAGCCGTGCATTTTAGGTGCCTAATGCACAAGGCATCAATTTTGGGTGCCTAATACACGAGGTATTAATTTTTTAAATTTTATTAAAAAAATTATAACGTTTTTGATTTTGGAGCTAGTATAAAAATAAAAATATATTTGAATTGCCCTATTTTAGGGCAATATTATTGGTTAAAAATTATAATTTTTTTTTTCTAGCGATGCCAGCGACGACCTAATGACGAGTTAGTGACACTAGTAATAGATAGTGAATTTAGCGACGCTAGAATATTTTACTGATATAAAATAAATAATTTGTAGAAATACTTAGGAGGCCACGAGGCCTACCTATCCTGGAACTAGCCAATCGGCTAATCTTCGGCCCTGGCCCCCGGCTCGCCATCGGCGTGGTCTTGGCACTATATGCTAAGCCTAGTCTCCGTGCTTACTATAGGCCTAATGCCTCAAAAGCAAGGCTCCCACGTAACATGGTTTTATAACTATATAATTGTATAGCTGTATAATTGTGTGGTTATATGTACGTGGTTGGCTACATTCGCTCGCCAAGAGTCTAGTGCTTTAAAAATAAAACTTGTATATATAATTGCGTGGCTATATACTACGTGATTATGTGGCTGCGTAGCTGGAGAGGGATTATATTTAATACAATTAATAGATCACGTTTTTTTCGTCTTTTATAAGCATTTAACCGATTGCCCTCAGACCTTCTAGCCTCCAACCTTAAAAGACTCTTCTTATTAAACAAGTTTAGTTCCAGGTATATTTATAATTAATAATTAAATTTACGAGATATATATTATTTTACTTATATCGCCAAAAACAAAAAATAAAAAACAATATTTAAGATTTATTATAACCATTTCAAATATTAAATTATATTATTTAAATTTATAAACATTCTAATAATATATCAGAAAATTAATTATAATATTTTTTGAGAATTTTTAAATAGATTTTATATTTATTATTTAAATAATATTTTAGTATATTTTAATAATAAAACAAAATATGAAAAATATATTATTAAAATATTAAATATAATTTTTATATTAAAAAAAATATTTTTTTGGGGATATATTATTATATTAAGAAAAATTGTTATAGATCTCGAGAAAACTAAAATAATTATTATTATAAAATAAATATAATTATTTTTAAAATTTGCAAATTTATTAAAAAATTAAATTAAGAAAATATTATTTTTAATAAATATAACCCGAAAAATTTTAATTTTTAAATTTTCAACTAAATTAAAGAAAATATTCCAAAATTTGAAATAAATTTTTATTAAAAAATTTATTTAACGAAATTATTAATTAAAATTTGAATTAAGAATCGAATCAAATATATCAAATAAAATTATTAAAAAAATCTTTAGTTAATTATATTTTAATAAAAATTAATATCTAATAATCAATCTACAGAATACAGAAACAAATAGGTAAATATCTATTTTTACAAATTCTAGTATAATTATAAAATAATCCGGCCGGAATAATTATCAATTGAATTAAATTAAATTTTATTAATTAAATTTATTTTTTAAATATTTTATATAATTATATTATTATATATTATTATTTGTTGCGGCTACAGCCTACACAGGGTTGTGCCTCAGGCACCCTCAGGCATCTACTATAAATAACCTCACCTTCTACCTCTATAGCATCTAATATCTTTAATATATTATATATATATAATATTTACTACATTAATAATAATAATTTGCAAAATCTATTTTTAAATATATTTATAAAATCTTATTTGATATATTAATTTTTTTATAATAATATTTATATTTGTATCGATTTTACAATTTTATACTTATTTATTTAAAAAAAATTTTAAATAATTTATTAAATTAATAATTATTTTTAATATAATATAATTAATAATTTCCAATAAATTATTGATTTATTTATTTAATTTTTCGATATATATTTTTTTAAATATAATAATAATAATAAATTTATAATTAATTAATAATTTATAATTTTTTTTAATTTTAATAAAATTATTTTTTATTTTATTTTAAATTTTAATATTATTATATAATAATATAAATTTCTTATTAATAATAATATTTTTATCACGATTTAAATTAGATTTTTTGATATCTAAATCGATTATTTAATTAATTTTATTTTTAATTAATTAATTGCGATTTTATAATTTTTTTTAATATATTCAAATAATCCCAAATTATATATTTTTTTATTTTTTTTATTAAATAACAATTTTTTTTTTAATAAATTATAATTCGTTAAATTCATATTTTTTTATTTTTATTTAAATTATATAATTTTTCGTTTTAATAAAATTTGTTTTTTTATTTTTTATTTTAGCGAATTAAAATATAATAAAAATAATTAAATAATAATTAATAACAAAATTTATTATAAAATTATAATATTATTTATAAATAAATTTATAAATATAACCAAAATCAAAAAAAAAAGATTTGATTTTAATTAATTGGAATTAATATTTATATAAAAATATTTTAATTTAATATATAATTGAATTTGAATCTAATAATTAATTTCTTTTATTTATATTTTAATTAAATATTTAATCAATTGATTAAAAAAAATTTTAAATTTTTTTAATATAAAATTTTTATAAAATTTTTAAATTTATATTATTATTATTATAATACTAAAAAAAAAATTTTATTAAATTTATCTATATAATATTTAAAATATTATAAAAAATTGGATTTAATAATATTTTTAATCAATTTATTTATATTTATTAAATATTTGAAATTTATTTATATCGAAATTTTAGAATTTTTATTTTTATTATTTTTAAAATTGATTTTATTAATTAGTTCGAGAATTATTATAATATATGATTCAAGTTTTATAAAACTAAACTTTCTCTTCCTATTAGATTCAATAATATTTATTTTGGGCTAAAAAAAATTATTAATAATAAAATTAATAAAACTATTAATAAAACTAATAAGATTAAAATTATTTATTTTATAATTTAAAAATAATATAAATAATACGAAAATATTATTGGTTGAATTTTTAATAAAGATTCAAAATTAAATTAAATTAAATTTATTTAAAATTTAATTTGGAATATTTTGATTAATTAAATTTATTTATATTTGAAAATATATTTAAAATTTTAATTATAATCGTTAAATAAACCTATTTTTTATATATTTTAGATTTAATTTTAATAATTACGAAAATATAATAAATATTTTTTGATATAGGTATTATTGCGGCTATAGTTTATATAAGATTGTACCTTAGGCACCCTCAGGTATCCACTATAAATAACCTCACCTCCTGCCCCTACGGCACCTAACATCCTTAATATATTGCACACACACAGCATTTACTGCATCATTATTTATTAATTAAATTAATTATAATTTATAATAATTATAATTAAATTAAATCTATTTAATTAATTATTAATTTTTGTATCGTGTTATATATTATATTATAAATATATTAAGAATTATATAAATATAAATATAGATTCAATAATAATACAATTCAATTAAGATTTGGTGGCCCGTGCACTATTGCAGCCACATCAAACCATCTAGAATACAATTTAATTGCACTCTACCCTAGATTGTCTAATAATATATTATTCAAAAAAAAATATTTGTGAAATTTAATTATAATATATATAACAAAAAGTTATTGATTATAATTAAATATTTGAAGAAATAAAATTTTATTTTATTTTATTATTACGAAAAACTTAAATAGAAAATATATACAATAAATAAAAATTTTCGTAATATATAATCTGAAAATCAAATAATTTTATATTAAATAAAAAACGATTATAATAATAATTCGATTCAATTGAGATTTTTTCGTAAATAAAATTAAAATAATATATAATAAAAATTAAATAATTAAAAATATTTCGTAATATTTTTAGCAAAATCCAAAAAAATTATTAATTTTTGAAAGGAGAGTTTATATTCTTATAAAAATTTGTAAAAAGTTTATTAAAAAATAATATAAGTTTTTAATTTATAAATATGAAAAGATTATAAAAATCTAGGAAAAAATAATATAATATTATTATTTTCCAGAAATAAAAAATATAATCCAAAAAATTATTAAAAAATATAATATTTATATACGAAATAAATTTTCGAAATATGCTTTATATAGCTTGATGCAATTATTAAATTTACCAAAAATATCCTAGATTTTTATTATATAGGATTTTATAGTTAAATTATTATTTTCTAGAGATCTAATAACAAAAATAAAATATAAATTACAATATATTGGGAAAAATTATATTGAACAAAAATGAATTTTTTATATCGAAATTCTAAATAATATTTATAATATTATTAAGAATTAAAAACAAATTATCAATTAATTTCTATAAATTATAAATAAATAAATAAAATATTATTTTTATTAATAATCCAATTCATATGTAATATATTGAATATAAAAAATATAGAAATCTTATTAATATATATTATTTATAAATATAATCTAAAAATTTATCGATCGATAATAATTTTAAAAGTGAATAATTAAATAATAAATAATTTGAAAATATTTTATAAAAAATTAATTTTAGATTTGATATTTTTTAATTTTTAAATAATATTATATTATAATATAAAATTTATATTAAATATATATATTTTATAAAAAATATTGAAATAAAATAATTAAACTCGAAATTAAATTATAAAAAATTAAAAAAAATATAATCAATTAATTCGAATATCGAGTACAAAATAAAAAAAATTAAAAAAAAAATTTATATTTGGAAAATATATAAAATATTATAAAATATTAATACCAATATTTTAATTAATCCAAAAGAAATTAAACAAATTATAAAAATTAAATTATCAAAAAAATCGATAAAAATAAATCCGATTTATTTTTATTTTATTTAATTTATTTAGAACTTTTAAATTAAAATAAAATATTTTTCATTTTTTTTATAAAATTTAAATTGATAAAATTTGAATTTGTATATATAAATAAAATCGATTATAGTTATTTATAAATATATAAAAAAATATTATATTTTGTATTCTGATAAATATATTTTTTATATTGTTAGGATTTTTTATTTAGAATTATGTAAATACGATAATAATATATATAATTGGAATATAATATAATAAAAAAATTATAAAAATTGATAATTTCTATAATTTTTTAAAAAAAAATTTAGTAGATATATTGGGGGGGAAAACGGTTATAAATAATCATTGGAATATTTTTTTAAATATATTAAAAATGAAAAAAAAACTAATATTATAAATTATAAATATTTTAATTTTGAAATTCGGTAGTTATATTATATAAAAAAACTACGATTTTATTAAAAAATTACAAAATAAGAATTATATAATAAATAGAATTTATAAAAATTTTATATAAATTAGGACTTTTTTTTTATTAAATAAAGTTTTTATATTTAACTCAAATAATATTTCAATATATCGATATTTTTGTATTTATAATAATTATCTTAATATTATAATAACTTCCTATAAAAGATCTCAGATATAAATATTAACGAACTATACTGAGTTAGTACTATAGCAATCGTTATATATATTTCCTTGGGAATGAAATAATATAATAAATTCTGGATTATCGAATTTTATAATAACTTCTTGTTTTTTATTATTGGTGGATATTATGAAAAATATAATAAATAATTTTATATATAATTCTCCACATTTGATCTTTTCCGCCTAGGTAGGGGGTTGGGCGAAAGATTAAATAATATTTTCTATAATAATTGATTCAGTTAAATAATAGATCTAATTCAGTTTGTCAAGGACTTGGTTGAAGGTCGATTACTCTTTAATTTTCCTTACATAGGCTTAGACGTTCTTGATGAAGGCTTCGATTATGTTTAGGATAACAGTGAAGTTGTTGCAATTTTGATTTTCCATATCAGGCTTGGCGATAAAAAGGAACGAAGCCGAGTTCCAGGGAAGGGCTGCCTTGCCTCATATACTTTATTGGCATTCTAAATCATCCCGCCAGAAGTGGACCTCATTCACGTTGTGTACATTCTACCACCCATCCAACTATACACTCAATCGTTCTGATTCTCCTTGAAAATGCACATCGCCAACCTTCCATTTCTCGCGCATCTCATTTTTTAGTCCATGGCAGCTCTATCCTTTCTGCTATAGCCTCGTATGCAGCTAGAAGTCCCGAAGGCAAACGATGAGGCCGTCTTGATATACTAAAATTACGCTAGAGCCCTCCTTACCACCGATGTATTATGTATCTTATTTCTATTTGTTGGGGGAAACGAGACTTTCGATGATGCGAGCTCCATAATTGCGGGATCTCTGGCCGCCTATTATATTTTCCCGATGAAAAGGGCTGCCGTGAGGATCAGGAAGCTAGAAGACAACTCGGATCGGCAAGGCAAGTTTGCGGGTGGGCCGTGGGTGCATTTCTTGATTCATTCTCTTTTGCTGGTGTCTCTAGTCTCGGCGAGTTTTTATGGATTGGCACGCGCTTAGATGAAACCTCACCCGAATGTTATGTACTGTACATAGTCTTTTCTCACTGAGCCGATCACTGGCCAGTGATGGAATGACTCATGCAGAAGATGCATGTCGATGTTCAGAGTTTGGGTTAAAAGCTTGCGAGCGGAAGTGGTTAGAATGGCGGTGAGGACGGTGAACATAGAGCGCGATTCGATACTAGAGAACTATGACCTTTAATATGCGCTCAGAATTCTTTATTCGATGCAACGTTCCATGTCTTTCTGTCATTATGTGAAAATGGTTTAGAAAAGCGACACCTTAAAGTTCGCATCGGTTACAGGGTATCCTAGTTACAGGGGGCTCTCACCGCCCCCCAACCCCCTAGACTCTAACCCTAACCAACCCTAACCGTTGTGCTAAGTACTTACTTTTGAGGCTTTTTTGTGTCTCGAAGAGAGCAAAGTTTATATATTTTTAATTTATAGAAACAAGGGAGGGGAAGGGGGGAGAGAGGGGGGGCTACGCATATCACGAATCATTCAAACGCCCAAACCTTATAGAAAGGAACAGGAATATATCCGGTTGCGCTATTTTCAGGAGATAAACTCTATTGCCTGGTAATAGTGGCTTTGCTCTATACTATTGCCCTTCCAATCTTAGTCGAAAAAGTCAATTAGTAAAATCATGCTATTCTCACCCTCCCGATTGAATCACTAAACCTGCTAATGAGGACCGACGAAGATCGAAGATAAGGCCGTACGACTAGAATTACCTTTCCTATTAACCCGCGGGGTTGTTTGGGAATAGTCATATATTTGAATTTGTTAGTAGGTTTAGCAATCAAGTCCAGGGGAAATAAAATAACTATCCTTGTAAAGAGTTTCGAAGTTCCTATATATTCAGCAACATCTTTATATAATCGTATACTCCTCATTGCCACCTCAACCCTAACAAACGATACAACTGACTCTACAAATCAACCACGCACCAAAATGGCCCCCTCTGTAGCAACCGACCAACCTACCGAGATTCGAGTCAAAAACCTCCTCCCCCCCAACGCCCTCGCCCGCCTCACAGCCGCGGGAATAGACCTCTCAAAAGGCTACCCCGAATCCCCGTCCAAAACTCTCTACATTGATGAAGCCTATGCAATCCGCGACAACGACCGCCCCTATACCGACCCCGGTTCCCGTGCCGACAAATCCAAATCCGCATTGTTCTCCACCGCTAAAAAGGTAATTCATTTGACACCACATATCGGAACAGAGATTGTTGGAATGCAATTAAAGGATTTGAATGACAAGCAGAAGGATGAGTTGGCGTTATTGATTGCAGAGAGAAGTGTAGTGTTTTTAAGAGATCAGGATTTGAGTCCGCAAGAGCAGAAGAAGGTGACGGAACATTTTGGTGAGATTGAGGTTCATCCACAGGTGCCGCATATGCCGGGGGTTGAAGGGTGTATTATTATTGTAAGTCCATACAATCTTTCCTCCTCATAAAACAGTCTCATGTCTTCTGAATACCTTCAATTGACCAGGAAGCTAATATTGCGGTTTGGCAGTGGCCGGGTCAGGAGGCTCACGGGAAGACTGCTGCTTTTAAGGATGAGGATGGTGGGAGGGGTGCTCCTAGTTTTAGGAATCCGGGGGGTGCGAGTAAATGGCATACGCGAGTCTTCTATTTATTAGAATTGGCATGTACTGACCTTGAATCAGAGATTTGGTGCATGAGAGACAACCGGCTGGTATTACCCATCTGCACAATGACACTATTCCAAGTGTGGGAGGTATGTGCAGCCCCAATAGAATCCATTAGCCTTTCCGTTCGGTGATCAAGAGAGTATTTATTGTAACTGACTGCAAAACAGGAGACACTGTCTGGGCTAGCGGCTACAGCGCCTATGAAAAGCTCTCGCCCGATTTCCGCAAGATGATTGACGGCAAAATGGCTATCTACTGCTCAGCGCATACCTATCCTGAAAGAAACAATCCACAAGCTGGCGCCAAGAGAATCACACGTATCCACCCATGCAAGTAGCTGAAACCTTTAAATTCCCCATTCTTCTTATACTGACGCCCCATTTCAGTGGTTCGTGTCCATCCAGCTACAGGCTGGAAATCCCTCTTTGTGAACCGAGCCCTCACCCTTCGGATTGTAGGACTCGATAAAGCCGAGTCAGATTTAATCCTTGGCTATCTCTTCGATGTATATGAAAAGAATATCGATATCCAGGTACGCTTCAAATGGACGCCAAGGACAAGCGCTCTTTGGGATAATCGAATTACAATTCATAATGCTAGCTGGGATTATGAAGAAAGAGAGCCAAGACACGGCACGAGGGTTGCTTCGTTGGCTGAAAAGCCATATTTCAATGCCAATGCGCCGACGAGGAGACAAGCTTTAGGGCTTGTTACTGAAGCGGAACTATAGTCCACCCTTGGGATTGGAAAATGGCCGCCGCATTATCGAGCTTTCAACAATCTCGATAGCAAGAGCAAAATCAACGGAAATTGGTCTACGCTGTCTGCTGTATGTTAACTATTGTCCAATTGATTCAACAATGAAAATCTAGTTTGTGTTCTGCGATTCATAATGAAAGACATAATTGTGAGAAGTTCTAATGCTGTTTACAAGCTTAAGTAATATATAGAGATAAGCCACCCCTCTTCCGACCCCTTATCTACTGTAATGTTAGGTAACTTGAATGCTGTCTCAGCACGTGTCGTCGGTGGTTATGTCTGAGGCTCTACGAAGAGGATCGTTATTTAGTCAGAAGAGTTTTTACAAATATAAGAATATTATTTGAATCAAACATAAAACTTCTATTTAATAAATAAAAATCTAGTTTTATATAAAACCTTCATATCAATAAATAATCAATACGATTATCGTATTAATACATTTATATGTCGCGAATAGGCATATAACCAAGGGGCTTTAGGCTCAGACGTTCCAGGATGATAGGAGAACCCTTGGGGCACGGGTCCATGCGTATACATTCATCAAGCCGTAGGAAGGCCATTGGAGACCAGAGGGGAGCTCCAATATGTCACGTGATTAGGTGCGATAACGCGCCTAGTTTAGACGTTGCAGGGGGAAATAACGCAACAAATCACATTATTTTTTTATGATTATAAAAGTTTTATATAAAACTAAATCTTCATCTATTAGATAAAAATTTTATATTTAATTCAAATAATATTTTAATATATTAATATTCTAATATTTATAATAATTATTTTTAATATTGTGATAAACTTCTTTTAAAAACCTTAATATAACTTTTGACGATATATTAAATTAATATACAACAATGATTATACTTTGAACATTTTATTATTTTTAGGATATTTATTATCATATCGATCAAAAAATCTAATTCTAAAAAGACCTCTCTTAAAAAGGAAACAATTAAGTAGACTATAGTAATTTAAGAAAGGTTTATTATAAAGATTGTTTTAAGTTTGATTTATTCCTTATGTTTATAGATATTTATATATTATTCAACCAATATTTCTTTAGGTTTGTCTAAAATTATATATATCATTAATTATCTAAGAAAGATTGTTTTTAATTAAATATAAATTCATTTCATTAATTTCATAATTTATAAAAACAACAAAAAATATATATTAAATAACACCAAAAAAACTACTATTGTTATATTCATAAAATATTATATATTCGTGAAAAAGATCTGAAAATTTTTTAGAAATTTTGATGGATAATAAATAACTAAAAGGGAGATCTATTATCTCAAGTAGACGAGAGTAGCTGTTGCGGCTACAGCCTACACATGGTTGTGCCTCAGGCACCCTCAGGCATCCATTATGAATAACCTCACCTCCTGCCTCTACAGCACCTAATATTCTTAATATATTATACACACACAGCATTTACTGCATCAGTAGCTTTTGAATATATAACTAAGTTCCAATAGTACTTGAACTATATAGGTTAGGAAGATCGCTTTCTAACTATATCGGCAGAATATTTTCCTACTAGCGCACAAACTATTAAATGATGTCACTTCTACTACCAATTAACTACTATTAATAGCTTATTAATAAAATATATTCTATTTTTATTTATATATAATAATAATCGTTTTTAATTATTATTTTGATTATATATATAAATTATTTTAAAATTTTAATAAAGATTTAAATTTATTAAAAAACTACGAAAAAATATTATTATTATAAATTTTTATAATTAACCAAAAATTTATTTTAGGATTTATTTTTTATATTAATATAAATATATTTAATTTAAATAGAATTTAGGACAAATAAATATATAATATTTATTTTAAAAAAAAATTTTATTAATATTTTATATATTAAATATTTAAATTTTATTACTCCCAAAATATTAAATATATTTTTCTTGGGATTATTAAAGTTATTTGAAATTTATTGATGGTATTGATAGTTTATTAGAGCGAAACATTTCTGCTGATGTAATTAATATTATAAAAAATTCAAAAACACCATCAAAAATAAATTTACCTGGATGGAAAAACTAAAAATATTGGAAGAAATAATTGAAACAATAATTTGTATTAATAATTGTTTATATGAAAAAACTCTAAAAAAAAAATATATATTATTATTAATATATCAAATGATTATCCGGAAAAAAGAATTACAAAAATCTTATATAATTTGATATAGTTTTTAGAAAGCTAAAATTTTTTAAAACAAAAAGCAAGGAATATCAGAAGAAAAAAATATATTTTGAATATAATTTACCAGGATATTAAATATTATTATATAAAAAGAAAGGTCAGTGTAAAAGGCATAATACTAGTGCCGCTATCCAATAATTCGGAACTATTTCCCGACTAGACTCGGAAGAAAATAAAATGTTACTCCAATAAAATTCCGAGGAATAAAGAGAAATACAAGTAAATCCTAGTAATTTTCAGGAATAAAAAAAACTAATTAAGCAAGAAAATAAAGGATAAAAATATAAAAAATAACTATTATTATCCTATCATCCAAGAATAAACTATTTGGTAAAAGTTAATTACGAAAAAAATTTGAATGAAAAAGAAAAATATTTATTACTATTATAAAACTAAAAAAATACTTAAACTAAGAATTTATAATTTATAGATTAAAATACAATGGATTTTTTAAATATTTTACCAAATATCAACAAAAAATAAATTAGAGTCGATATTAATATATAAAAGTTTAAGACAAAAAATAAACTTATTTTAAGGGTATTATAGTACTCTAGGTAAAAAGGCTAGAACTATATTAATAAAAAATTTCGCTTATCGCCAAAAATTGAATCCGTCGCTGGCGTCGCTAGAAAATAAAATTATAATTTTTAACCAATAATATTACTCCATTTTGGGGCAATTCAAATATGTTTTTATTTTTATATTAATATTAATATTAGTGATTTTTTAATTTTTTATTAAATTTTTGTAAAATTTTTAAAATTGGTACCTAATACACAAGGTATCTAAAAATATACAGCTTTTTTATAAGTCTCGGTAGGGCTCTTATAATATGAAAGCCTCACAAAAAAATTAAATAATATTAAATTTAACTGTTTTAAGTAAAGTTTGATTCTAGGCTAGGTTTATATATATATATACACTAGCATATAATAGTAATACTACCTAGTAGGTACTACAGAGGGACTTAAAGGATTTAAATTTTTTAAAAAATGGTTATATAATCGCGATCGTAGAATTATTAGAACATCGATCGCAATATTGTTATTATTACTACCATCACTAGTTTATTGTTAGCTCGTTACTATACCTGCTGCCACTAGCGTATTTTTAAATTTTTTACTAATATAGGAGTATATTATAGAATAATATACAAAGATATATCCCAAATAACCTTTTCCCCTCAAAATAATTTAAGACTACTTAAAATAATAATAAATATTATCAATAAGTAAATACCCAATCTTCTAAAAGTTATAAATATCAAGAAAATATAAAAAATAATAATAAAAGGACCTAGACTTAGGATTTAAAAAAATATTATTTTTCTATTATTTAAAATTAGTAATATATCAACAGAAGTATTTCGCTCTAATGAGCTATTAATGCTATTAATAGACTCCTAATAGTTTTGATAATTTAAAAAAATATATATTTAATATTTTAGAAATAATAAAATTTAAATATTTAATATATAAAATATTAATAAAAATTTTTTTTTGGAATAAATATTTATATATTTATTTATTCTAAATTTAATTTAATTTAAATATAATCTAAAACAAAGATATATTTATATTTATTATTATTATTATTATTTTTAAATAAAATTATATTTATTGTTGTATTATAGTAGAAGGCGAATTAGGTGTCGCTAGTTTTTTAGTTAATTATTTTAGCGGGGTCCATTTCCAGACAATTGTGGCTGTGCACCCTTGCCCGGTTGTACCTCAAGGTTCCGCTGCTAACCGCTGCGGCCGAATTGGCCCACCATCCTGCCGCCCCATCACTCCTCCAAATCTTCCTTCCTCTTTCTCCAATCCCGCCAAAGTCAGCGCTTTCGTGTCAGCGATCATGGCGCCGCAACTGAGTGCTGTATAGTATATTTTGATCAAATTTTTGCTAAAAGAAGGGTTCAAGAACAAACTAATAGCCTCAGAAGCCTCGTGCAGTGTGCGCGCTGTCCAGAGAATCCGTCTAAAGCAGCTCGAAATGCCCACCCCAAGAACAAATCGCGTCAGTCGTCGTAGTTGTATTACATTATTGATATAGAAAGTCTTCTATAATATACTAATCGAACAACCATATTTGTATCAATACGAGATGGCAGATTTATTCTATTATAGATTTTATAAAAAAATATTAGATAAATTAATCGATCGAATCTTACAATCGATAGACTAAACGAGAACAATAATCTGTCGTATTGTACAATAATGGGATACTAACCTTCGAGATTATTATTTATATAAAATATTATAATACAAATCCGATTAATTTGTTTTTGTAAATAAGTCTAACTACGATAAAAGGATTGGATATCGGCGTTGGGAATAGTCTCTGAAGGGGTCCTCCCTAGTCCAGGTTATAAAATTCGGTCGCAAAAAAAAATAATATATTTTTCTAGTATATGCGTAAAATAATATTATATTAAAGCAAGTATATTAAGGATTAACAGACAATAATTTATTTGAGGATTTTATCGCTTAATTATTATATTATTATAACAGATATCCGGAGCCCAAATTTGTAATTGTAATGAATAATGTATCTTGGTATTATTCGGAAAAGATCTTATAATTGTACTGAAATACAGAAGTAGTAATAGAGTTCCTATCATTGTACTCGTCTGATTTCAATCCTATTAAGGAGTACTTCAACGTACTCAAAAAATTTATCAAAAAAAAGTGATACAAGAACAAAGATTTTATTGCACGGGAATTTAAAATATTTCTAAAATAATGCGTCGATATAATAGGTAACAATGTGTATATTGTAGAGAATCATTTCTGTCACGCAGGGATATCTATTATGTAGTCCTCTAAATAAATAAAAAATATAAATATAAAAAAAAGCCTGGAAATATTTTCCTCATATTTCAAAATTTCCTCCCCTCCTGCTGGAATTTTTTGATATTGTTTACAAATTGTAATATAATCTTTAATCTGATTTTGCCTTTGATTATTATTTTAATAATTACTTTTGGGTACTATAAAATAAAGTTTAGATCTAAGAATTGATTCAATACAAACCGATTCCTGGTCTGCAGTACTTTTCTTTATTTGTCGTTCTTGATTTGTGTTAAACCCCAAGTATAATATTTCTCAAGTTTGGTTTGTCTATCCCTTTCTACGTTTCCTAGTTCTTTATCGGATGGCATTTCAATTATATCGCAATACTTGCTATAGATTGAGGGGTGGATTTTGTATTAACAATAATCAATAGAGTTATTTGTTTTCCGTTTGCGGTTGTTATTTAATATATTTTTGAGAATATTAGATAGGATCTTGATATTTATATCGACGTCCTCTTCTGTATCCTTTTCCTCCATATTCCCTTTAATGTGACCAACAATCTCTTCTAATTGGCCTAGCAGCAATTTATAATGATTCCCTCGCTCGTCCAACCAATAATAGAGTTCTTATTTGCAATATTTGTTTTTGCAACGATAATATTTGTAAATTCGAGTCCAAAGATCAGCGTCGGCGGTTCTTTGCAATTTTTGAACCTTTATTGTGCTTTTTTTCTTTTTTTTGCCCTTAGCCGTTGTAGAATCATAAATAATTTTTTTATAAATAAATTTTATATTAAAAATTATTTTCCTCCCTTTACTAAACAAATCATTAAAACCTTCTAAATACTCGTCCATCAACTATTAATCGATTTTTAGTTTCTTGTATCGTTTCGTGAAGCCGTGTTGACAGCTCTGCTCGACGGAGATCTCGATAATCGTTTTTTTGTATATATAATTATTTCTTGGAAATTTATTTTCGTTTTTGAGATAATTTTCAAATCGTACTTGGAAATTTACTTGCCAAAAATCGTTTGGAGCTAAAACGAGATTGGGATTTGTATCTGAATAAATATATTTAGTTCTAATTTTCTTATATTAGGAGATTTTTTATCGAAAGTTATAATAAATATATACGGAATTATTTTTGTTATATTATTTTTTATTTTTTCAATCATTCAATCGGAGAAGTAATAATACATATCTGTTATTTGGTTAATCGGTTCGTTCGGCTGTTGGGCTGGTTAGACTGGCTCTAGGGCTGTTAAAAGTCGGAATCTCGGGAATTTTATAATTTAAAAAATAATTGTTATCTAGCCAGTTAAAAGTAGTATTTTCTATAATGGCACGCCTTCCGAATTGACGAATATCGAGGCAAGAGGGCAAGTTCGTTGCCCACGGCGAGAGGACACGTGGCCCCTCGGAGTTTCTACGATTTTCTACGGGCTTCCATGGGAGTCCCTCTGTATGCTAATTATGTGACATAGCCAAAACCACGAAAATGATATCTCTTTGAACCTCCTAACCGGAATGCCGATGGGAACATATACTCTAATTTCCGCTTAAAATTAGTTCAAGAGTCTAGAGCGGGCACACGAGCTTCACTACCTTAAAATTCATGTCGAGGGGGGCCTTACCGATTGTCCCTTGCAGACCGCCAATATTAATGCAGAGCTAAATGCCCCTTGACTCTCATAGCAAGTACCCGGATCTTTTCATCCCCTTGCATCGCGGAAAATTTGACGCTCACTGCACTATCCTTGAATCTCAAAAAAAAAAAACCATGGGTCCTTATCGTCCTCTTGATTCATCTGGCGGGGAGATTCGGCTTCTCGATATCCGGCCGGCTACCAAATATGCTTCGCCCATCGTCTGCCAGCTTCGACATGCGTACCTCTCGAAAAAACCCAAGTACGAGTGCTTATCTTACGTCTGGGGCAAAGAAGAAGGTGGCACTGATATCAAGCTCGAGGGAACCTCTTTTCGAGTGTTCGAAAATTGCGAGGCGGCTCTCAGACGGCTAAGAAACTTGGCAACCTCTCGAACAGTCTGGATTGACGCGATTTGTATTAACCAGACTGACAACGATGAGAAGGGTGCACAGGTTCGTCGTATGCAAGACATATATCAGCATGCACAACAAGTTTGCATTTGGCTCGGCGAGCTTACTGAAGGGGGTATTGTGGGAGTCAAGAGTATTCAAGGGAAGTTGACAATGGGATGGCACATGTGGCAAGTGGATCGAAAGTTTGGGAAGCCGACTCTTCCCGCAGGGGAAAGCTTCAAAAGCTCAATTAGCTTGCAGAATCGGTCCAATCTAGTCCACGAACAAGAGCTTGGCGAGGTCAACGAGATCCTGGATCGCCCATGGTTTACGCGGGTGTGGATAATGCAGGAAGCAGTACTGGCTCGCAAACTGGTTCTGATATGCGGTCCAGAGACAATGGCCTGGGACAGACTCGGGACTGTCATCCAAAGGAGTTGGATGACTAAAGGTATCTCAAAGTCATTCGGGATGAGCATAAATCCCTGGGATCAGTTTTCAGACGAGACGTACCAAACTATATGCCACTTTCGAGAGAAATGGGCTGCTGGTGGATGGAATGCCAGCGTGTACCAGCTCCTTTATGATTACCGACATCTGGACTGCAAATGGCCCCAAGATCGAATATATGGCTTTCTAGGTCTTGCTCCAGCAGCCAGAGACCTCGAGATTGAACCGAACTACCGTCTGAGTCCAAACGAAGTCTACACGTCTTTTGCCCGGACCGTGATAGAGAAGACGTTGTGCCTTGATATTTTGCACTGTGTGAGAGAATGGAGAGGCCAGCGCGTCCCGTTCCAGGACCGCCCAGCCGTTGCTTACAGCCTGCTTGATCAATCTCGCTACCACGACCTCTATGCGCTCATCACAGATGGTCCGGAGCATCCTCCCAGGAGGGGTTGGGCAAAGCTTCCTCCAGGGTGGGAACGCATCCAAGAGGAAGGGAAACCATGTTACTTCCGCAATCACAACGACGGGACTAATCATGACCAAAGTCCGCTGGAAGGAGGAGAGCCTATTCCTGCTCGATACTACGCAGATCAGAGATTATTGCCAAGGGGATGGACGAAGACTTGGAACAATCTCGGCCAGGCACAAGTGACGTTCGCACCTAGTTCATTGGCAGTTGACCTACAAAGCGAGCGCTTGAAGTATCTCAAGAAACACAACTTGGACAAATTGCCGTCATGGGTGCCTAACTGGGAGGCAAGAACAGCGTACGACCCGGCCCCAATTCTGGATTGGTCAGATCCTTTGCCTCAGTATTGGGCTTCTGGGAAGCTCTCGACTGCGATAGTAATGGCTGCAACTGACCATAACGTCCTGGGGTTAGAGGGATTCATATTTGATGTCGTTGAAACAATGGCCTGCCCATGGCATCCCAAGTCCAAGATTGGCCCATTCTCGAGAAATGGTATTGAAGAACTGGAGATTTGGGAAGCTCTAGCTGCAGTTGAGGTTCAAGAATGCCCTTACGCCAAGATCGGGGGCCGCAAAAATGCTCTCTGGAGGACTTTGATTGCAGATTGGGCAGGAGACCGGGCAGCACCTGAAGAAGACTGGCTCCTTGTCGAGACCTGGTACGACCGGATTGGGTGGCAACCCGAACTGCCGGATTTAACATCCAAAGGAATATGGGAGACTGCCAATCTTGAGCAGAAGGTGCGAGACATGGAGTCTCAAATGACGGCTCATTACAGCAATTTGCGCGCAACGACACCAGCCTTTGTCGACTTCGTGGGAAGCGCCTCCGTCACCAGAATTACCAAAGACGCGATGTCCGTAGGGTTTAGGCTACCCAAGAAGTATGGAGAGTATGTCCGCCGGATCCGCAGAGCCTGTGCTCATCGAGCAATGTTCGTCACGAGAAGGGGTTACTTAGGACTTGCGCCGTGGAATGCACAAGAGGGAGACCTTGTCTGTGTTTTGAGAGGCGGCAAGACTCCATTTCTCCTAAGGCTCCCGCCTGCGGGCTCAGTCTACCAAATCGTGGGCGAGGCTTATGTGCACGGTGTCATGGGCGGAGAGGCAGTAGAAAATGAAGATGGCAATGATTGGCGAGTTTTCAATCTTCGCTGACGCGGGGGCTAGGTGTCTAAAACATGGCGGAGGTGGTCTGCGCTGACAATCTTCTGGTTGCAAAAGGACACTGGTTTTTTTTTGTGCAAAGTCAGCAGCGTGTGTACGGGCAAGAATTGGCTCCGCTCTGCGACGACAAATTAGCTTTGACAATTAACGGGTACCTTAGGGTACAACCGAGGAAGGGTGCACAGCCACAAGTGTCCGGAAACTGACCCCGCTAAAAATAACTAACTAAAAAACTAGCGACACCCAATTCGCCTTCTACTGTATTACCAATTTGGATATTCCTCAAAAATAAACTCAATTTGGTCGAGGAACTTTGAATAAATTGAAATAAAAGAATTTTCTAATTGCTATTAATTCTAATCGAACTTTAGGCAACCCAAGTAAAGTATCGATGGTAAACGTTTGTATTTAATGCAAAACTATTGGACTCCAACCAGTCTCATTATATATATTAGAATGATTTTGTTTAGTCAGAAAATATAATATACCTTTATATTTTTCAATAATCTTTCAAAAAGAAGGGTTAATTTGTATATTTTTTTATGTGTCACGCTCGACAATATTGTATATTTGTATATATACAAAACTAATATACGAAATGATCTTGGTGCTATATTAATTAAACTCTTCCTCGATTTCTTCTCTATCCCCCTTCGTATTATCTTATAGGTCAGAAGACTATACTAATACTGCGTGCTCTATCCTAAATACAATGGCGTCCATCTATATATGCCGAAAAAAACAATAAATAATTTATTTTGATTTCAAATATTTTAAAATCTATATATATTTCAATATTTTTTATAATTTTTTATAAATTATATTTTATAATTATTTTTAAATATTATAAATTTTTATTATTAAGAAATTATATTTATATTGTTTTTATCCAAGTTTTGAAATCTTACTATTTTATAGGAAACCGTTATAAAATTGTGGCTGACGCGAGCGCGCTTATCCAAAAAATTCGTATATATTTCAAGCAGAAATATACTATTTATATTTTTGAAAAAAATCTCTAAAATAACTTGCTATTTTTATTTTATTACGACAAGGGCTGAATATAATAGTCTATACGAAGCATAACCGACCAGGCCGATAAAGTTATAATATAGGGGAGGCAGAGTAATATCGAATATATATTAATCAAGCAAATTATATATCAACGAGGTTTGTTCTGACCTATTTGTTGCATTACTGGGTATATCACTCGAGATTATAATCTAAATTAAAATATTAGAATAATTATATCGAATTATTCGGCTTGGACTCTATTTTCCCAAGAAAAGTATCTCAAATTCTATATATATATTAATATCTCTTAAATATATTTATTATAAAAATGGGTGAATAGTTTGCACGATGATTATATTTATTATTTTTTCACAAACCTATAATTGCACCAACAAATGAATCTTATTATTAATTGCTACATTAATCGATAATAAAACAATTGGAAACGGCCTACTATGGCCATTTTGGATTTATATATAAAAACGAATATTCGGTGAATCTAATAATAGATATAGAATTTCTCGATTGAGACGGGTTATATATTTGATTGCGATAAACTTTGCACGAAAACCTTATTTTTTAAACCGATCTTCCTGAATAAGGAGCCGAAACTTTACAACTCTGTAGTATTTTTGTAAGATAGACAATATTTAATAGTGCATTATGTCCTATATAATATTTGGGGCTATTCCTAATTTGCCTTTTAAGCCTTGATCTAATTTTTCGAATCTTGATTCTAATTTTCCTAAGTCTCAAAGTACATAAGCGCCCTATATTATTGATTATTTATTATTTGATACTAGAAATTAAATAGATTTTAGTTATTATATATTTATCCTTTATAAAACATCTTATTTGTAGATGTGATATTAGTTATTGATATCGCATTAATAACTGCGATAGAAGGTGTGCCAATGTCTTATACGATGAGATATTAGATATTAATTCAGATAAAAAATACGAGGTATATATATATACCAGCCCGCCTACCAGTTCAGATAGTAGTATATCAGAGACCTCGTCCGAGAGAATATTTTAGTCGGTAGTTTAATTGAAAAAGATTTACCCGGGATTTAGTTTATTCATGTTACATAATTGGATATAATAGCAGGGTTTCGCTAGGTATTTTGATAGTTAAAATAATGAAATCTTCTGCTATTAATCCACATTTCCGTTATATATATTCCAATTATATTATAACTATTTTAAGTACGCCCAAGCAGGAATTCAACAAAAATCTATTAAAACAAAAAACTGGACGATATCTGGTTCGATATCAGAGAAAACGTTCCGATAAAGAAGATGTTATCGCGGTTTAGTTCATTAAGAACCTCTATATATAGAAGCATCTCGAAGTCGAAAAGATTACCTATATCGGGACCTTTATAATTGAGGAATATTTGTATATTGTCTTCGATTATAGTGATCCAGGCTATACTATTATTATTATTAATAGGTATAAAGGCAAGAAAATGAAAAGGATCTTTATTCTACTTAAAATAACAATTTACATCAATCGATATATCGATAATTGAATATACCTTCATAAGACTCAAAGTATTGGATTTCTAATTAAAAACGAGATATTGCAATTTTTTATACCAAACTAAATATTCTAGATACAATTTATTTATAATATAATAAATATTTCCTCCCGGATCTATTAATCCTCACATACTGCAAAACCTCATTCGCGAGACCGGGAGTGCTGTTTTTTCTCGATTTATTCCGATCAAAAAAGATACGACGATTTGAATTAATAAATATATATATTTTAATATATTATTGCTTCCTTAGAATGTTTGAAAACGATCGTATATTTCTAGGATTTGTAATCCGAATTTTGATAGTAATTCACCGAGATTATATAAGTTCGGCTATACACTTGAGTACCGTACTCAATACATATTACTAAGACGGAGCCACTCGATACTGCCGATATCGTCGATGTTCCTGCCGACTTGTCCACTCCTTTCGACTACCTAACGAACAGTAACACCGATATAGAATAGCGCTAACCCGTGCAGCACCTGTCAGTAGGCATAGTACTGCAAGAGCTGCATTTGTACAAGACGGCTGTACACTGCGCCGACGTACGGATATATATAGATAGGACGTCGCGAGCTGGCGAGGAGTAGAAAATTGAAATAATATTGCGTCGGGCAACAAATAAGCCGCAATAATATAAATAGCAGGAAATGAAACGTTCCCCAAGAAGCAACTATGAACTAGTATTAAAGATTTGAATTAAACGATCTGGCCTCGATACAAAAACTATTTATTTATAACTTATAAACGAATTATAATTTTATTTTTTTCTATTACGCCGATTGCTACTAAATATTATATCCGATTTCTTGTTTCTAAAAAACCAAATCCGAACTAAAATAAATAAAAAACGATTTTCTATTTTTTAAGCGTTTGTAGTACTTCCTCTTAATAACAAAAACCTGCTCTTATTTTATCAACTATAATTGACTGAGAAGGGGGCTTTGGTATCATCCTGAATATTTTATTTAGATTGAATAGAAACAAACCACAAATTGTTTATACGGCTATAATATTTTTTTTCGTAAATACCTTTTTTTTTTGCAGGATTATTACTCCCCTCTTCTTCCTCTCTTTTATATCTTCCCCCTATATATTGAAATTTATTGCAAACGGAAAATATCGACCCCATCCTATTCTTTATATTTTATTATCGCGAATATACTCTCCCTTGATTGGTATAATATTTCAATAAATCTCAAAATCATTATATCAATAATGATTTGGAAAAAAACGTTTTCCCCGGGGATATACAAGAGATATACCCAGGCGAGGAGGTTATAGGCGGAGGAATTATAGGAAGTATTATCAGATTAGATCTGAGATTTGATATTATATAATAAAGTTAATTTTAATATTTGTCTATAGATTAATTATTCGATTTCTATATCTATTTAATTATATGATTATATTTAGAATAATATGGATTCTTCGCATGTCTATAAGTCCTTTAGATCTCCAGTCATCGGCTTGACTCGATACAATATTTATCGTTGTCCACCACCGAAAGGTCCGTATTTTACAAGTCTCTCAATAAGCAATAAGGACCTTTTTATTTCTTGGACCAGTTTTTCTAATCTTGTTGGTCTGCCTTTATTATAAACAATTTTTAATAACTGAAAAATAATATAATAAATAACAAACAATATCTTAGATAATAAATAGGTATTGTATAATTACAAATATCAAAACCTATATTAAAAAATTATTTTTAATTATTAAACGACACCTAATTTATTTTTTATTATAAAAAACTAATAGGTTGTTAAACAAAATCATTTTTTATAAGAAATAGATAGCCGATCTTGTCAGCTCTGTATACGGGCTATTTTTTATTTTAACTTGGTCGGAGAATATCGGAAAATAAGAATATTTCGGTAAGATATAAGCAGTTACAAGTATCGCAATTATATTTTTACCAACTATTAAATTCCTTCCGAAATGGTCAAGACCCTTGTTTGCTTGATTGGAGGAAGCACCAGCCTATGTGGCGATAACCCATTCTAGCCGCCACAACACTGAGAATAAACTTTCAGATCGTGCTCAAGCTCAGAGATTCATATAAACAGGGAAAAAAGCTTAAAGGTGATGTCACGAGTCTAAAAGTCCTAATATAGGCTAGAAGGAGATTTTTTATGAAATCACAAAAGCGACGACGACGTGATGATAATTTTTTAAATTGATAAGTCAAGAATGTTTAGGAGAGGTATATAATATATTTACAAACAAAAACCGATAGAAAATTTCATATGTTCATAGATTTACAATTTCTTGAACTCGAAGTACCTATACTTTGTCTCGTTACGGGGTGCGTCTCGGGACACAGGGACAGACGTTATAAGCGGAGGAGCTGTGGGAAGTATCAGACGGTAGGCGCTATCGAAGCGCTAGTTCGGTCTCATATGTAGCTATTGTAATACGTGAAATTGTTGGAAAATTCTAAGTTAGCAATTTGCTTTGTATTGTATCTCCAGTTCTAACTACTAACGTCCGTCCCTGCGTGGCGAAACGCACCTTATAGCGAAACAAATCTATAGTTTTGGAATCATAACTTTTTTCTTAGTTATTCTATAAAGTTGTTATTAATATATTATTTTCTGAAACTATTTCTCCCTAGAAAGACTATTTAGCAATAAAGAAAAAGTATGTAATTAATTATATTATCGACTATATGAATCGTGCTATCAATCGCTACTTCTGCTCTTCCCCCCTGTTTAATCACGCTTATTAGAGTCTTTTCAAAATTCGGAGCACTTAAGGAAAGGCCCTATTATAAAATAAAATAACTCCAAATTTTCAAGACGTTTAAAGGGGAAAAGAATATAGTCCGGGAGTTTCGCCGGCGCGATGAGAGGGTCCATACGTTTTAGTGCACATTAGCCGAGATAAAATTTACTATGTTCACGCCCGGCTTACTTTCTTTGGCCACGATTCTCAAGCCTGGTCACGTTACTTTTTGATCTATACCGACTGCGGCCGCGGCCCAAATGTGCCTAATCCTGCTTTTTGCATCTGATTTGTGCTGGCATATCCCGTGACCCAGCCTGATCAAACTGGATTTCAGTTTCACCGCCTTCTTGTACCGGATGGTATTCTGAATCACTCCTTTCCTCCTACCCCGTATCTCAAAGCACGCCAAAACACTTGGTATGCTCAGGTATTCAATACAACACACCCTTCGACCAGGCCTTCAGCCCAGGAACACCAAGCTCCTCGACGTTCCTAGTCAACTTACCCGACAAAAATGGAGTCCAACTAAGAACTTCAAGGCCCCGATCGTCTCAAAAACGGAGGCAGATATGCATGGAATGAAGCGCTTGTTTGTTTGCTGTGATGGCACCTGGAAAAGTGCGTCGGGCTCGATCGCGCCGCCTACTAATGTCGCAAGGTTCGCGCGCTCTGTCGATCGGCATGGTATAGATAGCGCTCAAGCAGTCCCGCAAATAGTTTACTACGCAGGCGGGGTAGGGACTACCTCCGTACTGCCTGTCCCAGTGGACTACTTGTACTCAGGACTAACGGGAGAAGGTTTGAATGAATTCCCAAAGCTACCCTTAGAGAGAGGCGGTATTGGTAACGACAATAAGCAGGCCTAGAGAGGAACATCCTGGATACCTATTGCTTCCTCTGCAATAATTTCAACTTCTTATCCAGGAATGATGAGATTATCCTGGTCGGATTCTCGCGAGGGGCCTTCGCAGTCCGGTGTCTCGCCTCCTTTATTAATGAAATGGGCCTGATTAGACGCAAAAACCTCTTCTTGCTTCCCAACGTCTTTGAGAGTTGGTGTCGAGGAAAGGGAAAGGTTGATCCCAAGTATCGAGACGCTGAGATTTCTCTCCCAGTGCGCATAAAGGTGCTAGCTGAGTGGGACACTGTTAGTGCTCTCTGGGGTTCAAGGTTCGAATTTGTCCAGGGCGAAGTGCCGAGTGCAGTGGACAATGCATTCATGGCCATTGCTCTCGATGAGCGGAGGTTGAGTTTCCAGCCGATGCTATGGACTAAGAGGGGGCAACCGATCGAGCGATGGACGATAAGTTGCGAACAAACAGTCGAGCGAACATTCGAGCAGTGTCTCTTCACTGGGCATCACGGGGACATTGGGGGTGGCAATGCGGATGCTGGCCTATCGACTATAGCTCTGTTGTGGATGATATCGCGGATCCAGAAGGTCAGCGATGCCGCCTTCGACAGAGGTGCACTGCTACAAGCAATCTTACCGCTTCCGTCCTCTACGTTGATGGACTGGATTCTCGGGAACCCGTATTTCAGGTATGAAAACTTGTTGATGTCTAGGGGTAAGACACCACGACTATCTACCATAAATACGCGTCTTGCCTATTGACTGTGCGCAGGCCATGTAAACCCGCCATCTTGGTGGTGGTCGCTCCAGCACTACCTCGCATTCAATTTATTCGACGGTGAGCGCCATCAATGGCTCAACGACGCTGCACGAAAGGAACACGAGCTCAAAGACACGCTCAAAGTCCATTTCACGGTTCCGCTACTGAGGAAAGGGGCTGCGGAGAAGCGCATCGAAGTTGACTCGATGCCGAGAAAAGTCGAATTGTGGGATCGCATGGAACTTGCTTGGCAGGATCCAACGTACAAGGAAATTAAGCTGTGGAACCACTGGAGGAATAAAGCTGAGAGATGGAAGCCGGACCGCCAAAGCCAATACGACGATATGGAAGACTGGGGGACTATTTTCGAGACACTTAATATGCAGGCTGTCTTGAGAGGTTGTCACGAACCGGTGGTCTTTCGCACGTTCAACGAGATGCGGAAAAGGTCGAGGGATCTCTGCGAGCTGTTTGGCGAGCCGTTTGAAAAACCTGAAGCAGAATGAAGGCCTAGTGCGAGAATATATGAGTCTTACTCGTTATAATTACGCGGAAGGTTTGTGGTCTGAAGACGCTCAATTCGTAATGTCATGATTGAGAGATGAGATGAAATTTAAGATCCTCTATGGCATGATGCTATTCCTAGATAAAGGTATTTGCCACCAGGCACCGCCCCAGGCTTTCCTTTTTGACCCTAGCCAAACTATTTCTTAGTCTTACCGTTTTTATTTACGTGATCTCTACATTTCTACCCTCAAAGGCCTTCCTAAAATAATCCATATTCAAGTCAGAGGCTCTCACCATACGCCCTTATGTTCATCTCGTTGCTGCTACTGGAACCGTCAGCGCACAACGGCTGCCACTCTAAATGCTCGCTTTGAGAAATGTGACTCGTAAGGGCGCCAGTTGCCCATGTGCCGCCAGTGTTCGGCCATGGGTTAACCAGCACGTCCCTAGCCAACACTTCGAGTTCCATCCTTTAGTCAATGCGGCTTGCCCAAGATCGGCAGCCTAGCTACGGAGGCCAGAATATCCTCCCGTCACGCCAGACTCTGCTTCCTTCGCGAGCCACTGATCCGCAATTTGTTCAGCTTCTCGGCCGCCCAAGCTCGTGAGATTGTTGTGCATCGCAACTACAATCGAGCACATGGCAACCATAGAACAGCAGGTAGGAGCCAGAACCCGAGCCCTAAGGCCATGTGTCACTTTTGGCGATTGTTGCCGTGAACTATATCGATGTCAAGCAGGCCTGGACGATTGGCGGATAGTGAGATGGCATTATAATAGTGCCAGAACCTCCCTTCTTGCTCCTCGCTCAGCGAGCGCTCCGCGGTTGCTCCCTTACTAGAGAGAGGTTTTGGGTGATGATACAAGCGTTCCTTCTGGCACCTCTCCTTTAGGAACGCTTTCTCTTCTTACCTCAGCTCCTTTCGGATGCCCCTGGGGCGAGGTAGTGTAGGTGTCTTTGTCACTACGCCCCTTTGTGATCTCTTCCGTTCCCCGCTGCTCGATCGCCTTGCTGGTTTCTCGCTTTACGACTGCCCCTTGGGCGAGGTAGTGCCGGCGTCTTTGTCACTACGCCCCTTTTGTGATCTCTTCCGTTCCCTGCTGCTCGATCTCCTTGCTCGTTTCTCGCTCTTCGACTGCCTCTTGGGCGAGGTAATGCCGGCGTCTTCGTTATTACGCCCCTTTGGTGATCTTATCCGGTCCCCGCTGCTCGATCGCCTTGCTGGCTTCTCGTTCTTCGACTGCTCCTTGGGCGAGGTAGTGCCGGCGTCTTTGTCAAAGCGCTCCTTCTGTGATTTATTCACTTCTTTGCTCTGAGATCTCGTCGAGTACTTCTTCAAGGTGCCCTCGGGGTTAAGGCTACTGGTTGTTGGCGGATGGTCCTTTAGCGGCTGGCGAGCGTGATGCTTTGAGAAGAGGTTGGCGCTGAGCTCCGATTGAGCGTTGGTCGCCTGCGAAGGAGTCGTTGTACTTGCAAGGCTCGGTAGCGACTGAAATGCTGGTGGAGAAGTCCGCGGTGTCCGTGTTTGTACAGGTTTTGGGATCGAGACCTGGGTCGACTTAGGTAGCATTGGAAATGCCCTAGATGCTTTCTTCCATGCAGTCTAAAGCTGTTTAGCGTGATATGTAAGGCAAGCTGAAACGTAAACTGACCATGACGACGGCACGAGAGAAGACTTAGGGTTTCCCGTGGCGGAGATTAGGTTGTAGTATCTGGGGAAAATATAATCGTGGAGGATGGGAATTTATAGCCAGATGAACTCTATTGTACTGTAGAGCGCAAAGAAAGAAGAAGTGAAAGCCGGAAGTGAAAAGTCGAAAGTTTGTTCCGTAGAAGTATTTTCTAAGGAAAGGATGGCTGATTTCGTTGGCTGCGCACAAGGCCACACTTTTTCTCTAACGTAATCGGAGGATGTCGGGAAATAAGGAATTTTCCGGAAGGGTAAGTGCAGCCAAAAACGTTGTAGCCATAACTCTCAGGCAGCCACAGATTTTATTAGAAACTTACCGGCGGTACTATAACCACACCGCGATTCTTGATCGTTTATTCGAGGAGGTATCAGCCTTTGTAGTAATGGCGTATGATATAACGCGCTCTGGCCGCCACAACAATAAGGAAAACTTTATTCTGTCGTAATAAACTCGGAAATCTATATCAAATCATTTTATTATTTTAAAAGACGAAAAGAGCCTAGTAGTAATATCGCAAGTCGAGGGGTCCTATTATATTATAAAAAGAAACTTTTTATAATTCAGGAAGGCGGCGACGAATGTAGGTACAATTTTCAAAATTAATAGGTTAGGAATGTTCGGAGGAGGTATATAATATAATAAAAATAAAAATATAAAGAAATGTTAATATATTTACAAATTTAGAATCGCTTGAATTCAAGGTACCTGCGATTTGTTTCGTTATAGGGTGCGTTTCGCTACGCAAGGACGGACGTTAACTTATAGATTTCTCATTTTATTAAATAATAACTCTTGTCCGCATATCCTTTCCACCCAGGGTGCAACCTTTTATTTTTTGGATCCTTCTTCTTTGCCCTGAAACCAGATAATGGCACCGGATTTTTAAAAATTTGACTCCAACGTTTTGTCTCGTTATACACGATCTCCACTGCACAGATCGTATCCACACTTTCAAAATTACTCTTTCCGACTATTCCTATACCAACTACAGCTTTGTGCGAGATTTGATGCAGGATAGGGTCGCCCCAGATTAGAACAGTAGTAGATATAGATTCCTTGGCAAAAATATTTCGTGGGTTTACACAAGTAACATTATTGAAGTCCCATCGAATTGGATCATCAATGTTAAGAATGATATTGGAATCTCTAAAAAACACCTCATTAGAGTTGTCGTTAAAGTCCTTAGACCGTAGAGAATCGAGGAGTAATTCAGGCTCTGTAAACTCGCCAAACCAATCTCCAATAACGAGAGTAATATACAAGAGTTTGTGAGGGCCACGGTCGATGTCGTTCAAGTCGTGGCCTACCAGAATAGGTCTAAGGCCATGTTTTAATAACTTCGGGATCCATTTATTGTCTTCTTTCAAGAGTTCAGACCAAATTTTGTTGCTTTTCTGCTCTGGAGAAAATTTCGATCGAAAAGATAGGACGAAATTTCTTGTTGAACGTAGTGGCAAATGTTCTATTATCGTATCCTTTAGCTCTTGAGCAAGATGTGGCGGCGCCATAACGAAACATTGTAAAAGAAGCGAATACGGGTAGGGTAGGGGTCGTGGTATTTATAGAAAGCACGGGATAGTACAATCAATAAGCCAGAACCCGCTTTTTAGCAGGCGAGCTCGCTTTTCCACTTTTTAGCTCTCGTTAGAACTTTAATACGACCAAGAAGAAGCCCGAAGCGTACTTAAGCCGTTTTCGGCAGCCAGCCCTCCGCCTTACGAGAGGCACGCCCCGGAGATCGGAGCGAACACCTTAGGATACGTAACAGGCACAGGCTTACCTACAAGACACGAGAGTCGACATTGAGCGGAGGCTTAACAGCGTAGATTCTGCTCGTATCCAATTTAAGCTCATTCTAGCATTTTGCATATCCCAACCATAAATTACGAAGCCATGTATAATAAAGCAAATTGCAGAAATTCCAAGGCCAAAATACATAGCGGCCCTAAGCGGCCTAAAAACTGATCTATAAAGTCTATAGAAGAGAGTAGCGGCGATGCAAGAAGTTGCCAGGGGCTCCAGTTTCAGCAGCCAAAGGCTTTTATTTGGCAGGTGTACTTACCAATAAGAAATTTCCAATTAAGGCTGGTTAGCTGGAGCTTAAATCGGCTGGATTCTCGTATGCGTATTAGTGGCGTATCAAAAACATATTGAGGTGTAAGCATTTCCCGATTATAATTTTATTAAAATTTGCAAATATAAATCTTTTATAATATATTTAAAACCCCTCATTTTATCCTTTTTGATAATTTATAATAGTATTTATAATTATTTTTTTATCGGAAATCCTCTTCCACTTCGAATAAACGAAAATATCTCCTTTTTTATAATATTTTTAAATAGGGACCCCAATACTAGTCCATTGATTGGTCAATAATCCTTCCCATACAAAAAGTATTATATAGATTTAGATAATCTAAATAATAAATTAGTTATCCAATAAGCTATTAGATAAAATATGACCATTTCGTATATCTCGATAATAAATAAAAATCGTTAATTAATATATATCAATAATCTTTTCGATAATACTAATATTATTAGAATAATAATGAATAGAAAAGAAACAGGCCACTCTGGAGATTTATACCAAATAGTTTTCTCTTATAATAAAAGAAATATTTAGATTGTTATTTATAATTGGGAGGGAAATTGTCCTTATATAGCATTTCCTGGTCAAATAATGAATATATATAATTTTAATCAAAATTATATATTTATAATTCTGGAAGATTTTCCAATAAATTATTAAATTATATTTGTTTAATCAATATTCTATAATATAATCTTTTATTATTACTAATAAAATAAAACTTGGATCAACGTTTCTAATAATTGTAAATATTATATATTATATTTTTTAGTCAATATTATTAATACTGGAAATGGAACTTCTATAACATTATCTGAACCGTTTTTATTTATTGTAAACCTCGATCTAATTAGAAATAATTGTTATACAAATTAGAAAATTTCAATTATATATCTGTAAAAATATATTGGAAATATTTTTATAAAAATAACGTTTATTGCATTAAATGTGTAAGATTTTCCAACTATTAATCCTAATAATTGCAACTCGGACAATTTGATTATATTAAAGGTTTTCAATAATGCCTCTGATTGGGTAATTATTAAAATAGAAATATCAAATAATATCAATATTATATTATTATCCACTCTATTTTTATACTTGTCACCTATTATATTATTACTAACAATACCTACTCCCCTTTTTTTTATCTAATAATTTATAAACAAAAACAATTATTATTTTTAAATTAGACTATTTAAAATTCCTAAATTTAACTATATTTTTAAATCCATTTTGGGCTGTTTTAAATATATAAAGAGATTGTTATTAAAAGAGAAAAATAAAAGTTGTTATATAAATTCTATATATAAAAAGAATTTTTTTTTTGCAATAATTGGCCTTGTTAATTTTATTTTATATAATAATTTAAACAGGAAAAATATAAGTGATAATATATTATTTAATTATACAATTGTAGATCTAGTTATTGCAATAATTAAAGAAATAGAATGATCCTTTATAATTCTAGGAATTTTTATATTTTCGGGAATGATAGAGATTTTGAAAGAAAAATTCCTAGAAGTTTGATGGATTTTAAAAATAAATGTCCTAGAAATCTATAGGTCTATAAGAATCTTGTGACTCCTAGAAGCCCAAATAATCACGCTTTATAATACACGGAGCTTGCTATAAAAAATTTGACAGATTTTTTTTATTTTGTAAATATCCTTAGCTATATATTCAGATCTTCTTAAAAACGCAACTTATATCAACCTCCTTTCCAAAAAAATTTTTAATTAATTATTTATTATTCATTCTACCACTTTCTTGGAGGGTAATAGAAATATTGTAAATATATAGCATGATAATATATTCTACTCCGGATTCTGATCTATTTACTTTAGTACCCTAGGCTGGTCTTTTTTCACTACGGATCGAAGGTATAATAAAACTTTTTAGAGAAATTTTTTTCTCTTTTTTCTAATTATTATTTTCTATTTTTAATATCAATTTATAGATTTTCGATTGGCAAAAATAATAATATTATATATACTAATTATTTATAATTTATAAATTGGATATATTAAATATATACAATTATGTAAAAAGAAAAAATAATAAATGGAATATTATTTATATATCCAATAAAATAGTTATTATTATTAATAATTAATACTACAATCATAATTGGTTTTATATATCCATACTATTAATTGTTCTCATATGTATAACAATCCCAAAAACAATATATAATTTGGTTGAGAATCTATTTTTCTTAATTCGATTCGGATTATTTTTATTTTATTTTTTATTTTGGGAAAAATTTTAGAAATATTAAAAAAATGAATATTATTTAATGGGAGATTGACGACGATATAGTACAAGGGAATAAATAGAATTGTATTTTTACCCACTTGTATTACATAATGTAAAATGTAGACATTTCTAAACTTACTTATAATATATTTTAATCTAGATTTTTGAATTAAGATTGATTTATATAAAAATAGATATAGTAATAAAGATTTCCAATATTATTGAAATAGTTTCTAATAATGTTACTATTATAAAATTATCAAGTTTATTATTATAATCCAGTGATCAAAGAATATTTTTCTTAAATAGCAAATAAAAAAACTCACGAAATACAATAAAATTTCTTAACAGAAAAAATTTATATTTTGAGTTTAAATTTTGATTTAATTAATATTCAAAAATAAAAAATAAAAATTGGAGTTTTAAAAAAATTATTAAGAACTATTTGAATATTACATACCACATAATTATATAATATTTCTAACAAAACTCCAATATTGACCTTTTATTGAAATCATAATTTATAAATAAAACTCCAAATCTAGCCCCTCAAAAAAAACTCTATTTTCCATTTTGGCAGCCAAAATATTACTAGTACACAATTATATTTCATTATAATATAATTAAATAAATATTTAAAAATTATATTTTATAAATAATCTTAATTATTTAATTGGTAATAATACCATTATATTTCATAGCTCCAATAATACCAAAGTAAAAAGGAGAATATTTATTACGAATTTTTATAAACATTTTTCGAAATAAAAATCTTGATATAAATTATTATAAAAATATTTTTTCTATTAAAAATAAAACAATCCAATTTTATCTTTTTCAAATTATAAATTTTTAAAATATAAATATATAAAATGATATTTCGACAAATACTATTAGTAAAGAAATAATCCTTATTTTATTTCAATATATAACAAGATTTTACGAAAACAAAATATATATAAAAATAGTTGTAAATTTTATTAAAAATAATTATATTTAAATAATTTTAAGCCTCAGAATGTAAAATATTTTTTACCAGATTACCCATTAGTAATTTGATAAATCGAAAAAAAAAAATATTAAAAACTATTCTTGGAGAATAGATCTATTTTTTGTTATACAAAAAACAAAACTTGGCAATTGAATTATCAAATAATGATATTTAAGTATATTTTGTTTTTATATTATTTTTATAATATTACATTACAAAACAATTTCGATAACTCCAAAATCGATAAGTAATTTATATTTTATAATTATATTACATTTTCGAAGGTATTCAATTGCTACAAAAAGATTTGATTTATTATATTTTTTCCCGATATTTTTCAATAAAAAAACTAAAATTCTTACGATAATGTTAACAGGGATAGGTTGTTCGTACCCAACTTTATTGTTATCAAAGAAATAAACCAGAATGCTTCCTCCAATGTATTAAAAGTAATATCTCCATTCCAAATTATTATTATCCTCGATATTATCCAAGATACTAACTAGAATATCAATATATTGTACGAGAAACCTATCTTCCTCGAGCCGGTCGAGTTTTTCTATTAGGGTCTCTCTTGGGGACCAGGAGAACTGTTTTCTTTAATTATAGATGGAGATGTATAACTTTTTCTAAACCAAACTACCTCTAGCAAATAAAATAAATTGTAAAAAATCTATAAGAATGAGAGGGCTGGAAACTCGAATTTAGACTTCGAATTATTTATATTTATAAATAAGATTTTAAAATTTGAAAAATAAATAAATTTTTGGAAAAAAATTATAAATTATTTCAAATTAATTTTAATTAGAATTATTATTTCGGCTCTCAAAGTATTTTATAAATTTTACGATTAAATAATATCTCAAAAAAAGGAAAAAAAATCTATTGATATAAAAATTGAAAAAAAAAATATTAGTGATTATTACAAAAAATAAAAAGACAAACTATTATCATTATTTGCTAATATTTTAGACAGTAATTGGAATCTTTTGGGAAATAATAATAATAACGAAAATATTTTCTTATTTAGCCCAAACTCTCACGATACCACAAATTATAAACTAATATCAACTCTCTTATATAATATAAATAATAAATATTATAATCGTATTCCTTTTATTAAAAACGCCTATCTGGCCTTTTTTTTTATAAATGACCTATTTTTTAAATCAACCGACAAAAATAGCTAATAATTATCGAACGGAAATTACTAATATAAAACCAAGTTTTCGCCGATTTTTAAAATATTATAGGAATAATTAAAAATAGAAAAACGATAGGTATAATAAATCTAAAACAATATTCCAAATAATAGATATATTACTTTTTAAATTATTTTATATTTTTTACAATCAAAAATTAGCGGAAATAAAAAAACTATTTAAAAATAATCCAGGTTTTGGAACAAAATATAATTTTAAAAAAAACTGACAAAGAATATAAATTTATTTTAACTAATATTTCTATTTATTAAATAAAATTTGAATTTTTTTAGGAATAAATTATTATTTAAGTTATATTTATATTTAAAATGTAAAAATAAGGAAATATTTTATATATAATATTTTAATTTGGATTTTTAAATTTTATTATAATATTGAAAAATTATTTCTAATTTTATAATGATCAGGGAGTATTATGTTATACGATGTCACCCTATAGATTGATATCTCCAAACTAAGCGATCAAGCATCCCTGGTCACTTAATAATAAAAATGGATAACTTAATAGTTATGATAATTAAATTATAATGTCTAATTGTTCAACTGCCATCAGGTGGGAACGGTTCGGCACCAAAGTAAGATCGAGAATATAATTGAACTAACGTCTGTCCCTGCGTGCCGAAACGCACCCTATAATGAAACAAAATATAAATATTTCAAGTTCAAGTGATTCAAAATCTATAAATTTGTTAGAATTTCTATTTATTTTTATTTTTATATATAATATACCTCCTCCGAATATTTCTAAACTATTAGTTTCGAAAAATATTATTATATTATCGCTGTCTTCCTAGATTTATAAAAAATTTTCTTTTAACCTATAATAGAATCTTTTAATTTATAATATTATTATTAAAATTTTTTTATTATTTGAATATATAAAATAATTTAATATAAATATCTAGATTTTATAATAACACGAATATACTATTATTATTTTTGTAACGGCCAAAACGTATTCTGTTTTATAGCATCGTTATATGGACTAATATCTCCTCGATTTAAACAAATAAGAATTCTAATTAATTATATTATAATTATAGTAACCTTAATAAAAACAAATATATTAATAATATAATATTTATACTCACTAATTTGTAAATCTAACATATATAACTAGATTAAAACAAATATTATTGGAAATTTTTGTTGCCGATATTCTTCGACTAATAAAATATAACAACGTTAAATACAAGTTTTCTATTATAACTATAATATATTAACGAGTTTTTATTTTCTTTTATATTTTTTAAAAATTATTATTCAAGTTTCAAATTTATATTTTTTCGTTCTAGATTTTATTAATTTTTGTGGTTATTATAGTGTGTAAATAGTTGTATAACGGATACGCGGTTCCGTAATAGAATGTACGAGACATAATATTATTAAGGTGTATTTGGGTATTTAAATTAATTTATTTAAGAAAATTTTAGAATTAATTAATATTTATTAAATAATATAATCTTAAATTCCCTTAGAATTTTTTATAAAATAAAAATAAAAAATAAAAAAATATTATATTAAAAAATATTATATTAAAAATTTTATATATTATTTATTGACAAGTAATATCCCGTTTTTTATATTTAATAATCTAATTTTTATTAAATCTAAAAAAATAATAATTTATTTAATGAAAATCCCAGAATAATAATCTTGTTTTATATAATTTTATAAATAGATCGATAATTAATAAATAACCAAAAATATTTAATAATATTTTTTACTAATTATTTACTAAATATATATAAAATTAGAATATATTTATTATCGGGGAAGAAAACTATGGATGTAATTGTGCCAAAATGGCCCTCAAATGTCTACTACAAGGCTCCAATTGTTGTATTTTAGAGCTAGATCGTTTGGTTGTTAAAGTTTAATATGACCTACTTATTATTAGGGGAGAAAACCACGAATAAGATCGAACTAGAATAATCCTCGAACGTTTATTGCAAGACCCCGGTTGTTACATCCCAAAACTGGACCGTTTTATTATAAGAATATAATATGATCTGCTTACTGTTAAAGAAGAAAACTATAAAATAGATTAAATTAGAATAGTTTTCGAACATTTGTTGCAAAATTTTGGTTGTTGTATCCTAGAACTGGACTATTTTATTATAAGAATCTGATACGATCTATTTATTATTGGGAAAGAAGGCCACGGACAAGACCAAGTCAAAATGGCTTTCGAATGTTTGTTATAAAACCCCAGTTGCTATATCCCAGAACCAAATTGTCCGGTTGTAAAAACCTGATATAATCTATTTACTATTAAAGAAGAAGACCACGGAGTAGACCGAGTTAAAATAGCCTTTGAACGTCTACTGTAAAACCCCGGTCGTTGCATTCTAGAACTGGACTGTTTTGTTATAAAAATCTGACACAATCTATTTACTATCGGGGGAAAAGGCCATGGAATAGACCAAGCTAGAATGGTCCTCAAACATCTACTACAAGGCCCCGATCGTTGCATCCTAAAGCCAGACCATCTTGTTGGCAGAGCTTAATATAATCTATTTATTATCGGGAGAGAAAACCACGAACGAGATCGAACTAGAATGGTCCTCGAATGTTTGTTATAAGATTCCGATTATTACATTTTAGAACCGGATCGTTCTATTGTTAGAGCCCGATACGATCTACTTGTTGTTGGGGGAGAAAGCCATGGACGAAACCCAGTCAGAATGGCCTTTAAGCGTTTATTGCAAGGCCCCGATTGCTGTATCCCAAAATCGGACTATTTTATTGTTAAAATCCGACACGATCTATTTATTATCGGGGAAGAAAACTACAAAATTAATCCAACCAGAATAATCCTCGAGTATCTATTATAAAACCCCGATTGTTATGTTCTAAAGCTAAATCGTTCTATTAATAGAGCCCGATACGACCTATTTACCATCGGGGGAGAAAATTATGGACAAGACCAAGCCAGAATGGCCCTCGAACATCTATTGTAAGGCCCTGGTTGCTGTGTCCCAGAATTAAATCGTCCTATCGTTAGAGTTCAATATAACCTACTTGCCGTTGAAGAAGAAGACCATGGATATGACCGAGCTAGAATAGCCCTCGAATATTTGAAACATTGTATTCCAATATATTTTTATTTTAAATTTTTTTTGAATTTAAGATAAAATACATCCTTCGAATATTTTTTAAATAATATTTTTTTCTAATATAAAAATAAAAACCAAATAATATATTTGAAAAAACATTTATTTAATAATTGATTAATTAAATATAATAAATTATTTTATATTATATATAAATATATATAATTTTGGATTTTTCTTTAATTTATTTATTTTAATAAAATTTATTTTAAAACATTTTCAAATTATAATAAAATTTATTTTGATTTAATTTTCAAATTTTATTATTATTATAATATTATCTAATAAATTTTTAATTAAATTGAATGTTTCGAATCAGAATATATAATTTATTTTGAAAAATTGATAAACGGAACTATTATTTATAAAATTAATAATAATATATCTTTTATTATAATCAAATAAATGGTCAATTTAATAGAAATAAAAATATTATACTATAATAAATAGATTGTGAATAAACATTTCAATCTTTTCAATTAGAAATTTAGAAATATATAAATTGTATATATCGTATCGAAATATTTTGGATATAATTTTAAATAATTTTAAAAATATCGTATAAATTCTATTTATTATTCCAAAAAAAAATATTTTATTAAATATTTTTTTGAGTAAAAAATTTTTTACCAATTGATAAATAAAATATATACGATTTTTTCATATAATAAAAAAAAACCATATTTATTAACAATTTTTATAATATTATTAATATTAGAAAAGATTTATTGAGAAAGATCAAAGAAAACTTCTATTTCAAGAAGATGAAATAGGCGATATATAAAAGTTATAATAGAAAAGATAAGATAACAGAATTTAGGATTTTTACATTACAATTATTTAATATAATATAATATCCGATCATAAAATAATTTTAATTCGGGTAATATTTTTTGAAATATATCGAACATGTCCCAACTTTTTATATACTTAAGCTTCTTTAAAACAAAAGTCGCCTAAAAAAATATTTTATTAACTTTAACGTATATTTGATCTCGGATTATTTTTTATAATTTATTGTTGTTTTCAATAAATAATAATTTGGAAATTTTGAAATTAATAAATATTTAAATAATACAAAAAATATATTTTTTGTTAAATTTAAAATTAAATTTTTATATATTATTAAATTTTAATCGTATTTTAATATTAAATTTGTTGCGGTTTAATATAATTTATTTGATGTAAAAGAATATTAATATAATCCGATTAATTAGATTCAAAAATTGGTTCAGATTTATTATATATTTATCGAGTATATCGATAATCAAAAAAATGTTTTTTAAATGTGGATTTTATAGAATATTTATAAAGATTTCGGATAATACAATTTAGACATTTATATCTTCGAAAAGGGTTTTATTAGTATTATTATATTTTTCACATATATACAAAATAAACAATAATTATTAATTAATAAATAAATAGATAAAATTGTGGAGTACGACTGACATATTATTAATATAATCATCGATAATTTGGTAAAAAAAATATAATAATAATATGATTATTTTTTTATATTTCAATTTTATAGAAAAATTTAATTCATCGAAAATATTATAAATAAATATTATTTTATTTTTGCCGGAATTGTTTTTGATCCAGAACAATCAATTATATTTATTGTTGTATTATTATTAAAAATTGGGATATTTGAAAATTTATTAAAAAAAATCTTACAATAATTTATTTTTTATATTTTTAATTTGTTTCTTATTTTTATAAAAATCAATTATTTATAAATCTTATATATAATTTTGGTTTTAAAAATCAAATAAATTTTATTCATTTTCCAAAAAATAATTAATAAATAATTAGAAATAAAACGATTTATTATATGTTTATTTATTAGCGATTTTTAGGCTTTTTTTTTTAGTTATTTAAATATATACTTTTTTTTTTTTTTTTAAATTTATGTTAAATAAATACTAAATATTTTTAATAATAAATATATCTCGTTTTTGGAGTATGTTGTCTGGCGATTTTCTATTTATAATAATTATTTCTCAATATTAAATTAAGATAGTAAAACTCTTTCAAATGTTGAGATTGGAATGTCTATTATTTCCTAAATTTGATACCTTAAAATTTGTTTGTTTTTTAATCGTTCGCCTTATTAAAAAAAAAATTCAATTGTATATAATACAAGAAGTTTTTGAAAAATCCAATCTTATATAAATTATTTATTATTTTGGAAAATAAATTTCTAAATATATTCGATAAATATATTATTTATTTTTTGTTTTAATATTGAAATATTTAATAAATAGATATAATATCTGGCCGTATTTTAATATTAGTAATATATCGAATTAAAAATTTTTGTAAACTTAATATTATTCGATTTATCGATATAATATATATTTATTCAAAAATATTTTAAATTATTATTTTTAATTTATTTTTCACAAAATTGGAATTTTTTATAATCAATTTTTTTTATACTAATTCCATTTTATAAATCTTTAAATATCGCCTTTTCCGTTTTTTATTTATATAAAAGAATTATATACTCGGATATAATTTTGTCGAAAAATTTAGTTAAATTAAAATTGTTGTTGTTATTATATTATAATAAATATATTATTCGATTAAATTTGAGGATTGTGAAAAAAAAATTTTTCGATAATAATTAAATAATCGAATTAGTGTAAATGTAAAAAATAAAAATTTTATATTAGATTAATATTAACATATTTAGCTGGGCGGCAGTCTTACTATAATAATTTTATTATATATTATTAAAAATATATAAAATCGGCCTAATTATTACGTTCGCAATATTTTATATTTTTATTATTAATATATATGTTAGTGTGTTTGATAAAATTGTAATTATAAAAATTAAAATTCTACAAACGAATTATATTAATATTTTATTAAAAAAAATTATATGAATAAGATATTATATTCGATACTACTACTGACCTAATATTATTATTAATTGTGAAAGTTTTTTTTACCTCAAGTTAAAATTTGTTTATTAATTATATTAACAGAATTACAATATAATTAAATTAATTATAGCGAAAGTATCAAAAACTTTACAGAAAAAATGTTATTATGTTATATATGTAATATTTTAATGTTATATATATGATCAAGCCTAAAAATAATAACTAAATAAATTTAACAAATCCAGATTTTATAATATTTTATATTAGATTAATATATATTAATAAATATTAATCTAAAATTAAAATATATACTATTTTATATTTTTTTTTTTTGTATTGGAATAATTTTTAGATTATATTATTTTTTTTTCAAATATTTTCAAATTTAAAAATTATATTTTTTTGATATAAAATTTTTCCTTAAATATTCCGAATTTTGAAAAAACTTCAATATTTTCGATTAAATATAATAATTTAATCGAAACAACGATCGGCGATATAATTAAAAAAATCGATGAAATAATTAATTATAATTATTTTCTTTTTATTAAATAATTTCTTTAGAAAAAAATAATTAAAAAAAATAATATTTCAAATATAAATTCATAGACCTGCTAAGAAAAAAATTGTGATTGGTAATCTATGGATTTGTTTCGTGACGGGGTGCGTTTCGGCACGCAGGGACAGACGTTATCCCAGTCAAAAATATACCGTAATATACAAAAACAATATCACTCTATAGTAACGTCCATCACTGCGTACCGGAAAACACTACATGCCGGAACAACTTTATGGTTTCAGAGGTTTGACTCCCCATTATATATCAATAAAAAATTTTAATATAATTCCTAATTACTTTTGTATTATTAATCTAATAATTTTTATTTTATAATAAAAAAATTTTGAAATTTTGATTTATTATTTTTTGTTCTATTAATAATATTGAAAATCAATTAAATATTTTTTCCTTATCTAATTATATTTATAAATTTTTCTTTAAAATTCGGAATTATATTATAGAATTTTTATGAAACTCAAATATAATTTCCAAGTTTGAAAATATAAAATATTAAAAAATTTATTTGCTAGATTTATCTAAACTAAAATAAAAATGAAATATAAAATATCAAATATTTTAATAAACGAGAAAAATATATTGTTTTTTATATTTATAATTATATTAATATTATTTAATTATATTTAGATATAAATTATATGAAATTATAATATTTTTTTAGAAACTTTTATAAACAACTATTTATTTAATTTTATATAAAATTATTATTTGGTTTATTCTAATTTCCATTTTATTTCTATATAAAATACACAAAATAATACTTTATAAATAACCGTACCAATAAAGTTTTTATAAAAACATTTCTACTAGGAAAACCTCGAATATATAATATTATATCAAAATATAATAGAGTACCGTCGAATATTTTATATTATTACAATTATGGGCAATATTTAAGAAAAAAAAAGATCCAAAATTAGTAATATTTTATTCTATTAGAAAAAAAAATTTTTAAAAAATATATAAAATAGATAATTGATCTAGGGAATTTTATACGAATCAAATACATATCGTCCCTTATTTTTAGCATCGTCTGCCAATATTTTATAATAAATAAAACAACGAAATTATTATATAAAAATTAGGCTCAAACCTTCCAGAAATATTATTCAATATTAAAATTATAATAATAAAAGATAATAAATTAGAAATATTATAAAATAAATATATATAATAAAATATTATATTAATTTAAAATAATTAAACCGATTTTGAAAAATTCGGTTATCTTGCCAAAAAATATCTATAATATAAATAAAATAAAAATTATATTTTATATATTTAATTTTATTAAAATCCTTGTAAATAAAAACAATCACCGAAATTATAAAAACACAATTATTAAATAAATAATAATAATTATTATAAAATATATTAATATAAATAATAGATTTTTATTACCAATAATTATTTAGCCAATTATTATTTATTAAAATAATTAGATTATTTTTTTTATTCCTAAATAATATTATATATATTCGAAATTTAAATATATCGATTCTAAAATTAATTTTAAATAATTTAAATATATTTTTAATTTTTAGATCAAGAAATAAATTAATAATAAATTATAAATATTAATTTCGAACGATTTTGATATATATAAAACTTTCAAAATATTAAAATTTTAATTTAAAAATAATATTATTTTTTGTCGTTTCTTCTTTTATATTACCTATAAATTTCAATTTTATAATATCAGAGTTTTCGTATTATTAAAAAAAGTTTATCAAAATGAGATTGATCAATTGTTTTGAAAAAATATAAATATAATTAATAAAAAATATTTTATTTTTATATATAATTTTATAAAAAAGAAAATATTTATAAAATAAAATATTATATTTATATAAATAATATATAATTTGTTTTTATTTAATCTAAATAAAATATTAAAAAAAATATTAAAATTTCCCCCTTTTTTAATTGTTTCGAGGACCGATAATATAAAAATAGATATTTATTAATAAAATAAAATACTATAAATGTTTATAATATTAATAATAATAGAAATTATTATATCATTATATAACCTGATCAAATAAAATATTTATATTTTTAACAAAACGAATATATTACGGATATAAAAATATATTTAAAAATTTATTAATATTGATTAAATATTTATTATTTATTATATTTTTTTCGATAAACGAAATTCATTTTTGATAAATATAAATAATAAAACCAAAATTTGCCGATTAATCAAATTTGCAATATTAAAA